>OCHC01002080.1_pt1 | contig 12921 bp, 4 predicted proteins | sample 1538641 | NCBI WGS metagenome assembly OCHC01 (sample SAMN04571714, study PRJEB22368) | human gut metagenome | biome: human gut; material: stool | host: Homo sapiens | place: Luxembourg | collected 2012-08-17
GTTTTTTGTCAGTTGTAGTATATGATCCTATTTTATTTGAGATACGTTCCAGAAAATCATTTGCTCTGTAAATACCGGTATAAAGTGCTGCCCATGTTTGCTGTACTTCAGACTGAGTGGTTGGGAATGAGTTTGTCGGAATGATACGGAAATTTTCATTACCGCTACCTTCCACTTGTGAAATATCCGTTCCCAGGTTAAAGAGTATGGATAAGTAATATCCATACATGGCATCTAAAGTGTTTGTACGATAAACTCCAAGCAATACGTCTTTTGCTTCCTCCGCATTGTTCATGTAGTTTTTCTTTTCTACTTCAGTTCTGGTTTCTTCCTCAAGTGAACAAGAAAAAGGAAGCAAACACATTACCGACATTGCTATATAGTATATTATTTTTTTCATGTGATATGTTTTATGAATTAGAATTGAAGATCGATACCAAATGTAAATACTCTACTTTTTGGATAAGCACCCCAGTCCAGTCCCGGAGTCATCGGGGTATTGCTTGCGCTGTTTACTTCCGGGTCATAGCCGCTATATCCGCTTACGCAGAACAGATTCTGACCGGTTGCATACAAACGGAGTCTGGATACATGAAATTTACGAGTCCATTTGTGCGGCAAAGTGTATCCTAAAGTTACATTCTTCAGACGTAAGAATGATCCGTCTTCTATAAAGCGGGAATATACATCATTTACAATATATCCATCCTGTGAAGGAACCAGGTTGGAAGTATTTGTCGGGCTCCAACGGTCAGCTACTTCAGCCAGCATATTTCTACGTCCGTTTCTGGATTGTGTAGAATATAGACGAGTTGCATTATATATGTCATTGCCATAGTTGAACTGAAGCATGAAGCTGAAGTCGATACCTTTGTAGTCAAATGTATTTGTAATACCACCAAACCATTTGGGCATAGCGTTACCAATTACCGTGCGGTCATTGGTCGTGATTATGCCGTCGCCATCTTGGTCTTTATATTTAACTACTCCTGGTTTCACAGTGCCATATCGTGCATTGTTTGTAACACCTTCTTTCAATATCAGTTGATTGTCTGGCGTAGTATAGAAGTCAGAACTTTGATAAACTCCGTCGAATTCATATCCATAAATCAAGCCGAGTGATTGGCCTACAGTAGCAATATAATCATAAGCAGTAAAGTTGCTGTCGAATCCGGAGCGGGCGTACATCGATTCAACGCCTGAAGCTAATCCTTTTAATGTGTTTTTGATAAATGAAATATTGAAGTTGGTTTGCCAACTGAAATCACGTGTCTGAATATTAGTCGAATTTAAGCTTAGTTCAATACCCTTGTTCTGAATCTTACCGATGTTTTGCATCTGTGAATCAAATCCGGTAACATGGGCAAGTGACTGTGCTAATAATAAGTCTTTAGTGTTTTTGACAAAGAAGTCGGCAGTAACATTTAATCTGTTGTCAAGAAAACCTAAGTCAACACCCAAGTTGATAGTGCTTGAACCTTCCCACTTCAAATTAGCGTTTTTCAGTTGTTTAGGAGTCAATACAGTTACCGTATTGTTGCCTACGCCATATTTACTAGCTTCGTAAAGATCCATAGAAAGGTAGTTGGAGATACGGTCATTGCCTACAATACCCCAACCCAAGCGAACTTTGAAGTTAGATACCCAATCAACATCTTTCATGAATGCTTCCTCGGAAACACGCCATGCGGCAGAAAATGAAGGGAAGAATCCCCATTTATTTTTGTTAGAGAAAACAGTAGAGCCATCAGCACGAACTGTTGCCGTCAGTAAATAACGGTTATCGTAGTTATAATTTCCACGTGCAAAGAATGATAGCAACATTTTTTCGCTATAGCTGCTTTCTACTTTACTAGGTGTTGCACCCAGACCAAGGTAATCATTTCCTAAGTTATCGAATGGGAAATCCATTGCTTCGCCTAGTAAATATTCAGTGCTTCTGAAAGAAACTTCATGCCCTAACATAACATCGTAGTTGTGTTTCTTAACCTTCTGTTTCCAAGTCAGATTATTGAAGTTCGTCCAACGTACGTCGCGTCCCATTTGTGTACGTCCATAAGGCTTCTGACCGTTACGATAAGCCTCCTTGGAACCATCTTTGTAGAAAATATTTGTACGGTTATTAGTGGTGTTATAGGTTCCGGCAGTTTTAAATGTCAATCCTTTAATAATCTGCCAGCTTATCGAACCATTACCAGACCACATTTCGGCGCGTTTGGTATTTGTTACTGATTCAGTTTGTTTCACTGGATTCACTTGTGCCAAGCTTTCGCCAGATTCGAGCATTTCAGGGTCAATAGCTGAATCAAGAAGCTCATCATCAGTCAGCTTTAATCCCCCAGTAGGACGGGCACTTAAAATCTGCGCTAACATATTGAAACGACCGGAGTCTGCGGATGTACCTACACCTTTACGGTTAGTCAGTGCATAATTGACGGTGATATTGAAAGACAAACTTTTACTTAACTTTTGGTCAAGGCGAAACTTTCCTGTGGTTTTATCGAAACCACTGTTCTTGAAAATACCGTTTTCAATATAGCGTGAGAATGATGCGTTGTATTTAGAATCATCTGTACCTCCCATGATTGACAAACTATGGTCTTGTGACCAGGTAGGATTGAATGTTTCATCCTGCCAGTTAACACCTTTAACACCCATATAGTCATCAAGTGACTGATAACGGTAGGGAATATCATTATCGTCATTTCCCGGCTTGAAGTAGGAGTCTGAATATTTTGAATTAACTTCTCCTTGTAACTTAACAAATTCGTATGGGGAAAGAACGTCTAGCTTTTTAGATATTTTACGATAACTGGCTGAACCATTGTAGGTAATTGTCGGTCTTCCAGTTTTACCGGATTTGGTCGTGATTAATACCACGCCATTAGCGGCACGCGCACCATAGATAGCGGAAGAAGAAGCATCTTTTAAAACTTCAATAGATTCGATATCAGAGTTTGACAAATAGTCGATATCGTCTACTTCAAAACCATCGACAATATAAAGTGGAGAAGAATCTCCTGTCAATGTGCCGACACCACGAATATTGATGCTGAAGCCAGCGCCTGGAGTACCGTCAGTTGATGTGATTTGCACACCGGCAATCTGACCTCCTAATGCGCCTGCTACAGAACTTGTCTTGAAGCCTTCTACATCTTTGGCGGCGATAGAAGCTACAGAACCTGTCAGGTCACTACGTTTCATAGTACCATAACCTACTACGACCACTTCATCTAGTGTCTGATTGTCAGGAATCATCTTTACGTTAAGCGGCGACTGGCCTGTGAATTTAATTTCCTGTGTCTTATATCCAATATATGAGAATGTAATAACCGCACCTTTATTAGCTTTGATTGTGTAATTTCCATCAAAGTCGGTTATACTTCCCGTTGCGGTTCCCTTAACCTGAACAGTTGCTCCGATGAGAGGAGTATCTGTTTCATCTACAATAACACCTTTTACAGTAGCGTTCTGGGCATGTAAGCTGATCGACATGATCAGTGCCAAGAGGGTGAACAACCCTCTTGCGCTAATTGATTTTATTATATTTGTATAGTACATAACGTGTATTTTTGCATGTATTTATTAGAACTTAGTATCAAACCAAATAAATATCGGAGAAACCCGTGCCCCGCTTGTTGCAGCTTGTGGATCTTTTCCGGTGACGTCATAGGTTATCTGACCAATCATAGCCCCGTTAGCGTAGCCGTCTTTGTTGCGCCACAGATTTGGGTTAATGTGTACTTTGAAGTCTGTTTGGTCAATGTAACCTAACGCTTTGCTTAAATTAGTAGTGTTTTCAAAGTAAGACATCGGTTTTCTGGATGTACCGGCTGTCGCATCATAAGAATTCCACATTTCCGATAAGAAGTTATCTACTTTTTGTGCCAATGCCCCACTTATATGTGAATCCGGACCAGCTATATTATAGTAGAAGAAGTCACGGCGATAGTCTAATCTGAATGTAGATTTATCTATACCTGCTCCTAAACTTGGAGCTATTGACTCACCACCTCTTGCCGGATTTACCTGGAAGACAAACGGAGTATACTCTAATTGTACATTACTGTCTGAAATCATTGAGAAATGGAAAAATACAGGTTGTTTTACAGAAACTGCCGTTTTTCCTTCTCCGGCTGTTGCGGTAACCATTACCATGCCACATTGTCCTTGTTTTAATCCGGTTATTGTAATCTGTCCGGTAGATTCATTAATAGTCGCTTTTGTATTATTGGGATTATGTTTCAATTCTACTTCCCACTTTAGTGAAGACAAACCATCTTTGGCATCTGTTGCTGTTGGAACCGGTTTTACAGAGTTAAGTTTACCGCCTGCCTCAATTCTGAATTGATCGGCATAGTTTTCAATAGGAGTTAATCCGAGGTTATTTCCGTAGCGGAAATAAGTAAAATAGTTCGGATTTGCTGTGATTGTTAATGTAAATGTAGCAGTCTCTGAACCTTTGGTATTGGTAGCCATAACCTGAACTGTATATTGCCCGACAGGAATCTTGTTTCCCTTCTTAATGGCGATGTTTCCATCCAGATCAAGAGCTAATTCACCTTGAAGGTCAGTTGGCAGATTTACAAATTCATATTTCACTTCATCACCTTTGAAATTCTCATTTTTGTTAATGTCGATTTCTACAGCTTGTACATCGTTTACATCAGCGTATCCGAAGTTAGCTATCGGTTCTATAAATTCAACTGTATTTAGTGTGAATACATTCTCGAATACTACGCCTTCTGGAGAAAATTCATTGATAGCCTTCACACTGATTTGATATTTTTCTCCATCCTTGAATCCATGATGAGCCGCTACAGACAATACGCCCGTTGTCGGATCAATTGTGATTTTATCCGTATTCGGACTAACTGAACTGATACTGTATACAAGCCCTTCCGCAGAACCTTTTAATGCGGGAATATTACTTTGGAAAGTGGTCTCAGGACTACGCTCTCCTTCTTCCTCTATTTTTCCTTCATCAGGAGTGTATATTAATGAAAGTGGGCGGGAAGTTACATTGATTTCCAACGCATTCTCGAAAATTCCTTTTTCAGGATCCTCTCCAGTTGCGGCAGTTGTCAGTTTGAATGATAGGATGTACTTACCAGGCTGAATGTTTTGATTTCCTTTGATGATGGAAATTTCACCTTTATCTGATACAGCAAAGTAGTCTTCGGGACTTTCTACTGCAACTCCATTCCACATTGCAGAAGCAATGGTGTAGTTTGAAATAGAAATATGATTTCCTTCAGTTCTAATTTGAGAGGTGGGCAGTTCATTGCTGCTTTCTGTGTCGATAATATCTGCATATTCTACCTGTAGTTTCTCCGGATCTGTTTTGATTCCATCAGGCACAGGTTTCATCATGTTGATTTCCACAATGTCGGTATATTCATATCTGTTATTGTTGGAATAACATGCGACAGATAGTTTGTATAGTCCGACAGGAGTATTGCTTGTACTATTTAAAGTAATTTTTCCTGTTTCCGAATCAATGGCGAAGATGCTATCGGAAAACGGTTCTCCATCAAGAGTGATTCTGGTAATGGCAAAATCGTATGGAGTGCCGCCTTTGTAAGTCGGGCTACTGATAACTCCTGTCATAGATGGACCGATATCAGTCATTCCTGTATAATAAATAGTAAACTTCGTAGAGTCAGTAGTTTCTGTATCCGAACAGGAACTATTGACTATTGTCACTGCAATTACTATGAGGACTCCTAGTAATCTTGAAGTAATGTTTAGTAATTTAGATCTCATATTTTAAGAGTTATTAGTTTATAAGGTATAAGATAATGTATGTGTCTCTCCATTCACACTTACTTCTACAGAAGCGCTGTTTTCGGAATATCCGCTATCTATGAATTTGGCTGAGATACTGGACGTATCAGTACTTCCATTGACTGGAAGAATAACTGTAATGTAACGTGCGGTTTCATCAGCACTCTTATTCATATCGATGGTATAAGATTGACGTGTGTTGTAAGCCCCGTCTACGAGATAGGCTATACGCCCCGTGAATGGAGAACAGGTTACTGCTTTATTGGCAAAAGTGCGGACTATAATGTTATTATTATTGCTGAATGCTGTATGGACTCCATTTTTATCTGTATCCATAACAACTTCGCTGGCAGTGCCTTCGCAAAGATTGAAACTTAGATTAATAGTACCTTCTGCATTTCCAATACCTTCATCTACTAATACAAAGAATTTTTTGTTTACGTAAAAGACTGCACGACGGTGCTTTAAGTTATCATATCCTTGATTCTCAAATACAACTAATTCAGTCGCTCCTTCCTCTGATTTCAACAGTTTGCCTGCTGCCTTTTTGATATTCTGTTTTCCGATTGATAAAGTATTGTGTTTATCGATACCACGGAACCAGTAACGTAAGTCTCCACCGCTGGTATAATAAGTACACACACCTGAATCAGGGAAAAAATTTCGTCCGTTATGGTAAAGTTCGAAAGTTCCATTATCTGGCTGGTTATGACTATAAGCACTAAGTGAATTAGAAGCATCATTACTCTTGTTATTGCTTAAAATCATGACTGTAGAAGCCGGTGTCCAACCATTTCGTAATACATAATATCCTGCCTGGTCGAATAGCTTCATATCATTATTGGGGGTACGTCCCTGTGCTGTTCCACCATTTCCGGCAGTTTGCATATATTTCAATTCTTCACTATCCGGGAACATTTCCACATATTGCTTAAAGTTCGTATTTTTAAGGACATTACGTGTCCGGCTCCATGAGTCGTTGAACATTGGGACCACATTATCGGAACCCTTGATAAAGTAATTAGGATATGTGAAGTACATCACTACTTCTGCTGCTTTACGCAGTGGTTCTGTAAAATCTGACGGCAATTTACTGGAGAGTTGGTTTGCCTCTGCTAATTTCATTGCCTCGTAGAAATCCGCAACGATACCGATATGATAGTGGAGCGACATTTCCTTGTGCCATCCGTCACTCATAATTTGATTTTGTACTTCTTCGCTAAGTATCTGATATCCTGTATTCATCCATTTCTCCGCATTCTTAAATTCCGGCATTAACGTTCCGGCCGTAGCCAATGCATTCGCTTGTGATATAAGTATGTTACCTCCTGATTCATACGGATAATCTACGAGAAAGTCTGCTTGTTCTGCAAATTCTACCAAGAATGTAGAAAGCCATTCCGGAGTAAAATTAACAGAGTTCTTGAAGTATTCAAGCAATTGTACTTGGTCACCGATACGGGTAGATACCTGTAACTGCCACCATGAGGTAGTATTAGGTCCTGTTGTAGGCTTCGGATTGTTTTCTATCCAATTCTTATATACCTCAATCCATGATTGAATGTATTTCTCATCTCCACTTACACGGTAAGCTTTGGCTTGGGGGATGAACCACTGATGGCGATGAAGTTGTTTCTGATATTCATCAGATGCATCTTTCGGTGAATACTCCCAGTTTATACCTCCGTCTTGTTTTACTGAATAGGGTTTCAGGGTTTCCTTATCTTCATAGAAGTTGTTAACATGAAAGCGATAATCTACCAGTGCATAATCAGCTTTTGCCTGCTCTGCTTCTGAGATCGTCACATTAATTAAAGATAAGTTCGGATTTGTAACATTGGTTCTCGTTCTATAGTATTCCAATAAAGCATTGGCTGCATAATAATGTTCGCCTGCCTCGTAGAATTCTTTAACTTTTTCCAGACCGGGGTAGTTGAGGTTGATAGCCTCGAATACTTGAGGATCAACAACATCGTTTGGTTTGGCATCAGGAAGCAGATCTATATCTACATTCCCTCCGGTTAATAGATCATCATCATCATCTGCGCATCCACTAAATGCGAATAGCGCACAAAAGCAAATAAAGAAGATGTTCTTCATACTTTATTAGGTTTTATAATTATTAAAAGTGTTATTTTACTGTTGCAAATGTAACCTCATTAATTAGATTCTTTAATTTAGGTTGTTCATACTTTGTTCAAAAATGATTTTTTTGATATCAAATTTGTTGAGACATATGTTGTTTTTGTTTAAAAAAGCTGTTTATCTCCTGTATCCTAGTTTTTTATGTGTCATAATGTTATGACATTGTAATATGATATGGAATAGGTTCTGTACAATTTAGGTTGTTTGGATGGATGATTTTAAAATCCGTCATCATTCAATAAAAGAAGAAAAAAACGTGTTTTGAGGTATAATAGTGCGATACCAAATGTGGTATATGGTACAAGGCAGGTGCATTTTTCTTTCGGAAAAAGACAAAAAACACGATTGCTATAAAAGACTCTATACTGTATGTCTCACTACTATCCTTTTGATTTCTTGATATACTCCGTAGGTAAGCATCCGAAGTACTTCTTGAAACTGGTGGCAAAATATGACGGTGTATTGAATCCTACCATAGTACTGACTTCCGCTACCGTATATCGTCCGTCTTTCAGTAGCTTGGCTGCTTCATTGAAACGAATCTTACGGATAAAGTCAATGGTTGATTCCCCGGTAATTGCTTTTAGTTTCAGATGCAGATTAGAACGGCTCATGTTCATTTCTCTGGCGAATTCGTCGGTAGAGAATTCGATGTTATCCATATTCTTTTCCACAATCGCCATGGCACGTTTCAGCAAGGCTTCATCCATTGCATTGAATGTGATTTTCTCAGGTTCTACTTCCAATGATTTGGCGTACTTATCGAGCATCCGTCTGCGTGTACGCATCATGTTCTGTATCTTGGTTGTCAGGATGGCAAGAGAGAATGGTTTGGGGATATAGTCATCCGCACCCATTTGCAGACCTTCCATCTGATCTTTGATATCGGTCTTTGCGGAAAGAATAATAACCGGGATATGGCAAGTCCGGATATTTTGTTTCACGTTCTTGCATAGCTTGATACCATCCATAACCGGCATCATGACGTCGGTGACAATCACATCCACTTCGTTGTCTTTCAGTTTTTCCAGTGCTTCTTCACCGTTCCCGGCTTCCAGTGTGTTGAACAAATCCGCCAGTCCGTTACTCAGGTAACGGCGGATTTCATTATTATCTTCTACGATCAGAATTGTTCCGCGCTTCTTATCACCGGATTCCACAGATTCGTTTTCCACTTTCTCCGTGTCGATGAAATACATTGCTTTCGAATTGGTAGAATACACTTGCTCTTCTTCATTCTGTTCGTTATTGGAAGCTAACTCGGAAGGTTTGTAAACCGACAGATCCTGTGGCAGATAGACAGAGAATGTACTGCCTTTGTTTTCTTCGCTGTCCAGTTCGATACGCCCATGATGAAGTTCTATCAGACGTTGTACTAACGAAAGTCCGATACCACTTCCTACGTGTTCACTTTCTATCTGATAGAAACGTTCGAATATCTTTCCCTGTTTGTTGATAGGGATACCTATGCCTGTATCGCTGACTTGTAACAATAGCCAGCCGTTCTCCTCTTTCAGAGTTACGGTAATGCTTTGCCCGCTTTCCGTATATTTAAAGGCATTGGAAAGGAGGTTGTTTACTATCAGTTCCAGATAGTTGGCATCAAAAAGAACTTCTTTGTCTTCCAGTTCAGAGTGTAGAGTATAAGTAATCTTTTTGTGACGTGCCAGTTTATCGTAGAAGAGGAAGTTGTCCTGTATCAGTTGATGAGCGTTTCCTTTTTTCGCTTTTAGCTCGAACACTCCGAGTTCAGCACGGCGGTAGTCCATCAATTGGTTGACCAGATGCAGCAGGCGGTTTGCATTCCGTTGGATATATTCCAGTTGGTTGCGTGTCCATCGGTCGCTGATTTTGTTAATGATCTCTTGCAGGGGAGTCAGAATCAGCGTCAAAGGTGTACGAAGTTCATGCGAGATGTTGATGAAGAAACGCATCTTCATCTGATTGATTTCTTCCTGATGTTCTTTGTCTCTGCGTTCTATTTCAAGCTGGGCTTCCATACTTTTGCGCATCCAGAAGAAGCGGAAAACAAAAGTGATGAAACCTGCGAAGGTTGCGAAGAAGATGAGTAGTGCCCACCAGGTCTTATACCAGATTGGCAGAACGATAATCTCCAATGCTGTAGGGATAGGATTCCATTTGCCATCGCTGTTGGCTGCTTTGACAAGGAACTGATAGGTTCCCTGTGGCAGGTTAGAGTAGGAGACGGTGCGGCTGTCCGTCAGATAATACCATTCCTTATCATAACCTTCCAGCTTATAGGCGAAAGTATTATGTTGTCCTGAGATATAATTGGATACCACGAACTCAATGGAAAAAGCAGTTTGCCAGGATTTCAGTGTGATACTTTTCGTTTCACTGATGTTCTTGGTCAGAATACCGGTCTCATCATCCGGGCGGACTACCTTATTGAACAGTTGCAGTTTGGTGATAACCACCGGAGGCGTATAAGGATTGTCGAGCAATAATTCCGGACGGAAAGTCGTGATTCCGTTGATACCGCCAAAATACATTTGTCCCACAGACGTACGACAATAAGAAGCGGTATTGAACTGATTGCTTTGCAACCCGTCCGATTCTGTAAAGTTACGGAATTTTTCCGTTTCCGGATTAAAGCAGGAAATCCCCCGGTTGGTACTTAACCAGAGTCTTCCGAAGGAATCTTCCAAAATACCGTATACTACGTTATTCGGCAGACCGTTGGTCGTGTTATACCGTTTGATCTGCTTGTCTTTTTCATTGAAACAATAAAATCCTTCGCGTGTACCTACCCAGATGATTCCGTTGGAAGCCTCGTAAATACAGTTCGTAAAGAGCTTCGTGACGTTGGAAACCGGAAGTATGGATGCTTTTTGTATATCCAGACCTTCTTGCTTAAAGACTGATAGTCCCTCTTCTCCACCGATCCATAAGCGTTTATGGGAGTCGCGGAATAGTGTCGTGATTTGTTTGGAGACGACCGGAGTGCCATCTTTCTCTTTTTCAATCGTAGTAAAACTCCGTTGTTCCGGATTAAAACGAACCAGTGCACTGAGTGTTCCCAACCAGAGATTCCCTTCTCCGTCGGGAAGGATGGCATAGACATTCTCATTTACCAGCTGGCTGTTGCGTTGGTTAAAGTTTTCTACCTGACCGCTGTTGCGGTGAAGGATACTCAGTCCGCCGGCATGAGTACCTATATATACCAAAGATTTCTTTTCGTCTACATATACCGCCTTGATATTGTTGGAACCGATGCCTCTTGCACTTTCATCCTCTTGCAGTGTATAAGATGTAAATCGCTGTGTAATCGGATTATAAAGATTCAATCCTCCGTCATTCGTTCCTATCCACAGGTTTTTGTCTTTATCTTCGACAATACAGCTTACTACATTGTCGCTTAACGAGTTTTTATAAGGAATATTGCGGATATTCTTGAAGCGGTTCCGGATAGGGTGATAATAGTTCAGACCACCGAAATAAGTTCCCAGCCACATACCGCCCTGAGAATCCATAAAGATACTGCGCACCGAACGTTGTGACAGACTGCCGTTTTCTACGGGGTTACTGCTGTACGAGGCAAAAGAATCAGTACCTTCATGATAAATATTCAAGTCGTTGAAAGTTCCGATCCATAAACGGTTTTGTGAATCCATTGCCAGTGAGCGGATGTAATTGGAACTGATACTCTTCGGGTTGGAAGGAGAATGCAGATAATTCTTTATTTCCTTCGTTTTCGGATTAATCAGGAACAGTCCGGCTCCTTCGGTTGCCACCCAGATGCGGGTAGGGGATTGCTGAAGAATAGCCTGAATCTGTTTAGTCCCTAAAATGGGGATCACTTTTTCAAAAGTTTTCTGAGTAATAGAGTAAGTATAGAGTCCGTCGGTCGAAGTTCCGATATAAATTTGGTCACCTTGTCTGTAAAGAGTGGAGGCGATTGTCTTATGCATCGCTGTGCTGAAAGAATCATCTATAAATTTGGATTCTTTGATATCGAACATGATCAGCCCTTCCGGAGTACTGATAAGTAACTGTTCCGGTGAAATCTCTTCGATACCGTTAACTTGCAAATGTTTCCCATTCTTTTCATAGAAGAAGTTCTGGAATATGTCTTTTTCCTCATCATAACGGGACAAACCATCACGTGTACCAATCCATACCCGTCCCTGACTGTCTGTTTTTACAATACGGGAGATGTCGTTGGCGATACTGTTCGGGTCATCCTCATTATGCTGATAAACCGTAAATGCATATCCGTCGTATTTGTTAACTCCGTCATAAGTGGCAAACCACATATTGCCCCTTTTATCCTGATCGATGGAGAACACCGTACTTTGTGATAGTCCCTCATTGATGGAAATATAGGAAAATGTGATTTGTTCCGGAGTTTCAGAAAAGGCGGAATGCATTCCTAAGCATAGGAAAAACAAGTAGATTACTATCTTCTTAAGCTTGCTCATTATTAGTTCACGAGATTAATAATGACGCCAAAGATAGTAATTTCCTTTAAATACCCCATGAATAAAGTACAAAAGACTGTATTCTTTTGGATAGTTTCGTAGAGATAATAAATAAGCCCGGCATCATACCGGGCTTTTATGCTTACAGAATTCGGTTCAGAAACCGGGGCTTACTTGGATAAGTCTCCTATTTCATCCAGATTCTTCTGAATATCTTCGTCAGTCAGTGCGTAGTTCACTAAATCGCCTGCCAGATATTTGTCATAAGATGCCATATCGATCAGACCGTGTCCGGACAGGTTGAACAGAATCACTTTCTCTTCTCCTGTTTCCTTGCACGCCTTTGCTTCGCGTATAGCGGCAGCAATCGCGTGGCTGGATTCCGGTGCCGGAATAATACCTTCCGCCTGTGCGAACAGACAGCCGGCTTCGAAAGATTCCAGTTGCTGGATATCTACCGCTTCCATCAGATTGTCTTTCAGCAATTGGGAGACGATGACGCCTGCACCGTGATAGCGAAGACCGCCTGCATGGATATGGGCAGGAG
>OCHC01002085.1_pt1 | contig 12888 bp, 8 predicted proteins | sample 1538641 | NCBI WGS metagenome assembly OCHC01 (sample SAMN04571714, study PRJEB22368) | human gut metagenome | biome: human gut; material: stool | host: Homo sapiens | place: Luxembourg | collected 2012-08-17
CTGCCCTTGCCCGCTTATCACATTTTGCAAGCCGTCTCCCCCACCCGCAGACCTACCGCAGTGGGATGCCCCGGCTTCCGTCAGTGGGATCCACGAACAGCGGCAGCTGGGGCGGTGCGTAGGTCCACCAGATGGCCAGCCCCCACACCGCCAGCAGCGTCACGCCGCCTAAGATCTGCCACACCGGCCCGTCCAGCACCCGCCGGGCCTGAACGCTCCAGCTGACCCAAAAGGCCAGCAGCACCGCCAGCTGGAAAATCAGTACATCCACCCACATGATCCCCCGGCCCAAAATTCCCTGATAGGTGTAAAACAGCGCCGGGATGGCCGCAAGGCCCGTCAGCAGCCCCAATCCACGGGCGGGCAGCAGGGCGCCGTGGCCCCGTAGGGCGATGCATTCCACCAGTGACCACAGCACCCACGGAGTGATGAAAAGCTTCATGTGCTCCCAGGTGGATTCGTTGACGGCGGCCAGCGGCGCCGCTATGGGACTCTGCCCCGTCCAGTCGTAGATAAAGTGCAGCAGGTTCCCCGCCGCCAGCACCACCAGCAGGCCCACCGTCTCCCAAGTGCGCCACCGTTTTTCTGCCATGTAAAAGCCCTCCGTTTCCATGTACCTGATACCTCAGTGTACACGAAAACGGAGGGGCTTATACCTACTCTGGTTTTTGGACATTTTCCGGACAAAAACCGGACAGAATTTTCCCTTACCGACGGGGGAAGATCACGATGCCTGACGTCCTATTGGACTTCAGGTCCAGCGTCTCCTCCGTCAGTCGGTGTACCGGCTGCTCCGGGAGGCGGGAGAGAAAGTCCTCCAGCGTGGTCAGCTCCGGGAAGCCCTGCTCCCCTCTCCGGAAATGCATGGGCAGCACCAGTCGGGGGTGCAGCCGACCCACCAGCTCCGCCGCCGCAGCGGCATCGATGGTATAGGTGCCGCCCACCGGCAGCATCAGCGCATCGCAGCCCGAAATTTTCTCCTCCTGCGCCGCTGTCAGAGCGCAGCCCAGATCTCCCAGATGTACCACGGTCATGCCCTCCGCCCGGAAGATATGAACGGTGTTATCGCCCCGGAGAGCGCCCTGACAGTCGTCGTGGAAGGTGGAGAACGTCTCCACCGTAAAGGGATTTTCCCCGCCGGGCAGCAGTGTCACCGCCTCCAGACAGTCGTGGTCAAAGTGGTGGTGGCTGATATAAACGGCGTTGGCCTCCACCCGCAGCGGCGGATAGCCCGCCACAACCCGATAGGGATCGATGACCAGTCCGTAGCCCGCCGACTCCAGCCGAAAGCAGCTGTGGCCCAACCATGTAATGTACATAAGCGCCTCCTGTCACGAATTTTTAGAATATCGGAACAAATCCGGCCAAAATGTCATAGCAGCAGAATATGTTCCCATGATAGCCGAATAGAATGATGTGTGCATCAGTCCGCATCAGCCCTGCCAGAGCATCTCCCGGTTGATCTCCTTCAGGCTGTGGGCGCCGCACATGGCCATGGTATCCGACAGCTCATCCGTCAGCTTGCGGACGTAGGCTGCCACGCCCTCCTCGCCGCCGCCATAGACCATGGTGACGAAGGGACGGCCGATGAGAACGCCGTCCGCCCCCAGTGCCAGTGCCTTGAACACATCCAGCCCTGTGCGGATGCCGCCGTCCACCAGCACCATGACCCGGTCGCCCACGGCGTCGGCAATGGCGGGCAGCACCTCCGCCGTGGCGGGACACTGATCCAGCACCCGGCCGCCGTGGTTGGACACCACGATGGCGGAGGCCCCGGCCTCCACCGCCTTCTCCGCCCCACGGACGGTCATAATGCCCTTGAGGATGAAGGGCTTTCGGGCGTGCTCCGCCACCTCACGCAGCTCCGCCACGGTCTTGCTGCCGGCAGGCGGCATCCGGTTGCGGAGGAAGGGCAGACCGGCGGCATCGATGTCCATGGCGATGGCCATGGGATCGGCGGTCAGGGCCAAGTCCAGCTTCTGCATCAGGGTCTCCCGGTCCCAGGGCTTCACCGTAGGCACACCGCAGCCCTGCTGGGCCCGGATGGCCTGCGTGGCGCCCTCCATCACCGCCGGGTCCACACCATCGCCGGTGAAGGCCACGATGCCTGCCTTAGCACAGGCCGCCAGCAGCAGCCGGTTATAGGTCAGATCGTCGTACTTATCTCCGTAGTGCAGCTGCATGGCGCCCACAGGAGCCGCCATCACCGGCAGGGCCAGCCGGTGGCCGAAGAAGTCGAAGGACGTGTCGGCGGGACGGTTTTCCCCGATGGTATCCAGATTCACCCGCAGCTCCTGCCACTTCTGATAGTTCCGGGCAAAGCCGGTGCCGGAGCCTTTGGCGCCTGGGCCGGGGATGGTATTTTTACACGCCTGACCGTTGCACACGGGACACGCCTTGCAGTAGGGTCCCATACAGGTGCGGGCGTTTTGCAAAACTTCCTGATATTCCATATGTTTGAAACCTCCCAGAGATTGATGGGGCTATTTTACTCCCGTTTTGGGCGCTTTTCAAGACATTTAAAGCCATTTTCCGCGATTGTGAAAAATGACGAAAGAATTTCTGTATCCAATTTTTGATTCATCATTTTTCCCGCAAAAAGTGAATGGGAGTCTTTTTGTGCATTTTTTGTGAATTTGCTTTTATTTGAAGGAAAAATGTTTTTGAAAAAAATTTTTAAAAACATTTTCCCCAGCTTCTCGCAAGAAAATCCTGTCACAAATTCCGCAAGCGTTCCGCCGCTGCCGCCGATTTTTGCCCCGTTTTTCCATTTTAAGCGGTTTTCTTTGCAAGAAAAATATTATATAAAAATGACGAACGACTCCAAACTAATTTTTAGGTACTTCGAAAAAAAGTTTGAAAATTTGACGGAGCGGACGGCGTTTTTTATAATGTGCAGTGGGACAAAAAGAATCTCCCGTCCCTCTGCCGGATCCGGGAGAAAACAAGGAAAAGAGAGGAAAAGTCTTTATGGAAAAGTACCTGGTCCTAGCCACATTTGTTGGCTCCATCATTGCGCTTCTCTTTGTGGTCATCACCGCAAAGAAGGTGCTGCGCTTCTCGGAGGGCACCCCCCTCATGCAGAAGATCTCCCAGTCCATTCGTCAGGGTGCTAACGCATACCTCAAGCGCCAGTATTCCGTGGTAGGCGTGTTCTTCGCCTGCATGGTGGTGGTGCTGTGCGTCATGGCAGCCTGCGGTCTGCTGACGTGGTTCGTACCCTTCGCCTTCCTGACCGGCGGCTTCTTCTCCGGCCTGTCCGGCTTCATCGGCATGAAGATCGCCACTGCCTCCAACTGCCGCACCGCCAATGCCTGCCAGGAAGGGCTGAACCGTGGTCTGCGGGTGGCCTTCTCCGCCGGCTCCGTCATGGGCTTCACCGTGGTGGGTCTTGGCCTGCTGGACATCTCCGTGTGGTTCTTCCTGCTGCGCTTCGTGTTCAAGCTGGAGGCCTCCGCCATCACCAGCGCCATGCTGACCTTCGGTATGGGCGCCTCCTCCATGGCTCTGTTCGCCCGTGTGGGCGGCGGCATCTTCACCAAGGCCGCCGACGTGGGCGCCGACCTGGTGGGTAAGGTGGAGGCCGGTATCCCGGAGGACGACCCCCGGAACCCCGCCGTCATCGCTGACAACGTAGGCGACAACGTGGGCGACGTGGCCGGTATGGGCGCCGATCTGTACGAGTCCTATGTTGGCTCCATCATCTCTGCCTCTGCGCTGGGCGTGGCCGCCTTCTCCGATCAGGCCTTCAAGGCCATGGCCATCCCCATGGTCATGGCGGCCATCGGCATCATCTGCTCCATCATCGGCACCTTCTTCGTCCGCACCGACGAGCAGGCCGACCAGCGCACGCTGCTGAAGGCCCTGTCCCGTGGCACCAACCTGTCCGCTATCCTCATTGCCATCATCGCCTGCCCGCTGGTGATCCTCCTGCTGGGCAAGGAGCATCTGGGCCTGTACTTCGCCATTCTGGCGGGCCTGATCGCCGGTGTGCTCATCGGTAAGGCCACGGAGTACTACACCTCCGACACCTTCAAGCCCACGCAGGATCTGTCCTCCAAGTCTCAGACCGGTGCCGCCACCATCATCATCGGCGGTTTGGGTCTGGGTATGCTGAGCACCGCCGTCCCCATCATCATCGTGGCTATCTGCATTCTGGTGGCCTACCTCTGCTCCGGCGGCGCCGCCTCCACTGGCATGGGCCTGTACGGCATCGCTCTGGCCGCCGTGGGTATGCTGAGCACGCTGGGCATCACGCTGGCCACCGACGCCTACGGCCCCGTGGCCGATAACGCCGGCGGCATCGCTGAGATGGCCGGTCTGGCTCCCGAGGTCCGCCAGCGCACCGACGCTCTGGACTCTCTGGGCAACACCACCGCCGCCACCGGTAAGGGCTTCGCCATCGGCTCCGCCGCTCTGACCGCTCTGGCCCTGATGGCCTCCTACATCGAGAAGGTCAAGGAGGTAGGCGCTGACGTCACCTTCCAGGATTTCAGCCTCATGAACCCCGTGGTGCTGGTGGGTCTGTTCATCGGTGCCTGCCTGCCCTTTGTGTTCGCCGCCCTCACCATGAACTCCGTGGGCCGTGCCGCCCAGAGTGTGGTGCTGGAGGTGCGCCGTCAGTTCCGGGAGATCACCGGTCTGATGGACGGCAAGGCCGATCCCGACTATGCCCGCTGCGTGGACCTGTGCACCAAGGCATCTCTGCACGAGATGATCCTGCCCACCATCATCGCCGTGGTCTGCCCCATCGTGGTGGGTCTGATCCTGGGCTACATGGGCGTTGTGGGTATGCTGGCCGGCGCTACCGTCACCGGCTTCCTGATGGCCATCTACATGGCCAACGCCGGCGGTGCGTGGGATAACGCCAAGAAGTATATTGAGGCCGGCCACTTCGGCGGCAAGGGCTCCGACTGCCACAAGGCAGGCGTGGTGGGCGACACCGTGGGCGATCCCTTCAAGGATACCTCCGGCCCCGCCATCAACATCCTCATCAAGCTGTTGAGCATGGTCTCCATCGTGTTCGCCGGTCTGGTGGTGAACTTCCACCTGCTGTAAAAAACTCCATAAAAAGAAGGCTGAGCATCCGCTCAGCCTTCTTTTTGATGCGTTTTTTGAAGCTTGCGGGCGTAGGCCAGCGTTTGCCGCAGGGCTGCCTCCCGGTCGAGCCCCGCCAGATGGAGCTTGCGGGCGTAGGCCAGCAGCTGGGAGAAGTCCCGATCCGGGGTCAGTCCGGCGGAGATCAGGTCGCTGCCGGTGACCATGGGGCGGGCCATGGTGGCCCGGTAGACCTCCAGCCGCTGCCGCAGGAAGGGCTCCGGGTCCGGACGGGGCGGGTCGCACCGGGAGCCACGGTGATCCGCCAGCGCCAGCAGGATCAGGTCCTCCGGCTCTATGGCGGCGTCCAGCAGACGGTTGGTGGACTTGACGGAGGCCCCACTCAGTGCCATGGCGTTGGGTTTCATGTGCAGGGCCACCAGATTTTTCACGCACCGGTGGAGGGCCTTCTCCCCGATCACCCGATGCAGGAAGTCCTCTGTCAGCGGCAGACCCGCCTCCTCGTGGCCATAAGCGTGGATGACGCCGCCGGACTCCGTGGTGGCGGTGACCTTGCCGAAGTCGTGGGCCAGTGCCGCCAGCATCAGGGCCATGGGCTGGGCTGCTTGGGGCCGCAGCTCGGCGGCGGTATCCAGCACCGCCATGGTGTGCTCCCACACATCCCCCTCCCCGTGGTAGCGGGGCGGCTGGGGGACGCCCTGTAAGCGCTGCACCTCCGTGAACCACGGGCGCAGCTGGTGCATGGTATCCAGTGTGCGGAAGAAGATGGAAGGGCGGGGCGCCTGCAGGAGGGCCTTTTGCAGCTCCCCCTCCACCCGTTCACGAGACAGGGCCGACAGATCCATGGTGCGGCACAGGGCCACCGTCTCCTCCGCCACGGTGAAGCCGAAGCGGGCGGCGAACTGCGCTCCCCGCAGCACCCGCAGGGGATCCTCCGGGAAGGAGCGGTCATCCACATGGCGCAGGAGGCCCCGGCGGAGATCCTCCCGGCCGCCGAAGAAGTCCAACACCTGACCGGTGAGCACGTCCTCCATCAGGGCGTTGACGGTGAAATCCCGGCGGCGGGCGGCTCTCTCCGGCCCCAGCCACGGGTCCACCTCCACGGTGAAGTCCCGGTGCCCCCGACCCACGGCGGCCTCCCGCCGGGGCATGGCGATGTCCAGTCCGCAGCCCGCCAGTCCGTAGACGCCAAAGCTGGCCCCCACCGTCCGGCGGCCGCCCATTTGATCCAGCACGATCTCCAGCTGCTGGGGGGTGACGCCGTGGACCTCGATATCCAGATCCTTGCTCTCCCGGCCCAGCAGGCGGTCCCGGACGCATCCGCCCACATAGTAGACGCTGCCGCCCAGCGGCTGCACCTGCTGTGCGATGCGGCGGGCCGTCTCACGATCCCGTGTCATGCAGTCTCCCCTCCTTGCGAAAAAAGCCGTGGCCACGGGCCACGGCTTTTGTGTTCACGCCAGAATGTCCCCCAGATCGTCGAAGGTATGGGCATTGGTGACCACCACCACGTGGTCGCCCTCCTGAATGATGCTGGTGCCGCTGGGGATGATGATCTCGCTGCCCCGTGCAATGGCCGCCACCAGCACGTCGTCCTTCAGGGACAGCGCCCGCAGGGGCTTATTCAGCACCGCACGGCTCCGGGCCGTGGCGGTGAACTCCAGTGCCTCCACGGCGCCGCCCAGCATCTTATACAAGCTCTCCACGGCGCTGCCCTCGGAATTGGCCAATGCCCGGACGTAGCGGGTGATCTGGTTGGCCACGATATCCTTGGGACTGACGATGCTGCCCACCCGCATATCCCGGACCAGATCCATGTAGTTGGGGCGGGTCATCTTGGCCAGCACCTTGGGGACGCCCGCCCGCCGAGCCGTCAGGGCCATCAACAGATTCTCCTCATCCCGGCCCGTCAGGGAGACGAAGGCATCCGCCTCGAAGATATTCTCGCTGGTCAGCAGTTCCTCCTCCGTGCCGTCGCCCTCGATGATCATGGCCGTGGGCAGCTGGGCCGCCAGCTGAAGGCACTTATCGTGCTTCTGCTCCACGATGCAGACCTTGGTATTGCTCACCGCCAGCTCCCACGTGAGATACATGGCGATGCGGCTGCCCCCCAGCAGGGACACGGTTTTGACCCGCTGCTGGGTGCGGCCCATAGCCCGCAGCATCTTCTGGAGCTCGGACTTGGTACCCACCATGTAGAGCTTGTCGCCCTCTCTCGGCACAAAGTTGCCGTTGGGGATGATGCACTCGTCCCCCCGCTGGGCAGCGCAGATCAGCACCTCCGCCGAGCGGATACGATGGAACTCGCTGAGGGCCACCCCGTAAAACCGGTCCCGCTCCGTCACCTGTATGCCGATCATGTCGATACGGCCTCCGGCGAAGGGCTCCACGGAGGAGGCGGAGGGGAAGCTGAGGATGCGGGCGATCTCCCGTGCCGCCGCCAGATCGGGGTTGATGACCATGTCCATCCCGATCTCCCGCTTCAGCAGGGCGGCGTCCCGGCGGTAGTCCGGATTCCGCACCCGTGCGATGGTGTGCTTGGCCCCCATGGTTTTGGCGATGAGGCAACACACCAGATTCGTCTCGTCCAGATTGCTGACAGCGATGACCAGATCCGCCGTCCGGGCGCCGGCCTCCTCCAGCACACTGATGCTGGCGCCGTTGCCCTCCACGCACATGAGGTCCAGGGTGCTGTCGGCACGGGCCAGCGCCACCGGGGAGGAGTCCACCATGGTGATGTCGTGGCCCTCCACCGCCAGCTGGCGGGCGATAGCGTAGCCCACCTTTCCGTTTCCTACAATGATGATCTTCATGAGCCTGACTGTTCCTTTCCCGGTCGTTCCGGCTGCTCTTTTTCCGGAGGTATTGCTTCTTGCGGCGGCTGCCCCTGCGTCTGCTTAAGTGGCTCCGCCGGTTTGGGTGGATCCGCCTTTCCCGGCTGCTCTGCCGGTTTAGGCGGCTGTGTCGCCCCGGAAGGCTTCTTCGCCGCAGCTTCCTGCCGTGTCGGCCGGGCAGCCTTTTCCGCCGCCTTTTCCTCTGCCGCACGACGGCGCTGGGTGCGCCGGTGCAGCACCACCGCATTCAGCTCACCGCCTAAAATCAGCACCGTCCCGCTCATATACAGCCACAGCAGCACCACCACAATGGTGGCGATGGAGCCGTAGAGCTGGGTATAGTGTGCCAGATTTTCCACATAATAGGAGAAGGCCAGCGACAGCAGCATCCACGCCGCCAGCGACACGGCCACGCCCGGTGCCACCTCCCGCAACGGGCATCGGCGGCCCAGCGCCAGCATATACAGCACCGTCACCGGCACGAACATCAGCAGCGCCACCGCCACGAAGCGGAGCTTGCTCCAGAGGTTGATGAAGCCGTCCGGTACGGTGATGATCCCCGACACAAAGTACAGCGCCCGGCGGCCCACGGTGATCATCAGCAGCGTCAGGCCGATGGATACCATGAGCCAGATGGCGAAGAGAAAAATTTTCAGCTGATCCAGCAGGATGTTCTTGGGCTGGCCCTTACCGAAGGCCTTGCGCAGCGAGTGCAGCAGGCAGCCGGTGGCCCGCATGGGGAACCAGATGGAAAACACCAGACTGAACCACATGAGCTGGCGGCTGGCGTTGCCGGAAACGTATTCCAGATAGCCCCGCACCACCTCCGCCACGTCCCCCGGCACGATCTGCCGCAGGCCGGTGACGATGCTGTCCACATCCAGCTCCAGAATACCCAGCAGGGTGCTGACGAAGATCAGCAGCGGGAAAATGGCGAACAGCAGGTAGTAGGTCAGGGCTGCGCTGTCCCGTGCCACGTCATGGAGATAGTACCGGCGGATCATCTGCGCCGCCGTTTGCCCCAGCGCCGTGCGGGGGTGGGTACCTTTACGCATAGTTCGCTCCTCTCTGTTTCAGCTTATTATTGTAGCACAGCTGTGAGCAAAATAAAAGGAGATTTTCCATTACACGGAAATCTCCCACCTGTTTTTTATCATAAATATTCCAAAAGTGTTTCTTTTTTGTAAAATTTTGTTTTTTCCGCTGAAAATTTAGAAACTATTCACTATTTAGTATTGGCATTTAAAAAAAAGCGTGTTATAATACGTACGATCGGAGTTGTCTCCCGTGCATGGAAAAATTTGTAAAGAGGGTCTAAACTATGGATAACTTAACGAGAATCGTCAAAACTGAAATTTCCCGTCAGTACAAGAGCGTGCGGCAGTTTGCTTTTGCGGTCAATATCCCCCTATCTACCATCAACAGTGCGCTGCACAACGGCATCGGAGGTTCCTCCTTTGATACGGTAGTGCAGATCTGCCAGACGCTGGGGATCAAGGCCATCTCCAGCGATGCCTCCTTCTATCTGACGGAGGACACCCAGCAGCTGCTGGATCAGTATGCCCAGTTGGACGACTACGGCCGCCACACCATCGCTTCGGTGATGAAGGTGGAATACGACCGCTGCTCCACGCAGGGCGCCCGAAGCACAAGCGGCAGTGATTATGAGCTCCGCCCCAGTGTCAACGTCTCCTCCGACCTGGGCGGCTCCTCGGTGGAGCCGCTCCAGGTACTCAGCGACCATCGCAGTCTGTAACCTACCAAACAGAGCTGTGACAAAATCTGCCGGAGATTTGCGGCTCCGGTTGGTTTTGTGTCGCCAGCCACGGGCTCTCCCCCACTTGGGGGGAGGGCCCGTGGTTTTTTTATAGGGAGTTATGGTGCGTGATAGGGAGTTTACTGTTCTTTGCGCTTGCCGGTACGCAGCAGGGCTGCAAGGCTCATGCCGCACAGGGCCGCCAGCCCCATCCACAGGCCGGTGTCGCCGGTATCTCCGGTGGGAACGGCGGGGGTGGTGGGCTCTGCGGGAGCGGGCAGCTTGGCCACGGACTCGGTCCGCAGCACCTGACCGCACACGGTGCAGGCGTAGGTCTTGACGCCCTCATGCTCCGTGGTGGCAGGCGTGGTGATCTTGCCCTCGCCCTCCGTATGCTGGGCGTTCACGGTGAAGGTGACGGTAACGGTGTTGCCGAAGCGGTCGGTGGCCGTCAGGGTCTGGACGCCCTCGGCAGCGGAAACGGTGAGCTTACCGTCCACCAGCTCCACGGGCTGGCCGTTGAGGGTCACGCTCTCCAGATTGGGGTCGGTAACGGTGATCTCTGCCGTCAGGCAGTAGGTGCCGCCGTCCATGACGCCCTCCACCGTGGGAGCCGCCTCGTCGATGAGCTTAGAGCCCACCTTGGTGCGGGTATCCGTCAGGCCGCAGCCGTGGTCGCACTGAGCCGTCTCCGTGCCGTCGTCGTCATAGGTGGCGTTGTTGTCGTAGACATAGTGGGTAAAGCTGTGACCCATGGCCTCCTGATAGAAATCCTCCGGGCCAGTGTAGGTCTTGCTCTCGTCCAGCTTTCCGTCAACGTCAGCGAAATAGCTGCCGCAGTCCGGGCAATACCAATAGGCGGCGCAGCCGTCCTGCGTGCAGGTGGCGGGGTCGCCTGCCGTGCGCTGGGCATTGGCGTGGTGGGTAGCCGGAATGACGGTATCGGTGATGGGCTGGGTAGCCCCTGCGTCAGCGAACAGCTTGTGGCAGTCGCTGCACTGCCAGTACTCCAGACTTCCCGGCTGGGTGCAGGTGGCGGCGGTTCCGTCGTGATGGGTCAGGTCATGATGGTTGGGATCCGTGGTGCCATAGGTGGCGCCGCAGATGCTGCAGGTGGCCTTCTCGGTGCAGGTGGCGGTGCCGTCATGGCTGCCCAGAGAGCCCTTCACTTGGCAGCCGGGAACGGCGCAGGACCGCCAGTGCTGGGTGTCATCGTGCTGCCAATCGCCCCACTGGTGGTTGCCGGTGTGGGTGATGGTAAAGGTCCAGCTGGGATCGGTCAACTCGCTGACGGCGTTGATGTCCTCGTTGCCGGGAACGGTGACGTAGACCTGATAGGTACCCATATCCGTGGGAGCGGCCACGGCCTTGCCGTTTTGCTTATAGATGACGGTAAAGGTGTTGTCGGGCCAATAGCCCATGCCCATGGTCCGGTCGCCTCCGGTGCTCCAGCGAACGGTGGCCTCCTTGGCGGTGCCGTCATACTCCAGATTTTCCGGAGCGGTGAAGGTGAAGTCGCCCGCTGCGGGAGTGCGTTTCACGATCTCCCACCGGAGCTTCTTTTCGCCGGTGGTGCCGTCGCTCCACTTGAAGCCCGCTGCGGGGCGGACGGTAACGGTATAGGTACCCACGCGGCAGGCTCTATAGCCGTTGCCCAAAAGCTCGTAGCCGTAGACTTCGCCGGGCAGCAGACCGTACTGCCAGTTGCCGTTATAGGTGAAGGGGCCGTAGACCGTGGGAACCGGGATGGCCTCCAGATACTGGTTCAGGGTGACAGTAGTGGACGGAGAGGGCTTCCGGGTCTCGGTAGCCGCATAGCGGACCTCATAGGTGCCGGCCAGAGCGGAGGTGAAGGCGCTGCCGCACTGGCTCCATCTGGTGCCGCCCACGGGGCGATACTCCATGCTGTTGTTGGTGCCGTTGATGCGGCCGTAGCCCGTCCGACTCTGGGGATGGGTCACGGTAAGGCCGGTGGGGGGCTGGGTCTGGGCCGTTTTCTCCGTGGGGGCGGTGAGTGTCATGGCGGTATCCGCCGTGGCCGTACCTGTGACACGGATGGTATAGCTGTCGACCTTGGCGGCGGTGATGCCGTTGAGAGTCACGCTGTACCCGTCGGGGATGTAGTAATTGTCGGGATCGGTAACGCTGATGGTGATGGGCGTCAGGTCCAGACAATCCTGCGTCAGCCGGCCGCCGTTCTTATAGGTGAGGCCGTTCGGCAGGGTGACGCTGACCTGATAGGTCTTGAGGCGGAGATAGATCAGGCCCTCAGAGTTCAGATAGGTCTCGTAGCCCGCCCGGTCGGCGCTGACGTACTGGATGCTGCCTGTGCAGGCGTCGCTGCTGATCTGGACGGTCTGTCCGCTGGCCAGAGTTCTGCCGCTGCTGATGCCGATATCGGCACCGCTGCTGAGTCTTCTGGCGCTGACCTGCTGCGACGAGTTCTCCAGATACAGGTTGTTGTCCTGATTGTCCTTATCGACGTTGTTCTGGATGATGGAGCGGCCGGACAGGGTGATGGTATGGTCGTAACCACGGACAAACACGCCGCCGCCACGGTCATCGACGGTGTTATCCTGAATGGAGCCGCCGCTCATGCTGAAGTCGCTCTTGGAATAGAGGTACACGCCGCCGCCATCGCCGCCACGGCGATCATCGTTCCCGTATTTGTTCTTATAGTTGGCCAGACCGGCGAAGTTGTCGCAGATCTCGCCGCCTCTCATGTTGAAGGTGCCTGCCACGTACACGCCGCCGCCGAAGCCGCCGCCGAAGGTGGCGCTCTCCTTATAGTCGACCGCACAGGCGTAGTTACCGGAGATGCGGGCGGTGCCGGAGAGGTCCAGAGTCGCATACAGATCCACATACACACCGCCGCCGCCGTCAAAGCCCAGGTCGTCATTGGTGCTGTTGACACGGTTGCCGCTGATCTCGCCGCCGGAGAAGTTCAGCGTGCTGCTGCGGCTCTGGATGCCCTTGGCGTATACACCGCCGCCGAGGGTATTGGAGATGTTATCCTTGATGGTGCCGCCGCTCATATTCAGGGTGGAGCCGGAAACCAGGACAACGGCAGCACCGGCGGAAGCATCGGTGTAGGTGGTATCATTGCCGCTGATCTCGCCGCCATACAGATTCATAGTGGCGTTCTCATTATACACGGCATGGGACTTATTGCCGGTGATCTTGCCGCCGCAGAGGTTAAAGGTACCCCTGTTGAACACAGCGGCGGGGTAAGGGGCGCTG
>OCHC01002094.1_pt1 | contig 12845 bp, 10 predicted proteins | sample 1538641 | NCBI WGS metagenome assembly OCHC01 (sample SAMN04571714, study PRJEB22368) | human gut metagenome | biome: human gut; material: stool | host: Homo sapiens | place: Luxembourg | collected 2012-08-17
AGGTGGCGCTGGATATCCGCCTGACCCTGCGGGACTACAGCCACACCCTGCAGGCCTACATTGTGGAGCTCATCAAGGTCATCTGCAAAAAGGCCGCTGAAAACACCACCGCCGTCATGCCCGGCTACACCCATCTGCAGCGTGCCCAGCCCATCACCTTTGGCCACGCCCTGATGGCCTACGCCTCCATGCTGCTGCGGGATCTGCAGCGCTTCGAGGACGCCACCGCCCGCATGGATGCTCAGTGCCCGCTGGGCTCCGGCGCGCTGGCCGGTACCACCTACCCGCTGGACCGCCAGTTCACCGCCGAAAAGCTGGGCTTTGCGGCTCCCTGCGCCAACAGTCTGGACGGCGTGTCCGACCGTGATTTCTGCATCGAGCTGGCCAATGCCATCTCCATCTGCATGATGCACCTGTCCCGTCTTTCCGAGGAGATCATCCTGTGGTGCAGCTGGGAGTTCAAGTTCATTGAGCTGGACGATGCCTTTACCACCGGCTCCTCCATCATGCCCCAGAAGAAGAACCCCGACGTCACCGAGCTGATCCGCGGTAAGACCGGCCGCGTCTACGGCGACCTGAACACCCTGCTGGTGATGATGAAGGGCATTCCGCTGGCCTACAACAAGGACATGCAGGAGGACAAGGAGGCCATCTTTGACGCAGTGGATACCCTTGAGCTGTGCCTCAAGACCGTGACCCCCATGCTGGACACCATGAAGACCCTGCCGGCCAACATGCGCCGCGCCGCCGCCAAGGGCTTCATCAACGCCACCGACTGCGCCGACTACCTCACCAAGAAGGGAATGCCCTTCCGGGATGCCTACAAGCTCACCGGCTGCATGGTGTCGGACTGCATCGCAAAGGACAAGACTCTGGAAGAGCTGACCCTCGACGAGTTCAAGGGCTACAGCGCTCTGTTCGAGAACGATATCTACGATGCCATCGATCTGGTCAGGTGCTGCGAGGGCCGCACCAGCTACGGCGGCCCCAGCGAAGCCAGCGTGAAGAACCAGATCGAGCTGGCCGCTGCACAGCTGAATGCCTGGGAGGCGAATAACGCATGAGCGTGAAAGTTTTTATTGATGGCTCCTCCGGCACCACCGGCCTGCGCATTGCCGACCGGCTGGCTGCACGCCCGGAGATCGAGCTGCTGTCCATTTCCGCCGAGGGCCGCAAGGATGTGAACGAGCGTGCGAAGGTCATCAACTCCGCCGACCTCGCCTTCCTCTGCCTGCCGGATGCGGCATCCAAAGAGGTCATGCCCCTGCTGCGCCCGGACGTGAAGGTGCTGGACACCTCCACCGCCTTCCGCACCGATGCCGCATGGGACTACGGTTTCCCGGAGCTGGCGGGCCAGAAGGAAAAAATCAAAAATTCCTGCCGCGTGGCAGTGCCCGGCTGCTATGCCAGCGGCTTTATCAGCATTGCCCGCCCGCTGGTGGAGCTGGGCCTTGCACCGGCAGAGTATCCCTTCAGCTGCACCGGCATTTCCGGCTACTCCGGCGGCGGCAAAAAGATGATCGCCGAGTACGAGAGCCCCGACCGCCCGGCACACAGCAAGCTGGATGCACCCAAGAGCTACGGTCTGGGCCTTGCCCATAAGCATCTGCCCGAGATGCAGAAGATCAGCGGCCTTGCTCACACCCCCATGTTCGTGCCGGTGGTGTGTGACTACTACTGCGGCATGCAGGTGCTGGTGCCGCTGGACCTGACGCTGGCGGGCACCACCGCCGAACAGGTGGCTGCAGGCATTGCCGGGTACTATAAGGACGCCGCCACCGTCAAGGTGCACGGGCTGAACGAGACCCTGCCGGAGAACGGCCTGTACTCGAACGCCATGGCCGGTACCGACCGCATGGAGCTGTACCTGACCGTGAACGCCGCCGGCGACCAGATGATGCTGGTGTCTGTGTTCGATAATCTGGGCAAGGGCTCCTCCGGTGCCGCCGTCCAGTGCATGAACCTGATGCTGGGACTGGAAGAGACCGAAGGGTTGGAATAAAAAAGAAAACCCTCTCAGTCACCTGACGGTGACAGCGCTCCCCTTTTTGGCTTCGCCATTTTCCCCCGACCGGGGGAAATCGGTCCCGAAGGGGGAGCTTTTGGCAAAAAGATAAGGTTTCCCTCTTGCTGAAAAGCTCCCCCTTTTGGGGGAGCTGGCAATGCCGCAAGGCATTGACTGAGAGGGTTCGCCCTGTGGGAAAGGAAGATCATTATGCAGTATCAAGAAGTTGCGGGCGGCATCTGCGCGCCCAAGGGCTTTGCAGCGGCTGGCGTGCACTGCGGCATCCGCGCAAACCATGCAGAAAAATACGATCTGGCACTCATCAAGGCGGACGTGCGCTGTGCCGCCGCCGGTGTGTACACCACCAACAAGGTCTGCGGCGCACCCATCAAGGTGGACCGCGCCCACTTGAAGGACGGCTACGCACAGGCGATCATCGTGAACAGCGGCAACGCCAACACCTGCGCCGCCAACGGCGTGGCTCTGGCCGAAGAATGCTGCGAGCTGGTGGGCAAGGAGCTGGGCATCGACCCGCAGGACGTTCTGCCCGCTTCCACCGGCGTCATCGGTCAGCCCATGGTCATCGACCCCTTTGCCCGGGGCATCCCTGCCGCCGCCGCAAAGCTGGCTGCGGACGAGCAGGGCAGCACCGATGCCGCCACCGCCATCATGACCACCGACACCCACAAAAAGGAATACGCCATCCAGTTCGAGCTGGGCGGCAAGGTGTGCACCGTGGGTGCCATTGGCAAGGGCAGCGGCATGATCGCCCCCAATATGGCCACCATGCTGGCGTTCTACACCACCGATGCGGCGGTGTCCCCCATCCTGCTGGAAAAGGCCCTCAAGACCGTGGTGCCCGGCACCTACAACCAGATGAGCGTGGATCTGGACACCTCCACCAACGATACCCTCATCATCATGGCTTCCGGCCTTGCAGGCAACCCGGAGATCTGCGAGGAGAACGCGGACTACCACGCCTTTGTGGCGGCGCTGACTGCCATTGCAGAGCACATGTGCGCCGAGCACGCCGGTGACGGCGAGGGTGCCACCCACCTCATCACCTGCGAAGTGACCCACGCCCCCGACCTGAAGACCGCCCGTGCCGTCAGCCGCAGCGTGGTGTGCTCCAACCTGTTCAAGGCAGCGGTATTTGGCCGCGATGCCAACTGGGGCCGCATCCTGTGCGCCATCGGCTACACCCCCGGCGATTTCTCCATTGATAAGGTCTGCGTGTGGCTTTCCAGCAAGGCGGGCGAGGTGTATGTGTGCGAAAACGCCGCCTACCACCCCTACAGCGAGGACGAAGCCGCCAAAGTGCTGGCTGAGCACGATGTGCTGGTCAAGGTGGACATGGGCACCGGCGATGCATCCGCCAAGGCCTGGGGCTGCGATCTGACCTACGATTACGTCAAGATCAACGGCGATTACCGCACCTGATAACCTTCTCAGGCGCTGCGCGCCAGCTCTCCCGAAGGGAGAGCCTTTGGCAAAACCGTGAACGCTGCGGAAACTGCCAAAGCCTCCCACTTTGGGGGAGGTGGCATCGCGCAAGCGATGACGGAGAGGGCAAGGCTGCTAACGGCAAGGAGCAACAGAAAGTATATGAAAAACGAAGAAATGGCGCGCCTTTTCTCTGAGGCGACACCCTACATCCAGAAGTATCACGGAAAGACCATGGTCGTGAAATACGGCGGCAATGCCATGATCAACGAAGAACTGAAAAATGCCGTCATGAACGATCTGGTCACCCTCACCCTGCTGGGTGTGCGCGTCGTGCTGGTGCACGGCGGCGGCCCGGCCATCAATGAGATGCTGAAAAAGGTGGGTGTGGAAAGCCATTTCGCAAACGGTCTGCGGGTGACCGACGACGCCACCATGGAGATCGTGCAGCAGGTGCTGGCCGGTAAGGTGAACAAGGATCTGGTGGCAAAGCTGCGCGGCCGCGGCGTGGGCCTGTGCGGCATGGACGGTCAGATGCTGCGCTGCACCGAGCTGGACCCCCAGCTGGGCCATGTGGGCGAGATCGTGCATGTGGACGCCACCCTGATCGGCAGCCTGCTGGATGGCGGCTACATCCCGGTCATTGCCACGGTGGGCATGGACGATCTGGGTCAGGCCTACAACGTGAACGCCGACACTGCCGCTGCGCAGATCGCCATTGCGCTCAAGGCTGAGAAGCTGGTGTCCATGACCGATATCGCGGGCCTGCTGCGGGATAAGGACGACGAAAGCACCCTCATCCCCGAGGTGGAGGTGTCCGAGATCGAGGGCTACAAGTCCGCCGGTGTCATTGCAGGCGGCATGATCCCTAAGATCGGCGGCATGGCCGACGCCATCTATCAGGGCGTGCACGAGGCGGTCATCATCGATGGCCGGGTGCCCCACTCCATCCTGCTGGAGCTGTTCTCTGACCGCGGCTCCGGCACCCGCTTCTACCGCCGCAGCCACCGCGAATAAGCATTGCGCAGGTGCCGCGCAGGCGGTATAATAAGAAAAATGACCCTCTCAAGCCTTTGCCAGCATTTTCTGGCGCGTCAGCGCCTGAGAGGGTTTTTATCGTCAGTAGGAGGTACACCTATGGATTCTGAAAAGGTCATCAAGCGGGACGGCGAATACGTCCTGCACACCTATAACCGCAACCCCATCGTGCTGGAAAAAGGCCACGGCCTGCGTGCCATCGGGCCCGAAGGCCAGCAGTATCTGGATTTTACCAGCGGCATCGGTGTCAACAGTCTGGGCTACTGTGATCTGGGCTGGGCCGAAGCCGTTTCCGAGCAGGCCCATAAGCTGCAGCACTCCTCCAACCTCTACTACACGGCCCCCTGCGGCAAGCTGGCCAAAAAGCTGTGCAAGCGCACCGGAATGAGCAAGGTTTTCTTCGGCAACTCCGGTGCCGAGGCCAACGAGGGTGCCATCAAGGCTGCCCGTAAGTACAGCGTGGACCACTACGGCAAGGACCGCACCACGGTCATCACGCTGGTGAACAGCTTCCACGGCCGCACCATCGCCACCCTGACCGCCACCGGTCAGGAGGTGTTCCACAACTACTTCGGCCCCTTCAACGAGGGCTTCCTGTATGCTCCGGCGGGCGATATGGAAGCGCTGCAGGAGCTGGTGGACCGCAACACCTGCGCCGTGATGCTGGAACTCATTCAGGGCGAGGGCGGCGTGATGGCGCTGGACCCGGACTATGTGCAGGCCGTGCGCAAGCTCTGTGACGAAAAAGACCTTGTGCTCATCGTGGACGAGGTGCAGACCGGCGTGGGCCGCACCGGCACCTTCCTGTGCTGCGAGCACTACAACCTCAAGCCGGACGTGGTCACGCTGGCCAAGGGTCTGGGCGGCGGCCTGCCCATCGGCGCGGTGCTGATGAACGAAAAGGTGGCCGCAGGCATGGGCCCCGGCACCCACGGCTCCACCTTCGGCGGCAACCCGGTGGTCTGCGCCGGTGCCAATGTGGTGGTGGACCGCATGGACCAGAGCTTCCTTGCCAATGTCAACGAGCGCGCCGTCCAGCTGCGCGCAGGCATCGCAAAGCTGCCCCATGTCAAGAGCATTTCCGGCATCGGCCTGATGGTGGGCATCGAGTTCTACGACCTCAAGGCCGCAGATGTGCTGGCCGCCTGCCGCGAAGCGGGCCTGCTGGTGCTGACGGCCAAGACCCGCCTGCGCCTGCTGCCGCCGCTGACCCTCAGCGAGCACGATGTGGACATGGCGCTGGAGATCCTGGGCGATGTGCTGAGCAAAATGGAGCCGACGGCTCCGAAGGAGCAGGCATGAAGAATCTGCTGAGAATGAGCGACCTCTCCCCTGCCGAGCTGACCCACATTCTGGATGTGGCCGACCAGCTCAAGGCACAGCAGAAGCTGGGCGGCACGGCCCCGCTGCTGGCGGGCAAAACGGTGGCTCTGATGTTCTCCAAGGCGTCCACCCGCACCCGTACCAGCTTTGAGGTGGGTGTATACCAGCTGGGCGGTCTGGGCAACTACATGAACACCGCCGAGCTGCAGGCCGGGCGCGGCGAGCCCCTCAAGGACACCGCCCGGGTGCTGGGCCGCTACTACGACTGCGTGGTGTGGCGCACCTACCGCCAGAGCGATCTGGAAGAGTTTGCCGAGCTGGCCGGTGTGCCGGTGATCAACGGCCTGACGGATTACGCCCATCCCTGTCAGGTGCTGGCCGACCTGATGACCATTCGGGAACGCCGGGGCAGCCTTGCGGGCCGGAAGCTCTGCTTTGTCGGCGACGGCAGCAGCATGGCAAACAGCCTCATCGTGGGCGGACTGCTGGCCGGGATGCAGGTCACCTGCGTCTGCCCGCAGAGCTACCGCCCGGCGGCGGATGTACTGATGTTTGCCCACAAGTACGGCAGCGCCTTCCACCTGACCGCAGACCCTGCCGAGGGCATTCAGGACGCCGACGTGGTGGCAACGGCCGTGTGGAACACCGCCCAGCCCGGCACGCCGGAAAGCGAGCAGCGCCTGCGGGATTTCGTGGGCTACCAGCTCACCGGCAAGCTGCTGGAAAGCGCCAAGCCCGACGTCATGGTGCTGCACTGCCTGCCCGCCCACCGGGGCGAGGAGATCTCCTCGGCGGTGTTCGAGCAGCACGCACCGGAGATCTTCGATGAAGCCGAGAACCGCCTGCACGTGCAGAAAGCCGTGCTGGCCATTCTTCTGGCGGGGAAATAAAAACAGAACGCCAACAGGGCCGCCGCACATCGTTTGTGCGGCGGCCCTGTTTTTTATCGTGGGAGATTTGAAAAAGCGATCAGCTGCGGTCCATTTTGACCACGAACAGGTAGCTCAGAACAAAGGATAAGCCAAAGGCAATGACCCAGCCGATGGCGGCGTAGATGAAGTAAGGTCCGATATAAGCGGGAATGCTGAAAATGCTGGAGGTGATGTAGCCGTACAGGCGCACACCAAAGGCACCGATGAAGGCGCTGCCCACGCAGCTGCCGATGGTGGCAGCAAGGAAACCCTTCTTGTACTTGGTCAGCACGCCGAACAGAGCAGGCTCGGTGATGCCCAGAATGCCGGACAGAACGGAGGACAGAACGATGGAACGTTCCTTTTGGCTCTTTTCTTTGAAATAGCAGCCTGCGGCGGCACCCACAATGGACAGATTTGCAATGAACATCATGGGCATGAGCATGTCGTAGCCCTTGGTGGCAAAGTTCTCCAGAGCAATAGGAGTCATGGCGTGGTGCATACCCACCAGAATGGAAGCGGGGCGGATCAGACCCATCACGACACCGGCAAAGATGGGAGAGATACCGAACAGCACATCCAGCATCCATGCCAGACCTTTACCGATATAGATGCCAGCGGGGCCGATGACAGTCAGAGCAAAGAAGCCGGAAAGGAACAGGGTGATGGTGGGGGTGATGACGGTGCGGGCGGCTTCGGGAACGATATTATCGACCCACTTGTAGATGTAGCTCAGGGCAAATACACCGAAGATGATGGGAATGACCGAACCAGAATAGTTGAATACCGGAATGGGCAGGATGCCTGCAAACATAAAGTTGCTGATCTCGCCTGCCTTGGCAGCATCCACCATGGTGGGGTACATCAGAGTGGCGGCAATGGCAATGGCCAGATACTGGTTGGTCTTGAATTTTTTTGCGGCCGATGCGGCGATGAAGAACGGCAGGAAGGTGAACACGCCGCTGGCAAGCATATCAATGATCTTATAGGTATCGGTAGCATTGGAAACCACGCCCAGAGCCACCAGACCGCCCATCAGACCCTTGATCATACCGGCACCGGCAATGGCGGGCACGATGGGGCCGAATACGCCGGATACCATATCCATGAACCAGGAAATAAAGTCCTTCTTCTTTTCCGGCTGGGCGGGAGCTGCGATATCCTCCTTCAGATCCAGCATCTGCAGGGCGATGTCATAATATTTATGGACGCTGGTGCCAAGCACGATCTGCAGCTGGCCTTTGGCAAACTGCACGCCAATGACACCATCCAGCGCCTTGATGGCGTCCTCCTGGATCTTGCTGGTATCCTTGAGCTCAAAGCGCAGACGGGTCATGCAATGCCAAGTGTTCACAACATTGTCCTTGCCGCCGACATACTCGATGATTTTTGCGACGACTTCAGTCTTTTCCATAAGGGAGAGCCTCCTTCTTCGGTTTCCTTTTTCCTTGATTGTGTTCCAAAGCGAAAATCCAGCACGTGCGTTGTGACGCTAATATACCACGGAAAAATTTCATTGTAAAACATACCATTTCTCTGGAATGATTTCAAAAAACAACGATAACATGCTGTTAAATGATTTTAGTTTCAAAAATTGGACTGTTTTATTTTGCGGTTTCCGTCAAATAAAAAGCAGGAATTGATTTGCCGCCCAAGGTATGGTTGAATAGACTTGTAGTAGAAGATATGCAAACCCTTTCAATCTGTTCCAAGAGGTGCTTTTATGAAACCAACGATCATTACAGATATCAAATGCTTTGTCACAAACCCGGAACGCCACAATCTGGTGGCGGTAAAGGTGATGACCAATAAGGGCGTATATGGTGTAGGCTGCGCCACCTTCCAGCAGCGTCCGCTGGCGGTGAAATGTGCGGTGGAGGATTACCTCAAGCCCATCCTGATCGGACGCGATGCCAACGATATTGAAGACCTGTGGAACCTGATGATGGTCAATTCCTACTGGCGCAACGGCCCGGTGCTGAACAACGCCGTGGCAGGCATCGACATGGCGCTGTGGGATATCAAGGGCAAGCTGGCAGATATGCCCCTGTACCAGCTGCTGGGCGGCAAGGCGCGGACGGCGATCCCTGCCTATACCCACGCCGTGGCGGATGATCTGGAAGGATTATACCGCGAAGTAGACCGGATCTACAAGGAGGGCTACCGTCATATCCGCTGCCAGCTGGGCTTTTACGGCGGGATCCCGGACGCGCTGCGCACCCCGGAATCCCCTATTCCCGGCACTTATTTTGACCCGGACGACTACATGCGCAACACCGTGTATATGTTCGGCAAGCTGCGGGAAAAGTACGGCAGCTCCTTCCACATCCTGCACGATGTGCATGAAAGGCTGACCCCCAATCAGGCGATCCGGTTTGCCAAAGAGCTGGAACCCTACCAGCCCTATTTTGTAGAGGACCTGCTGCCGCCGGATCAGAACGAGTGGCTGGCACAGCTGCGCAGCCAGTGCGCTACCCCGGTGGCTACCGGTGAGCTGTTCAACAATCCCATGGAGTGGAAAGAACTTGTGGTGAACCGCCGGGTGGACTACCTGCGCTGCCATGTTTCCCAGCTGGGTGGCATTACCCCGGCGGTAAAGCTGGCGCACTTCTGCGAACCCTTTGGTGTGCGTATCGCATGGCACACCCCATCGGACATTACCCCCATCGGGGTGGCGGTGAATACCCACCTGAACATCCATCTGCATAATGCCGCCATTCAGGAGAACATCGAGCTGAAAGACAAGATCAAGGCAGTGTTCCCCGGCTACAACGAGGCAAAAGGTGGCTACTTCTACCCTATTGAGCGTCCGGGCATCGGTGTGGATATCGACGAAAAGGAGATCGTCAAGTATCCGGTGCGCTACCGTCCCCATGAGTGGACCCAGAGCCGCATCCCGGATGGTACGCTGGTGACGCCGTGACCGATCGCTTTCAATAATGTGCAGGACTTTGCACTTTTTGCCCCAGTGTGGTATCCTTAGCAAAAGACCCCAAGGGAGGATACTGCCTGTGACTGCCAAAAAGACTGAGTTCATCGTTACAGACCTCATCAGCAAGATCTTTCAGCGCAAGACCATAATGGACAAGCTGCCCAGCCAGCGGGAATTGGCAGAGATCTATCACGTTTCCCGTTTCACGATCCAGAAGGTGCTGGGAAGGCTGCAATCCATTGGTTTGATCTATATGACACAGGGTGATGGCACCTATATCAACAAAAAGGCACTGGGGCATCCTATGGTCTACAATTCCCTTACCGAAGTGCCCTATGAGGAGCTGTACTCAAAACTGTTGTATCTCAAACAGATCGAACCTAATGCGGAGCTGCGCCGGGTGTTCAATCTGGAAGTCGGCGAGACCCTGTGGGAGTTCCGCCGCATCCGTATCGTGCGGTATGAGATCAGTCAGGTAGAGACTGGCTGGATGCCCTGTGCGCTGTTTCCGGAGCTGAACCGGGAGGTGCTGGAGGACTCTATCCAGAGCTATGCTTTGCGGCAGAAGTACCGCATTGCCTACTTTATTACCAACTACCATGCAGCAGCACTGGATGCAGAGCACGCCGAACTTTTGCACTGCAAAAAGGGGCTGCCGGTCATGGATATCACTTCCCGTGGCGTACTGCGGGATGGAAGGATCTTCGTTTACAGCCGCATCAAGGCGGTGCAGTATGAGTGCACGTATGTTTCGCCCTTCAATAAGGATGTGTTCCTTTCCCGGCGGAAAATAATTACGGAAGATGCGTAAAAAGAACGCCTGTCAGGCTCAATGGCCCGGCAGGCGTTCTTGCATGTGATCATACGTGAGCTGCACCGTGGTCGAGAATTTTATCGAACCGGGCAAAGAAGGTGATGGTGGTGATGGTGGCCGCCAGAATGTCGCTGACCGGCTCGGCCAGAAACACGCCGAACACCGGGTTCGGCAGCAGGTGCGGCAGGATGAAGATGAGCGGGATCAGCAGGATGATCTTGCGCAGGCAGGCCAGCAGCAGGCTTACCTTAGCCTGCCCCAGCGCCATAAAGCTCTGCTGGCAGGCGATCTGGAAGCCCATGGCAAAAATGCCCGCCATGTAAATGCGCATGGCCCAGGTGGTGTACTGGATCAGTGCGGTGTCCGAGGTGAAAATGCCCGCCACCGCGCCGGGTACCAGCATCATTAGAAGCCAGAACACGCAGGTGTATACGCCGCACAGGGTCAGCTGAAAGCGGAAGGCTTCCTTGACGCGGGGCTTTTTGCCTGCGCCGAAGTTGAAGCTTATGACAGGCTGGCCGCCCTGACAGATGCCCTGAATGGGCAGGGTGCACAGCTGGGATGCGCTGGTGATGACGGTCATGGCACCCACGGCCACATCGCCGCCGTACCGCGCCAGACTGGAGCTGAAACTGATAGACAGCAGGCTCTCGGTGGAGAGCATCACAAAGGTGGAGATGCCCAGCGCCATCACCGGCAGGATGACATTGCGCTCCGGGCGCAGATAGTCCCTGCGCAGGCGCAGGAGGGTCTTTTTGCCGGTGAGGAAGCGCAGGATCCACACCGCGCCCACAGCCTGACTGAGCACCGTGGCAATGGCCGCGCCCCGCACGCCAAGCCCGAACCCGAAGATGAGGATGGGGTCAAGGATAATGTTGATGACCGCACCGATCACGGTGGTGAGCATACTGGTTTTGGCAAAGCCCTGCGTGGTAATGAAGGGGTTCATGCCCAGCACCAGCAGCACGAACACCGAGCCCAGAAGGTAGATGCGGCTGTAGCTCAGAGCATACGGCAGGGTGGCATCGCTGGCACCAAACAGCCGAAGCAGCATCGGCGCCCCGGCATAGAAGCCGATGGTCAGCACCACCGAAAAGAGCAGCAGCATGGTAAAGCTGTTAGAGATGATCTTTTCTGCCTGTTCCCTGTCGCCCTGCCCCAGAGCAATGGCGGTGCGGGGCGCACCGCCTGCGCCCACCAGCATGGCGAATGCATTCAGTAGCATCAGGATGGGAGTGAACAGGCCCACGCCGGTCAGCGCTGCCGCACCGATGCCTGCGATATGGCCGATGTAAATTCGGTCCACGATGTTGTACAACAGGTTCACGACCTGCGCTACCACCGCAGGGATCATGAGCTGCAGCATCAGGCTGCGGACGTTCCCACTGCCCATGTCCTGTTTTGACTGTGCCATGGATGTGATTCTCCTTTTTACTTCAAATTTGAACTATATCCTCTATATCTCCTCTATTATACTCAAAACCCGCAAAAATACCAGTCCCTTTTCGCAAATTTTTCCATGTTCCGCTCAAAAGTGCAAAAAGCTCCGGGTCTGCCGCACAGCAGACCCGGAGCTTGGAACGCGAAAAAGTGTTGACGCCAACAGGCTTTTTTGCTATACTATATAAGGTTTATCGTGGAGATGTATCGAAGTGGTCGTAACGAGAACGACTCGAAATCCAAGTGGATGCTTCGCCGGATGTCTCCATATCACATGAGGGAACGTCAATTTTGATGTCCTGACAGGCTTCGGAACCTGTCTGAACGATGCGTTTTCTAACAATATTCTAACAGCAACTGTTCCAAGTTTCAAGGCCGATTTGCGATATACAAATCGTAAATTTGCCATGAAAATATACTTGGAGATGTATCGAAGCGGTCGTAACGAGAACGACTCGAAATCGTTTTGTCCTTAATCGGGCACGTGGGTTCGAATCCCACCATCTCCGCCAAATCGAATGGACAGATGAATTTTATTCGTCTGTCCATTCTTTTTTGCCGGAACATCGCCCGTCCACCCTGTCTTTGGGGCGTATGGCATCATGCTGACGCATTGCCATAGCCCAGCCCTTCCAGCATCGCCTGTGCAGACGAGAGCTTGGAAGCGTAATCGAGGTGGGCGTAGATTAAAAGCACAAACTGCTATAAACTACTTCATTCCCCTTCTTTTTCGCTGTTTACGATAGCCTGCACCTTGGTGGGCAGACCATAGATGCTGATGAAACCGGTGGCATCGCTCTGCTTGTAGTCGCCGCCTGCGGCAAAGGTGGCGATGTCCTCACGATACAGAGAGTACGGCGACCAGACCCCTGCATTGATGAGGTTGTGTAAAAAGTGTTCTGCATATAGCAGCAATATGAAAGCAGTATTTCACAGCGG
>OCHC01002098.1_pt1 | contig 12827 bp, 2 predicted proteins | sample 1538641 | NCBI WGS metagenome assembly OCHC01 (sample SAMN04571714, study PRJEB22368) | human gut metagenome | biome: human gut; material: stool | host: Homo sapiens | place: Luxembourg | collected 2012-08-17
AAGAGTAGAAAAATATGCCTTTGAAAATTGCTCATCAATTACTGAATTTACATTATCTAATAATGTTGAATATATTGGTGAGGCAGTATTTAGAGGTGCAACATCACTTGAAACATTAACAATTCCATTTGTTGGTGAAACCTTAGGTGAAAGTGAAAAAGCTACAGCTAAGGAAACAATGTTTGGTTGGATTTTTGGTTATAATAATGGTGATATAAAGGATAATGCATCTTATAGTATTGTAAACTCATTACAAAATGTTCATATTACAAACGATAAGAACATTAGCCCATATGCCTTCTATAATTTACCAAATGTTGATTATGTATCACTTGGAGATACAATTGAAACAATTGGTGAATATGCATTCGCAAATAACAATACACTTAGTGTTGTAAGATTTGCGGATGGATATAGGATGACAACTGTTTCAAATAATCTATTCCAAAATGCAACAGCTCTTCAAGGCTTCAATTTAGGTGGAAATGTATCAGATACAAAGGATATATCAGCCATCGTAAGAAGACTTCCTGATTGTGTAACTACAATTGGTGCTTACGCGTTTGACGGATGTAGCGATGTACACTTTATCGATTTTGCCGTATCTAATAATGTTACTACAATTGGAAAGTATGCATTTAGTAGAACTTCATCAATGGTATCATTCTCATTTGATGAGACTTGTCAAATTAAGACCTTAAGTGAAGGTACATTTAAGGATGCAATTAAGCTTCAAATGACAACTCTTCCTGATTCATTCACAAGAGTAGAAAAATATGCCTTTGAAAACTGTCAATTTATTACTGAATTTACACTTGGCAATAATATTGAGTATGTAGGTGAGGCCGTATTTAGAGGCGCTACAAGACTTACGACTTTAACTATTCCATTTGTTGGTTCTTCACAAGGTCTAGCTACAATTGATAAGTCATATGAAACAATGTTTGGTTGGATCTTTGGTATTATAGATGAAAATGAATTATTAATTGATAATAATAACTTTAGTATTGTAAATTCTTTGCGTAATGTAATTGTTAAGAATGATACAAACATTAGTGAATATGCATTCCATAATGTAGATTTAATAACATATGTATCACTTCCACGTACGCTTAAGGAATTAGGTGCTCATGCATTTGAAGGATGTACAGCCCTTCAAAGTATTCGTCTTGAAGAAGGTATTCAAATTGAAATAATCAATGAATCAACATTTAAGGATAATACTAATCTTCAAGGCTTTAAGCTTGAGGATGATTCAGAAGATATTTCAAGAACTCTTCCTGCAGTTGTTACAAGAGTTGAAGCTAATGCCTTTGAAAACGATGTAACAATTGAAACATTTACTCTTGGAAATACAGTTACCTATATTGGTAGTGAGGTATTTAGAGGATGTACAAGCCTTAAGTCTTTAACATTACCATTTGTAGGTTCTCAAAGAGGTAATACTAATGCTGAATCAGCATTCGGTTGGATTTTCGGATTAAAGAATCGAACAGCCTTAAGAAGACTACAAAATAATTTAAATTCTTATGCTGTGCCTACTAGTTTAACTACGATTGAAATTACGGATGAAACTATAATTGCGGATAACGCCTTCTTAAATTGTGATAATGTTACAACAATTACAATTAATGAAGGAGTGACTACAATTGGAAGCTCAGCATTTGAAAATACTGGTATTACAAACTTTAATGTTCCATCAACTGTTAGTACAATTGGAGCATCTGCTTATAAGGATTCTTCAAATATGGTAAGTATTACATTTAATGCAAATATTATTACTAGAATTGAAGCTTATACTTATGAAAACTGTTTAGCTTTAAGTACTTTTGAAATTCAATCGGCAATTAACTTTATTGGTGATTATGCATTTAATAATACAGGCCTAGCAACTATTACAGTACCTAGTACAGTTAAGACATTTGGAGAATATACATTTGCACATTCTCATAGCATGACAACAGCTATTGTAGATACATCAATTCTTGGTAACTATATGTTTGCTGAAAGCGAAAATCTTCAAACTGTTTCCTTAACTAATAGTAAATTAACTACTATTTCTACTGGTGCATTTATGAACTGTACTACATTAGTTGTAGAAGAAATTCCTGATAATATTTCAACAATTGAAGACTATGCATATTATGGCTTACATAATCAAAAGGCATGGAATTACAAGAGCGCTTTAACTAACATTGGTAAATTTGCATTTGCAGATAACACAGCAATTACATCATTAACTCTTCCAGCAACAATAACTTCTATTGGTTATGGTGCATTTAATGGTATGATTTCGTTAACAGAAATTACAATTGCTTATGTTGGTGGCGGAGATGCTACTAATAGTGATGATACTGGTTCTACATTTGGATTTATCTTTGGATATATGTCAAAGACTAAATCAAGTCTTGAATATGAAGCAACTCAAAATGGAAATACTTATCAAATTCCTTCAACATTAAAGGTAATTAATATGTCATATAATTCTAATAGAAATTCTATAATTACGGATTATGCATTCCAGGGATTAATTACTATTGAAAATGTTAAATTGCCAATGAGCTTGAAGAGTATTGGAACTTATGCATTTAATAAGATGTATGCATTAACATATGTGGAAATACCAATTTATACAACTGTTATTTCACCACAAGCCTTTATTGATATTGAAAAGCCAGGCACTGATGTTAACTTCTTTATCATTGCTTTCTATGATCCAGAGAATATGCCAGCTAAGAATGACAATGTAATTAAAGATTCTGAAAGACCAGCTAAGTGGGCTATTACAAAGAACGAAAATGAAAATGACATTTATCTTGGCGAAAATGGTCAAAATCTTCTTAAGGAAGAACATGAAAAACAGGTTTCTACGGGACATTATGAACGTTGGTATACTAAGTATTCTGTTCATATTGAGTCTAAGGAGATATTCATTTACGAATATATGCCTAAGTATAAGAAGCTTGCAAATGGTTCGTATGAAGGTGCATTTAAGATTATTGGTTATACTAATCTATTTATGGGTGGTGCAATTGTTGTACCTGCTGCATATGGTGGAAGACCAGTAGTTGAAATTACTGATGGTGCAATTGCAAATTATTATAATACGGCTAATGCTGATAGTACTGATTTATATGTCGATATAACTACATTTGAAATTGGAACTAATATTGTTAAAATTGGTGATCACGCCCTTCCTGGTGGAATGGATATGACCGTGTATATTAATAAGACATATAAGGACGCTAAGCTATATGCTGGTCATGAAAGTGATTGGATTGGTTATAATGATACTGTTAATCCACAAAGCGGTAATGCTTTAGTATATTATGGATTCTTAGATACAAAATCTACCGATTTGGATACATTGAATTTAAAGGATCCTCATTATACTGAAAATTATACTTGGACTAAGGGATCAAGCCAATTCCCTTATCAAATTTTAACTTCAGGATTGACTTTAAGATTAACTGAAACTGACACATCTGAATATGAGAATCATTCTGATCTTGCTCTAAACTATATTGGTTCTGAACAAACACCAGAGGTTTATGTTTCTGATCGTGCCATTCGAGTAAATCATGAGGCAGTTACTTATACATTAAATGATCAATATCATGTTAAGTACTCGCATAATGTAAATATTACTAAGGAAGGTTATATTGCAACTGTTGAAATTCAAGGAAATAATTCAGGATTTGTTGGAGTTCAAGCAATTACATTCACAATTATTCCGGCTGATTTAACTGTTACTATAAATACATCTAAGGTATTCGCAGAAGAAGAACGTTGGGAATTTGGTAACTTTACAACAGAGGTAGATGGATATCAAACAACGGGAATTGACCAATTATATGGTAATTTATATACAACAAATTCAAATGATAAAGATTTTGAGAATATAGATGGTGTTAGAATTAATCGTAATGATGGCGCAAATGTAGGTATTTACAATAGCACTAATTCCTTAGATACAATTCGTTGGTATTATCAATCATTTGATAGTATTATTCCTGGTGTTAACTTCATTGGCAGCTCTAATGATTACTGGAAGGTAATTAAGACTGATAGTGAAGGAAATTTAATTGATGTTTCTGAAAATTATAATGTTATTTTAAATGTTAAAGTTGAAATAACTCCTCAGCCATTAGCTGTTTATTGGTCTGAGACAACTCATGAGTATGATTATAGTGCAACGGGAGAAAATATTCATAAACCAGTTGCAGTTACTAACCTACCTGAAAGTCTTGTACCATTAAAGGTTACTATTATGGGTTATGATTTATCATCATCTAAGCCACTAGATATTGGTACACATACAGCTTTAGTAGAAATTGATGTAGATAGATTAATTCCAGATAGTCGTAATAATGTTTATAAAAACTATTTATTAGTTCCTTCACGTATTACTTATCGAATTACAAGAATTGAGGTTCCTGTTCCAATTGTTTCATATCGTTATAAATATGATGGTGAGGAACATGAGGTTGCAATTTCTCGTAATAATGAATTATTTAACCTTTATTACAAGGAAGAAGACACAGGCCGTTATTACTTCTATAAGCTTGATGATCCAACTAAGTATTATCGAGATGAGGTAAGAAATGAAAATGGTGAATTAGATCCAACGGCAGATACTTGTTACCATTCATTTAAGGTAAAAGATATTGGAACATTTAAGCTTTATGCAATATTAAGATATCCACAAGCATATATGTGGGATGATTATCGTGATATTTATTATCGAGAAGAAATTATTACACTAGATGCATCTGTTGAAAAGGCTGATCTTGTTGTTAATATTCCTACAGGAACTAAGGTTGCTTATGGAACTAATGAGATAAGATATAATCTTAATGATCTTGAGGTTTCTGGCCTTCTTGATGGTGATACTGTTAGTGGATATTTAAGCTTTATGCCAAATGTTCATGGAACACTTTCAGCTAATAATATTAATAATGTTTCTTATAAGGTTATTGATGCTGAAGGCAAGGATGTATCTGAATTGTATAATATTAGCATTGCAGGTTCATTTGAAATTGTATATCCAGAAATTGAATACGACGCTCAATATTATGAGGGAAATTATAAGCCAGGAATGAAAGAATCATTTACAATTATTCCGAAGAATTGTAGTGATTATAGTGTTCAATATAGTGTTGATGGTTCTAACTATACATCTGATAATTATGTATATTCAAAAGCTGGAACATATACTATATACTTTAGAATTGAAGCGGATATGAGAGAAACAACCTATGGAAGTATAACATTTACAATTACTCCACTTGAACCTAAGATTCAAGTCGTTGATGAAACTCATATTTATGATGGTAATCCAGTTAAATTAAATTATACTGTAGATGCTTCTTTAATACCTACAATTAGATATTATTATGGTCAAAATACAACATTAGCTTATTCATCAGCTATTAATGCTGGTTCATGGACTGCTGTATTTACAATTCCTACAGATAAGTATGGTAATTACACATCTGTTGAATATAAGTATAATTTTGAAATTGAAAAGCGTGAGATTAATGTAGAATTAAGTGAGTCTAAGTTATTCGATGGTAAGGCTTATAATGAAGTATTTACTTTAACTAGTATTCATAACATGTTAGCTAATACACATTTAGCACTTTCTATTGAAACTAAGGGCTACACGGTGGGAGTATATTCCAATAGTTTATTAACAATAAATACAAGAATGTACTTAGAAGGAATATCAAATGATGAGGATGTAAGTCAAAACTACATAATCAATATAGAAAATATTACAATTGAAATTTGTAAGAATTATGCAAATGTAAATATTTCTAATAATGTTCAAGTGTATACTGGAAAAGAAATTATAGTTCCAACGATTTCATCGACTGGTACAGTAAAGTCATATTCATTTACAGGCTTTGATGATGGTAAGCTTCCAATTAATGCTGGTATTTATGAAATGATCGTTGAAATTGCTGATTCAGATAATACATTTGGTGGTACATTTAGTTTTGATGTAACTGTTAAGCAATGTGAATTGATACCATTACAGGAGTATGAAACTACAATTTATGATGGTACAATTCAAATCCCAAGAATTTACTTTAGTAATGTTGATTTTGAGCCTGTTATTACAGTAAGAGGTAATGCTGATCCAATTAATATTGGTACATATACATTAGATATTAGATTGAATGAATATTCTAATAATTATTCATTAACAACTAAGACTCTTACATATGAAATAACAAAGCGTGATATTAAGATTGTTTATAGTAATGACAATGTTACATGGTCAAACGACTTATTTACAGTAGCAATTACAAATGATTTAATTGAAAATATGCCAACTGCTGATACTGCAGCTGGAACTATTACAACTAAGTCAGGTGCTGTTGGAAACTATAACAATAGTAACGTAAATATTACTTATGATGTTTTAAGAAATGGAATTTCTGTAATTGAAAATTATAACATTACTTATGATGTTAATGTTGCAATTAGATATGAGCTTCTTGATATTAAGGTTTTAGTTAATGGAGTAGAAGCCACAAAAGATAGCGATAATAATTATTCATTAACTGTTCCATATATTGGCTCATATTACGATGTTACTGTTGTAGCTAATAATACTGATATAGCATACTTCTTCAAATATAATGCTGATTACACTTTATCTGAAATGAAGGTTAATAATGTTGGTAGATATACAATTGACTTTGTTGCAATGAAGGAATTATTCGAAACTTATTATGGAACTTTAAGCTTAACTGTTGAAAAGATTCAATTAAGTCTTGAAATGGATGACCTAACAAAGTCATATGATCGTTATCCTGTTAGTCCATCATACCGTATTTCACCTGAACTTTCATATGAAATAACACCAACATTTATGTGGCGTTATCAAGATGAAACGAATGAAGTTGCATTACTTGCTCCTTCATCAATTGGTAAGTATTTTGTAGTAGTAACAGTAGAAGATACTGACAATTATTATGGTTTCAGTAAGAGATTTGATTTTGAAATTACGAAGGGTAATTCTAACTTAATCATTGATGCTTTATATAAGGAACATACTTATAATGCTAAGGCAGTTGAAAATCCTTCTGTAAGCTCTTATGTTGAAAATGGTGAATACACATTCGATTATTATCAATTAGTTTCTGATAATTGGATTTTACTTGATTCTAATCCAGTTGATGTTGGTACATATAAGGTTGTAGTAACACTTGTTGGTACCGATTTATATGCGGCTGACACAGCTCAACTTGAATTTAACATTCTACCTGCTAAGGTTTCAGCAATGTTTGATTCAACTGAATTAACTTACAATGGATTAATACAAAAGCCTACAGCTAAAGCAATTGATTTGTTAGGACAAGAATTGAATATTATTTATAGTAGTCAAGGTTCAATTAATGCAGGTTCTTATGAATTAACTGTAACAACAGATAATAAGAACTATGAATTAATAAACAATACTATTATGTATAATATTACTAAGCGTTTATTAATTATTGAAGCTGAAGATGAAAATTTTGTACAAGATGGAAATGAAAATTGGTCAAAAGTATTTACTAATAAGAATGTTTCTCTTGCTAGTACAGATAGGATTTCTGGTAAGCTTTCATTAATTAGAAATGGTTTAGGTAGATTTACAAGTATTGATGATTTTGCTTGGGTAGAAGAACTTACAATTGTAAATTCATTAAATGAGAATGTAATTGACAATTATGACATTCGATATTTATTAAATATTTATGTAAGAAATAAACCTATCGCGTATGAATTAGCTGATACCGATGTTGATTTCACAGGTGATGAGCTTTCTGCTAACTTTACTGTTTTAACAGATGATGTAACAGTTGTTTACACATACGAAGGAACAGATTATAATGAAATGCCTAAATTTATTAATGCTGGAAGCTATCATATTGTAATCAATCTATCAAAAGAAGATTATGAATCTTGCACTGTTGAATTTGATTTTGTAATAAATAAGATTAATTCAATTGTATCAATTAACGTCGAAGATAAAGTATATGATGGAATTAATAATTCCGGTATATTGAATCAAATGGTTCAGTAACATGTAACGAAATTTACTCAACTGTTGATGCAACATCTGCAAATGTTGAGTTAAATATTGAAGCATTAGATAAAGATATTAATTATATTATTAAGTATTATAATTCTTTAGGATTTGAATTAGATGCTGCACCAGTCAATGTTGGTACATATACAGCTATGATTGTTACTCTTGAATCTGATAATTATCTTTCAACCTCAGCTTCATGTGAATTTGAGATTACAAAGGCTGATCCGAATATAATTATTGATGAAAGTGGATATCAACACATTTATGGCTTGAATCAGGTTTACTCTGAATATGGTACTAATTCATTAGAAATAATGATCAATACAACAAGTCGTATTAATGTTAAATATTATAGTGAGGATATGACAGCAATTTATCCAACTAAGCCAGTGAATGCAGGTAGGTACGTAGCTGTGATTTCAACTGATGAAACTGCTAATTACAATGCATTTAGAACGTCAATTAGTTTTGAAATTGTGAAGAAGCAAATTATTATTCGTGGAGACTATTATCATATCTTTGATAATAATATTGTTAATATTAATCTAAATGATTTAAATAATTTTGAAATCTTTGATGTTCAGACTGGAAATAATATAGTTAATGGTGAAACATTTACATTGAATGGAGCATTAATTACATCTGATTCAATTGAAGGATTATATAAGTTTATTACAGTTGATGATATTTCAAATCTTGAAATGTTTAAAACAGTTAATGGCATTAATATATCAGTTCTTGATAATTATGAAATCAAGATTGAAGTTTCAATTGAAATTGGTAAGGCTGATGCGGATATTACTGTTAATGATGTAAATGTTACATATGATGGTGAAGCACATGGCTTAGATGTTATTTTCAACAATGAAATTGTAGGAAATTATGTTATTACATATTCATGACAAACCCAGAAGGTGAAGAATTAGAGCATAGCTTTACTTCAGAATTGAAGTTTGTTAATGCAGGTTCATATGTTGTATATTACAAGATAGTATTTGACAACTATAAGACTATTACAGGACAAGGTAATATCAATATTGGAAAGACAAGTGATTTTGATTTAACTATGGCAAATAGTTCTATTCAATATACTGGTCGTTCAATTGAAATGCCTCAATTTACTACAGTATCTGATGGACAAATTAGTGCTGTATTTATGGATGAAAACGGTAAAGCTTTACCTTTAAATCCACAAGCAATCGGAGCATATACAATTAAAGTTAGTGTATCTGAGGGCACAAATTATAAGGCTAAAGCATTTGTGTTTAGCTATGAAATTACAAAACGAGTTTTAACTGTAAACTGGGGTTCAACTACTGAGTTTACATATACTGGATCATCAATTATTCCACAATTTAATATTTCTAACCCTACTACAGAAGAATTGAATGCAGAATGGTTAATTATTGATGGTGATGGTGTAAATGTTGGAGCTCATCAAATTAAAGTTAATATTCATAATGATAACTTTATCTTAGATGAATCAACCGAGGTATTTGAATATCAAATCTTAAAAGCCAATATTGCATATGTTGATGAATTAGAAACAACATATGTTAAGGGTGGATATGATTTGAATAAGAATGCTAAGGAAGGTATTCTATATGTTGATTCTGATGGTAATAATGTTGGTGTCTTTAATGAAGCTGGTGAATATGAGTTATTTGCTAAATTAATTAGCAACAACTATAGTTGGCAAGATGACTATGTAGGTCAATTAAGACCATTTAGGCTAATTGTTAACAAAGCTAATATTAGTGACACAAATGCTAATGTTTTAGTAGATAAGATTAAAGATTATCTATATACTGGTAAAGACATTACACCTTCAGTAAATGTACGTCAAAACTTCACATTATTAATTGAAGGAGTAGATTACGAGGTTGCTTATTCTAATAATAATGGAATTACGTCAACAGCTATGGTAACAATTACAGGTATTGGCAATTTTGAAGGAAAGATTGAAACTACCTTCAGAATTGTAAGTAATTCATTATCATTAAATGGAGATTCAACTTATGAATGGTACGAGACGTCAGATGGTAAAACATTTATTAAGAGTGAGCATGCGCAAAAGTCAAAGACAAGAGCAATTCTTGCAAATGTATCAGTTCGTACGTCTATAGCCGATTTCTTGGCTAACTTTGATGCTAGTCAAAGAGATAATATTAGAATCTATGACTGCAATAATAATCTAATTAAGCATGATTCTACAGATTTTATCGGTACAGGTGCTCGAATTGAATTGAGAAATTCAGTTGGTACTTTACTTGATATAGTCTATGTTTCAGTATTAGGTGATATTGATGGAAATGGAATTATTGAAGCTGCAGATGTTGTTATGATTAATAAAGCATTAAGAAATAACACATTAAAGAATGAATTCTATTTTGCAGCAGATGTAAATGGTGATGGTGAAGTAACTTCTGCTGATTCACGTTTAATTAGCATGCATATCAAAGGAACTTATGATATCTTCACCAAGCAATATTTATAGGTTGATATACTTATTTGCGGCGTGAGTCTTAAAAGACTCATGCCAAATAATAAGTATATTAACCAAAAATTTTATAAAAATGTTTCGAAAAACTATAAATAGAGGGGTTATTGGTTGTAATTAAGAGCATTTGGAGTTAAAATTAATGTAGAGAAGTGTCGAAAAAAGAGAAAAATAGGAGTTGGTTGTATATGAAACAAACAAACTATATAGAGAAAAATAAGAAGAAATCAAGGTTTACAAAGGGCAAGATTGCTATCTTTGGTCTTTTAAGCTTAGTTATTGTTACTATAGGTTTAGTGTTTATTTTTAATTTTAGAACGAATAAATCAAGCCCTGGTGTTGTCAAGGGAAAGAATTATACAATTCTTGACTCTAATTCTGCGACATTTAACTATCGATTAATTGACAATAATGGTACATATGATTTGAGTGCTAATGGCTTTAGTAGTACTAAATATGCCCAAATTATTAGTGTTAGTACGCAAACTCCAGCGGGAGCAGATGGCTATAACATTAAATTTCCTGAAAGCATTAGGGATAATGGTATTGATTATCAAGTTAAGCAAATTAACTGTACGGTTGATTCTAATGGAGCAAAAATTACGGATAGTCATTCCTATTTTAGTAGCTTTAGCTATAATGCCGCATTAAATACTGCAGGTGCAAGCTTTGTAAAAAATATAAAAAGGATTGAGGTTCCTAACCGAGTAGAATATATTGAGGTTGGTTCCTTCAATGGTCTTGGATATGTTGAAGAGATGAAACTTCCATTTGTTGGTACAAAGCGTGGAAATCATAATTTTGATGGAAATTTAGGAGCAGATGGCTATAAGTCTGCATTTTTATCAATTTTTGGATATGGCTCAGTATTGATGGGAAGAGAGGTTTCTTCCTTAAATACTTTGGGATTTTATAGCTTTGATTATAAAACAACGTATATTGATCAAACTCAAGGAAATACTGTTATTCAATCTCCTACTATAACATTGGGTTATCAAGGCAATACAAATGGTTTTGATGGCGCAGGTACAACCCTTTGGGTAACAGATAATAGCACATCTAGTGATGCTACATATTTATATATGCCATATTATCTAAGCTCAGTTGAAATAACTGATGAGGTATATGTGGCTCCACGTGCATTTTATAATATGACAGTACTTAAGGATGTAACAATTAGTTATAATAATGATCCTAATTTTACTAATAAGTTTACTGATGCGTTAACAATGGGAGAATATGTATTTTATCAGTGCTATAATTTGCACACAGCTATATTACCATCAAATTGTGGTACGATTGGAACAGGATGCTTTGCAAATTGTACTAGATTGGGTGGAGCTGCAGTTGAACTTAATGGGAATCCTATAAACGACTCAAACGGTAATCAAATTAAAGGAAAATTAATTTTGCCAGAAGGATTGAATGAGATTCCTGAAAGCTTGTTTGCAAATTGTGCTAGCCTTAGTGAGGTTACATTACCAAAGGGCATTACTGCAATTCGTTCAAAAGCTTTCTTAGATTGTATTAATTTAAGTGTTATTAAAAGCTCTTCTGTGGATGCTAGTAATAATCCTGGAGTAATTACATTGCCTCAAACAGTAACGAGCATTGGAACTCAAGCTTTTAGAAATTGTAAGGCATTCACAAACTTTTCTGTCCCTGTTAATGTTACATCAATTGGAAGTATGGCCTTTAACGGATGCTCGAAATTAGCAAGTATTACTTTACCATTTATTGGTAGTAAAGCCGGTAATTCTAACTCAAAGGAAGCATTATTCGGTTACATTTTTGGTGAATATTCAGAGCTAGCTGATGGCACAAACGATGGAGCATTAAGCTCGGCATATCAGGTTGTTCAAAATGAAACTGGAAATCCTAATGAGTCTGATACAACAAAGAAACATTCGTTCTTTATACCAGAAACTTTAATTAATGTAACAATTTTAAACGAAACAGTTGTAGCGCCTGGTGCGTTTATGAACTGTTCAAAGATTCAAAACATTAGAATAATGTCATCACAAGCAGCCGGTACAAAGGATACTGTTACAACTATAGCAGAAGGTGCTATGTATGGATGCTCTAGCTTGAAAGAAGTGTCTTTGCCATTCGTTGGTGCTAGTGATTCCGTTTCTAATGGACAATTAGGATATATTTTTGGTAAAAATTTATTTTCAAATACAGAACAAGTTAAGATTATAAATGAACCAAACAAATATTGGTATATTCCTAGTGGCT
>OCHC01002100.1_pt1 | contig 12807 bp, 8 predicted proteins | sample 1538641 | NCBI WGS metagenome assembly OCHC01 (sample SAMN04571714, study PRJEB22368) | human gut metagenome | biome: human gut; material: stool | host: Homo sapiens | place: Luxembourg | collected 2012-08-17
GGCGGTTCGCCCATTTCGCTCGACGCGCTGGAGCAGGTATCGGTGTCGATAACCCCCTTCGACGTGCGCCAGAGCGGATTCACGGGCGGAGCGATCAACGCCGTCACCAAGTCGGGAACCAACGACCTGAAGGTCTCGGCCTACCTCTACTCCAAGAGCGACCAGCTCCAGGGCGACAAATACGACGGCGGCAAACTGTCGCTGAGCGAGATGCGGAACAACACGCTCGGATTCAGCGTCGGCGCCCCGATCGTCAGGAACAAGCTCTTCGTGTTCGCCAACTTCGAGCGTGAGTGGAACACCACGCCGGGCAACTCCCGGCTGGCCCGCACGAGCGAAAGCCAGGATTTCGGCAAAGCCCTGCAATACAACCGTCCGACGACCGCGAAACTCGACGAGATGAGCCGGTTCCTGATCGACAACTACGGCTACAACCCCGGCGCCTACCAGAACTATTCGGTGAAGACGCCCGGCTACAAGCTCATGGCACGCGCGGACTGGAACATCAACCGCAACCACGCGCTGAACGTGCGGTTCAGCCGGACGCAGAACAAGTATTCGTCGGCCCCGTCGTCGTCCATTTCGCCGCTCAACGCCGGCAAAGTGTACGACAAGGACGTTTACGGCCGCACCTCGGTCTACGCCATGTATTTCGGGAATTCGCGCTACTATCAGGAGCAGAACTTCACGTCGGTGGCCGCCGAACTCAACTCCCGCTTCATGGACAGCCGCCTGACGAACACGCTGCGCTACACCTATTCGCACCAGTACGAGCCGCGCAGCTACGACGGCGGCATCTTCCCGACGGTGGACATTCTGGAGCCTGCCGAGAACGGCGCGAGCGCCCTGTACGCCTCGTTCGGACTCGATCCCTTCACCGAAGGCAACCTGCGCGAAGTGTCGACGCACATCCTAACCGACGAGATCGGCTACACGCTGGGCAAGCACCGGCTGGTGGCCGGTTTGCAGTTCGAGCACAACCTGACCACGAACGGCGCGGGATACTACGTCTACGAGAGCTGGGACGACTTCAAGAACGACAAGGCCCCGCTGGCGTTCCGCATCGCACACGGCAACAACGACGACCTTTCGCAGGCGTTCCCCCAGTTCTCCCACATGCAGTACTCGGTCTACCTGCAGGACGAGATCAACGTGAGCGAGCGTTTCAAGGCGACGGTCGGAGTGCGTTTCGAGGTTCCGGTCTATCCGTCGATCTCGGGCAACGAAAATAAGGACTTTACGGAGATCTTCGCCGACCACGGCGGCTACAAGACCTCGGATATGCCCAAGGCGCGTCTGTCGGTGGCTCCCCGCGTGGGCTTCAACTGGGACATGACCGGCGAGCGCAAGTATATCCTCCGCGGAGGTACCTGCCGTTCGTATGGCTCGTATCGGTGGCCGGAAACAGCAACACCATCCAGAACGGACTGACGCTTTACAGAAACGAAAAGGGCGACAACATGCCCAAATTCCATACCAATGTCAAAGACATGCTGGAAGACGTGTACAAGGGAACCTACAAGGGACATGACCTGGCGGCCAACACGCAGCCGACCATTCTGGACAAGAACCTCAAAATGCCTTCGACGTGGAAAAGCTCGCTGGCGCTGGACCTGAAACTTCCGGGCGACGTCAACCTCAATATCGAGGGGATCTACAACAAGGACTTCAACTCGGTGACCGTCACCAAACTCGGCATGGTCGAGAAAGAGGGCGGCATCCGGCTCCCGGGCGAACCCGAGGCGCGCACCTATTGGGAAAGCGGCAATATCAGGAATAAGGACGGCGAGACCGTCAATCCCTACCTGATCAACAACACCGACGACGTGGACGGCTACTACGCCTCGGTCTCGGCGCAGGTGTCGAAAACCTGGGGCTTCGGTCTCTCGCTGACGGCGGCCTACACCTATTCGAGCGCCAAGAACGTGATCGACGGCATCGGCGATCAGGTGACCTCGGCATTCAGCACCAACACGTTCAACAAGAACGGTTCGAACGTGCCCGAACTGGGTTACGCATCCTACGTGTCGCCCCACCGCATCCTGCTCAACGTCGGCTACCGCCTCGCGCACAAGAGCGGCGCGTCGAACTTCGGGCTTTACTACGAGGCGTTCCGCCAGGGATATATCGGTTCGTACTCCTATTCGCGCTACTCCTACACGATGTACGTGCAGAGCGGCAAGTACCAGAACCCCGTGACGAACGACCGCGGCGCGGTGAACCTGATCTACATTCCGACCCGCGAGGAACTCGACGGCATGCCGTTCACGTCGGACGAGAACAGGGAGGAATACTGGAAATTCATCCGGAACGACGACTATCTCTCGAAGCACACCGGCGAATACTCGAAGCGCGGCGGCGCCGTGATGCCCTGGCAGCACATGCTGAACTTCCGCTTCTCGCAGGACTTCTACGTCAACGTCAAAGGCCGGCGCAACACGATTTCGCTGGGACTCGATGTCAACAACATCGCCAACATGCTCAACCGCGACTGGGGCAACGTCAAACGGATCAGCACGACCAACATCCTGAAATACGAGAACGGCGCCTACACGTTCAACAAACCCACATGGTCGAAGTACGCCGGCACGATTTCGACCTGGTCGGCGATGTTCAGCATCCGCTACACCTTCAACTAATCTCCCGGAAGAGGCTCAAAAAGGAAGAGACCGGTTTGCGCCGGTCTCTTCCTTTTGTTTATATGCAGTCCGATTGCAACAACCGCCGGCGCAGGGCGTCGCACGCCGCGTCGGGATCGCGGTGATCGAAGACGAAGCCGTGAATGCCCAGGGCGGCGGCCGCCTCGATGTTCATCTCCCGGTCGTCGATGAAAAGCGTCTCGGAGGGGGTCAGGCCATAGCGTTCGAGCAGAATCTCGTAGATGCGCGGCTCGGGTTTCACGGTGTGCTCCTCGCAGGAGACCACCTCGCCGTCGAAAAGCCCGTAGACGGGGAAGCGGCGCAGGAAGTCGATGAACTCGCGCGACATGTTCGAAAGCACGTAGAGCCGGTAGCCCGCCGCTTTCAGGTCGCCGACGAGCCGTTCGGTCGGCTTCACGGGTTCCTGCAGGTCGACGGCCAGCCGAAGGACGGCGGCACAGGTCTCCACGGGACGGCCGGTCATCCCGCTGATGGTGGCGGTCACCTCTTCGAGCGTCGACGTGCCGCGGTCGTACTCCTCCCAGAAGAGCGGCATGCGTGGGGCGCGGAGAAAACTGAAAAATTCGAGCAGTTCGGGGGTGCACTTGCTTTTATCTCGGGCGAAAAGGACTCCGCCAAGGTCAAAAACGATGTTTTTCATAGGGACAAAGATACTAAAAAGTCGAATGGGGCGCAACACAAAATCGCGCGCAACTCCGTAAAACCTTCCGACTGGTAAAAGGATCGTTACGACCCCAAAGATACGAAAAATTTTGTTGGTGCGGGATTTGCAGGGTGTCCGGAAAACAATCAAGCCTATGAATCACGGTATAAGCATCCTTTTCCGCGCCATTCCGCTCGCAATGGCCGCCTTCTGCTTCGCTTACGGAGCCTATGTTTTCGCGGCCGGAACCGACGCGGCTCGTCTGACGGCAGGTCCCGTGGTCTTCTACCTCGGGTCCATCTGCATCGCGCTCTACTGCACCGCCGCAACGATCATCCGCCAGATCATCGGGACCTACACGGCGGCGGCGAAGTACCTCTTCCCGGCGATCGGCTACACGTTCGCCGTGCTGACGCTCATCAGCGGCGCATTCATCATCGCCTCGCACTGGCCCGGCGCGCTGGTCACCGGACACGTCGTCTGCGGACTGGGGCTGATCACGGCCTGCGTGGCCACGGCGGCGACCTCGTCGACACGCTTCAGCCTGATTCCCAAAAACTCCGCCGACGACTCCTTCTCGGTCAACCCGGCCGGATTCACCCGCGCCGAGTCGTCGCTGCTGATCTTCATCGTCTCGGCAATCGCCGCCATCGCCTGGGTCTGGTGCATCCTGCTCTATGTGCGCGGAACGCTTCCGGCACACATCGTCGCCGGGAGCGTGATGTTCGGAATCGCCTGCGTCTGCACGTCGCTCATCGCGCTGGTCGCCAGCATCGCCCGCCAGGCCCGCGGCAGCTACACGATGGCCGAAAAAGGCAAATGGACGGGACTCGTGCTGACGATGGGTTCGCTGGCATTCGTGCTGGGGCTGATCCTGATTTTCGCCTATTGGGACCATCCGATCAACTTCGTGGGATTCGTGCTGATCGGTCTGGCGCTGATCTGCTGGAGCATTTCGAGCAAGGTGATTCTGCTGGCGAAAATCTGGCACGCCGACTTCCCGCTGGCCAACCGCATTCCGATCATCCCCGTGCTGACGGCGCTGGCATGCCTGTTCCTCGCGGCGTTTCTCTACGAGGAGGCCGCATTCCAGGCCAAATTCTTCGTCCCGGCGCGTGTGCTGTCGGGATTCGGCGCCATCTGTTTCACGCTCTACTCCATCGTCTCGATCCTCGAAAGCGGAACGTCGAAAAAATAAAAGGACAAAAGACTTTATTCGATTTTGGAGACGCAGATTTGTGCTTAAACGAAGCGGGGCACGGATGGGTAGTATCGGAATACGTCCCATTCGTGCCCTGCGAGCGCAAGTGCGAAGATGCCCTATAAAATCAGAATAAATGGAAGGCGACCGTAAGCCCCGCCATCACGATCGCGACCATCGACATCAGTTTGATGAGAATGTTGAGCGACGGACCCGACGTATCCTTGAAGGGATCGCCGACCGTATCGCCCACGACCGTGGCCCGGTGGCAGTCGGAACCCTTGCCGCCGAAGTGCCCCTCCTCGACCATCTTCTTGGCGTTGTCCCAGGCGCCCCCGGCATTGGCCATGAAGACCGCCAGCACGAAGCCGGAACTCAATCCGCCGACCAGAAGGCCCATTACGCCCGCCACCCCGAAGACCAGTCCGACAACGACCGGAGCGGCGATGGCCAGCAGGCTCGGAAACAGCATCTCACGCTGCGCACCGCGGGTCGAAATGGCGACGCAGCGCGCGTAGTCGGGCGTTCCATCGCCCGTGAGGATGCCCTTGATCTCGCGGAACTGGCGGCGCACCTCCTCGACCATGCTCTGCGCGGCGCGGCCCACGGCGTTCATCGTCAGCCCGCAGAAGAGGAACGACATCATCGCGCCGATGAAGACGCCGATCAGCACCGTGGGGTTCATCAGCGACACGCGGTAATATTCCATGAAATCGAGAATCGAGGCGTCCTGCACGAAGCGCATCGTCCCGTCGGACATTTCGAGCATCGTCACCCCGTTGTGGATCAGACCGATGCGAATCTCCTCGATATAGGAGGCCAGCAGCGCGAGGGCCGTCAGGGCCGCCGATCCGATGGCGAAGCCCTTGCCCGTGGCGGCCGTGGTGTTGCCCAGCGCGTCGAGCGCGTCGGTGCGTTTGCGGACCTCGGGGCCGAGGCCGCTCATCTCGGCATTGCCGCCCGCATTGTCGGCGATAGGGCCGTAGGCGTCCGTGGCCAGCGTGATGCCCAGCGTCGAGAGCATGCCCACGGCCGCGATGCCGATGCCGTAGAGACCCATCGACATATTCTGCGGAGCCATCATATTCTCGATGTCGAAGCCGATGGCGCAGAGGTAGGCAAGGATGATCGCCACGCCGATCGTCACGACGGGGATGGCCGTGGAGATCATTCCCGAGCCGATGCCGGCGATGATGACCGTCGCTGGGCCTGTCTGGGCGCTCCCGGCGATCTTCTGCGTCGGTTTATAAGAATGGGAGGTAAAGTATTCCGTGGCCTGCCCGATGACAATGCCCGCCACCAGGCCCGTGATGACCGAGAACGAGAGTCCGACCCAGTTCTCGACGCCCAGCAGGCAGAGGATGCCGAACGTGGCGGCGGCGATCAGCAGCGAGCTGAAATTGACGCCCACGCCCAGCGAACGGAGCAGTTCGCGCATCGTGGCCCCCTCCTTCGTGCGCACGAGGAAGATGCCGAGGATCGAGAGCAGGATGCCCACCGCGGCGATCAGCATCGGGGCCATCACGGCCTTGATCTGCAACGCCTCGGAACCGGCCGAGGAGAAGGCCGCGGCGCCCAGCGCCGCCGTGGTGGTCCGCGCCCCCGCGAAGGTAGCCAGAATGGAGCCCACGTAGGACTCATACAGGTCGGCGCCCATGCCGGCCACGTCGCCCACGTTGTCGCCCACGTTGTCGGCGATGGTCGCGGGATTGCGCGGATCGTCCTCGGGGATGCCCGCCTCGACCTTGCCCACCAGGTCGGCGCCCACGTCGGCCGCCTTGGTGTAGATGCCGCCGCCGACACGCGCGAACAGAGCCTGCGTCGAGGCGCCCATGCCGAAGGTCAGCATCGTCGTGGTGATGACCACGAGCTTCTGCGGCCCGGCGACCTCGACGAAATGGTTCAGAATGACGTACCAGAACGAAATGTCGAGCAGGCCGAGGCCCACGACCACCAGTCCCATCACCGCACCGCTGCGGAATGCGACCTTCAGGCCGCGGTCCAGCGACTGCCGCGCGGCATTGGCCGTACGGGCCGAAGCGTAGGTCGCGGTCTTCATGCCGAAGTAGCCCGCAAGCCCCGAGAAAAAGCCGCCGGTGATGAAGGCGAAGGGAACCCAGCCGTTCTGCACCCCGGCGCCGTAGGCCAGCCAGGCGAAAAACAGCGCCAGCACCGCGAAGACGATGCCGACGACCTTGTACTGCTGGCGCAGGTAGGCCATGGCGCCCTTGCGCACGTGCGCCGCGATCTCGCGCATGCGCGGCGTACCCTCGTCCTCGCGCTTCATCAGGCGGTAAAACGCCCATGCGAAGGACAGGGCGACGACGGACGCGGCAGGCACGATCCAGAAAATCGAAGGAATGTTCATATCATAAATTATAGTTAGTTGGTTGTATACCTCTGCAAACTAATCAAGTAAGGTGAAAACAAATATAAGAAAATATCCCGGCCTCAAAAGGCCGGGCTGTTTGGTTCCGGGATTTTCCCGCTTATTTCTTCTGCTCTTTCAGCAGGTCGCGGATTTCGGTGAGCAGCAGCTCCTCTTTCGTCGGTGCGGGCGGTTCGGGAGCGGGAGCCGGAGCCTCTTCCTTTTTCTTCATCAGCCGGTTCATCAGCTTGACCATCAGGAACACGCAGAGCGCCAGGATCGTGAAATCCACGCACTGCTGGATGAATGCGCCGTAGTTCCAGTAGATCGGTTCTGCCGCTGCGGCAGCCTGTGCGGGATCGCCTCCTCCGGTCACCATGTCGCCCACGGAGTGCATGGCGTTCGACGTCACGTCGCGGACTTTCGAGATGTCGAGCCGCAGCTGCGAGAAGTCGGTGTTTCCGATCAGCGCGCCGATGGGCGGCATCAGGATGTCGTTCACGAGCGACGATACGATTTTGCCGAACGCGCCGCCGATGATCACGCCGACGGCCATGTCCATTACGTTGCCTTTGAGGGCGAACTCCTTGAATTCTTTGAGAAATGCCATATCGTTTAAGGGTTTGATGTATAATTAGTAGCAAAAATAACTGTTTTTTCCGGAAATCCAATAAGACATACGATCTTCCGCATCCTGTTTTCGGGTTTATAAAATCCGCGCCTACCCGCCTTCGTGTCCGTCTTTTTTTATACCTTTGTAATTCGAACCCAAATACAAGTTATGACTCCTGCCGCCGTTACCGCCACCGTCCTGGGCTATATAGCCGTCCTTTTCGCCGTCGCATGGGCCTCGGGCCGCCGTGCCGACAACGCCGGCTTCTTCACCGGCAACCGCCGCACCCCGTGGTACATGGCGGCTTTCGCCATGATCGGCGCCGCGATGTCGGGCGTGACCTTCATTTCGGTCCCCGGCTCGGTCGCCGCCGACTCGTTTTCCTACATGCAGATGGTCGCGGGCTTCACGGTGGGGCAGCTGATTGTGGCTTTCGTCCTGATTCCCACGTTCTACCGCCTGCGGGTCGTCTCGCTCTACGAGTACCTCGATAACCGTTTCGGCGTAAAGTCACACCGCACCGGGGCGTGGTTTTTCTTCATTTCGAAGATGCTGGGCGCCGCGCTGCGCGTCTATGTGGTCTGTGCCGTGATGCAGCTGCTGGTCTTTTCGCACTACGGCTTCCCGTTCTGGGGCAACGCCCTCGTCACAATGTTTTTCGTCTGGCTCTACACCCGGCAGGGCGGCGTCAAGTCGCTGATCTGGACCGATACGCTCAAGACTTTCTGCCTCGTGGCGAGCCTTGTGCTGTCGATCGTCTTCATCATGCGGGGGCTGGGTCTCTCGTTCGCCGATACGGCCCGCGAGGTTTCCGCTTCGCCCATGTCGCGCATTTTCTTCTTCGACGATCCCGCTTCGGACCGCTATTTCTGGAAAATGTTCGCCGCGGGTATCGTCCTGCTGGTGGCCATGACCGGACTCGATCAGGACATGATGCAGCGCAACTTGAGCTGCGCCACGCCGCGCGACTCGCAGAAGAACATCGTGCTGACGGCTGTGAGCCAGATTTTCGTGATCTTTCTGTTCCTCGTGCTGGGCGTGCTGCTCTATTTGTACATGGAGCGCAGCGGCATGGCCGCACCCGCCAAGAGCGATCAGGTCTTTTCGCTGGTCGCTGTCGAAGGCGGATTGCCGCTTGTTGTTGGCATTCTGTTTGTTGTAGGACTTATTTCAAGTACTTATTCAGCTGCCGGGTCGGCCCTCACGGCCCTCACGACCTCTTTCACGGTGGATATACTCGAAGGCACGAAACGCTATGGCGACGCACGCCTCACGCGCATCCGCCGCGGGGTCCACGTGGCGATGGCGCTCGGGATGGCCGGCGTGATCCTGGCCTTCGAGTACTGGGCCGACGACAGCGTCATCAATCTGGTCTACAAGGTCGCCAGCTATACCTACGGTCCGATTCTGGGCATGTTCGCCTTCGGGATGTTCACGCGCCTGAAGGTCCGCGACCGCTGGATGCCGCTGGTGGCCCTCGCGGCCCCGGCATTGAGCGCGCTGGTGCAGTGGTGGGCGCTGAAGACCTGGGATTATCAGATTGGCTTCGAACTGTTGATTTACAATGCCGCCTTTACGATGATCGGCATGCTGCTGCTTGTGAAACGCCATGAAAAATAAGATTTTATACATTCTTATCTCACTCTTTGCTTTAGGTAATGTCTCCGCCGCGGAAATCGGTTCCGCGACGCGGCAGGAGATCGGCCGGACCCTTTCGCGCATCGTTTCGCGCGAGGTGACGAGCGGTTACCAGAAACCGGAGCCGATCACCGTGCGCGTTCAGGCCGTCAAGGCCTCGCGCAGCCGGGTGCGGATCTACGCCACGGCGGCGTTGGCCAACTATCCCTTCCGCGAGGAGAACCTGCGGGCCATGCGCGACTCGGTGCGCGCCCTGCTGCCGCATGAGTTCCGTAAGGCCGCCGTCGAACTTTACACCGACGGCCGCGAGGCCTCCGAGTTGATTCCGCTGGCCTGCCGCAACGCCACGCAGCTGCGCAAAGCGGTCGATAAGAAGAAGATCGTGCTCTTCACCAACCGCTCCGGGCGTCCGCTCGTGACGCGCCTTTCGGCTCCCGAGACCCCCGGACGGGGACTTTCGGGACGCCATATCGCCCTGTGGCAGAGCCACGGACGCTATTTCGACCAGACGGAGAACCGCTGGAAATGGCAGCGTTCGGCGCTCTGGCAGACCTGCGAGGACCTCTATACGCAAAGCTATGTCTTGCCGTACCTGGTTCCGATGCTCGAAAACGCCGGGGCATGCGTGCTGCTGCCGCGCGAACGCGACGTGCAGAAATACGAAGTGCTGGCCGACAACGACGCCGCCGGGCAGTATGCGGAGGAGGGGGCGTGGGAGAGCAGCGGCGCGGGCTTCGCGCACCTCCGGCAGGTCTATCATACGGGCGAAAATCCCTTCCGCGACGGCACGACGCGCCGTGTGCGGACCGTGACCGGCGGGGCCACGGGCCGTGCCGTGTGGCAGGCCGACATTCCCGAGCGGGGCGAATATGCGGTTTATGTGAGCTACGAATCGACGCCCGAAAGCGCCGACGACGCGCACTATACGGTGCATCACCTCGGCGGGGAGACTTCGTTCGCCGTCAATCAGACGATGGGCGGCGGCACGTGGATCTATCTGGGGCGTTTCTCTTTCGCTCCGGGGCATCGGGAGGTCGTGACCCTCTCGAACCGCTCGCGGCAGGCCGGGCGCATCGTTTCGGCCGATGCCGTGAAGATCGGCGGCGGTTACGGCAACGTCGCCCGCACGCCCTGCGACTCGCTGCGCCTGCCCGATACGGAGTATATCGAGGAGACGAGCGGTTATCCCCGTTTCTGCGAGGGGGCCCGCTACTGGCTCCAGTGGGCCGGATTCCCGGAAGGGGTTTACACGCCGAAGAACAATACCGACGACTATAAGGACGACTATATGTCGCGCGCCCACTGGGTCAACGCCCTGATGGGCGGTTCGGAACGCCTGCCCGATTCCGCGGGACTGCATATTCCGGTCGATATGGCGCTGGCGTTCCACTCGGATGCGGGCGTCCGCGACGGCGACGGCATTGTCGGCACGCTGGGTATCTACTACACCCGCGAGAACAAGGGTAAATTCCAGGGCGGAGCCGACCGCTACCGTTCGCGTGATTTGACGGACCTCGTGCAGGCGCAGGTCGTCGAGGATATCCGCCGTACGTTCGAGCCCGGCTGGCAGCGCCGCGGACTGTGGAACAGGGCCTATTACGAAGCGCGCGTCCCGGGTGTCCCGACGATGCTGCTGGAGTTGCTCTCGCACCAGAATTTCGCCGACATGCGGCTGGGCAGCGACCCGCGGTTCAAGTTTGTGGTGAGCCGTGCGATCTATAAGGGTATCTTGCGCTATATCAGCTCACAATACGATTTACCTTATGTAGTGCAGCCGCTGCCCGTCGAGGCGTTCGCCGCGGAATTTACCGCCGCAGATCATGTGGCGCTGTCGTGGAGTCCGGTGATGGACCCGTTGGAAAAGAGCGCCGCGCCGACGGGTTATGTAGTTTATACGCGCGTGGACGACGGCGGTTTCGACAACGGCCGTCCGGTCGATAAGCCCTACCTGATCGTCGAACAGCAGCCGGGCCGTATATACAGCTACCGGGTGACGGCGGTGAATGAGGGCGGCGAGAGTTTCCCGAGCGAGACCCTTGCCGTGTGCCGGATGCCCGATGAAAAGGGTAGGGTGCTGATTGTTAACGGATTCGACCGCGTGAGCGCTCCGCTGAGCGAGCGGAACGATTCGCTCGCTGGATTCCGTACCGACCTCGACGGCGGGGTTCCCGACCGGCAGGACATCGCTTTTGTCGGGGCGCAGCACGTCTTCGACCTGGCGCAGGCCCGCTGCAATGTCGACAGCCTCGCCCTCGGGGCCTGCGGGTGCGATTTCGAGACCGATGTGATCGGCGGCAACACCTTCGACTATCCGGCCCTGCACGGGCGTTCCGTGGCAGCGGCGGGGTACTCCTTCTGCTCAGCGTCGCTGAAAGCCGTAGAGCGTGGCGAGGCGGCACTCGAACAATATCCGGCGGTCGATCTGATCCTCGGCAAACAGCGCACGACGACGATCGGCCGCGGCGTGCAGGAACCCGCGTTCGCGACCTTCTCGCCCGAACTCCAGGCTGTTCTGAGGCATTATCTCGCCGATGGCGGAACGCTCTTTGCGTCGGGCAGCTATGTTGCGTCCGACCTGTTGGCCGAAGGGGCTTCGGACCGGGACCGCACCTTTGCCCGCGAGGTGCTCCACCTCGATTCCGACGGCGGATATGCCTCCGGCCGCGGAAGGGTACGGGTCATGACTTCGCATCCGGACTTTTCGCGCGGCGAATACCGGTTCAATACCGGGTATGGCCGCCACCATTACATCGTCGAACAGGCCGATGCCCTGAAGCCCGTGGGCGCCGGGGCTTTTGCCGTGATGCGTTACGACGACAACGGCCGTACGGCAGGCGTAGCGTGCGACGCCGGGGGGCGTACTTTCGTGACGGGTTTCCCGTTCGAGTCGATTTCCGACGAGGTGCAGCGCGACCGGCTGATGCGTGACGTGCTGCGATTTTTGTCGGCTGGAAAATAAAAAATATGGAGATAAAACTGAGAACCGAACAGCCCGCCGATTACCGGGAAACGGAGAACGTTACGCGGGAGGCATTCTGGAACCACTTTTCACCCGGATGCAACGAGCACTACCTGTTGCATGTCATGCGCGACAGCCCGGCCTTCGTGCCCGAACTGGACCTTGTGGCGGAGCACGACGGGCGGATCGTGGGCAATGTCGTTTCCTTGCGCGCGGTTCTCCACGGTGACGACGGAACGGACTGTGAGGTGTTGAGCCTCGGGCCGATTTCGGTCCTGCCGGAGTGCCAGCGTCAGGGCATCGGCGGCCGGCTGATCTCCCGGACCCGCGAACTGGCCCGGGAACTGGGATTTCGGGCCTTGCTGCTCTGCGGCGACCCGGATTATTATTTGTATCAGGGCTTCGTTCCCGCCGAGATGCTGGGAATCCGCACGGCGGATAACATGTATGCCATGGCCCTGCATGTCTGTGAACTGTACGACGGTGCGTTGTCCGGCATTCGGGGGCGCTATGTCGAGGATTCGATTTACGACATCGACCCCTCCGCCGCCGAGGCTTTCGACCGGGAGTTTCCTGCGAAGGGGAAAGTCCGCGGCACGGCGTCGCAGGCGCGTTTCGACGAAATTGTCGTCGTGCGCAGGCCCGCAGATTGAAAATTGAGTTTAATCTTCTAAGTACATGACAAAAAATCAAACACATTGATTTTACTTGGTCTGAAAGGATTG
>OCHC01002115.1_pt1 | contig 12716 bp, 9 predicted proteins | sample 1538641 | NCBI WGS metagenome assembly OCHC01 (sample SAMN04571714, study PRJEB22368) | human gut metagenome | biome: human gut; material: stool | host: Homo sapiens | place: Luxembourg | collected 2012-08-17
GTGGTCAGTGCCGGATATACGGTCACTTCGCAGCCGCGTCTGTTCAGATTGCGGGCGATGTTTCTCTTTGCACCGAGGTCAAGAAGTGCTACTTTCGGTCCGTTTCCTTCCAGGACGTATTTCTCTGTACAGGTCACTTTTTCTACCACTTTGCCTGTATTATATGCTGCGATCTTCGGAAGAACCTCACTTAAATCTTCATATTCGCAGGTGGTGATCATGCCATTCATGGTTCCCTTTTCTCTCAGGATCTTAGTCAGTGTTCTTGTATCGATCCCGGCAATACCAGGAATGTCGTGTTTTTCCAGAAATTCCTGAATCGTTCCTTCACAGCGGAAATTGCTCGGCATTCTGGAAAGTTCACGAACAATATATCCGTCCGGCCATGGTTTTGCGGATTCCATATCTTCGTAGCAGATGCCATAGTTTCCAATCAGCGGATAAGTCATCACAACGGCTTGTCCTGCATAAGATGGATCCGTCAGCACCTCCAGATATCCGGTCATGGATGTGTTAAATACGATCTCGCTGATGATTTCTTTTGTCGATCCGATACTTTTTCCAGTGAAAACAGTACCGTCCTCCAGAATCAAATATGCTTTCATTCGTCTTCCCCTTTCGCGTTTAATCCAATGGTTATTGTATCTTTGTCTGTACCCCGGACTCTAAAAAAGGGTACGTAATAGTAAGTCCCTACTACGCCCCCCTCAGCCCTGGATACATAAATGCTCAAATTGTTAAGATTCTACCACAAGATAATCAAGATTGCAAGTACTTGTTTGCGAATTTTTATGCATTTTTATGATTAGTTATACAAATAATGTCAGGTTCAAAAGCCTGAAAGCACGATGTGCCGGCACAGGAATTGTTTTCTGGCATCTTTTCCGTTCTTCTGCATATACTTTTTCAAGGGAATTTTTGAGGTGTTCTATGGCTACCGGAAAATTACAGATACAGGTTACTTCCCAGCTGCGTGCTACTCCCGTGGAGGATGCCGTAATCGATATTTCAAGCACCGGGGAACCGGATCAGATCCTGGAGGAGGTGACAACGGACAGTGTCGGACAGACGGATACGCTGGAGCTGGAGGCTCCGCCGGAGGAATACAGTTTAAGTCCCGGCGAAATGCAGCCTTACTCGGAGTACAATTTCCGCATTACGGCTCCGGGCTATGAGCCGCTTACGATCTCCGGTGCGGAAATCCTCGCAAATCAGCTGGCTTTGCAGGATATCCGGCTGAAACCGCTCGCCGGCCCGGAAGCATATGACAATGTCGTGATCCCGGCTCACACGCTCTATGGCGATTATCCGCCAAAAATCGCAGAGGCGGAGATCAAACCTCTCTCGCAGAGCGGCGAGATCGTCCTAAGCCGCGTAGTGATCCCGGAATTTATCGTGGTGCACGACGGTGCCCCGACGGACAGCACTGCGGGCGATTATTATGTGCGTTACCGCGATTATATCAAAAATGTGGCTTCCAGCGAAATCTATGCCACCTGGCCGAAGGCTGCCATCCGTGCCAATGTGCTGGCGATCATGTCGTTTACCTTAAACCGTGTATACACGGAATGGTACCGCAATAAAGGATTTGATTTTACGATCACGTCCTCGACAGCATTTGACCACAAATGGATCTACAGCCGAAATATTTTTGAGAGTATCTCGGAGGTTGTGGATGAGCTTTTTGCCGATTATTTATCCCGCCCGAACGTCAAACAGCCGATTCTGACGCAGTACTGCGACGGCAAACGTGTCAGCTGTCCGAACTGGATGTCACAGTGGGGTTCAAAGTCTCTGGCAGATCAGGGATACACAGCCACAGAAATCCTCCGCTACTACTATGGTGACAACATCTACATCAATTCAGCGGAGGAGATTTCCGGGATTCCTTCTTCCTGGCCTGGATACGATCTCGACATCGGGGCAACCGGGCCGAAAGTGGAGCAGATGCAGGAACAGTTAAATGCAATTTCAAATAATTATCCTCTGATCCCGCGGATCGCCGTAGATGGTATTTACGGAGAAGATACACAGAAGGCGGTGGAAGTTTTTCAGGATATTTTCAATCTTCCGGTGACCGGTATTGTGGACTATCGCACCTGGTATAAAATCCAGGAGATCTATGTCGGCGTGACCCGCATCGCAGAGCTTCGTTAAATATCTTTTTCTGTCTTTACTATATCCGAAATGAACGCAGGACATTCAAATCGAACGCACGTGAGACTTGGTGCGTGATTCTGGTCAGCGAAAGCTGACATATTCTTCTCAGAATCACTGCACATCCTCGCGGAGCGTTTATCTCAGTCGGAGATTGTACTCCCACTGAGAAAGACTTGTTATTACTCACCACTTGCAGAAGTGGGAGTCTTCTCGACTGAGATAAAAAAGCAGGTCAGACTGTGCATTCTCATCCTGATGAGTGCACATCTGACCTTGCTTTATAATCTACTGATCCGCCGGAAGATAACCGAAATGGCGAAGTGCAAAGCTCACGCCTTCTTCTTCGATCGGCCTGGTCACGTAATCTGCCACTTCTTTGAGCTTATCTACAGCATTTCCCATGGCGATACCGTTTCCTGCCTTCTCTATCATTTCGTAATCGTTCATGCTGTCTCCAAATGCCACGATGTCAGACCAGTCTTTCTGGTAATAGTCCAGAAGTGCCTGGATGCCGTTTGCCTTGGAAACTTCTTTTGTGATGACATCTGCCCCTCTGCGGTCGGCAAAAAGCGGCGTCTTGATTTCCGGAAATGCTTCCCGGAGCAGATCGGTACCTTTTGGATCGCCAAAGTATGCCAGTCCGTAAAACGGGTGTGTCAGAAGGTTGGACTCGTCTATGTACTCGCGGTCTCCGTCTCCGAAAATCCGCTTTTCATGCTCAATCAGCACTTCTTTGTTGACATAGCAGCCGTATTTGCCGATGTTCATGCCGATACAGAGATGATGCTCACGGCAGAACTCCATCATGCGGGCGATCAGCTTCGGATCCATGAAGACTTCCCGGATCTTTTTTTCGCCTACGGTTACTTTCTGGCCGTTGCTGTGGACGATTGCATCCGGCTGAAGCTGTTTTTTGTATGCTTTGCTGAATTCACTGTCCATATCGCGACCGGTTGCGACAGCTACCACATGACCTTCTTTTTTCAGTGCTTCCAGATCCTTAAGCACTTTTTCGGAAATGTGAAAAGTCTTGTGATCCAGAAGTGTCATATCTAAATCAAAACAAAATATTTTAGAGCACATTTTTTAAGATTTCTTCCTGTCTTTCTTTGACTGAAGTCTCGCGGATTTTCTTACGCAGCGGCAGAACACATGCCGGTGATACAGACAGTTCGTCGATGCCCATTGCCAGGAATGCTTCTGTCATCTCCATATCTGCCCCGAGTTCTCCGCAGATACCAATCCAGATGCCGTTCTTATGTGCATTGTCTGCTGCCATTTTGATCAGACGCAGCAGACCTTTGTGATGCGGATAGTAGAATCCCTCCAGGTTTGCATTCTGTCTGTCTACAGCGGTTGTATACTGTGTCAGGTCGTTTGTTCCGACGCTGAAGAAATCGACTTCTTTTGCCAGATCATCGCTGATCATGGCTGCTGCCGGTGTCTCGATCATGATACCAAGCTGGATCTCTTTGTTGTACGGGATGCCACTTGCATCTAATTCTGCCATAACACTCTTTACGATCTCTTTGATCTGCAGTACTTCTTCCAGTGCCACGATCATCGGGAACATGATGGCAATGTTTCCAAATGCAGATGCACGCAGCAGAGCACGCAGCTGTGTACGGAAAATATCCTGCTGTTTCAGGCAGATACGGATCGCACGGTAACCCATTGCCGGATTTTCTTCGTGAGGCAGGTTGAAGTAATCAATCTGCTTGTCTGCTCCGATATCCAGTGTACGGATGATGACCTGTTTCTGTCCCATCGTCTCAGCCACATATTTATATACTTTAAACTGTTCTTCTTCGGTCGGGAAATTGTCATTTTCCAGATACAGAAACTCGCTTCGGAACAGTCCGATGCCTGCTGCATCATTTTTGATCACAGCTCCGATATCAGATGCATTTCCGATATTGGCGTACAGTTTTACTTTCTGTCCGTCCAAAGATACGGTCTCTTTGCCGCGGAACTGCTGCAGAAGCTCCTGCTGTGCCAGATACTCCTGTTTCTTTGCCTGATATTCTTTCATGGTCTCTTCATCCGGCTCGATAATCAGGCATCCGTTTGCTCCATCCACGATGGCTTCTTTTCCTTCGTATTTCTCATCCAGTGCATCACCGATACCGATGATCGCCGGGATGTTCATCGTCTTTGCAAGAATTGCGGTATGGGAGTTCGTAGAACCGCCCTGTGTCACAAAAGACAATACCATATCCTTATTAAGCTGTACAGTCTCGCTTGGCGCCAGATCGTCTGATGCAAGAATGACCGGCTTGTCCGTTACCAGTCCGCTCTCACCTGCTCCGGTAAGGATTTTCACTACACGGGCTGAAATATCTTTTACGTCAGCTGCACGCTCTCTCATATAGTCATCATCCATGGAAGCAAACATCTGTGAGAAATTGTCTCCGGTAACGCTGACTGCATATTCTGCATTTACAGACTGTGTCTGGATCATGTTTTCGATTGCTTCTACATAGTCCAGATCTTCCAGCATGAACTGATGTGTCTGGAAAAGCATGGCATTGCTCTCGCCAACTTCAGAAACGGCTTTGTCATACAGCTCACCGAGTTCTTCAATGGCTTTTGCTTTTGCATTTTCGAAACGCTGGATCTCAGCCTGCGGATCTTCTACTTTTTTTCGCTGTACTACACCGGAATCTCTCTTAAAGAAAGCAATCTCTCCAATTGCGATCCCACCAAAAACACCTTTTCCCTGTAACGTAATCATTAAGTTTCCTCCTCACTTATTTTACTTATGTAATGCTCAGTAACTTCGCAATTACAATTTTTCTTATGAAACACCTGTAATGGCCCGGCAGCAAGTGCTTCGGCCTGCACCGGATCATTACAGACATTTTTTTATTTAGATGCTGTTTCTGTCTCGGTTTCTGCTGTTGTCTCTGCCGGTGTACCGTCTGCATTTTTTACAACGGCGTTTTTCTCAAGGATCTCCACTGCTTCATCCTGCAGAATACTTGCCATGATCGTGCTCTTACCATACTGGCTGATAAATGCATCCACGTCTGTAGATCCCATCTGTGCTGCGTATTCGCTTGCTTTTTCCTGGAATTTTTCATCGGAAATCTCAACGCCTTCTGTCTCTGCGATCGCACGCAGTACCATTTCCTGGCCAAGGCTCTGTTTTACGGTTTCTGTCATTTGCTTTACAAATTCTTCTTCCGTCATGCCTACCTGCTGTTTCAGGAAATCTGCATATTCCATGCCATACTGATCTGCGTAGGATTTATAATAGGAGGTAACCTGCTCCAGCTGATAATCGATCATTTCCTGCGGATAATCGTTTACGGTTGCATTCTGGTATGCAAGTGCTACCAGATCATTGAGTTCCTGGTTGTGCTGGTTTTCTTTTTTCGTCTTCTCCAGGTCTTCTTTTATATAGTTGTTGTATGCTTCTGCTGTTTTGTATTCATTATTGGAAATTTCCGCTGCAAGCTCATCTGTCAGCTTTGGTGCACGTTTTACGGAATTGATCTTAACGGTAAATACAACTTCTTTGCCTGCCAGGTCGGTGGAACTGTAATCTTTCGGGAAAGTCAGGTTCAGATCTACGGTATCTCCGATCTTTTTGCCGATCAGTCCGTCTTCAAAGCCGTCGATGAAGCTGCCGGAGCCGATCGTCAGGTCGTAGCCTTCTGCTGTGCCACCGTCAAATGCTTTTCCGTTTAATTTTCCTTCGTAGTCGATGTTTGCCACATCGCCGTTTTCTACAGTACCTTCTTTGATCTCTTCGGATTTGTCGTTGTTGTTTAAGTTTGTCTCAACCTGCTGCTCGACTTCTTCGTCTGTGACATCGGTGGATGCCAGTGTTACTTCCAGTCCTTTGTAGTCTCCCAGTTTGACATAATCCAGTGCTTTGTAGTCCGGGCGTTCTGCTGCTTCTGTTGCTGCTTCACTCTCAGATGAGCTGTCTGCTGTTGTCTCAGAAGACGCATCCGATGCTGCTTCGGTTGTGGTGTCTGTATCTTTTGTTGTGTTTCCTGAACATCCTGTCACGGTGATCGCCATGCCAAGAAGCAGGGCTGCGATTACTTTTCTTTTCATTGTAGTTGTTTCTCCTTTCAGATCTTGCGTCGCTTTACATTTCCGGTACCGGTGTCGGTCTTGATTTATCAAAGACTTCTCCGGCATCAAAAAGATCTTCCAGCATTTCCGGATTATAATACATACGGTAGCCGTCCAGATTTCTTCTTCCCTGACGCATATAATTTTCTCCAAACTGTACCCAGTACTGCGTGGAATCTACATTACAGTAAATATCAAATCCCATGCTCTTAAGATAAGCGAATTTTTCGTTATCTGATGTGTATGGCTGCCAGTCGCCAAGGTCGGAACCAAAGGCAAAAATGATCACATTGGTGTCTCCGACAAGCGGTTTTACATAGTCCAGCCATTTCTGTGTATCGGTCTGCAGTCTTTCAAGACTTGCTTCGCCAACATTGATATGTCCCCATGTATGACTTGCAAACTCCCATCCTTCTTCTTTCATGGCATCTGCCACTTTTTTCGCCTGCTGTCTTTCCTTTTTCCAGGCTGCTTTGTCGAAATCCGGGTTCTCTTCGAAGAATTTCTCCTGGTACTCATCCAGGTCTTTTCTTGTCTTGTATGCGATATCGGTGCGATAACCGAGTATACCGTTGTATCCGGTCAGAGCAATGATTCCCTTATGTCCGTGATAGGAGAAATCCGGATGCTCTTCCACAAAGCGATCGATCAGAGGCACCATATCGTAATCGCCTACTGATATACTTCCGTCATCTTCTTTATATTCATTTTTAATATCGCCATTTTCATCCACGATCAGCTTCGTTGCCATGCCATCACCATCCATATAATGATAGTAACTGACATCGTCCTGTGAAAGGACAAATGCCTTTTTGCCCGGCGGAAGCATGATCTTGCCCGGTGATACGGTACCGTCTTCATTGACCGTACACATATCATGCAGACTTACCATCACATATCCTTTGTCATACATAGACTGTGTGATCTTGTTGAACTCATCGATGGTAGTCATAACCTGATTATATCCGGCTTCTTTGGAATCACCATCAAATGCTTTCGAGGTGTCATATATTAATGTATGATAAAATACATGCGTCACCTGGTCAAGTGGATATTCTACAAGCTCCGATTTTGCCTGCTCGTACTCTGCCACTTTATCCTGCATATCCTGACTGTCTGCGAAATCAGAAGATTCCTTTAAAAGCTCAATTGCACCGTCATAATCATACTGTGCTGCCTTTAACTCTGCCTGAGACATGATATCGTCTTCTTTTTTCTGTGCCTGTGTTTCTGTCTCGGCTGCACTCTCTGTGCCTGCGGTATCTGCCGTACTCTCACTTTCAGCACTGGTCGCTGCCTGCTCCCGGTTGTCCCGGAGCTTTTTCTTTTCAAGCATATCTTTTCCAAGAAATGCACACAGGCCAAGGATGATGAACAGAAGAACGACTATGATCATCCTCCCTATAAACATCTGTCGCCTTTTTCTTTTTTTGCGGGCATCCGCTCGCTTCTGTTTTTCACTTTCGTTCATATTCCCCTCCACACTGGTGATAAATTCGCCCTTCGGACTACTTTCTCATGTTTTTACGGGCTCCATAGACATAAAACTGTATGCAAGCATACATTTTATGTCCATTGATCCCTCGAATCATAATAATATCACATCTATAATAGAAATTACCACCCTAAATTGATGATATTCATAAAATTGTAATTATTCGGTACCGCTTCTTGCACTTTCTGCAAATAAATGGTACAATATTGAAATATATGAACTTATTTAGGAGGGTGTACTATGTCTACATTTTGGAATGTCCTCATTGTAATTCTGCTCGTGCTGGTAATCGCACTTGCACTTCTTTATTACTTTGGACAGAAAGCACAGAAAAAACAGGCCGCACAACAGGAACAGCTCGAAGCGACTCGTCAGGTCGTCTCTATGCTTATTATTGATAAGAAACGCCTCAAACTAAAGGAATCCGGTCTTCCTCAGATCGTCATCGATCAGACACCGTGGTATATGCGTCGTACGAAGATCCCGGTTGTCAAAGCAAAGATCGGTCCTAAGATCCAGACGCTGATCAGCGAAACAACTATTTTTGATTCTATTCCGGTAAAGAAAGAGATCAAGGCTGTTGTCAGCGGTATCTACATAACTGAGATCAAGAGTGTCCGCGGCGGACGAGTTGAGGCACCGCAGCAGAAAAAGAGCCTGCGTGTCCGTCTTTCCGAAAAGCTTCTTCGCAAGTCAAAAGAGCTCAATGCATCTGCTGCCGAAGATTCCAAGGGAAAGAAAAAGAAGAAATAAAAACTTTCAAGTGCATGCATATCGAGAGATATGGATGCACTTTTTATTTGGAATTTGCACAGATGCTGATGCTGCAGTCTGCAATATACTCACTGTTGATCTCCAGTGCGTATTTTACCTGCACATCAATGCTGTCTTCTTTTTCGCTGACATCCAGATGTGTTGCGGAGATCCCGACCAGGAATCTTCCAAATGGGGTGTCGTAATAAGATTCGCTTTTTTTGTCTTTTTCGAACACCATATGCACGTTTGTCATCCCACGTCTGGTCAGTTCCAGACTGCCGTTTTCGATTTTCAGAAGATTGCGGATCACTTCATTGGAATCTTCCTGTACTTCATCGTACTTGATATAATGGCGGCCGTCTTTTTCAAAGTAGCTGCCGGAAGTGATCACTTCCATCTCTTCACTGTTTTCTTCTCCATCCGGAAATTGTACACCGCTGATGCGGAGCATTATATCTTTTGTCATTTAGTACTCCTCTATGCTGATCTTCTTTGTGGTATTTACATCAAATGGCAGAATCGAATCTGCAAATCTCATAAATTTATCTGCCTGGTCGCTGACATAAAACTGATATTTACGTGCTTCTTCCTGAGACTGGATGTTTGTCAGTCCTTTTTCTGCAAGAAGCTGTTTCAGCTCACGTGCAGTCTCATAAGCCGGATTGACCAGTGTCACCTTTTCTCCGACAATTTCACGCAGTGTGGAACGCAGAAGCGGATAGTGGGTGCATCCAAGGATCAGGGTATCGATGTCCTGCTCCATCAGTTCCCGCAGATATCTGCCCGCAACTTCAAATGTCACCGAGTCTTTCAACCATCCTTCTTCTACGAGCGGTACAAACAGCGGACATGCCTTGCCGATCACCTGGATCTGCGGGTCCTGTCTGGTGATATAAGAAGAATAAATTCCCGAATTTATTGTTGCTTCTGTGGCGATGACACCGATCTTTTTGTTGTGGGTTGCCTCGCATGCTACTTTCGCTCCCGGCTTTACTACACCAATGATCGGAATATCCAGCTCTTTTTCCACATCTTCCAGTGCATAGGCACTTGCCGTATTGCAGGCGATCACGATCGCTTTGACATCCTGTGTTTTTAAAAAGCGGATGATCTGTCTGGAATAACGCAGCACCGTATCTTTTGATTTTGTTCCATAAGGAACACGGGCTGTGTCCCCGAAATATACGATATTCTCTTCCGGCAGGTTTCGCATGATCTCACGAGCCACCGTAAGACCGCCAACGCCGGAATCAAAAACTCCTACCGGAGCATTACATCTGTCACTCATAAATTATTTTCCTCCGAATTAATCACTTATATTTTACGTCGAACCCCTGTAAATTGCAAGCAGTCCTTTCCCTGCTCAGAAAAAGACCGGTGTTTTCCCGTCAAATGCATAGGCAACCGGTTCTTCTTTTGCAAAGACCGTCTTGCCGTTCGTCCCTTCTGTGATCTCTTCTTTGACAGAGACAAGCTCTTCCTGCGGAATCAGAGTCTCGACGGTCACTTTGTCCGTATACTGAGAATCTGTGATCAGAAGCCCTCTCTGTCCGAGCAGATACTGGATCTTACCGATCCCGGAATAATCGGTTTCCATCGCCAGCAGAAAGCCTTTTTTCTTTTCGAGTACGGTGCTGGCCGCAAGCCCTGCCTGTACAGATTTTGAATACGCACGGACAAGCCCGCCTGTTCCAAGCAGTGTTCCGCCGAAATAACGTGTCACCACAACGGCTGTGTTGTGGATGCCCTCTCCGAGCAGCACGTCCAGCATCGGATGACCTGCTGTCCCTGCCGGTTCCCCGTCATCACTGCTTCTCTGTATTTCATTATGTTCCCCGATCACAAATGCAGAACAGTTATGTCTGGCATCCCAGTATTTCTTTTTCATCTCTGCAATAAATGCAGATGCTTCCTCCTCCGAGTCCACCGGCTTTACGTTCGCGATAAAACGTGATTTTTTCTCAACGATCTCGCCCTCTCCGCCGCAATAGACAATTTTATATTCTTTCATATGCCAAAACCCTCCGATTAAAATTCCAGAATTCGGTAATACTTATGCTATCTTACCAGAGTCCCCCAAAAGAAGCAACAGCAGAAATCCTCCTTTGCTCTTTCTTTCCTGAAAGTTGTGTGATAAAATACTAAGATGCCAGGGTCAAAAGCCTGAAACCACGATGTGCTTGCACAGGAGTGGTTTTATGGCTTAATGACCCGCCCCAATATGGAGCAGAACATCCAGTGGATGTTCGTTTTGCTCCGACCGAAGCGGAGCGTAGACATAAAAGTGGAGCGTAAGCTTCACGATATGCGAATGTTGGGTAGGATTGTGAAAGTACGCAGTACGGAACAATCCGTATGGCATCATGGGTTCCGCTAAATCATGAGAAAGCAGCCATTTTTCGCTGAAAAATGAGCGAATTTTGAATGATTTTGTAGCACATCCTGCTTTTTAAACGTTATCGTTTTTACATAGCAAAACTTACTGTCTTTTTTCGGAGGTATTTTATATGAATTTTGACAAAAACCACGTTGCCAGCAAGAAGAGCATTCCAACGGGAACCAGGATCTTCAGGCGTATTTCGCTTACGGCTCTGAAGATTTTTCTGGTACTTCTGCTGTTTTGCGTCATCCTTGGCACGGCGGCCGGTGTCGGCATGATCAAAGGGCTGATCGCCAGTGCCCCTAACATCGATTCTCTCTCGGTTGCACCGGCAGAATCGGCCACCTACATCTATAACACCGGCAATAAACCGGTCCAGAAGCTTGCCGAATCAACTTCCAACCGTATTCTTGTGAAGCTGGATCAGATCCCGGAGGATCTGCAGCATGCGATCGTTGCCGTCGAGGATGAGCGTTTTTACAGGCATCACGGCATCGATATCCAGGGTATCGCCCGTGCCGCGGTGATCGGCATCACCAGTGGGGATTTCTCAGAGGGTGCCAGTACGATCACGCAGCAGCTGATCAAGAATAATGTTTTTACGGACTGGGTGACGCAGACGGCTCTTTCTCAGAAGCTGCGTCGTAAGTTCCAGGAGCAGTATCTGGCTCTGCAGCTGGAGAAAAAGATGTCGAAGGACCAGATTTTGCAGGATTATCTGAACACGATCAACTTAGGTGCCAGCTCGTACGGCGTACAGGCTGCTGCCAAACGCTATTTTAATAAAGATGTATCTCAGCTGAATCTCTCGGAATCTACGGTCATTGCCGGCATTACACAGAATCCGACGCTGTACAATCCGATCATCAATCCGGATGAGAATGCAAAGCGACGCAAGATCATTCTTCAGAAAATGGTCGATCAGGGCTATATCAGCGAACAGCAGCAGCAGGATGCCCTTGCGGACGATGTGTATTCCCGTATCCAAAAAACGGCTCAGGAGACGGACGAGGTTTCTATTTACAGTTACTATACGGACGCTCTGATCGAACAGGTCATGGATGACCTTGTGGAAGTCAAGGGATACACCAGACAGCAGGCTTACAAAGCTGTTTACTCCGGCGGTCTGAAGATTTATTCCAATCAGGATGAAGAGATTCAAAAAATCTGCGATGAGGAGTTTGCCAACCCGGAGAATTATCCTTCGGTGACGCTGATCGGTCTCGATTATGCTCTGAGTATCCAGAAATCCGACGGCGAGATTATCAATTACAGCAGTGAAATGCTCCGCAGCTGGTTCCAGAAACAGGACAGCTCTTTTAACATGATGTTTGACGATGAGGAATCTGCAAAAGCTGCCGCAGAGACTTACAAAAACGCCATGGTTGAAAAAGGCGATACTGTGCTTGGCGAGCGTGTTTCTCTTGTTCCGCAGCCACAGGCCTCTGTCGTGATCATCGACAATGAGACCGGATATGTGAAGGCGATCGTCGGCGGACGTGGCGAAAAGGAAGCCAGCCTGACGCTGAACCGTGCCACGGAAACCCGCAGACAGCCTGGTTCGACTTTTAAGATCGTCAGCACATACGCTCCGGCTCTTGATGCCGAGAATATGACGCTTGCTACGGTATTCGACAATGCACCTTACAATTACACAAACGGTGTCCCGGTCAATAACTGGGCAGGTAAAAATGCCTACACCGGACTGACTACGATCCGTCAGGCGATCGCAGGTTCAATTAACGTAGTAGCAGTCAAATGTCTGACCGAGATCACACCGCGGCTTGGTTTTGAGTATGCTGAAGCTCTCGGCATCAGCACACTTTACGATGATGA
>OCHC01002128.1_pt1 | contig 12654 bp, 8 predicted proteins | sample 1538641 | NCBI WGS metagenome assembly OCHC01 (sample SAMN04571714, study PRJEB22368) | human gut metagenome | biome: human gut; material: stool | host: Homo sapiens | place: Luxembourg | collected 2012-08-17
CGCACGATGACCGGGCCCAGTCCCAACGCACGGCAACGATCCGCAGCCTCGCCGGCGACCTGTTCGGAACCCTCCTGCAAGCCGTGATCCACAATCACGACACCGCAACGCACGCCCATGGACGTGCATACGATATGGCTTACCGCGGCCAGCGCCATCGAATCGCGCCCGCCTGAACAGGCCACGAGCACGAGTGGTGCATCGGAGGCAACGGCATGGTCCCCATGCTGCGCGAATTCGGGAGCCTGCACATCGCATAGTTCCACGGCGCTCAGCGTTGCGCGGACCGCGCCTACGGCCTTGCGCAATCGTGCGGAATATGCCATGTACTCACCACCCTTTTCTGGTTATAGGCACTCGTGCGTTTATGGACGTTTACGGCCTTTGTAGCCCTTGATGGCCCTTGATGCCTCTTTTACAGCCCCGCGAGCTTGGTGATGAACGAGTCGATGGCGCTACGCGCGGCGGCATAATCCTCAGGATTGTTGACCACCACGGCAAACGACAACGCTCCCCCATTGGTACGGGACACATTGCCGGCCATCGACGTGACTGTGCCGAGGCTGCCGGTTTTGACGCGCAGCAGACCGGCCACGGCATCATCCGTATACCGATCCTGCGCCGTGCCCACCAATCCCGCGATGGATAGACCTTCCGCGCCGGCCGCGCCGCTCTTGGTGGTCAGATTACGTTGTTGGACGGCCGCCAGCGTGCGTACGGTGAGCCGGGAGCCGGGAGACAGGCCGGAGCAATCGGCCATGGTCAGACCGGATGTATCGAGACCGAGATCGTTCAGAGTGGATTTGACCGTTTCCGTGCCGCCTTCAGGACTGTTTGTCGCTGATTTCGCCAAGGCGGTGAGTCTACCGAACTCCTCGGCCAGCGTATTGTCCGAATGCCGCAACGTGTATGCCATGATTTCGGACAGTGTTGCCGAACTCACCGAGGCCAAAGGCGTTTCGCCGGATGGAGCGGTGTTTGCCGTCACGTCTCCGGTAACGGCCACACCGTTCGATTGGAGCAGGTCGGCGAATTTCGTGGCCACGTCGCTGGCGGTGTGCTGGGACAGTTCCGGGTATCCGGCCGAATCATCAGGGTCGGCCGGCGCAGGCGTATCGGCGGTGTATTGGCGGCCTCCATCAATCGCCATTGATGAGACCGGCGTGAAGTAGACGGTGTAGTCGCTTAAGACCGCGCCGCCTTCCGACAGACCTGCGGGAATGCGTGAGTCGCCGAATAGGGTGTCGTCGTACTCGAGATTGACGGAAGTGATGCCTCGCTGGGCGAGCGCGGCCACGGTGGCCTTGGCCAAGGTGTTCAGACCGGCACGTCCGTTGGTATGGTGTGCGTCGGAATCGCCTGCAGACAGCAGCATGTCGCCATTGCCTTTGAGGGTCAACGTATTGGTGCCGTCATCGGATTGGGTGAGGAACACTTGGGTATCCAAGGTGGATGCCATGTTCAGGGTGGATGAGGCGGCGAGCGCGGTCAGCGTTTTCAGTGTGGATGCAGGCTCGCGTGGAGTGTTCGACTCATGTTCGGCGGCGACGGTGCCTTGGGCGTCTTCAATGATCACCGACGTATCGTTTCCCACGCCTTGCGCGGACAGCAATTCGTTGACCAGTGCAGAAGCGGCCGTGGAATCAATGGCCTTGTTCGCGTTCAGGGCACCGGCGATGGTGCCGCCTGATTTGGCGGTGGCCGGATTGGCGAAAACAGGTGCGGTGACAGGTTTTAACGTCAACAATCCGGGGGCCACGTCGGTGATGTCGGCGGCGCAGTACCCCGCGAACAGGGCGATGGTGGTCAGTGCGGAAATGATGACGGTCAGTGTTCGGCGATGCGATCGTTGGGTCCGCCGTTGCGCTTCACGTCGCTGACGGCGTGATACCGCTGTAGATACCATCGTGCTCCTTATGCCAAGGCAATCATTTCTGCAATGAGGCGAACGAGTCGAGTGTTGCCACAATCGAGAGCATTCGCGCATCCATCAGCTTACCGCCCAGCCATGTCCCGAGTGCCAGAATGCCGATGCCATTGGCCAGCGCGACCGGAATAATCGCCAGCCACATGCCGCCTTCGGCTCCTGTCAGCAGCATGACCAGCGCCACGATGCCAGTGGGCAGCATGAGCAGCAGGCTGCCAAGCATGTAGACGAACGGGAAGAAGCCTTGGGCCATGGCGCGGCCTTGAGGCGCGGAGAACGGCTTGTCCATTGAGGCGACCGGGTACATCAGTACACAGGAGGTGACTTCGGCCACGCCCAGTCCGCTCAAGGCGATGCCCATGCCCGTGGCGAGGAAGATCAGGCCGGTAGCGAGGTCATCGGGCTGCGCCCAGCGTCCGGTCAGTGCGCCGACCAGCACGATGCCGGCGAGATAGAGCAGCACCATGTAGACGACCATGATGCCGACGTAGACGCGTACGCGGCCGATTCTGTCGGTCCGGCCACGCACGCCGGCGATGACTTCCATGGTGAAGCCGCGGCCGTCATATGCGAGCCCGTTGCTTTCCACGACGGACATGAACCAGCCGCACCAGATCAGCGACTGCCAGACGACCGCGCTGATGCCGTGTGCCTGGAAGGCGAAGATGATCAGGAACAGGACCGGCATGGCGAAGGTCATGGCTTGACGGGGGTCTCGTTTGAGATAGGTGATCAGGCGTGCGGAAACCGCGCCGGATGCCGAATCGGGCATCCATGCGAATGCGCCGATGCCTTTGGCGGTCTCGGACGGACTGTTTGCGCCGATGGTGAGCCGTTCATGTCTCAGACACCAGGTGCAGACGGCGAAGCAGACAATCCATGTGACGGCAAGGATGGCGATGCGGGCGAGCAGCACCGCCCAGGCTCCGGTAAGCGCGTCGAACGATAGTTGGAAGGCCGCGCCGAACGGCGTCCATGCGACGATGGTGGTCGCCGCGCCCCAGGTTTCGGTGTTGAGGCTGAAGGCCACGCCGGAGTTGACCAGAATGTTCGGCAACTGACAGATGATAACGAACGTCAGCACGATGAAGATATAGAACGCGCCTTTGCCGCGTTTGCTGGTCACCAGCGTGGTGGATAGGGCGATGAGCAGTTTGGAGATGCTCATCATGGTGATGACGGCCAGCACTGCGGCGAGGAGGGAACTGATGATTACGGCTGGTCCCATATGCCGATAGGCCAGTGTCCAGAGCATCAGTGAGGCCACGCCGGTAAGGGCGGGGATGCCGGACAGGCCGGAAAGCAGCAAGCCGAATTGCAGGTTGCGGTCGGCGATGCCGTAGAGCGCGAATTTGCGTGGGTTCATGGTGGAGCCTTCGCCAAGCATCATGAGCTGGATGAAGCCGATGAAGATGGTCATGGTCGCGCCGACCAGCACAACGACTATGTTGACGATGCCTCCGGAACCAAGGATGTTCAGCGGAAAGCCATCCGCGTTCACGGTGAAGGGCGGCAGTATGCCGATGAACCATGCGAGCACGCCGGTGCCGATGATGGTGCCGGCCGCGAGTACGGCGGAAAAGACATAGGCGACGGTCTGCCACGCCGATTTTCGCAGGGTGGCGAGCGTGAGCGTCCAGCGCAGGCGGACCAGGGTGATGGCGCTGCTGATCATCGGCGGGCCTCATCGGTGGGTATGGCGGGCGTGGCGGTTGTAAGCGGAATGGGCTGGACCGGCTGGACCGAAGTTGGTGCTTGGGCTTGGGCTTGCCCGCCGTCGAGCCATGCGAGATGGGCGGCTTCGTGGCGGCCGCCGACCAGTTGCAGGAAGCGGTCTTCGAGTTCTTCGCCGGCGGCGACCTCGTCCACCGTGCCGGCCGCGCACACCAGACCGTTGTTGATTACGGCCACATGCGTGCACATCTTTTCGACCAATGCCATCACGTGCGAAGAGATAATCACCGTGCCGCCGGTCTTCGCGTATTCGATGAGGATGTCTTTGAGGTTGGCGCTGGACACCGGGTCCACGGATTCAAACGGCTCGTCCAGGACCAGAATGCGCGGGCTATGAATCATCGCGGAGGCCAGGCAGATCTTCTTGGTCATGCCGGCCGAATAATCGGTGACCATCGTGTTGGCGGCCCCGGCCAAGTCGAAAGCATTGAGCAGGTCCTGGGCGCGACGCGTGGTCTCATCGCGGCTCATGCCGCGCAGCATGCCGGAGTAGACGAGCAATTGCAAACCGGTCAATCGGTCGAAGATCTGGTCGGGCTGGGGCATGACGCCGATCATGCGCTTGGCCGTGTTCACGTCGCTCCACACGTCATGGCCCAAAATCATGGCGGTGCCGGCGTCCGGTACCAATAGACCGGTCACCATATTGAGCGTGGTGGTTTTGCCGGCGCCGTTGGGGCCTACAAGTCCATAGAACGAGCCGACCGGAATATCGAGCGCGAGTCCGTTGACGGCGATCTTCCGGTCGAAGTGCTTGAACAGGCCACGAATGGACACCGCCGCATTCGGATTCGGCGGCCATGCTTGTGGCTGCGGTTGCGACGGCTGTGCAGGCGCGGGGGCGGCGGCTGGCATCATCGGCGGCTGAAATCCGACATTCCTTTGAGTATTGTCTAAGCTCATACATCCACTCTACCCCACCAGTCAACCCTCAGCGAAGCAAACCCCCGGGTTGCTGTTGGATTGCCCCGCTGAGCGGCTCCGGACTAGCGGACTCGGTCAACCCTTATGCGCGATGGGCTTCCACTGGGCTTTGGCGAAGATGGCCTGGAAGGAGATCGGCACGTAGCTGAGTATGTAAATCGGGAAGCTGAGCACATAGGCGAGCAGCTCCTTGTTCGTGGCACCGATCTGGTCGCGCTCGACAATGATGGTCAATGCAGCCAATGCCATCAGGCCCAACACCGATATGATGATGCCGCTGGACCAATCGGCCAGCGATTGCAGCTGGCTCGGCCAACTCACGAAGCCACACGCGGCGAACAGCAAGCCCATCACCGCGCGAATCGCGCCCAACACGGTAAACGGGCACAGCATCAATGTGAAGTCGATGCAGGAGAAATCACGTTCGCGAACCGCGCGTTTCAGCAATGCCGAGCCATAATAACGGAATACCTGCAGGAATCCCTTGCTCCAACGCAAACGCTGACGCCAACTTTGCGAGAAGGTAACCGGCTGCTCGTCGTAGAGGATCGCAGTACCGCAATAGCCGATGCGGTCGCCATGCAGAATCGAATCCATAGTGAATTCAAGATCTTCAGTGAGCAGATGGAACTTCCATCCCTTGTTCCGCTTCATCACCTCGCGGGAGAACATGAATCCCGTACCGCCCACATGGCAAGAGGAACCGAGAATCATACGCGAGTTAGACAGGAATCGCGATTCACGGATGAACCACAGCGCAGAACCAGAAGACACCCAGTTATCCGCCAGATTCACCGAATTACGGTAGCTGGTCAGAATCTTGAATCCGGAGCAGAACGCCTTGTTCATTTCCTCGAAGTAGTGCTTGTCCAGCTTGTTATCGGCATCGAACACGAAGTAGGCCTCATAATCATCGGCCACACCGATGTCGAGCATATGCCCCAACAGATACGTCAGCGCATATCCCTTGCCAACCAGCTCAAGATTGTGGCGTTCCACCACATGGCAGCCCAAAGACCGCACCACGTCGGCGGTGTTGTCGGTGCAGTTGTCGGCCACCAGCCAGATGTCGATGAGGTCGGACGGGTAGGTCTGATCGCGAATCGACCCAATAAGGTTGCCGATCACTTTTTCTTCGTTGCGCGCGGAGATCAGCACGGCATACCGGTTGGTCATCGGGGCGTCGGGGAAGCGCACGGGCTTGGCGAACAGGGACATCACGATGCACAGTCCCTGATATATCATGCCGGCACCGCCGACGATCATCAGAAGAATATCGAGTACGGAAAGCAGAGTCATCAGCGCCACCCTGCCCTAGGATTGCTGGAGGCAGATTGATCAGACTGCTTGGTTTGCTTGCGTTGCTTGGGCTGCTCAGGCTGTTCGGCGGACCGCTCAGGCTGCTCGGGCTGCTCAGACTGCTGCGTATCCGCGGCACCACGCTGCGGAATCGCCACGGTGGCGGAATCGTCCAAATCGGATTCTTTCGTCTCGTGCGACGGAATCGCATAAATCTGTTCCTGCAGCAAACGCAGTTCCTCATTCATCGGCACGCGGTTGGTGGATCCCCTGGCCGCACGCGGCATGTGCTCGCCGATTGGCTGCAATACATGCTCGCCGAACGCCTCGGACGCCTCGACGATCTTGGACTTCTTCTCCGGAGTCGGATCGTTCATCAGCGGTGAGTCAATCAGCTCATAGCGCTTGGTGTACGCACGGAAGATGGCCTGCAGCGATGCGGTGACCGGCAGCGCCAGGAACGCGCCGAATGCGCCGAACAGCGAGCCGAACGCCAGCACCGAGAGGAAGGCGACGGCCGCGTTGATATCCATCGTGCGCTGCGAAATCCTCGGCGAGAGAATCAGGTTCTCGATCTGCTGGTAGACGATGATGAACACCAGCACCGCCACGGCGTACGTCCATCCGCGGTTGCCCCAAGCGAACAGCACCGGCAGCGCACCGCCGATATAGGTGCCGACCGTGGGGATGAACTGGGATACCACGCCGCAGAACAGGGCCAACGGCAGCCAGTAGGGCACATGCAGGATCTCCAAGAAGATGGCGGTGCAGGTGGCGTTGATCAGCGCCAGAATCGAACGGGAGAACAGGAAGGACGAAATCTGGCCTTGGGCCACGGTCCACACCAGCAGGAATCGACGCTGCGTGTTGGGGGCCAGCCACTGGCAGAAGGAGCGGCGCAGCTTTGGGCCGGCGGCGGAGATGTAATACGTGGTCATTACCACGGTCATGAGGTTCAGCAGGAAGGAGAACAGGCCACCCACCGTACTCATGGCGGTGCCGGCGAAATCGGTGACCCACGAGGTCTGGATATTGTTGAAGATTTCCATGCCAAGATTGCTGATCTCCGGCATCTTGAACGTGGCGTGCTGGTCCGCGAACTCACGAATCTGCCCATACATTGCCGGCAAACCGCGGACCATGGCAATCATCTGCTGTACAAACATATTGCCGAACAGCGTGAGCAGCACACCCACGACCACGGCCACGCCCACCAGACTGACGGCGGAAGCCACGCCACGCTTCCAGCCATGAGCCACCAGCGCCACCACCAGCGGTTCGACGGCCAGCGCCAGGAACAGCGAGATGATGATGTCGAACACCAGATAGGAGATGTCGCCCCACGAGCGCCAGCAGAACATGAATACGATGACGGCGAGGGCCACATACAGCAGCGCGCGGCCGAACCATTCCGGCGGCCTGCGGGAATCTCCCTTGGCGGGGAACAAAGTACCAAAGTCGATACGATTCTCGTCGTCCGGGTCTGCCCCGGCTTCTGCGGCACCGCTTCTCGACGTGTCGGTGCTGTTTATGTTTCGCGCGCGTTCGCTCATGGCTCCCCATTGTAGCGAGGGGTTTGAAGCTCGGATACGCCGGCGGCGTACACCCGCTTTTCTATTGTTGATGTTATGCTCAACGTTTCGATCATCATCCCAGCGTGGAACGAAGCCGAACGCATCCGCGACTGTCTGCTGAACGCCACTCGCCAGACCATCATGCCGCATGAGGTGCTGGTGGTGGACAATCGTTCTACGGACAACACCTGCGCGATTGTCGAACAGTTCATCGCCGAACATCCCGAGGCCCCGGTCAAACTGTTGCACCAGAACGATGAACAGGGGCTGATTCCCACCCGCAACTTTGGCCTGAACGCCGCGACCGGCGATGTGCTGGGCCGTTTTGACGCCGACTGTATGATCCGGCCTGACTGGGTGGAGGTGGTCTCCGGCATCTTCACCGAAGACCCGGCCGCGATGGGTGCCACTGGTCCGGTGATGTATTACGACATGCCCTCACGTCATTTCGGGTTGAAAGGCGACAATTCCTTACGCAAGCGAATCTACCGTGCCGATGGCGGCCAGCCGCTGCTGTTCGGCTCGAATATGGCCTTGCGCGCTTCGGCCTGGCATCAGATCGCGAATGAGGTCTGCCGAGATAAGGCCGATGTGATGCACGAGGATATCGATATTTCCCTGCATCTGATGGGCAAGAATCTGAAAACCGTGTACTCGCCGCGCATGATCGCCGCGATGAGCGCGCGACGGATGGACACGTCGCTGAGTTCATTCCTGAACTACATGCGACGTTTTAAGAATACGTTTGATGCGCATCCGCAACATACGCGCACGCATAAGCCGGAGGTGTTGTTCACCGCCATGTATCCGGCGATGCATATGTTCTACCCGGTGTGGCAGAAAGTGCTGAATTCCGCGGATATCAATCCTGCTGAAGCCGCGTGGATCAACGAGCAGATGAAACTGGCGGAGGTGCAAGGCAAGCAGCTGTACGACGAGACCCCCACCGACGAAGTCTACGACGAAAGGCACGAAAAGTAGCTAGATATACGAGCCCCCTCTGCTTATGCAAGCTCCCTCTGATAAGGGAGCTGTCGAATGAAGTGAGACTGAGGAAGAGACTGCGACGCAGTCGCTAAAACATTGAATCGGACGCAGGCCGATACCTATTATTCAGCGGCTACGCCGCAACTTCTCTCCCTCAGTCAGCTACGCTGACAGCTCCCTCATCAGAGGGAGCTAATGTTTACTGTCATTGACTGATCACATCAGCGACTTGTAAATCGCGAGGATGTCCTCTTCGGTTGCCTGACGCGGGTTGCCGGGGGTGCACACGTCGTTGAAGGCATCGTGAGCCAGCGGCTCAAGGTCGGCCTCGGTGGCGCCCACTTCGGAAATCGTGGTCGGGTTCTTCAGATCCACGGTCAGCTTGTGGACGGCCTGCACGGCCTCTTCGCGCACCTTCTCCAGGTCGCCGGTGTAGGCGTCCTCGACGCCGAACGCGTCGGCGATGTCGCGGTACTTCTCGCCCGTGTAGTCCTTGTTGTATTCCATGACCGGGGCCAGCAGAATACCGTTGGCCACACCGTGGGCCACGCCCAGACGGCCGCCCAGCGGGTGAGCCATGCCGTGCACCAGACCGAGGCCCACGTTGGAGTAGGCCATACCGGTGATGTAGGACGCGTAGGCCATCTGCTCGCCGGCCGGAATGTCGCCGTCGGCGGACTTGGCCAGGTTCTTGGCAATCATGCGGATGGTCTGCATGGACAGGCAGTCGGACAGGCTCCAGGCACCCGGGGTAATGTAACCCTCGATGGCGTGGGTCAGGGCGTCAAGTCCGGTGGCAACCTTCAGGCCGCGCGGCATGGAGTCGGTCAGATCCGGGTCCACGAAGGCGACGATCGGGATATCGTGCGGGTCGACAGCCACGAACTTACGCTTGTTGGCGGTATCGGTGACCACGTAGTTGATGGTCGTCTCGGAAGCGGTACCGGCGGTGGTCGGCACGCCGAAGATCGGGACGGACGGGTTCTTGGTATCCGCGACGCCTTCCAGAGAAAGCACGTCGGCGAACTCCGGGTTGGCGGTGATGATGCCGATGCCCTTGCAGGTGTCTTGCGGGGAGCCACCGCCCAGGCCGATCAGGAAGTCCGCACCGGACTCGGCGAACTTGGCGACGCCGTCCTTGATGCACTCGACCGGCGGGTTCGGCTTGACGTTGGAGAACACCTCGTACGGCAGGCCGGCCTCATCCAGAACCTTGGTGACCTTCTCGGCGGTGCCGGTCTCCAGCAGCACCGGGTCGGTGACGATAAATGCCTTGGTGAAGCCGTGCTGCTTGGCGACGGCCGGAATCTCCTTGATCGCGCCACGTCCGAAGTATGCAGTCTGGTTGAAAATCATGCGGTACACCATAGGGGCTCTCCTTTTGAGCTAGTGTCTTAACTGGTGGTCCACTCTGTCTTTGAGTGGTCCAACGGTTCCCCAGTCTACTCCGCGCATGAGCATTCACCTGAAAACACGCTGAAAGAACAACACTGAAAATAATGGCAAGAAATGGCGGAATTCCGCACTTGTCGAATTATTGTCCATTGACCAAACCAGTTCCATCGCCCGAAATCTCAACGATAAGACCATTTTCCGGAGTCATCTGACGCTCTCCGAGAAACTCGTCTCTCATCCGCTTACTTCGCGCGTAGCGCAATCAATATGCGAGATGCCTAATTCCATTCGTGCTTCATCAGCCGAACGCGAACTGGTTCGCCAGATGGTGTATTCAACGGTTTCAGTCTCCTGAAGAGGACTAAGATATCTCGACAGTTGGAGTGATCATCATAAGAGAATGAGGTAGCTAATGGCAAATGGCAAGGCTATGACGGTCGGCGAGATGGCGTCCCTGTTTCTCGACCCCGCCACTCCCGTTCGTATCGACGCTTTCGACGGCTCGCATTTCGGCCCGGCAGACGCGGATTTGAAGGTCAAAATCGCCACGCCGAACTGCATGTACCAGCTACTCGCGCACCCGAATGAAATCGGCATCGTGCGCTCATACATTCTGGGCGATTTCGACGTGGACGGCATTGACTACGCCGACCCGTATCCGGCGATGCGCAAGCTGGTGTCGCTGTCCAAATACGTTCGCCCACTCACTCCCACATCAATTGCCCGCGTATCTGCCGGCATCCTGAGCCATGGCTTCAAGAAGCCGCCGGTGCCCGCCACCGAGGGCCCGAGCAAGTTCGCCCGTATCAAGCGTGGCCTGATGCCGCACACCGAAAAGGCCGATTCGGAAACCGTCAGCTTCCACTACGACATGTCCAACGAGTTCTACGCCGACTTCCTTGGATCCTCCATGACCTACACTTGCGCGGTATTCGACAACGAACACATGAGCCTTGAAGACGCACAGGCCAACAAACTGCGCCTGATTCTCGACAAACTGGACTTGCAGCCCGGCCAGCGCTTACTGGACATCGGCTGCGGCTGGGGTTCGATGGTCATCACCGCCGCCCGTCGCGGCATCAAGGCGCTCGGCGTCACCCTTTCCAAGGAACAGGCCGCGTACGCCAACGAATGGATCGCCTGTGAAGGGCTGCAGGATCTGGCCGAAGTGCGTGTGCAGGACTACCGCGAGGTGCCTGAGCACGACTTCGACGGTATCTGCTCGATCGGCATGATGGAGCACGTAGGCGTCAAGAACTACCAGAGCTACTTCGAAGAGATGTTCCGCCTTCTGAAGCCGATGGGCCGACTGCTGAACCACCAGATCACCATCAGCCATGACAAGCCTCACGGCAAGCCCGGTACCGACGAATTCCTCGACCGTTACATCTTCCCGGACGGTGATCTCGGCGCGCCCGGCTTCATCGAATCGTGCATCCATGACGCCGGCTTCAACGTGGTGCATCAGGAGAACCTGCGCCAGCACTACGCGCTCACCCTGCATCACTGGAACCAGAACCTCTCCGAGCATTGGGACGACGCGGTCAAGCAGGTCGGCTTTGAACGCGCCAAGGTATGGGGTATGTACATGGCCGCCTGCGCTCTGAACTTCGAGCTCGACGGCATCCAGATTCACCAGTTCTTGGCCGTCAAGCCGGATCGCGTGGCCCACCCGGACGGCAAGTGGTACCCTCTGCGCCAATGGTGGCAGGCCTGATTCCTTTTTGTGGGACGGCACGCGGTTTTTACCATTGTTCATCTGCCGTCCCACAGAAGTGTGGGATAGCAGATACATCAATCGTTTGACGTATCTGCTATCCCGCATGACATAAGCCGAGAACCGCAGAATAGAGCCGTTCTTTGCCCTCAGCTCTGAGGGCGTTCTTCGAACGCTGTGGGACGGCACGTCGAAAATCGGCAAAATCACGTGCCGTCCCACACGATTCCCTTCGCACGCGCATTTCGCAGGTGCTTTTTCTGCAATACTGACTCTATGAGCGCCACAGCCCCAGAAACGGCTGGGGTGGACGATCGCACCGACCATGACACGCGCGGATAAGACCCACGTTTCTTTATTTAACCCTAACCCGATGTTCGCATTGGTGCTGTTGGCGTGCATAGTTGCGGCGAGGAAGACAGTTGTTGGCGAACGCGAGCCTTTGCATTGACCGGCCAGCCCGCCGGAGTAGATACGTGACGGATATGCAAAAGCCCCGCACAAGGCGGGGCTTCATTATGGTGGCTCCGAACGGCGTCGATCCGTTGACCTAGCGATTTTCAGTCGCTCGCTCTACCAACTGAGCTACAGAGCCATGAACAGTCAAAAACCCGGATAATCCGGGCTTCATAACCATTCCAGCGACCCCGGCCGGACTTGAACCGGTGACCTCCGCCGTGACAGGGCGGCGCTCTAACCAACTGAGCTACGGGGCCATTGTTCTCACTTGCGTGAGGCAACAGATGTATATATTACTGAAATTCGCCAGTCATGCAAACTTCGGCGTGTTCCGCATAATTTCAAGGTTTTTGCTATCACCAGCACGCGAACACGTCTGTCACAAACATCCACAAAACGACGAAGGGCGCGACCGGAACCCCGGCCACGCCCTTATGGACGGAAACGCTTCGCGGCATCCACCGCAAAGTGACCGTCAATCTCAGTCAGCCTGCTTCCAGGTGTCGACGTCGATGTGGTGTTCGGGGTTGGCCTGCCAGGCATCCCACGCGGACTTGACGATGTCTTCCACGTCGTACTTGGCATGCCAGCCCATCTCCTCGTTGATGCGCTTCGGGGAGCCGATCAGGTGCGGCGGG
>OCHC01002153.1_pt1 | contig 12542 bp, 15 predicted proteins | sample 1538641 | NCBI WGS metagenome assembly OCHC01 (sample SAMN04571714, study PRJEB22368) | human gut metagenome | biome: human gut; material: stool | host: Homo sapiens | place: Luxembourg | collected 2012-08-17
TGCCGGAACGGTTGCCTGGGTAATGTACCAGAAGTTTTGTAATGGTCTTCCATACTACCGTCAGGAAAAAGACTGGAAACAGTATGGCGTAGAGATCACCAGAGCTACTATGGCAAACTGGGTGATCCGAAATTCTGAAGCATTTTTTCTTCCTATGTATGAATACTTCCACAGGAAACTTCTGGAACGAGGATTCGCGATGGCAGATGAAACGCCACTTCAGGTTCTGCATGAACCGGAACGCCGTGCACAGACCAAGTCATATATGTGGCTGTTCCGCAGCGGTGAAGACGGAGGACCACCTATTATCCTCTATAAATACTCGGAGACCCGAGCCGGGGATAATGCCGTAGATTTTCTTCACGGCTTCAAGGGTTATCTGATGTGTGACGGCTATAGTGGATACAATAAAGTTCCAGATGCCAAACGCACAGCCTGCTGGGCACACATCAGAAGATATCTGACAGATGCCATTCCCAAGGGAAAGGCTCTGGATTATACCCAGCCATCCGTACAGGGAATGCTGTACATTAACCAGCTCTTCCACCTGGAAGATGTGATCAGATCAAAGTATTCTTCCTTCGATGCTATCAAAAAGGCTCGTCTTGAAAAAGAAAAGCCGGTAGTAGAAGGCTTTTTGTCGTGGCTTGATCAGCAAAGCCCTATCCGTGGAAGCAGAATGGATAAAGCTGTCACCTATATTCAGAATCGCCGCTTCTATCTGTCCACCTATCTGGAAGACGGCCGCTGCAGTTTTTCTAATAATCTCAGTGAAAATGCGATCCGCCCGTTTACAGTAGGCCGTAAAAACTGGCTGTTCTGCGATACACCAAACGGAGCCCAGGCCAGCGCTATCGTGTACACAATGGTAGAAATGGCAAAAGCCAATGGAGTAAACGTCTATCACTATCTTACCTATCTGCTGGAAAAACTGCCTGATGATTGGATGAGTGATGATGAATTAGAACTTCTGGCGCCATGGAACGAAACTGTCAAAGCTGAGATCGAACGTCGTGCAAACGAATCAAATCAATCATATGTGAATTGTCAAGGTGCTCCGGCTACTGAAAAGTAGTCGGGGATTTTTCTATCATACCTAAAAATTAAGCGCTTACTTTCTTTGCAACCTGTTTCTGTCTATGTACGATGAACTTCCTGCACCAAAGAAAAAGACCCCCCCTCCAAAAAATAGCGACAAAAAGCCCTTAGCCATGAGTTTTATACCCACAGCTAAGGGCTTCGTTTATAATATGGATTTATTTGTTGCACAACCACCTGTCATCATTCTCTAACCCTAAAACCACTGGATTACAAGAATAATGACTCACATGCAGCTGTTATCAATTTGTTATCAAAAGACTTCTTGAAGTGCTGCAAACCCGCATAAATACTGGGTTCTTAAAGCATTTCAAACTATTCAAACTCTTTTTCTGGTTTACTTTTTCATGTTACTTTATTGTTATTGCGTTTCAAAACCGCATCATTTTGATACGGTTTTGTATCTTATTAATGTGGTTACAAAGCTGCTGTACCCAAATTGTACCCAGAATAGCATATAAGCCGAAGCTCGTTTTCACGTTGCTAAACAATACCCCAGCTTTTATACGCTTCCTCTGAGTAACACCCCAAAGCGCCTCCTTTAGGATACTTTGAATTAACAACAGAAAACTGATTAATCGCGTCAAATATCGGTTCTTTTTTAAACGGTATATGTATACAATGTGCCCTTTCATTTTTTATTCGTTCCGCCAAAGATTTTGTCCACATGCTATTCAATTCTGAAGGTGCGCCAATCTTAGAATACCCTGGATATGCTATTATGATTGGCAACTCATAATAATCAACGGCCTTTTCAATTTCCCAATTAAGAATTCCTCTGTCATAATTTGTCTTATCCGATATAATCAGAAGAAAATTCTTACTCGCTGATAATCTAGTTTCTAATCTGTTAAAAAGCGTTGCTTTTGATGAGCTATCACGTACCTGATAAGTTTTTTCATGTGAATTAGTAAACCTAAAATCTATACTTCCAGATTTATTCCATGCCTTCAGCAAGTTAAAATAATGAATATCGCTTTCTGTAGGATCTGTCGATCCCTGCCCGTCAAAGGCAACATATGTACCTGTTCTGTTCACGTGTGGTTCCTCCCTATAACATTTTCAGGTTCATCAAACCTAATTTTTCTTCTTTATCACTTACAACAATATGTATATCGCAATCTATTTCATCCTTAAAAAGCTCAATTGTTTTAACAATATAGACAACTAAGTCATTTACACTGCCTGCATCAGCCCCTCCCGTCCCAATTACAGGCATATATGTAGAAAACCCTTGAGAGCGTTCTGAAATATACTTTACTAAAGAAGCTATAGCTTTTATATAGTCTATCTTTTCGACATGGGCTCTTAATTCATTGTCAAAATATGTTAGCCCCAAGATAAAGTACTGTTCATTGTTGAGACCATTTATTTCAGCAACCGATCCGACATCATATCGACGCAAGTTTCCACTTCGTTTTTCTTTTTGTTTGAGATCTGTATACTTATATCCATGCAATGACAAATTGTTTTGTATCTCATTCGAGACTGTATCTGAATCCCTATTGCCTTGCTCATATATTCGCTTAAGTGCCATACCGTGAATTTTTTTTGACCCTATTAAATCATCATCCACAATCGTGTCGAAACATCGATTCCCAGCAAAAGCAATGTTCTTCTCTTCATTTGGATCTCCGCTATTAAATAAATCCCCATATTCCACAAACAACGAATGATTTGAGTGAAGATCAAAAATTTTCACTTGTTTTCTTTGATTCGTATAAATCGTGACCCCTATTACTATAGCAAAATAGATTACCATCAAAATAAGCACGGCTACAATTATTCGCAGAACTACATTATCAATACAATTTAACATAATATCTGTAGGTGTAACTAATGTAACAAACCCCCAAACAGAAAATAGGACTACTGCGATTTTGTTACTTTTAGAAAATATGTAACGCCAGTTATATCTCATTGTACGAAATAATATTTTCATCGTATCTCTCCTAGAACTACTTCTCTCATTGGCCTAAATGTATCTAAGATATCGTTTCGAGGTTCTGTTTTATCATAAAAACTTGTGTAATATTTTTCTTCTTTATGCTTTGTGTAGAAATTTCCGATTTCCCAAGCACACCATTGGCGAATGCTGTTATTATTACCTCGAATTCGTAACTCACTATTCGTTGTTCTCAGGAACAAAAACTGATTGCTATCTTTTAAAGCATCTTCCAATTTCTCCTTGGTGGCGGAACTGTGATTATTTGCTCCATCCCACATCCAATTAACATATAAAAAGCCAGATCGAAGCCAAAAATAGTAAAACAAAGCTTGAGTTAACCCCTTGTCGTAATATGCGTATGACAAAAAGGTTTGCTTTCTCGCGGTACGAATGATCTCATTGTCCGAAAGCCCAATAAAATTGGTTTCTATAACTTCTTCTTGATAATCTGCAATAGCCTTTAACAAGTATCTAAAGTATGTTTTAAATGAGTTGGAAGAAGACTGTTCTTTTTCCATTTTTTTTACTCATTTGTTGCTGTATTTGATTTGTTATTCTCTGCACGAACAATAAATCTTGGACTTCGTTTGCATTACGATCAAAGATTCCTTGATATTCTTCCATTTGAGGCATTCTTTCCTCATTATTAATAATGTCTTCAAAGCCCCATATGAGTCTTGCAGAATCATAATACATATTCTTAACTGATAAGTAATCCCTAAAGCGTACTATTCCATCATCACTTTCTATTGAATCTCCGCTTTCCATAAAAAGATTATATCTTGTCAAAGAACTTAATCCCATACTGTATCCCTCTCATCTTTATCATGTGATTACATGGCAAATAGCTATGTCGCTATTGCGTTATAGTTTATACTTTAAATAATCTTCCGGATTTCCATCCAGACACTCAAATCCGTAAATATCTCAGTCTCGCTTACCTGATCCGTAAACAAAGATTTCTGTAACACGGAAAAATCCTTCATCATCATAAACATAATTGTTCATAATAATTTAAGTTAATTCTGTAAAACATTTTTCATTCATTTTTTTCATCACTTCGCTTGTAATTTCTGAAATAATATTATAAACTCGTTTTGCTGCCTTATCTTGGTCATTCGTTGTATCAAGAATTTCTATTTCCATCTCTGCCTCTATATCAGCAAAAACATACTGATAAAACTTATTTGTATCAAACTGCATTTCTTTTTTATTGATTTCAAACGCTTCTTTCTTCTCATTAGGATTCATATTTACAATCATATATTTCTCTTCGTCTGTTCTAAATTCATATATCTTTTTCATACCGCTTTAACCTTCCTTGTATTGTTTGCAAACCACCTTCAATATTATCTGCTACTATTTTTAGTATGCTATAATCATCATTCTCATACTCCAAAGCTCCAGATTGTATCATAAATTTTCCTTTGTCCTTGCTTAAATATATGACATTATCAACATCTAAATTAACTATAAATTGAGGATTATGTGTTACCATAATGACCTGTCTTTGTGATCCCATTCTTCTAAATTGATCTAAAACCTTTTCTTTTATAGCACGTTGTGAAATATGATCTTCTGGTTGGTCAATTATATATAACCCTTTATCTCTCATTTCTCCACTTAATAAAGTAAAATACATTTGTGCATCAAACCCAGATGATACTTCATCATAAACATCCATATTTTCTTCTACAATCGTATTTCTTATTTTAAAATCAGTATCCAATCTCGCAGTAACTTTATCTCTTAATACTTGTAATGGCACTACTTCATCCTCGTTTGGATACTTCTTTATCATTTCTTTTAAATCTACTTCTGTGATAGTCTGAGTGTCTATCTCTTTTCCTCTTTTAATAATAGATTTTAAAATATCATCAATATAATCATTATTTATTATTTCAACTTGCAATTTAGAGATAAATCTGTACTTATCTACAGGATTAGTTTCTGGAACAATTACAGTCTCAGCAATATCAGGCGCATAGCTTCTTAAACCGCGTTTTTTTATCAATAACTCTGCCATATCCTCAATTGCAATTTCTTTTTCCTCAATATAATCCGAAAAAACGGCTTGTTCATCTGTAATTTTTCTAATATATTTTGCCTTATAACTTCTAATATAAGTATTAAAGGTATTTATTTTTTCATTTTCTCTTTTACACTTATCCAATTTTTCAACATATTTCTCATTCATCAACTTGATCATATCTAATGTTGTTTCAATATGCTGTCTATCTGAATCTAATAAAGCAGTATTACTTAGTAACTGGTTCAGATTTTCAATCACCTTCCCGAATGAATCTACTAAACCTTGAAGAACTTTAGTATCGATTTTTTTTACATTGTCTATAAAGGTAATACTTTTATCTATAGATTCATTTGTGGGAATAACAAATGTCGGTAATTTTTTAATATCTTCATCATAAGAAAACTTTTTTTGTAATGCATCAAATAATTTTTCTATTTCCTGCTCAACTTTATTTCTATATTTGAATGCATTGATTTTATTTGGATAAAAATTAGATAAATACTTGTCAGGTTTTAAACCATCATCATCAAATATACTTCTAATTTCACCTTGCTGATTAAATCGAAAAATATCTTCCTCTTTAATAAATGTCTTAAATAACAACTTATTTTTTTGAATATATTTCTCATAACCTGCATGCAACCTTCTATCAACCTTTTTGCAATCATTTGTTATTGCATTCAAAAACAAAGATTTACCAACAGAATTATCACCGATAATTACATTCAATCCTCTAGATAAAGGAATCAAATTTTCCTCTCCGTCTATTTCCACAATAATCTCTTTTATATATTTCTCATTCGGATTATAAAATGAATTTTCCAGTTCAATCCTATGGTGGTCTGTTACCGCCATCGCTAACCCCTTGAATGAAGGTAATGATTTAATATATGTAAATTTAAATTCTGCCTTTTCATCCTCTTCTGTATAAGGGTAATATTTCCATCTATGACAGTCTGATCCCGTAATAAAACGTAATTTTTCTTCTAGTTTATTTTCTGTCAAATATGCTTTATTGTATATCTCATTTTTCTTATTTCTAAATTCATATGCATCAAAATAATCCATAAAAACTAATTCATTAAATATATCTTTACCCAATGACATTACGTCATTAGCATGTGGTTTATGTTGTGTAGTTAACGTCTTTTTTTGATGCGCTATCATAATAAAATCAATATTTATATCAGAAAGTATTTCAAAATAATCCTTTCTTGTATAAGCTTCTTTTGTCTTTTTATAACTACTTGCCCCTTTTCCCTTCAGCATTATTTCTTCAATTCTTTTAACTTTTTCTTCGTCTTTATCATCAAATATTGTGACAATATGTATGACCTTATTATCTATAAATTCTACCGAAAATTCTATTCCCGGTAAAACTTTACTAATACAATTGTCTTTTTGTTCTTCTTTTTTTAATTCTGAATATATTTCATAATTGAAACTATCATGATCTGTAATCGCACACATCTCGACATTATTATCAATTAATCCCTTAACCAATACAGGCAGATTGCTCAATGTATTTTCTGCAACTTTTTGACCATCTTTCCCTTTTGAAAACTCGGAATGGATGTGTAAATCTATTTTTATTCCCTTAGTCGCTATTTTTTTCATATGTTCTCCAATCTACATTTTCCCCAAATTGATAAAATTTTTATTCTTCTCCTAAAACTACAAATATCTTCAATGCCACTTTAGATATTAATTTTACCATTATATACTGTTTCACATTTCACTATTATCGTACCAAAAATATCCTTACTCGAAAATCCTCGTTATATCCTGATACCGATTTACCACCCGATAAATCTCCACTGCTTCTTTTCCAACCTTATACAGCACAACATAATCTTCCCACACTACATACTTATAATCCGTTTTAAAACTCACACGCTTAGTCAAGTCTACACCAATGTAAGGAAACTGCTGTATATTCTCAAACTGGCTGTAAATCTCCTGTATTGTTTCCAATGCTTTATCTGCATTATCCTCAGCAATATAATCCTTAATAGATTTCAAGTCCTTTGCCACTAACGGATTAATCCGTAACTTCATCATGTTCTATTCTCCCACCATTGTCTTTAGTTCATCCAATGACAACCAACCTTCTCCATCCTTGACAGCCGCCTCTGCCTCTTGCAACTTTTCTAAAAGTTTCTTTTCTGCTTTGTCACGCTCGTAATCTTCTATATCCATCACCACAAATCTGCCCCTACCATTTTTAGTAAGGAAAACAGGCTCCCCCACTTGGCAGTTCTTCAACACTTCATTGTAATTTCTCAAATCAGATACTGGTAATATATTTGGCATAGTTACCATCCTTTCCAAATGAATACTATATTTCATCCTTTATTATAGCCAAAAGTGCTGTAAAAATCAACGAATGTTTTTACAGCGTTTTATTTCTAATGCTCGATCAAATCGATTAAATTTGTATCCGTATCCTAATTTAACCTAAATTATTATCATTAGACCATTTTTTGATTAAACCGATACCCCACACCCCAAACCGTCTGTATGTAGATTGGCTTGCTTGGATTATCTTCTATCTTTTCCCGTATGTTGCGAATATGACTCATAACAATGTTGTAATCACCGGAATATGGTTCTTTCAAAACATTATCATATATCTGTTCTTTGCTGAATATTATCCCGGCATTTTGAGCCAACAACAATAAAATTTCAAATTCTGTAAATGTTAAAATGATTTCTTCCTGTTGCTTTTTCACCAATCGCTTTGTGATGTCTATTTCCAAACCCGAAAAAATCAAATTTTTCTTTGCACTTACAAACGATTGAAATACCCCTGTTCCTGTACTGACATAAGATATTATATGATTCAGTATTTCATCCTCACCATCTTCAAATGTCAGTATCATTATTTTCCCAAATCTATCACCTCTATTTGCTTTTCATTGAAAACATTAAACCTCTGAACTTAACTTTTCAATTAAGCGCTTTACATCTTCATTTTCACAGATTTTTGAAAATGTTTCATCTTCAGAAAGACCTCTTAATATCATCTCTTTTCTCATTTTTTTAGATGAATTGTCCTGTTTAAATTTTATTGTTGGCGAAAATAAAATCGGGTTAGGAATTACCGTTTCATCTGTTATACAGCTTTCTAAATAACGAATAATGCTATCTGTTGCCTTATCTTCATATCCGGCTCTATTGTATACTAAAGCATATACTAACTCGCTTGATTTCCCCTTCATTTCGAATGTTTCCTCTATTTTTTTATAAATTCTGCATAATTCCAGTGCTTTATTGTCATCTGTCTGTACTTTTTCTATCATCAATGACAGGTACATCAATATTTGATTTGCTAATGAAAACATTCTTTTTTGAAGCAACTCCAACGCTTTATCATTATTCCCTCTTCTCAAATATATCTGTACCCAGAAATGTGTAATATCCCCAATATTTTCTGGTAACTGTTTGAGTAATGTTTCTGCTCTGTCCAGTTCATTATTTTGTATTGCAAGTACTGCCAAAGCTGAAATCGCATTATTCATATATGCCGGATTTTTGCTTTCATATATTTCTTCCAACAACTTTTTCTTCTGTTTCTCCCATTCATTTCTTTGAGTTTCCGTACACTCTGGATGCATTACTTGAAAAGAAGTGATCAGTGTAACAGCATGAAATTTCATAGACACACTATTCGGATATTGACATAATAATTTCTGTAACTTTTCATTTGCCAATAAAACATCGCCATTTCTTTCAATTTTTATTATTTCATTTGTGTACGCTTTTACTTTTTCTTCTGTCATTACTTCATCATATTCCAACAATGTATCTACATTTGTGTCCAAAGCTCTTGCCAAAGGACATAATAACGTAATGTCTGGATACGAATTATCCGTCTCCCATTTGCTAACGGCTGGTGCCGAAATTCCCAAAGCCAATGCCAATTGCTCTTGTGTCATTCCTTTCGCTTTTCGCAACTCTGCTATTTTGCTTCCAATTTTCAATTCCATTGACGTTCTCCTTTCCAGTTTTACCCCAGCTGGTAATCATAGTATAGGTTATATTATCTCTTATCACAATGGAGACTTAGTTAACTCATTTTTACATTTTTTTAACCACCAGTTATTTTTTCACATTCGCCTTTTACACCGTATCTTCTAACAGTTTCAATCTATTCCTTTCCAACAATAATAACATGGAACCATATATCTTTATCCTGATTATAAAATCCCTTATTCTGATTAGTGCATAAAATAAGCAGTGTTCTGTATTTTCCTTATTACAGACCGCTGCTTATTTTATTAGATTAATAACCAACTTTCACAAATCTGTATATAAACTATTTTGCAAAAGTTATCCCTCGTTCTGCAAAAATCTTTTTTGCCACAAAAATGGCATTTAATACCTTCGGAAATCCTGTATAAGGAATACACTGGATAAATGTTTCAATAATTTTTTCCGGAGCAATTCCAACATTTAAAGAACCATTTATATGTACTTCTAACTGCGGCTCACATCCACCTGCTGTTAATAAACTTGTTATAGTAATCATTTCTCTTTCTTGCAGACTAAGCACCTCTCTTGGATAGATATCACCAAAAGCAAACTCAATTATATATTTGCCTACAGCCGGGGCGACATCCTCAAGTGACTTTATAACATTTTCACCTCCTATCCCGTCAATTTTTCTTAACTGTTCAATTCCTTGTTCAAAACGTGTCTGTTCCATTTGCTTTTACCTCCTAAATGTTTTATAATTTAGAGAATATTACTTAAACCATAGTTTAAGTCAAGAACTTTTTTGAGGTGACAATATGACAATAGGCGAAATATCAGAAAAGACAAATCTTCCTGAAAGCACACTGCGTTACTATGAGAAAAAAGGACTGATAAGAGTATCACGTGATAAAAATGGCAGACGTAATTATGAAGAAAGCGATATTGAGTGGATTAAATTTATCCGACGCCTAAAAGAAACCGGCATGCTCCTAAAGGATATCCAACTATACTCTGACTTACGGTATCATGGTAAAAGCACAATGCCAGAACGCTTGAATATCCTTCAATCACATAGGCAATATGTATTAGATCAGAAGATGAAATGGGAAGAGTATCTGCAAAACCTAGACAACAAAATTGAATTTTATAAACAATCCATACAGAAAAATGGCATCTAAATGTGAAAAATCGAGGAGGCTCTTACAATCTCCTCTGCCCTCGCCCGGATATTATTCATCCTCTGCACCCAAAGCATCTGATTTTCTTCTTTCAGCTGTTCTGTCACTCCCTCACGTTGTGCCATTTGCTCCACCAGCACATCAAACTGTAATTCTGCCTGCTCCTGCACCATGAGCAGATGTTCCTTTAGTTTCCCACTTAGAATCATCCCCTGATAGATGCCACTCTTATTTTCTTTCAGATATTGTTTCCGCAACATTCCGTATTTACCATATGTCCGAACTTTCTCAGTTCTCCGTCCGGCTCCGGATCAGGTATTAAATTAGGTATCAAATAATCTCCACATTTCTCATAAGTCAAATTCATGTTCCATTCCTCACTTTCTCCAAATTCACATTTCCTGCTGTAATTTTTTCTTTTTATCCGGCACTTTCTGTTGTGTTGTCTTTCTCTGTCGATTCTGCTCCTCTGCATCCGCTTTCTTCTCTTCCAGTTTTTGCTTGAAGGATTTTGGTGTCAGCGATTTTACAAACTCTGCAAACACCTCTCCAAGACCTCTTGATGCCACAAACTTCTTTAGCTTCTCAATCTGGTCAGTAAGGGTTGCTGTTTTCTTCTCCAAAGCAAATATTTTCTTTTCATATTTTTCCAATAAATGATTTCTTGATACTGCCCGGCTGAAAGCATCCATAATCTTATTCCAATCACTTTTCTTTACCTTGACGTACTCCTCTCCGCCAAACAAATTATTAACCGGAACTGCAACACTTTTCATGCTCTTGGTTTCCGCATCCGCTTCCTTTGAAATAACCTTTAAAGTAGATGCTCTCAAATCATGCTTTGCAAGAAATTCCTGATTGCTTTTATCCCTTTCTTCCAATGCGTCAACCTGTTTTGCAAGTTCCTCGGCTTGTAAAGCAAGCTCTCTGTTATGTATCTCTATTTTCTCCGCCTGTTGTTCCAGTGTCTCCACTTCTCTCATTGCAGCTTTATACTCCGGCAAACTAAGATTATCCCTCTGTATTCCAAGCACCTCTATCTCAATACCTTTCTCCTTGCAAAGCTCCGTCAAATAGGCTCGTTCTCTTTTTTGCCACGCTACTGTTTCATTTTCCTTTTTACTGACTGCCTTTGCAAAACCCATCTGCTGTAATGCCTTGGTAAGACTGTTGCGTGTTTCCATGCCTGTTTTATATCCATGCGCCACCGGAATATAATCAATGTGCAAATGTGGTGTTGCTTCATCCAAATGCATGACACAATTAAACAGATATAAGTTCGGATTTCGTTCCTGAAATGTTTTTGCATACTGCTCCAATATTTCGGTGGCTATCTTTGCTTCCTCCGTCAGATTACCGTTTTCATCCACTACAGGAGTATCTTCCTTTTTCCCTATCTGAACAATATTTTCATAGAATGTCTTTTCCTTATTACCGGAATTTTCTATCTCCTTCAGATAATTTTCTTTTCTCCTGTCTTTACGCTTTTGCGCTGCATTATAATCCATAAGTGCCTGCCCAAAACATTTTTCATATGCTTCTTCTAATGATTCCTGCATATAAATCCGGTTCCAATAGGTCCGTTCGGGTACCACATTCTTGCTGATAAAATCTCGATTATTATGTGTAAGATGCCCTTTCCCTTTTGGGAAAGAAATTGTTTTTGCTCCCAATACTCTCACCTTCTTTCCTTTTTGCGTGCCAGCTAACTATGGTTTTGTTACTTTTGTCAAAAGTAACGCCTTATTACCTTTGACACTACGCATCAAAGGTAGGCGCTCTGCGAGGCTGATGCCACTTGTGAAGTGGCATAGTCTATCGAAAAATACATTCCGATAGACTGCTCATTCCGGCAAAATGCGCCGTCATTCGCTATGGGTGACGGTACCGAAAAAAATGCTTTCGGTACCGTATCATAGGCTTTCACTTTGTAAGTGAATACCAATCGCCAAAATGGGTTCCCATTTTCGGTACCGCCTATTCACCCATTGCAAGCGCCATTGACATCATTGCATCCGACATATCCGTCTCCGGCACTTGCTCCGTTTCTTCCTCATACGACTCTCTGTAAGGCGTATTCTCGACAGAAACAGTTCTAAGGGCTTGTTCACCAAGTTCCTTCGCCAACTGCCTTATAATCGCTCTTTGCATATCCATAATTCGTTCTGCAACGCTTTCCTCAATATGTTCCGCCGCCACTTTCAGCCCGTCATGAAAAACTTCCTCCGAAAGAATCTTTCCGTTTGGAACATTTCCTTCCCTTGAAGTTTTCTCAAGCTCCCCTGCGTAGAAGCAGTGCTCCTCCACT
>OCHC01002164.1_pt1 | contig 12501 bp, 10 predicted proteins | sample 1538641 | NCBI WGS metagenome assembly OCHC01 (sample SAMN04571714, study PRJEB22368) | human gut metagenome | biome: human gut; material: stool | host: Homo sapiens | place: Luxembourg | collected 2012-08-17
ACTAAAGTCTTGTCTTCGAACATAGTAGTATCTCCTCTTTGTTTAGTTCTTGCCCGCGGAAGGATTGTAACCATACCTTTGGTTTTTAGGGACCATCGCGCTGATCGTAAGCTACCAGGGGCTTGAATGATAGAACATCCTCTGGTTGAGGACTTCTCTATTGTACCGTTCTTTTTTTGATTTGTCAACCAAAAAACAAACCTTCGGCTTCATTTTTGTGCATTCGGCCCAATTAGACAGGGTTTGCGCCCCGGAAAACAGCAAAAGGGAACGCGCCCCATCCAGAAGCGCGTTCCCCTTTTTATTGCATTGTAAAAACCGCGTAAAATACAAACGGCTTACTTCTCGACAACTTCCTTGGTGTCGCGGGCGATCATCAGCTCCTCATCGGTAGCAATGACCAGCGTGCGGACCTTTGCGCCCCAGGCAGTGATCTCACAGACATCGCCCTGGATGTGCTTGTTCTTGTCGGTATCGATGCGGATACCCAGCCAATCCATGTGGTGGCAGATCTTTGCACGGGCAGCAGCATCATGCTCGCCGATGCCGCCGGTAAAGACGATGGCATCCACGCCGCCCATGGCGGCAATGTAGCTGCCGATGGTCTTCTTGATCTGGTAGTTCAACATGTCAGAAGCCAGCTGTGCGCGCTTGTTGCCGGCAGCGGCTGCCTCCTCCACATCGCGCTTGTCGCTGGAGACACCGGAGATGCCCAGCAGGCCGGACTTCTTGTTCAGGATCTCGTCCAGCTCGTGGCCGGTGATGTTCAGGGTGTACTTCAGGTAGTTGACCACAGAGGGGTCCAGGTCACCGCAGCGGGTGCCCATCATCAGGCCGGCCAGCGGGGTCATGCCCATGGAGGTATCCACGACCTTGCCCTGGTCCACAGCGGCAATGGAAGAACCGTTGCCCAGGTGGCAGGTGATCAGCTTCAGGCGCTCAATGGGCTCCTCCAGGTACTCAGCAGCCTTGTGTGCAACATACTTGTGGCTGGTGCCGTGGAAGCCGTAACGGCGGACACCGTACTTCTCATAGTACTCGTAGGGGATGGCGTACATATAAGCCTTCGGGGGCATGGTGCTGTGGAAAGCGGTATCGAACACAGCAACCATGGGGATGTTGCCGAACACCTTGCGTGCAGCCTCAATGCCCAGAATGCCTGCGGGGTTGTGCAGGGGGGCCAGAGGGCTCAGCTCCCGGAGGGTATTGATGACTTCATCGGTGATCAGGCAGCTGGCCTTGAACTTCTCGCCGCCGTGGACAACGCGGTGGCCGATGGCGTTGATCTCGCTGACATCGTTGATGCACTTGCCCTCGCCGGTGGTCATCTTCTTCACAACCTCAGCAAAAGCCTCGGTGTGGGTGGGGAAGATCGCCGGGGTGGTGGCCTTGTGGCCGTTGGCCTCGTGGGTGATCATGCTGCTTTCCATGCCAATGCGCTCGCACAGGCCCTTGCACAGCACCTTCTCGCCGTCCATATCGATCAGCTGATACTTCAGGGAGGAAGAGCCACAGTTAATAACCAGAACTTTCATCTTCTTGTGCCTCCATATTCTTTTCGGTTCGCAGATGCGGACAGAATTTTACAGATTCCTAGAAATATTATATAATAGGTTCCAAGGGTTTTCAAGCCGCAACCGGGCAAAGGGTTCCACAAAGTATCCATGCTTTTTTGTACACCCTGCCCACAAATGGAAAGAGACACAGGTTATTTCTGTATGAACGATATAAATTTCACAATGTACAAGCTTGCCGGGATCATTGCCGAATACGATCCCTTCCACAACGGCCACGCCTGGCAGCTGCAGCAGGCAAAGGCACTGGGTGCTCAGCGGGTGGCGGTGGCCATGAGCTGCGGGCTGACCCAGCGGGGCGCGCTGCCCCTGCTGCCCGAAAGCGTGCGGGTGCAGGCCGCGCTGACCTGCGGGGCCGACCTCGTGTTCGCCCTGCCCGCCCCTTATGCCTGCTCCGGGGCGGAATGCTTTGCCCGGGCCGGGGTGCAGCTGCTGGCCGCCGCCGGGTGCGACGCTCTGGTGTTCGGAGCCGAGACCCCGGATGCGGCGCTTCTGATGGAAGCTGCCCGGGTGCTCTCCGGCGCAGAATACCGCACCGCCCTCAAAGCCCGGCTTGCCGCTGGGGCCCGCAGCTTTGCGGCAGCCCGGCAGGCAGCGGTGGAAGCAGTCTGCCCGGGCACCGGCCTTGCCGCCCTGCTGGACAAGCCCAACAACAATCTGGCCGTGGAATACTGCAAGGCTATTCTGGAGCTGGGTGCTTCTCTGGTGCCGATCCCCCTGCCCCGGCAGGGTGCCGGTCATGGGCAGGCCCTGACCGAAACAGGGGGGCAGTTTGCCAGTGCCAGCGCCCTGCGCACGCTCTGGCAGAGTGGCGGAGCTGATGCCGCGGCTCCCTATGTTCCGGCGGAAGTCCTGCCCCTCTACCGGGAAGCCTTTGCCGCCGGGCAGTACACCGATCTTGCGGCCGCCCAGCGCTGTCAGCTGGCGCTTCTGCGCAGCCGGTGCGCAGGAACCGCGCCCTTTGCCCAGGTGCGGGGCATTTCGGAAGGTCTGGAGCACCGGCTGGAAGCCGCCGTGCGTTCCAGCACCACCCATGCGGAGCTGCTGGACAACCTGACCACCGTGCGCTATCCACGGGCACGGATGCGCCGCCTGGCCATGGATGCCGCTCTGGACTATTCTGCCGATGCCTTCCCCGCCCTGCCGCCCTATCTCCACCTGCTGGGAGCGCAGAAGGATGCCCTTCCCCTCCTGAAGGCTGCCGCACTGCCGGTGTCCCACTCCCTTGCGCGGCTGGCCGAGCAGAACGCCCCCTGCCGGGCGGTGGTGGATGCACAACTGCGGGCCTGTGATTTTGGCGCGCTGTGTCGTAAAAAGCCGGAGCCGATGGGGGGCGCACTTCGTCAAAAAATTATCTTTTTGACGAAATAGCAAAATTTTCTCCTGAAATTTTTACATTTCCACACTTGTATCCCGGCAGTGGTTCGGTGTATCATAATGATAGTATTGGATACAACGAAGCGTCCCCAGCCTGTGGGACAAGAGGAGGAACTCCATGGCATTACACGTTCTGGACGAAGCCAACCGCTGCCTCGGCTGTAAAAAGCCGATGTGCCAGCAGGGCTGCCCCATCCACACCAACATCCCTGAGGTCATCCGTCTGCTCAAGGCAAACGAGCTGGATGCCGCAGGCCGGATGCTGTTTGAGAACAACCCCCTGACCACGGTCTGCTCTCTGGTCTGCAACCACGAGAACCAGTGCGAGGGCCACTGCATCCGCAACCGGATGCCCAGCCACGATCCTGTCCACTTTTCCATCATCGAGGACTATATCTCCACCACCTATGCCAACAAGATGACCAAGGGCCCCGCCCCCAAGAACGGCATGAAGGCCGCCGTGGTGGGCGCAGGCCCTGCCGGCCTGACCATTGCTGTGCTGCTGGCGCGCTGGGGCTATGATATCACCATTTTTGATGCCCGGGATAAGATCGGCGGCGTGATGCGGTACGGCATCCCCAACTACCGCCTGCCCGACAGCGTGCTGGACGATTTCCAGTACCGCCACCTTGAGCTCAAGGGCATCCATGTCCGGCCCAACACCACCATCGGCAAGACCATCACCATCGACGACCTGTTCCGCGACGGCTACAAGAGCGTGTTCATCGGTGCCGGCCTGTGGAAGGCCAACGCCATGCACATCAAGGGCGAGGCCCTGGGCAACGTGGCCTTCGGCATCGACTATCTGGCCAACTCCAAGGCCTTCCGGCTGGGGGACGACATCGCCGTGATCGGCGTGGGCAACTCGGCCATGGACTGCGCCCGCACCGCCATCCGCAACGGTGCCCGCCATGTCACCTGCTATGCCCGCCGGGACGAGAGCTGCATCAGCGCCTCTGCGTACGAAGTCAGCTATGCCAAGCTCGAGGGCGTGGGCTTCCGCTTCTGCAAGGCCCCGGTGGAGATCCGGGAAAACGGCCTGATCTGCCGCGACACGGTCAAGAACGAAGAGGGCAAGTTCGTGCAGGTGGAGGGCAGCGAGACCTTCTACCCCCACACCGGTGTCATCGTCTCGGTGAGCCAGGGCTCGGAGAGCAACCTCGTCAAGACCACCACCGGCATCGAGACCAACCAGAAGGGCCTGCTGACCGTCAGCGAGGACGGCAGCACCACCCGCGAGGGCGTGTTTGCCGGCGGCGATGCCGTTATGGGTGCCCGTACTGTGGTCGAGGCCGTGGCCATTGCCAAGCAGGTGGCCGAATCCATGGACAAGTACATGAAGAGCCTGCCTGCAGATACGACCCCCGATCCCTACGCCGACATCCCCACCTTCCAGACCCCCACCTCAGACGTTCTGGGCAAACAGGAAGTCAAATAATGCTTTTCCCGCCCGGCTGGTCTGTCCCGCCGGGCATTTTATTTCTCATCGTTTTCCATTTGATTTCCAATTTGTAAATTTTGTGCCCATTTATCCATCTTTACCGTTTCTTAGTTGACCACTTTTTCCGCTTTTCGGTATACTATTCATATATCTGCATGTGTTTTGTACATTGCGGAAATATTTTCTCGAAAGGTCGGTGGACATTATTCTCAAGGCATCCATCCCCAAACTGCGGGAAAAATTATTGGAAGCGCTTCAGGCGGTGCTGCCCATCGTGGCCATCGTGCTGGTGCTCTGCTTCTCCATTGCTCCCGTCTCTCCCAGCATCCTGCTCTGCTTCCTGCTGGGCGCGGCTATGATCATTGTGGGCATCATGTTCTTTACGCTGGGCGCGGAGATGAGCATGAGCCCCATGGGCGAGCGGGTGGGCGCAATGCTCACCAAAAGCCGGAGCGTGCCGCTCATCATCGGTGTCGGCTTTCTGCTGGGCTTCCTCATCACCATCTCGGAGCCCGACTTACAGGTATTGGCCAATCAGGTGCCCTCCATCCCCAACATGACCCTCATCCTCTCGGTGGCGGCAGGCGTGGGGCTGTTCCTCGTGGTCGCCTTCCTGCGTATGCTGCTGGGCATTTCCCTGCCCAAGCTGCTGGTGGTGTTCTACGGGCTCATCTTTGTGCTGGCCGCCTTTGTGCCAAAGGAATTTCTTTCCGTGGCCTTTGATTCCGGCGGCGTGACCACCGGCCCCATCACCGTTCCCTTCATCATGGCGCTGGGTGTCGGCGTGGCCGCCATCCGTTCCGACCGCCATGCCGCGGACGACAGCTTTGGTCTGGTGGCGCTCTGCTCCATCGGCCCCATTCTGGCGGTGCTCATTCTGGGCATTGCGTTCCAGGCCAGCGACAGCACCTACGTTCCGCCCATCCTGCCCAACGTCAGCGATTCCGTGGAGCTGTGGCTGCTCTTCCACGAGGGCCTGCCCACCTACATCAAGGAGATTGCCACCTCCCTGCTGCCCATCATCGCCATGTTCGGCGTGTTCCAGCTGATGGCCCTCAAGCTCGACCGGCGGACGCTGGGCCGCATCGGCGTGGGCCTTGCCTATACTTATATCGGTCTTGTGTTATTCCTCGCAGGCGCAAACATCGGCTTTATGCCCGCCGGTAATTATCTGGGTCAGGTGCTGGCAGGCCAGAGCTTCCGCTGGCTTCTGGTGCCCATCGGGATGCTCATCGGCTACTTCATCGTCAAGGCCGAGCCCGCCGTCTATGTGCTGAACAAGCAGGTCGAGGAAGTGACCGACGGTGCCATCTCCGCCAGCACCATGGGCGCGGCCCTCTCGGCAGGCGTTTCCCTCTCGGTGGGTCTTGCCATGGTGCGGGTGCTCACCGGCATCTCCATCCTGTGGTTCCTCATCCCGGGCTATGCCTTTGCCATCGGCATCTCCTTCGTGGTGCCCAAGCTCTACACCGCCATCGCCTTTGACGCGGGCGGCGTTGCTTCCGGCCCCATGACGGCCACCTTCCTGCTGCCGCTGGCGCAGGGTGCCTGTGTGGCTGTGGGCGGCAATATCGTCACCGATGCCTTCGGCGTGGTGGCCATGGTCGCCATGACCCCCCTCATCACGGTGCAGCTCATGGGTCTGATGGCCCAGCTCAAGCAGCGCAGGGCCCGGCAGGCACAGCCTGTGTCCGCCGCCGCGCTGGCCTTTGCCGACCTGCCGGATGATGCCATCATCGAGCTGTAAGGAGGTTCTGCTGTGAATACTTTATACTGGCTCATCACCATCACCGACCGCCACTCCACCGATGCCTTTCTGGCCCTTTACGAGGAGCACGGCATCACGGTCAGCCTGCGCACGGTGGGTGCAGGCACGGCGGTGCGGGAGACCCTTTCCACCCTGGGGCTGGAGCAGACCGAAAAGGCCGTGCTCTTTGCCATGATCACCGCCGAGACCTGGCCCGGCCTGCAAAAAGACCTGCGCCGCAAAATGCGCATCGATGTGCCGGGCACCGGCATCGCGTTCATCATCCCGGTCAGCAGCATCGGCGGCAAGCGGGCGCTGCAATTCCTGACCGAACACCAGACCTTTGCACTGAAGGAGGAAAGCACCTTGAAGGATACCCGATATGAGCTGCTGCTCGTCATTGCCAATCAGGGCCACACCGGCTCCATCATGGACGCGGCCCGCGCCGCCGGAGCTGGCGGCGGCACCGTCATCCATGCAAAGGGCACCGGCATGGAGGGTGCCGCCCACTTTATGGGGGTGGAGCTGGTCAACGAGAAGGAGCTGGTGCTCATCGTGTCCCGCACCACCCTGAAAAACCAGATCATGCAGGCCATCATGCAGGGGGCAGGCCCCAAGGCGGGAGCCATCGTATTCTCCCTGCCCGTGACCGATACGGCAGGTCTGCGGCTGCTGGACGAGGAGTAACGGTCTCGCCCTCTCAGGCGCTTCGCGCCAGCTCCCCCAAAGGGGGAGCCCTTGGCAGCCACATCAATCCCGCTGTTCTGATGGGAAGCAACCGCATCGGGTGGATTTTCTTGAAGTTTTCCTGTATTATAAGGATAGTATGGGAGGTACTGCTATGAAATCTACTCGTCGCTGGCAGCAGCTTTTGCTGAACAGTCTGGCTATCATCCTGGGCAACGCGCTGTATTCGCTGGCGGTGGCCCTGTTTCTGGAGCCCGCCGGGCTCATCACGGGCGGTGCTACCGGCATCGCGCTGGCCTTCGGGCGGCTGACGGGGCTCTCCGTCTCCGGTTTCCTCTTCCTCTTCAACATGTCCATGCTGGTGTGGGGCTGGGCGGTGCTGGGCAAGAAGTTCGCACTGAACACCCTTGCCAGCAGCGTGCTGAGCCCCGCCTTTCTGGAGCTGTTTGAGCGGCTGCTGGACGGCCGGGTGCTGACTGAGGATATCTTCCTCTGCACCATCTTCTCGGGTCTGGGCATCGGCGTTGCGCTGGGCATGGTCATCCGGGCGGGCGCTTCCACCGGCGGCATGGATATCCCTCCGCTGGTGCTGCAGAAATGGTTCCGCTGGCCGGTGTCCATCACCATGATGCTCTTTGATATCGCCATCCTGCTGGTGCAGGCGGCGTTCAGCCAGCCGGAGCAGGTGCTCTACGGCATCGTGCTGGTCATCACCCACACCATCGTCATGGACAAGATGCTGATGCTGGGCGACAGCCGCACCGAGGTCAAGATCATCAGCACCCGGTCGGATGAGATCCGCACCGCCATTCTGGCTGAGATCGACCGCGGCGTGACCGTGCTCCACGGCGAGGGCGGCTACACCGGCGAGCCCAGCGAGGTGCTGCTCAGCGTCATCTCCAACCGGGAGCTGCCCCGGCTGGAAAAGCTGGTCCACTCCATCGACCCCGCCTGTTTCCTCATCGTCAGCCGCGTGACCGAAGTCAGCGGCCGGGGCTTCTCGATGGAAAAGGAATACCAGTAAATCTTCTTGACAGTGTTTCTGCTATCTGCTATATTGATGTCAGAATAATAAAGTCGATTTTGGGCTTTCGCACAGGGACCCCCCTGCCTTTTGGGGTTATCTGTACGAAGGCCCGTTTTATTACAGGAAAAAGGAGCCAACTATGAAAATCACTCAGATCCCCATGGGGGCCCACAATGCCCAGCTGACCTGCTACCTGCAGGATCCCTGCACCGAAATGCCTGCTCTGGACCGCTGCCCTGCGATCCTGATCTTTCCGGGCGGAGCCTATGCCTTCTGCTCAGACCGGGAAGCCGATCCTGTAGCGCTGGCCTTTCTGAATGCAGGCTACAACGCCTTTGTGCTGCGGTACAGTGTCTCCCAGAACTGTCCGGTGGAGGAGGTCTATACCAATGCCTTTGCCGAGGCGCAGGAAGCCATGGACTACCTGCACCAGAACGCAGGTGACCTGCACATCGACCCGGAGCAGATTGCCGTGGTAGGATTCTCTGCCGGCGGGCATCTTGCCGCCTCGGTGGGCACCATGGGCCGGGTCCGTCCCGCGGCCATGCTGCTGGGCTACGCTGTGTTCAGCATCCCGGGCAAGGCGTTGGGCATGGAGCTGCCGGACCTGCTGCAGCAGGTGGATGACCAGACTCCCCCTACCTTCCTTTTTGCCACTCAGGGCGACCATCTGGTGCCCGCCACACAGTCCCTGCAGTTTGCCACCCTGCTGGCAGAGCGGAAGATCCCCTATGAGATGCATATCTTTGCTTACGGCGACCACGGCTTCTCCACCGGCAGCCGCCACATTGCCAATCCCCAAAACCCGGAAAACCCGGAATCCGCAGTGTGGCAGGGCATGGCACTCGGCTTCCTGAACCACATCTTCAACCACGACGTGCTGGTGCCCGCCCCGGAGGAAGTCAAAGAATTCTGTCTTGATATGAAGATCGGCACCCTGCTGGACACTCCTCAGTCCGCTGCCCTGATCCAGCAGCTGCTGCCGGAGCTGGCCCAATATGTACAGCAGGAGCCCGGCTCCCGGGGCATTTCGGTGAATGATCTGCAATTCTACAGCAACAAAATGTTCGATGAAGAAAAGCTGGCCGCACTGAACGAAGCGCTGGCAAAGCTGAACTGAACCATACACAACAACAGCCCCCTCGGGTCATAATAGCCTGAGGGGGCTGTTGCTCTGTAATTCAGCTGTTACAGCAGCGGTGCAATGACCTTGAGCAGCATTCCGGTGGCACGGAGCAGATACTGCTTCTGCCAGATGCTGGCCGAGGTATTTTCCACCGTGCGGCACTGTTCCAGCGTGTGCTGGAAATCCTGCTCAATGTCCCGGATACAGGGAGCATCCACCATCCAGACGGCATCCTCAAAGTGATGGTACAGGCTGCGGTAGTCCAGATTGATGGTGCCCACCACCGCTTCCCTGCCATCCACCACGAACACCTTGGCATGGACAAAACCAGGGCTCCACTCGCTGATCTTCACGCCCGAATCCAGCAGGGCCGAATAGTGGCTCTTTGCCAGTGCGTAGGGGAACCGCTTGTCCGGCTTTCCGGGCAGGATCAGGTGGACATCCACGCCCCGTTCAGCGGCAAATTTCAGGGCGGTCTCCAGTTCGCCGTCCAGAATGAGGTAGGGGGTCATAATGTGGATGTAATCCCTGGCCCGGTTGAGCAGGTCGATATAGACCATCTCACCTACCCGCTCGCCGTCCAGCGGACAGTCCCCGTAGGGAGCCGCCACGCCCTTTGCATTTTCCGGCACCGGAATGGGCCGGGTCAGGAACTGCTCATATTCCGGCTCCTTCAGGATGCCCCACATCTGCAGAAACTGAGCCGTCAGCGAACGGACTGCCTCGCCCTCCAGCATCACGGCGGCATCCTTCCAGCGGCCATGCTTCTGGATGTGGTTGATGTACTCATCGGCAAGATTCACGCCGCCGGTAAAACCGACCCGCCCGTCAATGACAAGAATTTTCCGGTGGTCGCGGTAATTGTAATGGGTGGAGACGAACGGCTGCACCGGGCTGAACACCTTGCACTGGATGTTCAGCTTCTCCAGCAGCCGGGGGTAATTGCGGGGCAGGGTGGAGAACTCACAGGTACCGTCGTACATCACCCGGACATCCACGCCCTGCAGCGCCTTGCGGGCCAGCACTTCCAGGATCTTGCCCCACATCAGGCCCTCGTCGATGATGAAATACTCCACAAAGATATATTCTTCTGCCGTTTCCAGCTGGCGCAGCAGTTCCTCAAACTTTGCCTCGCCGCCGGGGAAGTAGGTCATGGCGGTGTTCTGGTACACCGGAAAGCCGCCGCCCCGCCCATACAGGTACTTTGCCAGCGAGGCTGCGCCGGGTTCAAGCGCTTTCAGCTGCTCCACGGCCTTTTGGCTCTGCGGTAGCCAGCCGCGCAGCTGGTCCTCCAGCTCCAGCAGCCGTTTGCGCAGGATGTTGTGCCCGAAATTGCTCTTGACATAGAAGAACATCGGAATGCCCACCACCGGCGCAATGGCAACCACCACCATCCAGGTGATCTTGGCGCTGTTGTCCATCTTGCTGTTGAGCAGGTAGATGACCATGGCCGATGTAACGACCACGCTGCCGCCAAAGTAATGGGGCCACAGGTTGCCGAACCACCGGAAGATGCTGAACAACAGCCCCACCTGCAGCAGCAGGAGGATCAGCACCAGGCCAAAGCGGCTGAAGATGGCGTGGATCACACCCTTCTGCCCCTTTCTCAGCAGCCGCAGGCCGCCGTCCTCAAACTGCTGGACATAGCCCTTGACGTTCTGTTTCAGTTTCTCTGTTTTCATGTTCCGCCTTTCTTATTTCCGCCGCAGGGTCACCGCATAGGAGTCCTGTGCCGCGTGGCAGCGCTCCACCAGCTCCTTGGGCTGGGCGCAGACCCCGTGGTCATGCCACGGGTCATTGAACCAGTAGTTTTCCTCATCGTAGCCCACCAACAGCAGGCAGTGCTCGTGGCACTTCCAGGCAAAGTCGGTGCCATCAGCCAGCAGCCAGTGATCCCGCTCCTCGGGCACCGGGGTAAAATCCAGCGTTGCCCAGAACACCACCGGCATTCCCTCGTCAATGAACCGGCACAGCTGTGCCGCGGTCTCGCCGCTCACGTCCAGCACCTCGAACCGGTCCGCCGCGCCCTCGTGCGCCAGCGCGCTCTGCAAGGCCTGCACGATGCAGGGGGCATAGCAGCCGTACCCGGTGTGATCGTGGGGGTCACCGGGGTAGACGAACATCGGGTCAGGCCCGTAGAGCCTGCCCTCCTGTTCCCAGTAGGGGGCGTGGGGCAGGTCGCGCTCAATGAACACATCCGGGTCAATGGGGATGCCCACAGCCTGCAGCAGCATCACGCTGCTGATGCTCTCGCAGCCGTTCACCCAGCGGGCAGTCTGGTCGATATACGGGGCCGGAATGATCTTTTTCATCAATTTTCCTCTTACTCTGTCAAAAACAATGGATTTGTGATATCATAAGCAGTGAGAAACAGGGGTGTTCCCCAACAATATACCTATTATAGCTTATTCTGACCGGTTTTTCTACCGGAATCGGCAGGCAGGAGGATTTTGGGACATGAACAATCTGATCATCGGCATCGCAGGCGGCTCGGGCAGCGGCAAGACCACGCTGGCTTACCGGCTCAAGGAGCGGTTCGGGGAGGACGAGGTGCGTCTGATCTCCCACGACAGCTACTACAAGCGCCACGATGAACTGCCCTTTGCAGAGCGCTGCAAGCTGAACTATGACCACCCGGACGCGTTCGACAACGACCTGCTCATCCAGCACCTGAAGGAGCTGAAAGCGGGCCGCGCCATTGACTGCCCCGTGTACGATTACGCCAACCACAACCGCAGCAGCGAGGTACAGCACATCGAGCCTGCCCCCGTCCTCATCGTGGAGGGTATTCTGCCCCTGGCTGAGCCGGAGCTGTGCAGCCTGTTCGATTACAAGATCTACGTGGACACCGATGCGGACGAGCGGATCCTCCGCCGCATCCTGCGGGATGTCAAGGAGCGGGGCCGCTCTCTGGACAGCGTCATCGCCCAGTACCGCGCCACCGTCAAGCCCATGCACGAGGCTTTTGTGGAGCCCAGCAAGCGCAACGCCGATATCATCATCCCCAATGGCGGTGAAAACGGCCCCGCCATCGAGATGCTGGCCCACCATATCCGCAGCCTGATCCAGAAGGCGAATCTGCGCTGAACTTTCACCGCAGTTCCGTATGATACCAAAAAAGGGGTGGTTCCCGACCGGGAACCACCCCTTTTTATGATTCTGCGGATCCTGCTCAGGCCTTGCAGCTCTCACCGCTGCAATGGTCACAGTCTTCTTCCAGCTTGCCCACAATGGGTTCCGGATCGATGCCCTGACGGCGGTAGTAGTCAGACAGGGCAGCCTTCACGGCCTGCTCTGCCAGAACGGAGCAGTGCACCTTGATGGGGGGCAGACCCTCCAGAGCTTCCACAACGGCCTTGTTGGTCAGCTTCAGAGCCTCGTCAATGGTCTTGCCCTTGATGAGGTCGGTGGCCATGCTGCTGGTTGCGATCGCAGCGCCGCAGCCGAAGGTGAGGAACTTGACGTCAACGATGACGTTGTTCTCGATCTTGAGGTACATCCGCATGATGTCGCCGCACTTGG
>OCHC01002169.1_pt1 | contig 12485 bp, 8 predicted proteins | sample 1538641 | NCBI WGS metagenome assembly OCHC01 (sample SAMN04571714, study PRJEB22368) | human gut metagenome | biome: human gut; material: stool | host: Homo sapiens | place: Luxembourg | collected 2012-08-17
CTGCACGTACCGTTGCTACCCAGTCCCTGAACATCTTCGGTGATCACAGCGACGTTATGGCATGCCGCCAGACCGGCTTCGCAATGCTGGTCGAGAGCAGCGTGCAGGAAGTTATGGATCTGTCCCCTGTTGCCCATCTGGCAGCAATCGAGGGCCGGGTTCCCTTCCTGAACTTCTTCGATGGCTTCCGTACTTCTCACGAGTACCAGAAGATCGAGAAGTGGGACTACGCTGATCTGAAGGAAATGTGCAACATGAAGGCTGTTGAGGAGTTCCGTGCCAAGGCTCTGAACCCCGAGCACCCCAAGATGCGCGGTTCCCACGAGAACGGCGACGTGTTCTTCCAGCATCGTGAGGCCTGCAACTCTGTCTACGACGCACTGCCCGCAGTCGTCGAGAAGTACATGGCCAAGATCAACGAGAAGCTGGGCACCAACTACGACCTGTTCAACTACTACGGCGCACCCGATGCCGATCGCGTCATGATCGCTATGGGCTCTGTCTGCGACGTTGCTGACGAAGTCATCGATTACCTGAACGCCAAGGGCGAGAAGGTCGGTATCGTCAAGGTCCGCCTGTACCGTCCCTGGGTGTCCTCCGCTCTGCTGAAGGTCCTGCCTGCTACCGCTAAGAAGGTCGCAGTTCTGGACCGCACCAAGGAGCCCGGCTCTCTGGGCGAGCCCCTGTACCTGGATGTCGCAGCTACCCTGCGTGAGGCTGGCAAGAATGATGTCATCCTGACCGGCGGTCGTTACGGTCTGGGCAGCAAGGACACTCCCCCGTCCTCCATCTTCGCTCTGTTCAAGGAGCTGGAGAAGGATCAGCCCAAGGAGCGCTTCACTCTGGGCATCACCGATGATGTCACCGGTCTGTCCCTGCCCGAGGTCAAGCCCGCTCCCATCACCGCAGCTGCTGGCACCAAGGAGTGCAAGTTCTGGGGTCTGGGCGGCGACGGTACTGTCGGCGCAAACAAGAACTCCGTCAAGATCATCGGCGACCACACTGATAAGTATGTTCAGGCATACTTCCAGTATGACTCCAAGAAGACCGGCGGCGTGACCATCAGCCACCTGCGTTTCGGCGACAAGCCCATCCGCAGCCCCTACTACATCAACCAGGCTGACTTCGTGGCCTGCCACAACCCCGCTTACATCCACATGGGCATGAAGATGGTCCAGGATGTCAAGCCCGGCGGCGTGTTCATGATCAACTGCCAGTGGTCCGATGAGGAGCTGGGCCAGCACCTGAACGCCGAGGCAAAGAAGTATATCGCTGACAACAACATCCAGCTGTATACCATCAATGCAATCGATAAGGCTATCGAGATCGGCATGGGCAAGCGCACCAACACCATCCTGCAGTCTGCATTCTTCAAGCTGGCTGATGTCATGCCCATCGAGGATGCCGTCAACTTCATGAAGCAGGCAGCTCAGAAGAGCTACGGCAAGAAGGGCCAGGACGTCGTTGAGATGAACTGGAAGGCTATCGATGCAGGCGTTGACGCCATCCACAAGGTGGACGTGCCCGCATCCTGGTCCAACCCCGAGGCTGATCCCGCACCCAAGGCTCTCACCGGCCGTCCGGAGCTGGTCAAGCAGATCCGCGATGTCATGGAGCCCATTGCCCGTATGGACGGCGACAGCCTGCCTGTCTCTTCCTTCGTGGCAAATGCAAACGGCGAGTGGGAGCAGGGCGCTTCTGCATACGAGAAGCGCGGCACCGCTGTCAACGTTCCCGAGTGGGATGCTGCAAAGTGCGTTGGCTGTAACCAGTGTGCATTCGTCTGCTCTCATGCTACCATCCGTCCCTTCCAGCTGACCGCCGACGAGCTGGCAGCTGCTCCTGCACAGACCAAGAGCCGCGACAACAAGCCCGCAAACGAGTACAAGTTTGTCATGGCTGTGTCTCCTCTGGACTGCATGGGCTGCGGCGAGTGCGTCACCGTCTGCCCCACCAAGGCAATTGCTATGGTTCCTCAGGAGAGCCAGGCCGATCAGCAGGCAGTCTTCGACTACTGCGTCGCCAACATCTCCAAGAAGCCCAGCAAGTTTGCTGATGACACCGTCATTGGTTCTCAGTTCAACCAGCCCCTGCTGGAGTTCTCTGGCTCCTGCGCAGGCTGTGCCGAGACCTCTTACGCTCGCCTGATCACTCAGCTGTTCGGCGAGAAGATGTACATCTCCAACGCTACCGGCTGCTCCTCTATCTGGGGCGGTACCGCTTCCATCTCTCCGTACACCGTCAACAAGGACAGCGGCCATGGTCCTGCATGGTGCAACTCCCTGTTCGAGGATAACGCTGAGCATGGTCTGGGCCTGTACCTCGGCCAGAAGACCGTTCGTGAGAACCTGATCAAGCGCATTGCTGAGGTTGCTGGTTCTGACAAGGCTTCCGCTGAGCTGAAGGCTGCCTTCGACAAGTTCATGGAGACCAAGAACAACACCAAGGCAAACGACGAACCCGCCAAGGCTCTGATCGCTGAGCTGGAGAAGGCTGCTGCCGCTGGCTGCACCGAGTCCGCTGAGATCCTGAAGAGCAAGGAGTTCATCGCCAAGAAGTCCGTCTGGATCTTCGGTGGTGACGGCTGGGCATACGACATCGGCTTCGGCGGCCTGGATCACGTCCTGGCTTCCGGCGAGGATGTCAACGTCATGGTCTTCGATACTGAGATGTACTCCAACACCGGTGGACAGGCATCCAAGGCTTCCAACATTGGTGAGGTCTGCCAGTTCGCTGCTGCTGGTAAGGAGATCAGCAAGAAGAGCCTGTCCGAGATCGCAATGACCTACGGTTACATCTATGTTGCTCAGATCGCTCTGGGCGCTAACATGAACCAGGCTGTCAAGGCAATCGCTGAGGCTGAGGCTTATCCCGGCCCCTCTCTGATCATCGGCTACGCTCCCTGCGAGCTGCACGGTGTGAAGGGCGGCATGACCAACTGCCAGAACGAGATGAAGAAGGCAGTTGAGGCTGGTTACTGGAACCTGTTCACCTTCAATCCGGCCAACAAGGCTCAGGGCAAGAACCCCTTCACCCTGACCTCCAAGGCTGTGGATGCCGAGAAGTATCAGGCACTGCTGGCAAACGAGACCCGTTACAGCCGCCTGACCCGTGCATTCCCCGAGCGTGCAAAGGCTCTGTTCGCACGCAACGAGCAGGTTGCAAACGATCGTTACGAGCACCTGACCCGTCTGGTCGAGCTGTACAAGTAATCCTGTTTTCTGAACAATGGCTGGCAATGGCCGCAGCGGCACCCTAGTCCGCAAGGCGGCTGCTCCGCACTGGCGATTACTGCGCAACGCAGCAGTGCGAAACTGCGGCCCCGCCGCCCTGAACAGAGCATGATGAACGTGCAAACGAGCATTTGCGCAAACTTCTGATTTCATTCCCTCGCCCGCCGCGGCCCGCGAACTGCGCCGGGCAGGGTGTTTGAAATACCAAAGCGCCCGCGAGGGTCCTTGAAAGCACACCCCGCGTGTGTCAGGAGCATAAGGTCTGGCAACAGATACCTTGCTCCGCCTGCTGCATAAGACCTGCCCTGCAGGGATCTTGCCGCAGTCAAAAACGAATCCGTTTTTAGCGCCCCGCTCACTTTATAGTGAACGGGGCGTATTTTTGTGTAAGGAAACAGAAACCGCTGTACGGAATGTTCCATACAGCGGTTCTCTCATCCATATACTATTTTGCGGGAGCAGGAATGAATTCAATTTTGACCTGCATTCCCATACCGGCGGCAAGGCGTTGCAGCGTCCGCAGAGAAGGATTTGCGTTGCCGTTTTCCAGCTTGCTGATGTCTGCCTGAGCAATGCCGGTACGCTCCGAGAGCTCCTTCTGGGTCAGGCCGCTTACCTTCCGGGCATCGATCATTGCCTGTACCAGCGAAAGCTCTGGCTGAAGTGCCTCCCACTCCGCTTTGAATTCAGGGTCTTCCAGTTGTTTGTTGAGAAAATTCCGAAAATCACTCACGATATCTTCTCCTTTCGTTCAAGATAGTCTGCACGATATTTTTTGGCCAGGGCAATTTCCTCTGATGGTGTTTTTTGCGTTTTCTTGATGAAGCCGTTGGTCAGAACAATACGCTTTCCAATGTAAAAGAAATACAGAACACGTGTGATATTGCTGCTCTGCTTAGCACGGATCTCAAAAATTCCGTCCCCAATAAACTTGGAGTAGGGCTCCCGCAGCTGTGGTCCGTTGGCTTCCAGCAGTGCGACAGCACCCAATACTTTTGCACGCATTTTGGTGTCAATGGATTCCAGAAAATCATCTACCGGACAGTCGCCATTCTCCTTATGGTAGAAGTCTACATCGTAACATTCCAAGCGGCAGCCCTCCTCTATGGGATATATCCTATTTCTATAATATATGATATATCCCATTTTGTCAAGGGTGCGATAAAAATATCTTCTCGCTATTTTACAATTTCTTCATAGGATTTTCATGCAAACCCGTGCTTTTGGTGCTATACTACTGACATAAGGAACCGGGGCCGCAACCGATTCCTTGTACATGATTCCTCCTCACACCAAGGCAATATCCAAACAGAAAGCCCCTTTCAGTGGTCCGCAAGCACTGGAAGGGGCTTTCTGCGTGTTTTGGTGGAAATTCCCGCCTGATTCGGTGCATTTAGGGTTGACCGGCCTTTTGGCCGGCGCTATAATAAAAAGTGGAAAAGATCCTTAGGAGGTGAACGCAGGACAATGGACCCGGATCATAGTCGAAGATGCGGTTTTGGTGCGATAGGACGGGACATGGAGCAGGCTGCGTTCGCCTTTTTTGCCCGGTAAGAGGTGCTGTTCGGGCACTTCTCAGCGGGGAGAAAGGGCGCGGCTTTGTGCGCGTGGAAGCTCTGGCAAGGGGTGGATGCGGGCCGTTGGCGGCGCTTTTGTTTTGCCCTGTACCAACCGCCGGAATACGGTAGGAGGTACGCAAAATGGAAATGGAAGAAAAGAAAAACGAACTGACCGAGGCCGCCCTGCCTGTGCAGGAGCTGCCCGCTGATATCCCGGACGAGGTGCGCCAGAAGCTGGCCAGAGATCTGAACGAGGAAGCCACAGAGGACCTGAGGCAGGACATCCGGGAGGCCGAGAAAGAGGAAGCCCGGGACGAGGAGGTCAAGGCTGACCCCGAGATGCTGACCAAGAGCCGCCTGCTCAAGATGCTGGTAAAAAAGCAGTACGTCAAGCTGCGCGAGGTCACCGAGGAGGAGCAGCCCGCCGACCTGGCAGAGCTGCTGGAGGAGCTGGACGAGAACAACCGTCTGGTGGTGTTCCGCCTGCTGAAAAAGGAAGTGGCCACCGAGGCCTTCGCCTATATGTCCGATGAAGCCCGGGATGACCTGGTCAACGCCTTCTCCGACGTGGAGCTGGTCAGCGCCATTGAGGAAATGAGCCTGGACGATGCCGCCGACCTGCTGGAGGATATGCCCGCAGGCGTGGTCAAGCGGGTGCTGGAGAAATCCTCCAAGCAGACCCGCGAGAGCCTGAACAAGTTGCTGAATTACCCCGAGAGCTCGGCCGGTAGCCTGATGACCCCTGAATATGTCCGGCTGAAAAAAGAGATGAATGTCCGGCAGGCGCTGGATGCCATCCGGCGGCAGGGCGAGAATGCCGAGACCGTCTATATCAACTATGTTGTGGAGCGCAACCGCCTGAAGGGTGTTGTCTCTGCCCGTGACCTGCTGCTGGCAGACCCTGATACCCCGCTGGTCGATATTATGGACGACAACGTGGTCACCGTGAAGGTCACCGATGACCAGGAGTTCGTGGCCCGTGAGATGCAGCGCTACGACTTTACCGCAATGCCCGTTGTGGACAACGAGGGTATGTTTGTGGGCATTATCACCATCGACGATGCAATCGATGTTCTGACCGATGAGAGCACCGAGGATATGCAGAAGATGGCCGCCATTCTGCCTGCGGATGAGGCCACCACTTATTTTGGCACCAGTGTCTGGACCCACGCCAAGCAGCGCATCCCCTGGCTGCTGATCCTGATGCTGTCGGCCACCTTTACCGGTATGGTCACCACCCATTACGAGGAAGCCTTTGTCAGCCTGCCCCTGCTGGTCTCCTTCATGCCCATGCTGATGGATACCGCCGGCAACTGCGGCAACCAGATCAGCACCCTGATGGTGCGCGGTCTGGCGCTGGGCGAGGTGGAACCCGCCGATTTCCTCAAGGTGCTGGCCAAGGAACTCCGCGTTTCTGCGATCGTGGGTGCGGTGCTGGGCCTGGTGAACGGTCTGCGCATCTACCTGATGTACACCTTCATCTTTGCCGGTCAGTATGACAATGTGATGGGTTACGCCATCGTCGTCAGCGTGTCGCTGTTCTTCAGCGTCATCCTGGCAAAGCTGGTGGGCGGTATGCTGCCCCTTGCCGCCAAGAAGCTGGGTGCGGACCCGGCCATCATGGCGACCCCCTTCATCACCACCATCGTGGATGCCTGCAGCTTGATCCTGTACTTCCAGATCGCGCAGATCGTGTTCCGGAATATGATGTAACGTTTGATTTTATAGGAGCAACCCTCTCAGTCAAAGCCTGACGGCTTTGCCTGAGAGGGCTGTTTCTTTTTGTTGAAAACTCAAGTTTTCCCGCTGTTTTCCACAGGTCGATTTTTGTAGAAAACGGGTGTGGAAAACTACCGTCTCCTTCATTCCAACGGGGAGAAATTCAATGAGCAGATTTTTTGCCCGCTGTAAAAAGTAAATTTTGGGGTTTGACTTTCTTTCAGAAAAAAGGTGCAAAGGCCCATAATTCCCCTGATTTTCGCAAAGATCCACGCGGTACAATACACCATGTATAAACCGCTTCACAGGAAAATGTGGAAAACTCAGTGGAAAAAGTGGAAAACATCGTGGGAAAACCGGGACTTTTTTCACAATTCCGGTGGAAAACCCAGTGGAAAGAGTGGATAAGTCCATCTGAATACACCAAAAGTGGATACAACCTGCTGTTTTAGCACTCGGATGAACAGACAGCCAGATCCCTTTGTTCACACCCTTCGCCTTGAATGGCCCTGCCAATCATGGTACAATGAAAAAAGAGAGCGTTCCCGGCCAACGGGGCGCAAATTTTACGAATAACGGAGGCTTCTGCCTATGAACTGGATCACCAAGCTGGAACGGAAATACGGCCGGTTCTGCATTCCCAACCTCATCAACATCCTCATCGGCGGCCAGATCCTGGTCTACGCCATTGAACTGTTCGTCAACCAGTATATTTCCTTTTATCTCTCCCTGAGCCGCAGTGCCCTGTTCGCCGGGCAGATCTGGCGGCTGTTCACCTTTGTGCTGGTGCCTTTTTCGGGCGGCGGGCCGCTCAGCGTGGTGCTGGGCATCTATTTTACCTGGTTCGTCGGCAGTGTGCTGGAACGGGAGTGGGGCGATTTCCGCTTCAACCTTTATGTCCTGCTGGGGATGGCAGGTGCGTGGCTGGCCTGCCTGCTGACAGGTTCTGCCGATACCTACTGCCTGTCCCTCTCCCTCCTGCTGGCCTTTGCCATGCTTTACCCGGAGCTGCAGGTGCTGCTCTTCTTCGTCATCCCCCTCAAGGTGAAATATTTCGGCATCTTTGCCGCCGCCCTGTGGGTGTTCAGCTTCCTGAGCATGGGGATGCTGGGCAAGCTGAACTATCTGCTCTGTATGCTGGGCTTCCTTCTGTTCTTCGGGCCGCAGGCCTGGCATAACATCCGCGCCTGGGTGCGCCGGGAGCAGTGGAAGAGGAAAAATCGGAGATGATGATTGATCGTCTGGAAGGCAATTCGGAATTAAAGACCAGCGTCCGGCTGATGCTGGGGGGCCGCCGCATGACCCACAGTGTTCTGCTGGTGGGCGAAGAGGGGCTGGGGACCGGGTTTGCGGCCCGCTGCGTGGCGGCGGATTACCTTTACCCCAACGGCGGCGCGCCCGCCGAAGCCCTGCTCCGGGGCGAGTGCTGCCGTGCCGTGGCAAAGGCCGGTAAGCGCGACAGCGGCCAGATCGAGACCGGCATCGTCCGGGAAGCCATCTCCGTGACCGGTATGGGCAGCGGCGGGCGGTATCTGGTCGGTCAGGTCACGGCCATGCGCAGCGAAATCTTCAACACCAGCCTTTCGGCAGAGGGACGCGCTGTGCTGCTCTACCATGTGGAGCAGATGAACGAGGAATCGGCCAACGCCCTGCTGAAGGTCATGGAGGAGCCGCCCGAAGGCGTGCTTTTTCTGTTGACGGCGGATTCGCTGGCGGGCGTTCTGCCCACCATCCGGAGCCGCTGCATCAGCTTTGCGGTGGCTCCCGTTTCCCCCGCCGATTGCGCCCGCTACTGCACCGCACAGGGGGTGGACAGCAAGGATGCCGCCCTGTACAGTGAGCTGTTCGATGGCCACATCGGCACAGTGCTGGATGCGGCCCGGGATGAGGCCCGCCGGGCGCAGGTGGACAAGGCGCTTGCCCTTGCCAAAGCAGCGGCCGCGCAGGACAGCTATGCCGCCGCCGTTCTGCTGGCGGCCTACGAAAAGGATAAGGTGGGGGCCGCCGCTCTGTTGGCCGATTTCCGGGCCGTAGCGGCCGCAGGGCTGCGCGGCAGCCCCCGTGCCCCGGTGCAGGGCGATGCCGCCCGCAAGGCCCTTGCAGCCGCCGATGCGGCGATCCAGCGGCTGGGCGCACAGGTGAACCCCAAGATCACCTTGAGTGTGCTGGCAATGAAGTTCTGGACATTCTGATAAAAAAGAGCAGCCTTTACCCTCTCCGTCATTGCTTGCGCAATGCCACCTCTCCCGAAGGGAGAGGCAAAACATCAAAGAGGGTAAATGCTGCTATATATGGAATAGCCCTTGGCTCCCCCGAAGGGGGAGCTGTCGAGCGTTAGCGAGACTGAGAGGGTGAGATCATCTTCTCCGTGCTTTTCTGCGCCGGCCCAGATTCAGTGAGCCGCCCCCGGCAACAAGGGTGAAGAAGCTGAGAACAGCCAGAAGAACGATGAGGGCCGCCATCAGGAGAAGCGTGGACTGAAGGTCGGTGCGAAAGTCGGAGACATACTCCTGATGGGTCACAAGGTCTACCGTGCCCACCTCATAGCCGTCCAGATAAACGGTGGCTGTGCCAAGGACAGCTCCGTCCTTGACGGTGGCGGAGATGTTCTCCTGAAGGTCGTAGGTAAAGGTTACCTTGTCGTCCGCATGGCCGTAGCCGCTGACCGGCGCGGCAGCGTAAAGCTCTACTTCCTCATAGGAGCGGCACTTCTTCAGGGGGGCGGTGGTCAGCGGGGTCTCGGTGTCCACCAGCTCCCGGTCAGAAAAGCTTGCAAAGGCCCAGTCCAGGATCTCGGAGGCCTCCCTGTAAATGTTGTCAAGGTCAGAGCCCAGCACCACCAGCCCGTAGGTGTGGCCGTCCTTCTGGGCAAAGGTCACATAGCACCGGCCCGCCAGGGTGGTAAAACCGGTCTTCATGCCCCGGATGTAATCCCGGTAGTAGGGGTACTCCGGGTTGAGCATCAGGTTGGTGGAGGTGATGGTGCGCTCGTTCTGGTGCAGATTGGTGGCAGGCAGGGTATAACTCAGGGTGTTTGCCACCTGCATGTAGGTCTCGTTCTCGGCGCAGGCCTTGGCGATCAGGGCCAGATCGTGGGCCGAGGAGACGTTGCCGTAATCATACAGGCCGTGCACACAGGTAAAGCTGGTGCTGGTGCAGCCCAGCTCTTTGGCACGCTGGTTCATCCGGGCCACAAAGGCGGTCAGGTCGCCGTCCGAAACATCACTGGCGATCACGCTGGCTGCGTCGTTGGCGCTGGCCACCAGCAGGCCGTACAGCAGGTCGATGCGGCGCACCGTTTCACCGATGCGCAGGTTGATGGTGCTGCCGTTGGCGTTCTGGATGTCCTTGAACTCCTGGGTCAGGCTGGCGGGGATGGTGATCTCCTCATTCATGTCCTTGCCGCTTTCCAGAAACAGCAGGGCTGTCATCATCTTGGTCAGGCTGGCAATGTAGCGCTGCTGGTCCGCGTTCTGTTCCAGAATGGGCTTGTCGATGTCCGCGTTGAACAGATAGACCGACTCGCCCTCGTTCACGGTCTGGATGGGCATTTCGTATGCGGCCAGACCGGGCAGGACAAGGGTCAGGGCCAGCGCTGCCGTCAGCAGCAGGGCCGCCGCCCGGCGGAAGAGAGTAGAGTTCTGCATAAGCGTATCCTCCAACGGAAGCTCCCGGCTTCCCTGAATCAAAAACTAAAATACTATATAAAAGAATACCATAAATGACGGAAAAGAGAAAGGTGGTTTTTCACAATGTTGTTGCCTTTTGGTGGAAAAGCTCCCCAGGACGAGGGGGCGGTGTTCGTGGCACCCAACGCCACGGTGCTGGGCGATGTGGTGCTGGGGCCGGGCTCCTCGGTCTGGTATGGTGCGGTTCTGCGCGGGGACGACGGCACCCTGACCCTGGGTGAGAACACCAATGTGCAGGATAATGCGGTGCTCCACTGTGACCAGGGCGGGGCGGTCACGCTGGGCAAAAACGTGACCGTGGGCCACTGTGCCCTTGTCCACGGGTGCACCGTGGGAGACGGTTCCCTGATCGGGATGCACGCCACCCTGCTCAACCACTGTGTTGTGGGCAAAAACTGCATCATCGGGGCCGGTGCGCTTGTGCCGGAAGGCAAGATCATCCCGGACGATTCCCTTGTGGTGGGGGTTCCGGGGAAGATCATCAAGCAGGTCAGCCCCGAACAGGCAGCTGCCAGCCTTGCCAATGCCGCCCACTATGTGGGGGAGGGCCGCCGTCACGCCGCAGCCCTGCGGAAAGAGGAAAAAGGTGAAAACGAGTGAGCGAAATAATTTCGTGCGAAGCTTAACAGAATTTTCACAAGATTTCACAAGAAAGTAATGACTTTTGCGCCGAAATCGGGTATACTATGAGCACAAGGGAGCGGGGCCGCAACCGTCTCCCTTGCACATGATTCCTCCTCACACCAAAGCAATACCCCAAAACAAAAGTCCCCTCCGGTGTACCGCAAGCGCCGGAGGGGACTTTTGTTTGTCTGAAACAGCGCCCCCGGCAGAGCGATCCTCTGCCGGGGGCGCTGTGTTATATCAAGTTTCAGAGGGAACCGTAGATGCCGCGCACGGAGACCTCGCCGGTGAACACATGCTCCTCGCCGCTGTCGGTGCGGACAACAAGACGGCCCTCCTCGTCTACATCCACAGCCTCGCCTGCTCCCTGCCCGCCGTCCGGCAGGTCAAAGGTCACCCGCCGTCCGATGTTGACACAGGCGGCCTTGTACTCCTCCCGAAAAGGTGCAAAGCCATCCCGCGCAAAGGTGTACAGGGGCCGATCAAAGCCGAAATCCGTCAAAGCCTCGGCCAGCCAGCCGGGATCCTGCTCCAGATCGATCGCAGCACCCTGCAGGGCCAGCGAGGTTCCATGGGGCAGGTCGGCGGCATCAAAATAACTCTGCGGCTGGGCCAGGTTGATGCCAATGCCGCACAGGATGCCCCGGCCCTGCTGCTGGTAGCCGTAGCAGACGCTTTCGCACAGGATGCCCACGATCTTTTTGCCGTTCAGCAGCAGGTCGTTGGGCCACTTGATCTGGCAGTCCACGCCGTAGCGCAGGGCCAGCTGTCTGCGCACGGCAAGGCTGGCCAGCAGGGGCAGGGTGGCGGGCTGCGCCAGCGGCTCCCGGATGGCGACTGTGTAGTACAGCGCCTTGCCCTCGGCGTTGACCCAGGTGCGGCCAAGGCGGCCCCGCCCGGCGGTCTGGTTGGTGGTGTATACCGCGCCCACCGGGCCGAACTCTTCAAAATGCTCTTTCATATACGCGTTGGTGCTGCCGCATTCGGGCAGATAACGCACCTCATTGATGCTCATTGCTGCGGTACCTCTTTGTGTGCAAAGCTGGTGATCTTGCCCTTGTCCAACAGCATCACGCCGTAGGTGTTGGGGCCGGTGTAGCAGCGGCCGCAGGAACCCGGGTTGAACAGGAACACGCCGTTTTTCTGGAGGGCGATGGGTTTGTGGGTGTGGCCGAACAATGCCACCTCAGCGCCGCGGGCGGCGGCGGCATCCGCCAGCGTGTCCAGATCGTATTTTACGCCGTACATGTGACCATGGGTATAGAAAACGACCACCTGATCGAAGGCGGCCAGCCCGTCCAGCGGCTCCAACGCGCCAAAATCGCAGTTGCCGGCCACGGCGTAGACCTTCATTTTGGGGTGCAGGGTCAGCGCCTCTTCCAGGTCGCGCAGGCCATCTCCCAAAAAGACAACGGCATTTGCATCGCTTTCTGCGTGCAGGATGCGCTCCACTGCACTGGCGCTGTTGTGGCTGTCGCTCAGGATCAAAAGTTTCGTCACGGGACTACGTCCTCCTTGTTTATACGTATTAAACCTCTCAGTCGCCTTCGGCGACAGGTACGGGTTGCGGCTTCCAGCATTCATTTCGTGTTGTAAACAACACTTATGTCTTGCTGGCCGCGGCCCCAACAGCAACGCCCTTTATCCGCCACTGGCGGCGG
>OCHC01002187.1_pt1 | contig 12422 bp, 8 predicted proteins | sample 1538641 | NCBI WGS metagenome assembly OCHC01 (sample SAMN04571714, study PRJEB22368) | human gut metagenome | biome: human gut; material: stool | host: Homo sapiens | place: Luxembourg | collected 2012-08-17
CCGCACGGGCGATGAGATCGAGATCGACATCCCCGGCCGCTCGATCCGCCTCGCGGTCGACGACGCGGAGATCGCCGCCCGCATGGCCGCACAGGAACGCTTCCGCCCCGCCGGCCGCGACCGCCACGTTCCGGCGTCGCTGCGCGCCTATGCCCGGCTGGTCAGCTCGGCCGACAAGGGCGCCGTACGTATCGTCGACGATAACGAAGAATAAAAAAACGGACCCGCAATGAATACCTCTCAAACACTCCGTCCCGAAGAGCGACGCGCGGCCTCCGATCCCTCGATGACGGGATCGAAGGCCCTGATCGAATCGTTTCTCCAAGAGGGCGTCGAAACCGTTTTCGGCTATCCCGGAGGCGCGATCATCCCCGTCTACGACGCGCTTTACGACTACCGCGACCGCCTGCGTCACATCCTCGTGCGCCACGAGCAGGGCGCCGTGCACGCCGCACAGGGCTATGCCCGCGTCAGCGGCCGCGTCGGGGTCTGTCTGGTGACCTCGGGCCCCGGCGCCACGAACACCGTGACGGGGCTGGCCGACGCGCTGATGGACTCCACGCCGCTGGTGCTCGTCACCGGACAGGTCGGCTCTGCGCTGCTGGGCACCGACGCCTTTCAGGAGACCAATTTCGTCGGCATCACGCAGGCCGTCACCAAGTGGAACTGCCAGGTCAAGCGCACCGAGGACATTCCCGCGGCCATCGCCAAGGCCTTCTACATCGCCCGCTCGGGCCGTCCGGGTCCCGTCGTGGTCGACATCACCAAGGACGCACAATGCGGAACAGCTCCGTTCCGCTACGAAAAAATCACCTCGATCCGCAGTTACCTCCCCGCGCCCGCACCCGACGCGGAACGCATCGCCGAAGCCGCACGGCTGATCGACCAGGCCCGCCGTCCGCTGGTCATGGTGGGTCAGGGCGTCATCCTGGGCAACGCCGAAGCCGAGCTGCGGGCGCTGCTCGACAAGAGCGGCATGCCCGCCGCCTCGACCCTGCTGGGTCTCTCGGCCCTGCCGACCGACCATCCGCAAAACGTGGGCATGCTGGGCATGCACGGCAACTACGGTCCCAACATCAAGAACCAGGAGTGCGACCTGCTCGTGGCCGTGGGCATGCGTTTCGACGACCGCGTGACGGGGAATCCCGCGCATTTCGGCGCCAACGCCAAGGTGATCCACCTGGAGATCGACCCCGCGGAGATCGGCAAGATCATCCCGGCCGACGTGGCGGTCGTGGGCGATGTGAAACGCTCCCTGCCGCTCATCACCGAGCGTATCCGCAAACGCGACCACAGCCAATGGATCGCCGGATTCCGCGCCTGCGACCAGATCGAATACGAAGCCGTCATCCGCAAGGCCGTGCATCCCGCCGAGGGGCGTATCCGCATGGGCGAGGCGGTCGCCGCCGTGGCCCGGGCCTACCGCAACGACGCGGTGCTGGTGACCGACGTGGGCCAGCAGCAGATGAACGCCGCGCGCTATTTCGGATTCCGCCGCACGCGCAGCGTGGTTACCTCGGGCGGTCTCGGCACGATGGGATTCGGACTTCCGGCGGCCATCGGGGCCAAACTGGGCGCCCCCGACCGCGAAGTCGTCCTTTTCGCCGGCGACGGCGGCCTGCAAATGACCATTCAGGAGCTGGGCACGATCTTCCAGTCGAAGATCCCCGTGAAAATCGTCCTGCTGAACAACTCGTTCCTCGGCATGGTGCGCCAATGGCAGGAGCTGTTCTACGACCGCCGCTACTCCTTTACGGAGATGGTCAACCCCGATTTCGGGCTGATCGCCCGCGGCAACGGCCTTTCGTACCGCTGCGTCGAACGGCGCGAGGAACTCGACGAGGCCATCGCCGCCATGAAGGCCTCCGAAGGCGCCTTCCTGCTCGAGGTGCGCGTCGAGGGCGAAGAGAACATTTTCCCGATGGTCCCGGCGGGCGCCCCGGTATCGGAAATCCGGTTCGAATAAAACGAAACAGCGTATGGAACAGGAATACATCATCACCGTGTTTTCGGAGAACAAGGTGGGCCTGCTGAGCCAGATCACCACCGTCTTCACCTGCCGCGACGTGAACATCGAGAGCCTCACAACCTCGGAATCGGCGTTGCAGGGCATCCACAAATTCACCATCACAGTCCGCACCACACCCGATCAGGTCGACAAACTCGTGCGGCAGGTCGAGAAGAAGATCGACGTGCTGAAGACCTTCGTCTACACCCCCGACGAGGTCGTGCAGCAGGAGATCGCCCTCTACAAGGTGACCCGCAGCCGGGGCGTCGAACAACTCGTCAGGGAACACAACGTCCGCATTCTGGAGATCGACGAGGACTACATCGTCGTCGAGAAGACCGGCCACAAGGCCGACACGCAGGCGTTGTTCCGCCTGCTGCAACCCTACGGCGTACAGCAGTTCGTGCGCAGCGGCACGGTGGCCATCATCAAGTCGCGGCGCGAGCTGCTGAACGAGTACCTTGAAGAAATCGACCGTTTAAGGGCCGAATCCGATGAAGAAGGGAGCAAAAGCGAAAAATAACTTTCAGAACATATAACAAACTAAAAATCACGAAAACCATGGCAAAGATCAATTTCGGCGGCGTCGAAGAGAACGTCGTAACCCGCGAGGAATTTCCTCTGGAAAAAGCGCTCGAAACACTCAAGGACGAGACCATCGCCGTCATCGGCTACGGCGTGCAAGGCCCCGGACAGTCGCTCAACCTGCGCGACAACGGATTCAGGGTCATCGTGGGCCAGCGCGAAGGCTCCGCGAGCTGGGACAAGGCCGTAGCCGACGGCTGGGTTCCGGGCCAGACGCTTTTCGGCATCGAGGAGGCCGCCGAGCGCGCCACGATCATCCAGTACCTGCTCTCCGACGCCGGGCAGATCGCCGTATGGCCTTCAATCAAAAAGCACCTCACGCCGGGCAAGGCCCTCTATTTCTCCCACGGCTTCGGCATCACCTACAAGGAGCGCACGGGCATCGTGCCCCCGGCCGACGTGGACGTGATCCTGATCGCCCCGAAAGGCTCGGGAACCTCGCTGCGGCGCATGTTCCTCCAGGGCCGCGGACTCAATTCGAGCTATGCGGTGTTCCAGGACGCCACAGGCCGCGCCTTCGAACGCGTCGTGGCGCTGGGCATCGGCGTGGGTTCGGGCTACCTGTTCGAAACCGACTTCAAGCGCGAGGTCTACTCCGACCTCACGGGCGAGCGCGGCACGCTGATGGGCGCCATCCAGGGCATCTTCGCCGCCCAGTACGACACGCTGCGCGCCAACGGCCACACCCCCTCGGAGGCCTTCAACGAAACGGTCGAGGAGCTGACCCAGTCGCTCATGCCGCTGGTCTCGGAGAACGGCATGGACTGGATGTACGCCAACTGTTCGACCACGGCCCAGCGCGGCGCGCTGGACTGGTGGAAGAAGTTCCGCGACGCCACGAAACCCGTCTTCGAAGAGCTGTACAGGGAGGTGGCCGCCGGCAACGAGGCCCAGCGTTCGATCGACCTGAACAGCAAACCCGACTACCGCGAGAAGCTCAACGAGGAGCTGCGCGAGATGCGCGAAAGCGAGATGTGGCAGACCGGCGCCGTCGTGCGCAAGCTGCGTCCCGAAAACAACTGACACAAGGCAAGGTCCTGAAAAAGGCCGGCGGCAGCAGTCGCCGGCCTTTTTCGCGCAATTCGGTTTTGCACCCGTTCAATTTTTATGTATCTTTGCCTGCCGGAACACCGGCAATCCAAACAAAACTACTCAATATGTACAGCCATGACAACCGGGTGGTCATCACCCTCGACGCCGGCGGCACGAACCTCGTTTTCGGCGCCATGCAGGCCAACAAATTCATTGTGGAGCCGATCACCCTCCCGTCGCATGCCGAGAACCTCGACAAATGCCTCGCGACGATGGTCGAAGGGTTCCAGGCCGTCATCGACCGTCTGTCCGAAAAACCCGTAGCCATCAGTTTCGCATTCCCCGGCCCGGCCGACTATCCGAACGGCATCATCGGCGGTTATCTGCCCAACTTCCCGTCGTTCCGCGAAGGCGTGGCGCTGGGTCCGTTCCTCGAAGCGAAATTCGGCATCCCGGTATACATCAACAACGACGGCGACCTGTTCGCCTACGGCGAGGCGCTGGGAGGCGCCCTGCCCGAGGTCAACGCCCGGCTCGAAGCGCTGGGAAGCCCGAAGAAATACAAAAACCTCGTCGGCTACACCTTCGGCACGGGACTCGGCGTGGGCCTTGTGATCGACAACCGGCTGAACCGCGGCGACAACTCATGCGTCGAGACGTTCTGCCTGCGTCACAAGAAAATGCCCGAAATCATCGTCGAGGACGGGGCGTCGATCCGTGCCGTGAAACGCGTCTACGGCGAAGCTTCGGGCGACGTGAACCACACCTTCGAACCGAAAGATATCTGCGAAATCGCCGAGGGTAAACGCCCGGGAGATGTCGAGGCCGCGAAGAAGGCTTTTGCCGAAATGGGCGAGATCGCCGGCGACGCCATGGCTACGGCCGTGACGCTGGTGGACGGCCTGATCGTCATCGGCGGCGGCATCACGGCGGCCCGCAAATGGATCATGCCCAGCCTGCTGAACGAGCTGCGTTCGAAGATGCACCAGCTCAACGGCAACGAGTTGAACCGCGTGCAGATGAAGGTTTACGATCTGGACGACGAGACTGAATTCCGCGAATTCGCCAAGGGCGCGCAGCGGCCCCTGAAAGTCTACGGCACGGACCGCTACGTGGCCTACGACCCGCAAAAACGCATCGGCGTGACCATTTCGAAACTCGGCGCGAGCCAAGCCATTTCGGTCGGAGCATACGCTTTCGCCTTGAGCCAGCTCGACACGGAAAACGCATAAAATAGATCGACCATGTATAAATTTCAACCGATTCTGAAATCCCTGATCTGGGGCGGCGAGAAGATCGCCCCTTACAAGGGAATCGCCACCGACCAGCGCAACATCGGCGAAAGCTGGGAGCTTTCGGGCGTCAAGGACAACGAGTCCGTCGTCGCCGAAGGCCCCGAAGCCGGGACATCGCTCCCGGAACTGATCGCCCGCCACGGCGCGGCGCTGTTGGGCAAAGCCAACTACGGGCGTTTCGGCGAGGAGTTCCCGCTGCTGATCAAGTTCATCGACGCCCGGCAGGATCTCTCGATCCAGGTGCACCCGAACGATGAGCTGGCATGGGAACGCCACAAATCCAAGGGCAAGACCGAAATGTGGTACGTGGTGTCGGCGGATAAGGACGCGCACCTGCGTTCGGGCTTCTCGAAGCAGGTAACGCCGGCCGAGTACGAGGCCAGCGTCGGAGACAACACCATCACGGACATCCTGGCCGACTACAAGATCGCACCGGGCGACGTATTCTTCCTGCCCGCGGGGTCGTTCATCGCCGAAATCCAGCAGACCTCGAACATCACCTACCGCATCTACGATTTCAACCGCCGCGATGCCAACGGCAACACCCGCGAACTGCACACCGAACTGGCGAAGGGCGCCATCGACTACACCGTGCTGCCCGATTACCGGACGCATTACGAGCCGGCGCAGGACACGCGCGTGGAGCTGGTGTCGTGCCCTTATTTCACCACATCGCTCTACGATCTGACCCGCCCCGAGACGCTCGACCTCGCGTCGCTCGACTCGTTCGTCGTGGCGATCTGCATCGAGGGCCGCGGCACGCTCACCGACGACAGCGGCGCAGCGGTTCCGGTACACCAGGGCGAAACGGTCCTGATTCCGGCTTCGGCCCGTTCGCTCGCCTTCACGCCCGACGGCGGCATGAAGATTCTGACAAGCTGGATCGGCTGATCCGCCTCTTCGGCTCAACGAAAAAAACTCCGGCCTGCGAAAATGCAGGCCGGAGTTTTTCGTTACGGCAAGCCGGAATTACTCCGCCTTGAACCACGCCTTCGTGTCGTAGGTCGCTCCCGCACCCGTCTTCACCACCGAAGCGTCGACCGGGAAATACCCCTTCGCCGCATCCATCGAAGAGAACGGAGCTTCCACGCCGTCGCCCATCTGGTTGTTTGCAGGCGTGTAGCTTCCGGTATGCTTCGCCGACCAGAAATTCGTATCGCTGACCGGCGCGGTGTAGAGGTAATTATAGGTTACCTCCGCCTTGTCAGCCGTAAATCCGGCCGTGTCATACACACCCGTCAGATAGCTCTTGGCAGTAACTCCGGTGTAATAACCGACGTTTTTAGTTACCGTAAGCCCCGCCAGAACATAAGCACGGATCATAATGTTCGGCTGGTAAATGTTATAGAGCGTATTCCCCGTAATCTCAATCCGGAGGTTCTTCGTATCATACTGCGCATTGTTTCCACATTGCAGGATATAGGCCTGCGTTGGCGCGGTTGCATAAAGCACGTTATTTGTCAGCTTGATGCTCTGCATCGGATAGCCCCCGGCCTTGGCGGTCGTCGTGATCGAATACAGGGCCGGCTGATTGGTAGCACCCACAGGATACATCACAAACGAATTATTAATCAATATGTTATTAAAGCTCCAGTTTCCGTTGTTGTCGTAGATGAAATAACGCTTTACATCGAGCGTGCAATCCACCAGCAACAGATCGGGATTCAGGTTCTTCGCATTGGTCGTCGTAAAGGTGTTGTCGGTGTTTCCGATCAAGTGGAGATTCATCACGGCTACATTACGGTTGCAACGCATTTCAGGTAGGGTCAGCGCCGCCTGCTCACGCTCCTTGTAACGGCCGATCAGCACGAGAGCACTCGTCTGTCCGGCATTTACCGAAGTTCCGTTGACCGTATGCGCCAGCGCTGACTCGTCGGAATTGTCAACAAAGATCAGGCCGCCCGTCTGGAGAATGGCAGCGGTCAGTTCGGAGGGCTTGAGCAGCTGCGCTTCCGGATAGACCGTCTTATTGATCGTCAGGTCGCCCAGCGCGATGTCTTTCCCGTCCTGATAATCCTGGTAGTAGTCCGTCTCTGCGGTAACGGGTGCCGCCGCCGTCGTGTTCCCGACGCTTGCCACCTCGCTCGTCAGATCGCCGGCATAGGCAACCACGTAGATCGTATAGGCCGTATTGGCTTCGAGATTCCCGACCGTCACGCCCGTACCCGCACCGGCCGTGCCTTCGGCAAGAACCCTGGCGGCGTCGGGAGCCGCTTCCGTCGATTTGAGGCAGAGGTATTTCCAGCCGTCGGCATTGGCCGAGGGCGCAACGTCGAAGGTCAGCGCCGACTGCGTGGGTTCGACCGTCGCGGAGTTGGTCACCGCAACCGTCGGAGCGGCGGGAGCCGTTCCGGTGCTCTCGACCTGGATTTTGGCCACCGTCGAAAGCCCGCCGGCCGCAAAGGCCTCGATCGCCACGTCCTTCGAAGTGTCGGCCGTGGCGCGGGTCACGGCTGCGGGGGCCGTCACGATCAGTTCGGCCCTCTCATCCACGGCATCGGTCAGGCGTGCCGACCAGCCCTCGGGAGCCGACAGTTTCACCTGCTCGACACCTCGGATCTCCACCACGAAACGCTTGGTGGCCCCGGCGTCGAACGTCTGCACGCCCTCGGTCGGCGTGACGATCCGGCAGAAGAAATCGCTCACGATCGGAATGCGCAGTTCCTCGCCGCCGAGCAGCCTGATATAGAGGTCGCCGCCGTCGACCTTCACCTCCTCGAAGAACTTGTCGGTCACCGTACCCGAGCCGATGGCCTTGACGGGCTGACCCTTGGTGTCCTTCACATTTTCGAAGGAGGTGCCGCCGTCGTAGCTCACCTGCCAGTAACCGGTGGCCTCGTCGATGCGGAACCGGGGCGTCGTGCCGTCCTCGGCCACGGCCTTCACGCCGAGCGAGGTGAACGTGGCTCCGTTGTCGATCGACACCTGCCACTCGCCCTTGTCGTTGATCGAGACGATCGGAATCACGGCCTCGGCCTCGCTGCCCTGCACCAGTTCGATGGTCTCGCCGTTGGTCAGCGTGATGAGATATTTGCCATCGGAGGTCTCGACCTTGGAGATCGTGGCGCCGCCGTAGAGTTTCTGCAACGCCTCGATGTTGCCATTCAGCGCGTCGACCTGCGTTTCGAGCGCCTGCACGCGGCTCTTCAGGTCGTCGATCGCATCCCACAGGTCGTCGTTGTTGTCGCACGACTGGAAAACCGCAGCCAGCGCGACGAAGATCAGGATCAGATACTTTTTCATAATATGTTTGGTTTTTTATTCTATTTCAAAGAATTGAGCCATGCGGGGACATACCCTAACCGCTGGCGCAGCTGCGCTTCGTAGAGCGACAGCGGCTCGACGGCCGCGCCGTTGCTTTCGAGGTATTTCACCTGTTCGGCGCTCTCGTCGAAGGTGACCGCCGCGCCGTGGAATCCGACGATGATCGGCGGCATGGTCTTCCACCACTTGTCCGAGGAGAGCCACCACTTGAACGGTTCGGCCCCGAAATCGTGCGCCGCACGCGTGGCGTTCAGATTCCAGATCGTCAGGTCGCCCAGGTGGTTGGGCACGTTGGTTTCGTCGCCGCCGAAACGCCATTGCACGAATCCGCCCGTGCAGCGGTCGACGAGCGTGGCGCGCGGCTGCCTGGAATGCGACTCGAAGAAGGCGTCGTCACCCCACGTGTTGTTCCACAGCACGGCCCCCAGCGAGGTGTTCGACACACCCGAGGCGTGGTACTGTCCGGCGTTTTCGAAATACCCCGTGCTCGTATAGGGCGGCGAGACAGCCTGCCCGCGGCTGCGGTCGCAGACCTTGCCGATGAAGATGCGCGACGAGGACTGCGAGCGCACGCCCGAGTGGCCGCGGTTGCCGCTGATCTCGATGTCGTAGGCCGAGCAGTTGGCGCTCGACACGATCGACAACGCCTCGCTGACGCCTCTGAAATCGACGCGGCGAATCCACGAATCGGTCAGACGCATCATGTTGAGCGGCTTGTAGGCCCCGTCGTCCTCCCACGAAGCGTGGTGGCCGAAGTTCTCCTTCGAGCGGCCCTCGAACGTGAGGTCCTCGACGCCGACATGTTCATAATGGGGGTATTTGCGGATTTTCCAGCCCCATTTGGCCTCCACAGCGTACATGATCGGTTCGGCGAAGGTCACGCGGTTGCCGCTTACGGAAGCCACCTGGTGATAGTCCTCGACCGTAATGGTCTGAATATCGGTCATGTTTCCCTCGACCCGGTGCGGCGCCAGCTCCTGCGCCACCAGCGTCGGGTCGTTGTTCGAAAGCGAAAGGCACACCCAGTCGCCCTTCCCGATGCCGGCCGCCGAAGCCACCTCCACCGAGAACGTGCCGCGTGCGGCGTCGCCCGTCACCGTCGTGAGGTCCGAAAGTCCCGAATTGTGCTTGATATTGATCATCATGGGCGACGACCACATCTGCTCCGAGTTGTTCGGCAGGTTGGGCGTGTCCATGACGAGCGTCGTCTTGCCGCGGCCCGCGCCCTTGAGCACGAAATAACCCCCGCGGATGAAAATCTCCTCGCTGCGGTTGTTCCCCTTCGAGTCGGTGTATTTCTGGTTGGCGGAGGTTGGGTCCACCACGTTGTCGTCGTCGTTGTGGAGGACGAAACGCCCCTCGGGGAAATAGATCACCGCCCGGGCATTGGCATTCGCGAGGTTCGCCCCCGCATCGCTCCGCCCGGAGAGTTTCAGCTCCTTGAGCAGCGCTGCCAACGCCCCGCGCGAGGACCTGACGCCCGTGGGATCGGCGCCGTAGTCGACGACGTTGTAAACCTTGTAGCCCAGTCCCCAGACATCGGCCGGAGCCTCCTCGCCATGCTTGTAACCGGCATACGAATAATCGAGCAGGACGTTATCCGCAGTTCCGGCCTTAAAATTCCGCCATGCCAGAGCGGCGTTGGCATCCACCTGCTCGTCGAGCAGCGTCACGTTCAGCGTGACGAGTTTCCGGTATTTCCTGTCCGAATAGACCGTCACCGAGACCGCCGCCTGCTGCGAAGCGGCGTCGAACGTCGCGGGAGCCTTGACCGTCAGCGTCGTCTCGCCAAGCACGGCCGTCCAGCCCGCAGGCGCGTCGATCACCGCCTCGGCGACGTTGTTCTGCACGACCTCGAAGGCCCGGGTCTCCCCGAGGCGGAAAGTCTCGTTGTCGGAAGCCGTCACCGTCAGTCCGAAATCGTCGAAGACGGGAAGCGTGAGTTTTTCGCCGTCGAGCAGTTCGACCGCCAAAAGTCCGGTCGTCGCGTCGTAAGTCACCGACTTGAAGGCCGAACTGTAACTGACGACGACTTTATCCCCCAAGGCATTGACCGGCTGTCCGTTTTGCAAAAGCGGCGCGTAGGTCACCCCGCCGTCGAGGCTCACGAGCCACTCCCCGTCGGCCGAAACCTTCAGCTGCGGGGTGACGCCCTCGGCGCCGGGCTTATGGTCGCCGCCCGAAACGGGCCATGCCGAAACGTACTCTCCGCCGACCTTCAGCCGCTCGGAAGTGGCTCCGCCGTCGAGGCTCACGGTCCAGTAGCCCTCGGCGTCGATGCCCATGACGGGAACCAGCGCCTCGATCTTCTCACCGAGGATGACGGGCAGCCGGGTTCCGTCGCTCAACTCGATCTCGTACCCCTTTGCGTTGGGTTCGATCCCGACGATGATCGTCGACTCGTCCATCAACTTGTGGAGCGCCACGATGGAGGTGTTCACGCTGCCGATCTTCGCCTCCAGCGCAATCACCCGGTCGCGCAGGCTCCCGATCTCGTCGCGGATGCCGTCGGTGTTCTCACACGATTGCAGCACAAAGGCCGAGGCCGCTGCAATCCACAAAAACAATTTATTCATATCCGATTGATTGTTAGTTATTCGTATCATAGGGAACCACGTCGGACAAGACGCCCTCGCGGAACCACACGTCGTCGTTGTCGCGCAGCAACACGGCCAGTTCGCGGCACAGCGCGGCGAACAGCGCGGGATGCTCCTCCGGCGCGAGGTTGTGCAGCTGGTAGGGATCGGCCGCATCGTCGAACATCAGCACGCGTTCGAGCGTCCCGTCGCGGCCGATGCGCAGCTCCATCGTATGCGCTGCGGTCTTCACGCCGCGCGCCTGGGCGAAGAAGCCGCGGACCAGTCCGTCGGCATCGCGCCCGCCGTCGAGGTTGCGCATGTAAAGGGCTGCGCGCGGGCGTTCGGGCTGCACGGCGTCCTGCCGCAGCACGGCCGAGTAGTCGCGCCCCTCTACACCCGCGGGAATCCGCTCCCCGAGGCCCGCCAGCCCCAGCAGCGTCGGCATGATGTCGGGCGTCGAGAGCAGCAGATCGTCCACACGGTGCGGCACCCGCCCCGGATAGCGCACCAGAAAGGGAATGTTCAGCGACTCGCGCCAGATCGAGTTCTTGGGGTCGTCGGTCGAATGGCTGGTCATCGTCTCGCCGTGGTCCGAAGCGAAGACCACGATCGTGTTCTCCGTAAGCCCCGCCTTGTCCAGCGCAGCGAGCAGGCGGCCGAACTCGCGGTCAATACCGCTCACATTGGCGAAATAGTAACGCACGGCGGCGGCCTTGGCCATCGTCGTGTCGGCGTTGTCGCGCACGAGCAGTTCGGTCAGCGACTTGTCCTTGTAACGTTCATACCCCTCCAGATCGCAGTCGTCGGTCGAAGCGTAGGGCGAATGCGGCGGATTCATGCCGATCATCATCAGGAACGGTTTTTCGGGATCGCGCACGCCGCCCTTGTTTTCGATATATTCGATGGCTTTCGAAACTTCGTGCCGCGGCGACCACTCGTCGACATCGTGACGGTTGCCGTCGGTGTCCCAGTAATGGGGATGCTTGTGCACGTCGTAGGTGCCGTAGGAGTACCAGTAGTTGAACCCGTGGCGGCGTTCGGGCGGCGTGTAGGCATCCCACTCGGGAACGGCGTCGCTGACGTAGGTTCCCGGACGCTGGGGGTTGTTCTTCGTCGGGAAGTCGGCGTGCAGCTTGCCGATGTAGGCGCAGTCGTAGCCCGCCGCCGAGAAGACGTCGCCGATACACTCGGCGTCCTCGCGCAGCGAACTTTCGGGACGCTCCGACATGCAGTTCAGCACCACGCCGTTCCGCTCGGGATACATGCCCGAAAGCAACATGCCCCGGTGGGGGCTGCTCACGGGGAAATTGCTCACCGCCTCGGTCAGCACCGTGGCTTCGCGGGCGAAGCGGTCGAGGTTGGGCGTTGCGACCGGATCGCCCTTCCACCCCACCTCGGCGGCGAACTCCGGATCGCTCCAGAACCCCAGCGAGGAGTTGCGATACTGGTCCGGAAATACGTAGATCACGTTGGGGCGCCCGGCCTCCGACTGCCCGCAGGCCGTCAGGGCGAGGCCCGCAAACGGAATTGCAATTCTAATTTTCAACATCGTGTCTTATTTCATTTCAATCAGGTTCACTTCGCGCGTCGCACCTTCGCGGCACGTGAAGATCAAAGCGGTGTTTTCGCCCGCGGGTTCGATCCGGCACTCTGGCGTAT
>OCHC01002191.1_pt1 | contig 12411 bp, 10 predicted proteins | sample 1538641 | NCBI WGS metagenome assembly OCHC01 (sample SAMN04571714, study PRJEB22368) | human gut metagenome | biome: human gut; material: stool | host: Homo sapiens | place: Luxembourg | collected 2012-08-17
AGGTCTTTGCCCGCCACATCACCAATAAAAACGGCAAGTACATCGTGTTCTGCTCCGGCAAGGAACACATGGACGAGATGATTTCCCATGTGCCGGAGTGGTTTGCGGCTATTGATACAAAACCTACCGTGTACAAAGCCCTGTCTGATGACCCCGCCACAGATAAGGCCTTTGCGGCATTTAAGGCCGATACCAGTAACCACCTAAAACTCTTGTTCTGCATTGATATGCTCAATGAGGGTGTCCATGTCGAGGGCATCTCGGGCGTTGTTTTGTTCCGCCCGACGATTTCGCCCATCATCTATAAGCAGCAGATTGGCCGCGCTCTGACAGCAGGGGATAGCGCGACACCGCTTATTCTGGATGTCGTCAATAACTTTGAGGGCCTGTCCAGCATCAGCAGTCTACAAAACGAGATGGCTGCCGCCGTGCAGCGTCTCTATGCCAACGGCGAGAGCGACAAGATCGTTACGGATCGTTTTGAGGTTGTGGAGCAGGTCCATGACTGCCGCGTGCTGTTTGAACAACTGCAAAGCAGCCTGTCCTCGACGTGGGATCACTACTTCTCCGAGGCAAGCATTTACTACGCCGAACACGGCAACTTGGACATTCCGCGTCGCTACAAGACGCCCATGGGTTTGAGCCTTGGCGCGTGGCTGCAAATTCAGCGGCAGGTTCGCAGTGGCAAGCGTGTCGGGAGCCTGACCCAGCAACAGATCGAACGCTTGGACAGCATCGGTATGCGCTGGGACAACTACAGCGACTTGGCCTGGACAAAAGGCTATGAAGAAGCCACGCAATATTACGCTAGGCACGGCAACCTCATGGTGCCTGTGGAATGGAAAACGAAAGATGAATTCCCATTGGGGAACTGGATTTCCAACAAGCGCACTGAAAAAGCCGCTGGAAGGCTGGACGCGGAGAAGATGAGCCAACTGGAGCGCATTGGCATGGTCTGGGATGCCTTCAGCGAAAGGTGGGAGCAGGGCTTTGCCGCTGCGGCAAAGTATTATGCTGACCACGGCAATTTAGTCGTGCCTGTGTCCTACACCACAGAGGATGGGCTGCGTTTGGGAGTCTGGATCAGAAACCAGAAACAAACTTATGCCAACGGAACGTTGCGGCCTGAAAAGGCCGAACGGCTGGAAAGCATTGGAATTCTTTGGGAGCAAAGCAACTTCGACTTTAAGTGGAACGAGGCTTACGAAGCAGCGAAATTGTATTTTGAGGAAAACGGCAGCCTGAACGTGCCCATCGGGTATACAACCCCTGATGGCATAGCCTTGGGCAAGTGGGTGGCCCGTCAGCAGTATGCCTACAAAAGCCCGAACAATAGCAATTGCAAACTAACTTCGGCGAGGGTCACTTTGCTGGAAAAGATTGGCATGCAGTGGGAAAAGCCTGACCCGTGGCAGCATAAGTACGATTTGGCGTGGGATTATCTGCAAATGCACGGCAACCTGCAAATCCCGGCTAAGTATAAAACGGCGGACGGTATCTGGCTGGGCCGCTGGTTGTACGACCAAAAGGTTATGCTGCGCAAGCAGTCACCCCGGCTAAGCGCCGAACAGACAAATAAATTGCGGAAGCTGCTGGATGAGGACACAGCAGGAAAAGCATGTTAAGTAAAAAATGATAAGGCGGAGAACATGGCAGTTGCGGTAGAAGAAAAGACAAGCACAGAAGGTGCCTATTCCATTTACGATTCAAATGAATGGGATAACGAAGTGATTCATCAAGCGATTCAGGAACACCAATATCATTTAACAGATCGGCAGAAGCGATATGTTGGCATTAAGCGTGTGATTGATACATGCATTGCGGCTGTTGTGTTGCTGATTTTAGCAATACCGTTTTTGTTGGTTGCAATTTTGCAAAAAATCAACAGTCCTACAGAATCCGTATTCTTCCTGCAAGACCGCGTTGGACTTCACGGAAAGGTATTTAAAATCATCAAGTTTAGAACGATGAAGTCCTCAGCGCCGCACAACACGGCCACTGCTGATTTAGAAAATGCAGAGATGTATCTTTCTAGGTTTGGCAAGGCTCTGCGCCGCTTCAGCATTGATGAACTACCGCAACTCTTTAATGTACTTTGCGGTCAGATGTCACTGATTGGTCCACGTCCACTGATTGTGTCAGAGTATCCGGCGCAGTACTTACGAGAGTTCTACGGTGTATATGAAGTCCGCCCCGGCATTACGGGCCTGGCCCAGGTCAATGGCCGTGACACGTTGAACGATGTGGACAAGGTGAACTATGACCGTGCCTATACCCGCAACATCTGTGCCCGGCTGGACATAATGATTCTGTTAAAATCTGTTGGCTATGTGGCTAAGCAGGAGGGTATCGTAGAGGGTAAGCAGCCTAAGGTGCCCGGGTTTGCATCAGAAGTGAATGCGAACGTTGAGAAAGACATAAAGGATGCACTGATGAACGGATGAAAATTTTAGTTGTATGTCAGCATTACTGGCCGGAGCCGTATCCGCTCCCGGATATCTGCGAGGAACTCGTACGCCGCGGCCACAGTGTGGATTTGATCACAGATGTGCCGAACTACCCCATGGGCATCACCTATCCGAACTATAAAAACGGGCAGCGTCGTAAGGAAAAACATAACGGTGTACATATCACCCGCGTTTTTACAATTGCACGGCGACATAATGCTGTATTTCGTCTGCTGAATTATTACAGCTTCATGCTTTCATCAACGTGGTATGCAAAGCACCTGAAGGAAGAATATGACGTTGTTTTTACCAATCAGACGTCGCCTGTAATGATGAGCAATGCAGCGTTTGCCTATGCCAAAAAGTATCACAAAAAGGTTGTGATGTATTGTATGGATCTGTGGCCAGCGTGTCTGGCGGCAGGGGGCATTGCGGAAGGTTCGCTTATTTATAAATTTTTTGGGTGGGAGTCCAAGCGTCTGTACAATAAGCCGGATAAAATCCTTATTACGTCGCAGATGTTCCGCGACTACCTTGTGCAGCAGCATGATGTAGAAAACAACAAAATTGAATATCTTCCCCAATATGCACCGGCTCAGTTTGACATGATACCGCCCAGCGCAGAACACAAGGAAACCGTAGACTTGATGTTTGCGGGCAATATCGGAGCGGCGCAGAATTTACAGGTTGTGCTGAATGCTGCGGAGATCCTGAGCAATGAGAAAAAGTTGCGATGGCATATTGTGGGCGATGGCTCTGAACTGGAAAATCTAAAGCGTCTGGCAGTCGAGAAAAAGCTGGACAATGTGATTTTCTATGGCCGCAAGCCGCCTGAGAAAATGCCGAAATACTACGCCATGGCAGATGCGATGCTGGTGACGCTGACCGCGGATAAGTTTATTTCGCTAACCCTGCCAGGTAAGATCCAGACCTATATGGCCGCAGGAAAACCAATTATTGCATCTGCAACAGGGGAGATACCCACAGTGCTTCAAGATGCGCATTGTGGGTACTGTGTTGCTCCGGATGATGCGCGGGCGTTGGCGGATGCAGTAAGAACATTTATGAATACGAATGAAAAAGCTGTGCTGGGCCAAAACGCCCGCATGTATTATGAGACGCATTTTCTGCGAGATAAATTTATGAATCGTCTTGAAAACACATTGATTGATAATGCAAGCAAAAAATGATTCAAATTCCAGAACCACTGCACAGTATACATGATGATGAAACCAATTCGGTAGGGAGGAAATAGTATGAGCAAAAATCTTTTGCGAGCCCCCATTGAGCTCGCACATCGAGTTAATGTTGATAAAGAGACAAAAACAGCTTCCTATCGCAATGATTTTATGCGTGATCGGGATCGCATAATGTACTGCAATGCATTCCGTAGGTTGGATGGGAAAACGCAGATATATTTGATCGGAAGCGACGACCATCGCAGAAACCGTTTGACGCATACGCTGGAAGTTGCGCAAATTGCACGGACTATTTCCCAGGCGTTAGGTCTGGATGAGGATTTGACGGAAGCAATCGCGCTCGGACATGACTTGGGGCATACTCCTTTTGGCCATGCGGGTGAGCGAATGCTGAACCGGATAATGATTCCGGAAAGCACTGTAAAAGTCCCGGAGTCACCGTTGTATGTGGGAAATACTGACTATAAAATATGCGAAAAGAGGCTGGAAAAGCCTTATTACGGGTTTAAGCATAACCTACAAAGTGTTCGCGTTGCTGCGCTTTTGGAAAATGGATACGGTGATAGTGGGTTAAATCTTACAAACTACACCCTTTGGGGAATGATGCATCACTCAAATTTGGCATATAGTGATGACGATGGAGCCCCTAACTACTGGTCGGTATTTACTCCCGCACTTTTGGTGGAAAATGGTCAGCAAGCCTGGTCTTTTGAGGCGTTTGTTGTAGCACAGGCAGACGAAATTGCGCAGTGGCATCATGATTTGGAAGATGCGCTGCGTAGTGGGGCGATGTCAGCCAGCGCGGTATGCGGAAAAATCAGAGAAATTTTAATCGGGATCATGAGCGAAAGTGATAAACGCTGCTTAGAGGAAATGGAGCAAGACGCTGAGCAGGAGCATTATGACCGGAAACACTTTGTGACTCTCGCCTCAAAGGTTGTCGTAAATACATTGGTTACGAGAATTGTAGAGTGCTCAAATCAAAACCTGCAAAAGATTTCTAGCGTTCATACGTTAAATGAAAATACCCGACTGAACTTTTTCCGTGAGCATACGGGAGATGAACCCTATATAAAAAATGCGATTGCATTTGATGCATATAAGGACGCTGACGGGGCCAGAGCAGAAACCATGGAAACCCTGGAAAGATTTGGCGATGCAATTAGAACCGAAATCCATCATTCTCCCGAAGTTGAGCGTATGAATGCAAAAGGCATGTACATTATTCGTAAGCTTTTCCAGGCATATGCAACGCATCCGCAGCAACTGCCGGATATTTCAATTGTGCAATTCATGGTGGAGACCCATGAAAAGAACAGCACGTCCGGGGCAAACTACCCGGATATGGCTTCCGCTTATAAGTTGAGCTCCGGCAGGGTTAGAAGTGACTTTGATGCATTCTGGAATGATAAAAACAAGAATGCTGAAAGCAGGAAATTTTCTGCTAGGGTTTGCATGATGCGAAAAATCTGTGACCACATTGCTTCTATGACCGATCATTACGCGATAGAAGAGTATGAAAAGCTGTACGGGTGAATTATGAAAGTACTTCTCATTAACTCTGTCTGTGGTATTGGCAGTACAGGACGTATTTGTACGGATCTTGCACAGCAGTTTGAGGCCGCAGGCGACGAGGTCAAAATTGCCTATGGCCGCAAGAGGACTGTGCCGGAGCAATTCCAAAAGTATGCTGTGCGCATCGGCACGGATTGGGACTGCCAAATGCACGCAATCCAGACCCGGCTGTTTGATATGCATGGATTCGGCTCCAAGCATGCAACAAAAAAGTTTTTGCAGTGGGCCGAGGAATATAAGCCGGATTTGCTTTGGCTGCACAACATCCACGGCTACTACATAAATGTAGAGATGTTGTTCGACTGGATCAAAAAACACCCCGAGATGCAGGTTAAATGGACACTGCATGACTGCTGGGCCTTTACAGGCCATTGTTCGTACTTTACTGCGGTAAAGTGCGCCCAATGGAAGAGCCATTGTTCGTACTGCTCTCAGCTCCGCCGATACCCTGCGTGCTACGCAATGAGCTCCGTTCGCCGCAACTTTGCGCGCAAGCGCGCCGCGTTTACACGCGTGCCCAACCTGACGCTCATCACCCCCAGTAAGTGGCTGGCCGACCTGGTGAAGCAGAGCTTTTTAAAGGATTATCCTGTAGAGGTTCACTATAACACCATCGACACCACAATTTTTAAGCCAACGCCCAGTGATTTTCGTGAGCGGTACGGCCTACAGTATAAAATTATTGTGCTGGGCGTCGCCAATGTGTGGGAGGACCGCAAGGGCTTATTTGATTTTTACAAACTGGCCAAAATGCTGGATGACCGCTATGCCATTGTGCTGGTTGGCCTGAGTGAAAAGCAAATTGAAGATCTGCCGAAAAGTATCAATGGAATCCAGCGCACGAACAGCCCGCAGGAATTGGCCGCAATTTATACGGCAGCCGATGTATTTGTGAATCCGACCTATGAGGATAATTATCCGACGGTGAACTTGGAAGCGCAGGCCTGTGGGACAAGAGTGATTACGTATGATACGGGGGGTAGCAAGGAGATTCTGTATAGAAGTGATTCTATGTCTGTCGAGGTAGGAAACATTCAGATGATTGTAAAATTATTAGGGGAAAAAAGATGAAAGTACTGTTTATGGCCAATATCCCGTCGCCATATCGTGTGGACTTTTTTAATGAGTTGGGGAAGTATTGTGACCTTACGGTGACATTTGAGGGAGAAACAGCGACGGATCGGGATAAAAAATGGAAGGCGGCAGAATATAAGAATTTTAAGGCTCATTTTATGAAAGGTTTTCGCACGAAAAGCGATCAGTTTCTGTGCGTCGAAATTGTTAAAGTAATAAAAAGCGGCTTTGACAGAATTATTGTGGGGGGATACTCAACTCCAACTGCGATGCTGGGAATTGAATATATGCGGCTTCATAAAATTCCATTTTTGATTGAAGCTGACGGGGGTCTTATTTCGCAAGATAATATATTGAAATACTTCATAAAAAAGCATTTTATCTCATCCGCATCTGGGTGGCTCAGCAGCGGAAAAATGACGACAAAATACCTTGTACATTACGGAGCAGATGAATCAAGAATATATTCATATCCTTTTACTTCACTACGTGAGCAAGATATTTTGAAAAAAGCACCGAGCACAGATGAGAAATTAAGACTACGCCAGAAATTGAAGATATGTATGTGAAGTGTAAGAGAATACCTATATAGATATAGCTAAGGTAAATCAAAATTTATCGGCAAAAATCATCAAAGCAATATGAATGACTAAAGGAAAGTGCGTAATAATGAGAAAAGTGGCAATAACAGTTGGACAGTTTATTTATCGAAAAGGCTTTGATGTATTACTTCGTGCGTGGGCAAAGGTTGATAGCGAGTACGAGCTTTATATTATCGGTGCACAACCAATAGCGGAATATAAAGGAATCCGAGAAAAGTTGCAATTAAGTAATGTCCATTTTGAAGGATTTAAGACGAAAGAAGAACTGAAATGTTATTACCAAGCAGCGGATTTATTTGTTTTTCCGACAAGAGAGGACATTTGGGGGCTTGTTGTAAATGAGGCCATGTCAAATGGGTTGCCGGTTATCACAACGGACAAATGCGTGGCAGGGCTCGAACTAATTGAAAACGGTAAAAATGGGTACATTGTTCCCGCAAATAATGATGAAGAACTAGCAAATAAAATCATAGAAATAATGCAAAATGATGCAGAACGAGAAGAAATGGCACAATATAGTTTGGAGAAAATAAGGAATTATACTATAGAAAGTATGGCGGATGCTCATTTAAAAGCGTTAAAAAGCGAGGAACTAAACTAGTGAAAAAAGTGAATAGAAATATATTGATCGTATTGTCGTTCTTCTTGATTGGAATTGGAGGAATTGTTTGGATTGGACTGATGCCGACTAATCTAAGCGCGCAATTACATAAAAATTACATTTTTCTCGTTGTCGCTTATTTTTTATATACTTATTTTTTATGGATCACCTTTGTGCGGCATAAAATTGACTTATTTGAACCGTTGGTTTTTGTCTCGGCAATGTATTTTGCCTTGCTGATTTTTGCACCAATGGTCTGCATTATAAGAGGAACTACGCTGATTCTAGGTGCAGATACAATGGGGGGATGCATAAGAGGAACAACCATTTTTTTGATTTCGTTTTTCTTCTTTTTTATTGGATACTACAAAAAAGGCTCACGAAAGGAAAAACGTAAAAAAATAGATGGCAATGGAGTATTCGATAAATGTCAATTGATGTTACTATTTTGGGTGGGTTGCCTATTTTTGACGATCATATATGATATGAGCGAAGGCAAGAGTCCTCTTTACATTTTGACGTTTGGACAAGCTGGAGCTGTTGCACAGGAGCAAAGTGATTCGTCGTTACAGATTCTTATTAATTTTTCTTATTCATTACTGGGGGCTTGGCTTTATCTTTGGAAAGAGTGGGAAAGTCATGGCATAGTTAAAATTGCGATGTACTTGATAACCTTGTCGGTTTTTGCAACAAGAGGATTTCGATTTATTTTAGTTATTGCATTGTTTGCACCTGTCGTTTTACATTATCTGATAAACAAAAAAAGACCGAATATTTTTAACGTAATTGTCGTCTGCATTCTAATTCTTTCGTTTATGGGTAGTTTTGAAAGCATACGCAACAATTTGAGAACGGGAACTCAAATAACAGAAGTAACAACTGGAACGGATGCCTTATGGGATGTTTTTGATTCGGATTTTTGTACTTTTAAAGCATACTATGGGGTGGTTGAGGCTTTCCCCAAAAAAATGAATTATACATATGGAAAGCAGATGCTGCTTTATACTGCAGTTATGATGATTCCGAGGGCCCTATGGAAGGAAAAACCGTATCCTCCAACGCATGAAGTTGCCACTGTAGCGATGAATGAAGTGGCAGCGAAATCAGGAATGGCATTTCCAAATATAGGCGAATTTTATTTTGAATTCGGACCGATAGGAGTCGTGGTATGCATGTTCATATTCGGTGTACTATGCTCTAACCTTAAGGTAATATTAAAAAAAGCAGATGATATAGAAGATTTGATTATTTATAGTGTTACTTTTTTAGCGCTAGTACAAATTATTGGTCGTGGATATATTCCATCTAATTTTTACTTACTAATATTTTTGAATTTACCTATGTTTCTACTAGAGCTGAATAGGCGACTTTGCACTAGATAGGTATATTAAGGAATTGGGGAGAGATAATGAAATCAATTGCCGTTGTGCACCCGGGAAAGCAACATTCGTTTCAAACAGCAAAGGCTGTAAAATTGGCTGGTGCTAGCCTAGAATACTTTACAACGGTTTACGATAAACCGGGCTCTCTAACACATGCTGTGAAGCCTTTCTTGGGAAAAACGGATTCGGAAAAGGCTAATACAAGGCGATGCACAGATCTTAATGATGATGAAGTTAAACAGTTTTTTGAGTGGTATGGACTATATCAACTCCTGATGATGCGAATGCACATTACGGGGGAGGAGTATGACAGAATTAATGATCGACTTAATGTTTGGTTTGGTCATCGGGTAGCGAGGCACCTGAAAAGAGAAAATGTTGATCTTGTGATTTCTTATGACAATAATTCGGCGACGCTATTTTCAGACCTGAAAGAAAAAGCCCCTAACATTATACGTGTTTTAGATGTGTCAGCAGCAAATCGTGTTTACATGAAAAAAATATATGAAGAAGATTTGCAAGTGAGTCCAGAGTTTGCAGATAAATTAAAGGATGAATGCCCAATTTTGGGTGACCAATCTATTTGCGAGAGAATACAAGAAGAAATAAATTTATCTCAGTATTTTCTTGTTGGAAGTTCTTTTGTGAAAAAGAGTTTGGAATACTCTGGGGTAAAGCCGGAACAAATATATGTCTGTCCGTATGGAGTAGATACAGATAAGTTTTGTCGAGAGAGAATAGAGATTAGGCCAGATGAAGAGCCGATTCGTTTTGTGTTTATTGGAGGAACTAAGCAACTTAAAGGCCTCTCGTATATGCTACAGGCGTTTCAGCAGATTGATAACAAGAAAGCGACGTTTACAATTATTGGCACAGATAACATATGTAGCGATTTAAAGGAGAAATACGCAAAAAATGTAACTTTCTTAGGAATGATCCTTCATGAAAAAATGCCGGAAGTACTTCAAAACTATGATGTTATGTTGTTTCCTTCTTTAGGGGAGGGGTTTGGATTATCAATGGCCGAAGCAATGGCTTGCGGATTACCTGTTATTTCAACAGCTAACACAGGGGCGTACGATATCGTTAGTGATGCACAAAACGGCTTTATTGTTCCTATCCAGGACGCAGATGCAATTGCAAACAAAATGCAATGGTTCATAAATAACCGTGAAGAAATTCCGCGAATGGGACAGAATGCCATGAAAACTGTTTCAGAGTTGACATGGGACAACTATTATAAACAAGTAGCCGCGGCAATTGGGGAGATCATAGAGCGTGAAAAAGGAAATTGTCTTACTGGGCGATAGTATAACGCAAGGACTTGGCAGCAAAAAAGTAAACTTTACAAGTGAATTACAGAAATCTTTAGGTACAGGATATGCTGTCGATAATATGGCTTTTACAGGAACCACTGTACATTATTTGGAGCAAATTTTTGATAAGATTTTGCAAAAAAGGCCTCAATATGCTGTTATCTTGTATGGAAATGTAGATGCACAAATTCGTCCAAGTCGAACGGGCTACATCTATCCTCTTATTCCAAAACGTTTTCAAGGGGGAGGCATGTTAATGCCGCGTCCGTTTTATTCCCATACGTGGCATAAGCGCATTGGACAAAGAGCCGAAAATATGATTCGTTATATATTAAGAAAGGTGATTTGTGCTGTAGATGGATATGAACAGTGGGTTACGTTGGATGAATTTCAATGTGTATATCAAAGAACTATAAAAGAATTACAAGTAAATGGAATAAGACCTATTATTTGCTCAACTGTATATATTGACGACAGTATGTTTCCGGGAAGTTTGGAGCAATATAAATTGTTTAGTGCTAAGCTCAAGGAAATTTCTATAGCTGAGAACGTTCCCCATGTCGATTTGATGTCTCCGCTGAAAAAGTCAGTTGAGGATAATGGCTGGCAAAGTATCTATTGCTTTGACCATTTTCATCCAAACGGTAGAGGCTATCAAATCATATCTCAGATCCTTGCAAGCGCAATTTTAAAGGAAGAGACTTTTTGCCATAAGGAGTAGCATTCCATGGGAAAATTAGCTCGAAACTATGTATATAATATTATCTATCAAATACTTGTTTTAGTAGCACCAATTGTAACGGCCCCCTATTTGGCGCGTGTATTAGGTGCGGAACTATTGGGTACGGCAAACTACGTTGTAACAGTTGCAGGAGTCTTCACAACAATCGGATTGTTAGGTATGCAGAACTATGCCATCCGAGAAATTGCATACGTGAAAAAGAGTAAACTCACTCTAGAACGGAGCTTCTATGAACTGTACGCTGCACGACTAATACTCATGGTAGTGACAGTTTTAGTATACTTGGTTTATATTGATGTATCTAAGTATCCGACACTTATGTGGATACAGATTATGTATGTCATTGCAGCATTTATCGATCCATGCTGGTTTTACATAGGCATGGAAGATATGGGAAAGGCGGTGGCTCGTAATTTCTTTGCGAAGGCAGCAAATGTTATTGGGATTTTTATTCTTGTAAAAACACAGACGGATTATGTGAAATATGTCTTTTTGCTTTCGTTTATGACGCTTTTTGCGTCGTTACTCGCAATACCACATTTGTGGAGCTATTTTCAGATAAGACTAACAAAGGTATCCGTTCGAAACATACTGCAGCACTTGAAAGGATCGTTGGAGTTATTCTGGCCGCAGGTAGCCACAATGATTTATTTGTCTATAGATAAAATTATGCTGGAGCATTTTGTATCATCGAGTGCTGTTGCGTTTTATGATCAGGCAGAGAAAATCGTAAAGATTCCGCTTACGTTTATCACGGTATTAAGTACCGTGATGATGCCACGATTGGCAAGTCAGTTTGCGGATAATAATTTGGTTCAGGTGAAGAACTATTTGGCGAAAACAATTACGTTTTCTTCAATGCTGGCATTTCCGATGATGTTTGGTATTGCGGGAATAGCATCTATGTTGATTCCGTGGTATTTAGGAAACGAATTTACCCCTGTAATTCAAGGAATTCGCTTTTTATCACCTATTATAGTTTTATGCTCACTGGTGGGAATATCGGGAGACCAATATTTGGTTGCAACAAAGCAAACAAACATTTTAACAGCTTCATATTTTTGCGCTGCAATAGCCAATGTGATAGTTGACGCTCTTTTGATTCCACAATACAGTATTACTGGTGCAGCAATTGGAACAATCATAGCGTATGGCGTTAGTTTGATTATCCAATATAGAGTGTTACTACGCTCTATCGATATAAAGAAAACTTTACTGATGTCTTTGATATATTTAATAAAGTCGCTCCCTATGCTGGTGATTATTATATGGCTGTCAGAAAGGATGCCGCCGAGATGGACGACAACTATAATTCAAATTTTGGCAGGAGGCATTACGTATTTGGTTGTTTTACTTTTATCTAGAGATTCAAGCAACGGTGTACAAGGGGCTACAAGCGGTATAAAGAAACAAGTGGTTTGATAGAGTGGAAAGAGTGTCAGATTTTCCACTCTATCTTTACATAGTCGCTGG
>OCHC01002198.1_pt1 | contig 12377 bp, 9 predicted proteins | sample 1538641 | NCBI WGS metagenome assembly OCHC01 (sample SAMN04571714, study PRJEB22368) | human gut metagenome | biome: human gut; material: stool | host: Homo sapiens | place: Luxembourg | collected 2012-08-17
CCGCAGGAGGCGCGCGATGAGCACGTTCGCCCTCTGGCGGCTGTTTCACCGCCCCGGCTTGCGCGGCAGCGCCGGCCACACCTCGATGCTGGCAATCATCGCCTTCGCCGCAGCCACCACCATCTTCCTCACCGTGCTCGGCGGCGTACACGGTTTCATCTGGCGGGCTTCGGCCGATCATACCGTCGCCTGCGCGTTCGACTTCGGTGCCTGCCGGCCCGATACGGTGGCCGCGTGGAAACGGCAGATCAGCGACCCGACGAGCCTGGCCCAATTCTCCACCGCCTATGTGGCGTTGGCGGTATTCGCCTGCATGCTGCTCGTCGTGCCGTTCGTGGCGCTCGCCGGTTCCGCCGCACGACTGGCCGCATCCCGCCGCGACGCCCGTCTCGCCGCCCTGCGTCTGGCCGGCGCGACCACCGGTCAGGTGGTGCGTCTCACCGCGCTTGACGCCGCCGGACAGGCGCTGATCGGCGCGCTTATCGGCATTGCCGGCTATTGCGCCCTGATGCCGGCAGTCATGCTGATTCCCTTCCAGGAGCAGCGGTTCACCTTCGAACAGCTATGGGTCGGCCCGCTGGCGCTGGTAATCACCTTGGCGGGCGTGGCCATCTTGGCGCTGATATCGTCGCTGGTCACCTTGCGCCGCGTGGCAATCACCCCATTGGGTGTCACCTCGCGCACCGCCACCGCATTGCCCTCAGGCACCCGTATGGTGCTGTTCGTGGTAGTCGTGGTGGTGGCCATGATCGTCTTCAAGAACCCGGCCATGCTGGCTCAGGCCGGCCAGGCGGTGATGTACGGCGTGATCATCGGTTTCATGCTGCTGTGCTTCGCGCTGGTGAATCTTATCGGCACGTGGGTGATCACCGCTCGCGCCAAGGCCAAGGCCAAGCGCCCCAAGGATGCGGCCACGATGATTGCCATGCGCCGTATTCTCGACAACCCTAAGCGCGCCTGGCGCAATGTGTCCGGCATTGCGTTGGCCGTGTTTATCGCCGGCATCACGTCGATCTGCGGATTCTTCGGATCGGCCGCCGTGGTCGATGACGCCAACGACCCGTTCACCGTGTTCATTCGTGACATCGGCACCGGCGGCATTCTGACGCTCGTGTTCGCCGCTGTGCTTGCCGCGGTCAGCTCCGGTGTGATGCAGGCCGGCAGCGTGTACGATCAGGCCGGCGAATATCGCATGCTGGTGTTGGAGGGCACTGATGTCAAGACCTTGAACCGTGCGCGATTCATCGAGGTACTCACCCCGCTCAACATCGTGGTGATCGTGGCCGGCGGCTGTTCCATGCTGCTTATGGCCCCTCTGTTCGCCGCTTCGATGACCGAACCGGCCACGCTGGCCAGCTTCTTCGGCGGGCTTGTGTTGTGCTATGCGCTGGTTTCCATCGGCGCGTTCGCGTCCAATCATGTGGCGGCCAGCTTGAATCTGACCGATTATCGGGCTGATGACTGAGCCGAGCTGCGCAGCGAATCGTTCTCAATAACAACTGTGCGTACTTTCGTATACGCAAATCGAACGTAGAAACGCTGAAATCACCGCAAATATGCGGATGAGCAAATGTTCGTTTGTGCGATATCTGTGCATTTGCGCGCACGGATACTATTGAGAACGCTTCTCTGCGCACCCATCACGACAGCAGCGCCGCGATGATCGCGATAAACACCGGGCTGGTCATGGTGCTCATCAGAATGCCGTCGCGCGCGAAGGTGAGACCCACGTTGTAGCGGGCCGCGTAGTTGTATACGTTCTGGCCGGTGGGCAGAGCGGCGAGTACCACGCAGGCGTACAGCTCGGAGCCGCGGAAGCCCATCACGAAGTAGGCGAGCAGGAACGCGATAATTGGCATGATGATGTTCTTGAGGACCGCGACCGTGAAGATGGCCGGGCGATCGCCCTTCTGCTGTAGCGGCTTGGTGCCGTGCAGGGACATGCCGAACGCCATCAGGATCATTGGCACAGCCGAATCGCCGATCATGTCGATCGGGTCGAAAATGAATTTCGGCACTGGGAACCAGCCGCTTTTAGCGGAAATCGCAGAGACCACAATGCCCAGCAGCGAGCCGATAAGCAGCGGCTGATGCAGTGGCTGCTTGGCGATTTCCTTGATGGAGACCTTGCCCTTGGTGGTCACGTCCAGCACTGTCAGGCCCACCGGTGTGAAGATGGCCTGCTGCATGACCAGAATCGGTGCCACAAGAGCCGGATTGCCCAGAATGTAGGTGGCGATTGGCAGGCCGATGTTATTGGAATTGAGGTACAGCGAATTCAGGGCACCGATGGTGGCGTCCGGGGCATTCAGGTGGAAGAACATACGGTTGAGCACCAAAAACACCACGCCTACCAGCACGGCGGAGAAGAACGCCACGATAATCGAGGGGTGGAAGATGTCGAAAATCGGCTCCTTGGAGAGAATCGCGAACATCAGGCACGGGCTCGATACGAAGAAGGAGAACCGGTTGAGCACCATCTGAGCGGACGGCCCGCCGATTCGCATTCGTGCGGCAACATATCCCACCGCGATTACGATGCCGATAACGCAGAAGCCTTGCATGGCGCTGATTAGACCTGGCATAATCCTCCCTTTCGCCACCCCAGTGTGGCACATAAAAATGTATTCGGCCGCAAAATCTCATGTAGTGAGTGTGCTGGGCCCGCCGCCCACGCGGTACGCTGTTCACATGACGCTTGAATTGAACCGCACCGCATCCACTGCCGAGCAGCTGAACAGCCTGCTCACCCAGATCATGGAGAACTTCTCCGTGTCCGACCACGAGGGCCCCCTCACCGACGAGGTCGAGGCCTTCCTTAACGAGCAAGAGCACCTGACCGTCCGCCGTCACGGCGACACAGTGGTGGCCAGCACCGACTTCGGCAAGCCGAGCCGTGTGATCTTGGCCGGGCACCTCGATACTGTGCCGGTCATCGACAATTTCCCACCAAAGTGGCTGGAGCCCGGCGATTCGCTGATTCGCGAAGAAATCGCCCACGCTCATCCCGAAGACCGCGTGCTGTGGGGCCGCGGTGCCACCGATATGAAGGCCTCCGACGCGGTGATGCTCTACCTCGCCGCCACGCTCGACGGCCGCACGCCGGAAACCACCCCGAAAGTCGACCTCACCTACGTCTTCTACGACCATGAGGAAGTCGTCGCCGAAAAGAATGGCCTACGCAAAGTCGTCGAGGCCCATCCCGATTGGATCACCGGCGATTTCGCCATCATCGGCGAGCCCACCAACAGCGGCATCGAGGGCGGTTGCAACGGTACGATTCGCTTCGACGTCGTAACCCACGGCGTGGCCGCGCACTCCGCCCGTGCATGGATGGGGGAGAACGCCATCCACAAGGCGGCCGACATTCTGAACCGACTCAACGCCTACGAGCCGGCCACCGTGAACGTGGACGGGCTCGATTATCGCGAGGGCCTCAACGCCACGCTGATCTCCGGCGGCAAAGGCACGAACGTCATTCCGGATGAATGCCGCGTACACGTCAACTACCGCTTCGCCCCGGACAAGTCGTTGGCCGAGGCCAAGGCTCTGATGATGGGCGCGGACGCCGGTGCCGAACTCGGCAATGGCGAGCATGTGGCTACCGGCGGCGTGTTCGAGGGCTACGGCATCGAAATGAAGGACGAAAGCCCCTCCGCGCGCCCGGGCCTGAACGCCCCGCTCGCCCAGGATCTGGTCCGACTGGTTAAGGAGCGCACTGGCCGCGACCCGCTGGCCAAGCTCGGCTGGACCGACGTGGCACGCTTCTCTCAGCTCGGTATCCCGGCCGTCAACCTCGGTGCCGGCGATCCGCTGCTGGCTCACAAGCACGACGAGCAGGTGCCTGAATCCGACCTGACCGCCATGGCCGCAATCCTTACCGACTGGCTGGTCTGACACCTCTCTAGCTCCCCTCCCTGAGGGGAGCTGTCACCGCGGGGGAGGGGAGCCGAGAGAACGTCAGCCTCGCCGGGCCACGCCCGCACAAAATATGTGGCATACTAAAGGATGGTGGTTCTGCATAACCATCAGCGTGCGAGATGGCGTCGATCCCCTTGCGGCTCTTGAGAATGAGACAACGCAAGCGCCGGTGTCCGCCACCCGCAGGACAGACTTGAGACGAAGTTGCCTTTACGCGGCGCGTTTTCGTGCGGCCACGGTGAGAGCGTGGTGTGAGACAAGCGTATAGGCCTGGAAATAGGCGTCGTGATGCAGCGCGCCGCGAGGAGCATTGTGCCCACTGACAACCGTGAAGGTTTCGTCAACGACGGAACCGATAATTCAACCGTATCCAATGCCGATTCGGCTGCAGCCGTGAACGCTGCGCCTGCCGCCGCCTCCCAGCCCGCCGAACCTGTTCGCCGTCGTCGTGGCGGCCGCCGCGTGGTCCGCGGCACCGGTGCTGCCGGCGCTTCTCTGGAACTGCAAGTGCAGGAACGCGCCCCGCTGTTCGAAGCCCCCGCGCTTCCCGATGCCGGCACTGCGGCCGATTCCAAGTCAGCCGATTCCAGCGATTCCGATGAATCCAGCGATTCCCAGGATTCCGCCGAACGTCCAACCCGCCGCCGTTCGCGCCGCGCCGCTTCCGCAGTGGCCGACTCGGATAGCGAGGATGATCGTCCTCGTCGTTCGCGCCGCACTGTCAGTGCCGATGATTTCGATGACGATGACGCCCCACGTTCCCGCCGCCGTTCGGTTGTGGACGATGACGATTACGACGAGGACCGCCCGGTTCGCCGCCGCTCTCGCTCCCGCCAGTCCGACGATGATGACTACGAGGATCGGCCGGTTCGCTCCCGCTCTCGCCGTGCGTCTATGGATATGGATGATGATGACGAGGACCGTCCGGTTCGCCGTCGTTCTCGCCGTGCAGTTGCGGATACGCACGAGGACACCCCGGATGAGCGCCTGTTCGACGCGGTCGAATCCCTGCCCTCTGGCCACGAGGCCGTGCGTCGCGGCAAGCCGATGACGTCCCTGCTCTTCCAGGAACCGGTACTGCCCGCCGCTGTGGATGCGCACGATACCGCTGACACTCGTGATGACGATGTTGACGACGACGAACGTCCGTCGCGTCGCTCCCGCCGCTCGCGCAGCCACGATGATGACGACGCGCAGCCGCGCAGCCGCCGCCGTGACGACCGTGACGATCGTGGCCGCAATGCCGCCGACCGTGATGCGTCTCGTGACGCTTCCCGCAACGCTGCCGCCGGTGACGCCAATGCCAGCGCCAACACGGACCATGATGATTTCGATTCCGATGACGCTTCCGACTCTCGCCGTTCCCGTCGCTCCCGCCGCCTGAACGCCCAGGAGCGCCGTGCAGCCGCCGAAGTCGAGCAGATTGAGGAAGACCTCGAGCTGGACGATATCGCCTACTCGCCGATTGCCGAAGAGGAGGGCGACGAAGAATCCGACGCCACCCGCACCCGTTCGCGCCGTCGCCGCCGTCGCGGCTCACGCGGCGAAACCGGTGCCAACGGCGAGCACGATACCGCCGAGAACGATGCCGAAGATACGCGTTCCCGCCGTCGTGACGATCGCGATGATCATGACCGTGATCGCGATGAGGACGATGAGGAGCAGACCGTTACTCGCCGTCGCCGTCGCCGTCGTGGCGGCAAGAACGGCGAGGGCACCGACGACCAGAGTCAGAGCAGCGAACAGCCGCTGGTCCGACGCTCCCGCAAGCAGCAGTACATCGACGAGATCACTGATGTGGAGGGCTCCACTCGTCTCGAGGCCAAGAAGCAGCGCCGCCGTGACAACCGCCGTGAGCGCAGCCGCCAGAGCCAGCTCATGGAACAGGACTTCCTCGCACGCCGCGAGAACGTGGACCGCCTGATGGTGGTGCGTGAGAAGGAACATCACACCCAGATTTCCGTGGTGGAAGACAATGTTCTGGTCGAGCATTACGTCTCCGACATTCAGGAAGTACAGACCGTCGGCAACATCTACCTTGGCCGCGTGCAGAACGTGCTGCCCAGCATGGAGGCCGCATTTGTGGACATCGGCCAGGCCCGCAACGGCGTGCTCTACGCCGGCGAGGTCAACTGGGATGCCGCTCGTCTCGAAGGCCAGCCGCGCCGCATCGAGCTGGCGTTCAAGTCCGGCGACCCGGTGCTCGTGCAGGTCACTAAGGACCCGATCGGCCACAAGGGTGCCCGCCTGACCTCTCAGGTCACGCTCGCCGGCCGCTTCCTGGTGCTCGTGCCATCCGGCGGCATGACCGGCGTGAGCCGCAAGCTTTCGGAGCGCGAACGCAGCCGTCTGAAGAACATCGTCTCCAAGATCGCCCCGAAAGACATGGGCGTGATCATCCGTACCGCAGCCGAGGGCGCATCCGAAGACGCCATCGTCAAGGATCTCGAATCACTGGTCCGCCAGTGGGAGCGCATCAACGCCAAGCGCGAGGAATTCTGGCACGGCAAGCGCCCGAAGCTCCTGCAGGGCGAGCCCGACGTGGCCATCCGCGTGGTGCGCGACATCTTCAACGACGACTTCAGCAAGCTCATCGTGGAAGGTGACAAGGTCTACGACCGTATCGAGGAATACCTTGACACCATGGCCCCCGACTTGAAGGACAAGCTGGAGAAGTGGGACCCGGCCGAGCATGAAGGCAAGGACGTGTTCGACAAGTGGTCCATCGACTCCCAGCTGCGTAAGGGCATGGAGCGTCAGGTCTACCTGCCGTCCGGCGGCTCGATTGTCATCGATCGCACCGAAGCCATGACCACCATTGACGTGAACACCGGCCGCTTTATCGGCAAGGGCAAGTCCTTGGAAGAAACGGTGACGCGTTGCAACCTGGAGGCGTCTGAAGAGATCGCCCGCCAGCTGCGCCTGCGCGATATCGGTGGCATGGTGATGATCGACTATGTGGATATGGTCATGCCCGCCAACCGCGATCTGGTGCTGCGCCGCTTGGTTGAATGCTTGGCACGCGACCGCACCAAGCATCAGGTGGCCGAAGTCACCTCGCTCGGTTTGGTGCAGATGACCCGCAAGCGCATCGGCCAGGGTCTGGTCGAGGCGTTCTCCGAGGAATGCCCGACCTGCAAGGGCCGTGGTTTCATCCTGCATGATCAGCCGACCGTTTCGGCCGACTACGACGATCCCTACGCGCTTCGCGGTGGCGACCCGTTCGTCAAAACCAACAAGCACGGTCGCGGCACCGCTCCCGCTCCCGAACCGGCTGGTTCCAGCGCCGACGTCAAAGCCAAACTGGCTCAGATTGCCGCCGCTGCCGTCGCTGCCAACAACACGGCGGAAGAGTAAGCGGAAGAGTAACAGGTGTGTCGTGCTTGACACGCGGGCAAAAATCATTTGATTTAGTCCGCATGGTGGTGTAGATTCGAAACTCGGTGTCTGACCGCAAGCTCGGTGCGTGTTAGGCAAGGTAGCTTTCCAAAACATAAAAGGAACGATAATGTACGCGATTGTGAAGGCCGGTGGCCATCAGGAAAAGGTCGAGGTTGGCGACGTCATCCTCGTGAACCGTCTCGACGCTAAGAAGGGCGATACCGTGGAATTCCCGGTCTCCCTCGTTGTCGATGGTGACAAGGTCACCCTTGCCGCCGCCGATCTGGCCAAGGTGTCCGTCAAGGCTGAGGTTGTGAACGACGAAGCCAAGGGCCCGAAGATTAGCATCCAGAAGTACAAGAACAAGACTGGTGTTGCTCGCCGTAAGGGTCATCGCCAGAAGCTGACTATCGTCAAGATCACGGCGATTGCCTGAGTTATAGAAAGGACCATGAATCATGGCACATAAGAAGGGTGCGTCCAGCTCTCGCAACGGTCGCGATTCTAACCCGCAATACCTCGGCGTGAAGAAGTTCGGCGGCGAAGCCGTCGTGGCCGGCAACATCATCGTTCGCCAGCGTGGCACCAACTTCCACCCGGGCCACAACGTCGGCATGGGCAAGGATCACACGCTGTTCGCCCTCACCGATGGCTCCGTGAAGTTCGGTGTGCGTCGCGACCGCAAGGTTGTCGACGTCATCGCCTGAGCGATATAGCGTCAAGCTTTTTTCAAGCCGCGCCCGTAAGGACGCGGCTTTTTTGTAAGGTAATCAATATGAGTGATTTTGTGGATCGAGTAACCGTCCATGTCAAGGGCGGCGATGGGGGCAACGGTTCGGCCGGCATCCGTCGTGAGAAATACAAGCCGTTGGCCGGCCCGAACGGTGGCAATGGCGGCGACGGTGGTTCCGTGGTGTTCGTGGCCGACCGTAACGCCACCAGCCTGCTCGACTATCGTTTCATGCCGCATCGTGTCGCCGGCAGCGGCACCATGGGTTTGGGCGACAATAAGGACGGCTCCAAGGGCGAGGACCTGATTCTGCCCGTGCCCTGCGGCACCGTCGTCTTTGAGGCGCGCGGCGAACAGGGCAAAGCCAAGCATCCCGGCGCGCAGCTCGCCGACCTGCGCCACGAGGGCGACCGCTGCGTCGTCGCCCAAGGCGGTGCCGGCGGCCTCGGCAACATCGCCCTGGCTAACAAGACCCGCCGCGCCCCCGGCTTCGCCCTGCTCGGCGAACTCGGTGAAGAGCGCGACGTGATTTTGGAATTGAAGTCCATCGCCGACGTGGCGTTGGTCGGTTTCCCCTCGGCCGGAAAGTCGTCCCTGATTGCGGCGATGAGTTCCGCCAAGCCGAAGATCGCCGACTACCCGTTCACCACGCTGGTGCCGAATCTCGGCGTCGTTATCGCCGGCGACTCTCGATACACCATCGCCGACGTGCCGGGCCTGATTCCGGGCGCCTCCGAAGGCAAGGGCCTGGGACTGGAGTTCCTGCGCCACATCGAACGTACCGAAATCATCGCCCATGTGATCGATTGCGCCACGCTTGAACCGGACCGCGACCCGATGTCCGACTACCACGCGCTGGAAAACGAGTTGGCGCTCTACGCCGACAAGCTCGAGCTGCCGTTGGGTGCCATCCCGATTCCCGAACGCCCGCGCATCGTGATTCTGAACAAGATCGATGTGCCCGAGGCCAAGGAATTGGCTGAGTTCGTGCGTCCGGAGTTCGAGAAACTCGGGCTGAAGGTCTTTGAGATCTCCACTGCCTCGCACGAGGGTCTAAAGGAGCTCAACTTCGCGTTGTCTGCGCTGGTGCACGAGATGCGTGAGGAAGTGGCCAACCGCGAGCAGGCCGAAGAGGAGGCTCGCGTGGTCATCAAGCCATTGGAGACCAAGGGCCGCCGTCCGCGTCGTGCTGACGAGGGCGGCAGTGCGCTTGAGTTCACGGTCGAGCGCCGCGAACTCGGCAATGGCGAAGTGTTCTTCGAGGTGCGTGGCGTCAAGCCGGAGCGCTGGGTCATGCAGACCAACTTCGACAACGACGAGGCCGTGGGCTACCTGGCTGACCGCTTGGCCAAGCTGGGCGTGGAGGACGAGCTGCGCCGCAAGGGTGCTCACCCCGGCGACGAAGTGCGCATCGGTCGTGGTGCCCGTATGGTCGAATTCGATTGGGATCCGACCATCTCCGCTGGTGCCGAAATGCTCGACGGCTCCAACCTCGGTGCCCGAGGCAAGGATCTGCGTCTCGAAGAGCTGGACCCGCGCACGCACCGCCGCTCCAACGCCGAACGTCGTGCCCAATACCACGAGATGATGGACGCCCGTGCCGCCGTGCGCGACGCGATGATGGCCGAACGCAAGGCCGGCCACTGGGCCGACCCGACCGTTGACGACGATCGCCATGACGAAACCAGCCTGTTCGGCCACGGTGAGTCCAGCGAAGATGGTGAAACCGAGGAATAAATGAGCACTCCAAGTCAGGCCGAGGTGCGGCGCATGATCGCCGCAGCCGGAACCATTGTCGTGAAAGTCGGCTCCAGCTCGCTGACCCAGCCGAGCGGTCACCTCGACCCGGACAAGCTCGACGCGTTGGCCGCGGCCTTGGCTCAGGTCCGATTGATGGGCGGACGTGTGGTGCTGGTCTCGTCCGGTGCTATCGCCGCCGGTTTCGGGCCTCTGGGCTTTGACTCGCGGCCGGTGGACGTGGCCACTCAGCAGGCCACCGCAGCCGTCGGCCAAGGGCTACTGATGGCCCGCTACGAGACTGCGTTCGGTCGATTCGGTATTCGCGTCGGCCAGATTCTGATCACTGCCGAAGATACGATTCGTGCCACCCAGTACCGCAATGTGGAACGCACGCTGGACCGTCTGCTTGACCTCGGCGTGGTGCCGATCATCAACGAAAACGATTCGTTGGCCTCGAACGAGATTCGCTTCGGCGACAACGATCGACTCTCCGCGTTGGTGGCCAACCTGGTGCGGGCCGAAGCCTTGGTGCTACTGACCGACGTGGACGCGCTGTACACTGCGCCGCCCTCGCAGCCCGGCTCCCGCCGTGTGGAATATGTGCCCAACGTGATTGATGCGCTGGGCGACATCCAAGTCTCCGGCTCCGGCTCCAAGGTCGGCACCGGCGGCATGGTCACCAAACTCGAGGCCGCGCGCGTGGCGGCCGTCTCGGGCATCCCCACGGTACTCACCTGCGCCTCGAACGCGGGCCCTGCGATGATGGGCGATCCGGTGGGCACCGTGTTCGCACCGGTTAAGGCCCGCGGCTCCTCACGCCGTCTGTGGATCGGCTTCGCCGCCGACCCGCGCGGCACGATTGTGGTCGATGCGGGTGCCGGCCAGGCGATTCGCGGCGGGCGTGCCTCGCTGCTGGCGGCCGGCGCGCTCGAAGTACATGGCGATTTTTCCGCCGGCGATCCGGTCTGGATCGATGCCGAAAGCGGTGAACACCTGGCCCGAGGCCTCGCCGGCTTCGATTCCGAAGAAATTCCGCAGATGCTCGGGCGTAACACCGCCCAACTCAAGCGTTTCCTCGGCCCCCAGTACGCCCACCCACTGGTTCATCGCGACAATCTCGTGCTCGTGTGACTGATGGAATCTGTCACACGACAGATTCCATCACCATAGTGCGGCTCTGGCGATTTTTCGTGCTGTAGGTTTAGCATGGGAGCCATGACTATGGCGCAATGGCAGACTCTTTCCGACCGTATCAACACTGTGGCACCGAGCGCTACGCTCGCCGTCGATTCCAAGGCCAAGGCCATGAAGGCCGCCGGACTTGACGTTGTCGGCTTCGGCGCAGGTGAACCGAATTTCCCGACCCCCGCAAACGTGGTCAAGGCTGCGGCAGATGCCTGCCTTGACCCGAAGAATTACAAGTACACGCCTACGCCGGGCCTGCCCGAGCTGCGCGAAGCGATTGCGGCTAAGATGCTGCGCGATTCCGGCTATGAGGTCAATGCCGATCAGGTCGTGGTGACCAACGGCGGCAAGCAGGCCGTGTATGAATCCTTCCAGATCTTGCTCAACGATGGCGATGAGGTCATCATTCCCGCTCCGTACTGGACCAGCTACCCCGAGGCTGTGAAGCTTGCCGGTGGTGTGCCGGTCGAAGTATTCGCCGGTGCCGACGTGAACTTCGAGCCCTCGCTTGAGGCGCTGGAAGCGGCCCGTACCGAGCATACGAAGGCAATCATCGTCAACTCCCCGAACAACCCGACCGGAGCCGTCTGGAAGCCGGAAACCGTGGAAGCGATCGGTCGTTGGGCCGTCGAGCACCACATTTGGGTTATCTCCGACGAGATCTACGAGCACCTGAACTATGACGATGCGCACACCACCTACATCGGTGCCGCCGTGCCGGAATGCCGCGGGCAGTTGCTGGTGCTGAACGGCGTGGCCAAGACCTATGCGATGCCGGGCTGGCGTGTCGGCTGGATGGTCGCTCCGCTTGAGGTGGCCAAGGCCGCCGCCAAGCTGCAGGGTCATATGACCTCCAATGTGGCCAACATCTCCCAGCGTGCTGCTTTGGCTGCTGTGGCCGGCCCGCTGGATGAGGTGCACGAGATGCGTAAGGCCTTCGACGCGCGCCGCCGTGCGATTGTGACCGCCTTGAACGATATCGAGGGCGTCAACTGCCCGACTCCGACCGGCGCGTTCTACGTTTTTGCGGACATCACCGCTTTGCTTGGCAAGCCGCTGGGTCCCAAGGGCACAGTGTCCGATACGTCCGCTGACTTTGCCGCTGCACTGTTGGATGAGGCCCACGTGGCCGCCGTCCCCGGCGAGGCCTTTGGTGCTCCCGGTTACCTGCGTTTCTCCTACGCACTGGCCGACGAAGACCTAGCCGAAGGCATGCGTCGATTCAAGGAATGGGCTAACTGAGAAGAGTCGCGTGCTACGCGCGCGACACGCGATTTGCGATAATCCACCGGAGCCGTTACTATAACGACTTGGCGGTTTCGCCGTGGCGAAGCGTTCTCTACGGAACGCACGCCGAGGTGGATTTTCACCTAGGGAAGTGGCGCAATTGGTAGCGCAACGGTCTCCAAAACCGTAGGTT
>OCHC01002202.1_pt1 | contig 12364 bp, 11 predicted proteins | sample 1538641 | NCBI WGS metagenome assembly OCHC01 (sample SAMN04571714, study PRJEB22368) | human gut metagenome | biome: human gut; material: stool | host: Homo sapiens | place: Luxembourg | collected 2012-08-17
CAGCGCGACGGCCGGCCCGGCCGCCAGGGCGACGCCCAACGCGATCGCGACGAACCGGTTCCGGCGGTCCGTGCCGGCGCCGATGCGGATGATGTTCCTCATATCGTGTCCTTCTCCTATGGGCGCGGCCGCATGCCGCGCCCGCCCCCTCCCCGACAGGGAGGGGAGTGATCGATGTCGTTGCATGGATGAGGGGCCGGCGTCCCGGTCGGGATGCCGGCCCCGGGAAGGGGCCCTTCCACGCGGCGACGCGCATCGGACGGGCCCCGTCGGGTCAGGCGGCGCGGCGCGGCATGAGGGCCGCGTCCGTGTCGTCATGCGCCGACTTGCGGCGGCGGACCATCACGACGGCGGCGCCGATGCCGGCCATGAGCAGCGCGCCCACGCCGACGGGCAGGATCGCGGAACCGGTCTCGCCCAGCAGCGACCGGCGGCCGTTCCAGTCGTCGGTGTTGGACTCGACTGGCGTGTCCTCGCACAGCGTGCGATCGCCGACGGTCACCTGCCTGGGACCGTCGCCGGCCTCGCCGCCTGTGGACGGCTTGCCGGAGGCGTCGCCGAACGGGTCCTTGTCCACCACGGGGCATTCGACCAACGGGGTGCCGGTGACCTTGGCGCGGTCGGTGTGCCTGTCCTTGGTGAATCCGGTGAGCGTGCCGGTCACCTCCACGGAGTCGCCGGGCTTGAGGACCAGCGTGGACCAGTTGTCCGGGTACTTGAGGTCCTTCACCTCGCCGTCGCCGACGATGGTGTGGTCCTCGAGCTTCAGGTCGCTCGCCTTGAACCAGGCACCGTGGCCGGAATCGTCCTTGCTGGTGTTGGTGAGCGTGAACACGATCACGTCGCCGTCCCTCGCGCCGTCGAGCGCGTCCTTGGAGTCGTCGCGGTCGCCCTTCGGGAAGCCGGACTTCTTGTCCCACTTCTCGATGTCGATGCCCGGGGTCAGGTCAGGGGTGCGGGTCCACACGATGTTGCTGGTCAGGTCCTTGCCGTTCACGTGCTCGGTGAACACGTTCTCGTGGCGGTCGGTGACCTTCACGCGCGTGACCTGCACGTAGGCGCGCCAGCCCTGCTCGTGCGCGTCGTCCGCGGACACGAGGTCCAGGTACGCCTGGGTGGCCTGGATGTCCACGAGGCCGGTGGAGGGGTCGATGTTCGCGGTGAACATGTCGCCGCCGAGCTTCGAGCTGTCGAAGCCGCTGCCGGCGATCCTCTCGCCCTTCCTGGCGATGGCCTCGCCGCCCCGGTACAGGTCGCGGGCCGCGTACACGGCCCACTGGCCGGTCGCCTTGTCGTACGCCGGGTCGAGCTGGTCGGTGATGCCCCAGTTCGCGATCTTCTGGTAGGCGCGGTCCGCGGGCAGGATGCTGGAATCCAGCTGGTAGAGGAACGTGGAGTCCAAATACACGCTCCTGCCGTCGACGCTGTGGCCGCCGACCTTCACGGTCACGTCCTTCTTCGGGTTGATCGGCTTCAACGGGTTGGAGACGGTGTTGGTCTTCTTCCTCACGTTGTTGACGATCTGGACCGCGGTGTTCTTCACCACGTAGCCGTCGGTGACCTTGACCACCGTGTAGGGCAGGGTGACCGCGTAGTGCTGGCCGAGCAGCGACTGGTCGATGGCCGGGTCCTTCAACGGGTCGTGGTCCTTGTCGGACTTCTCGCTGTAGGCCTTCAGATCGGTCGGCTGCGGGTCGCCCTTCACGGTCTCGCCGGTCGCGGGGATCTCGGTGTCCACGGTCTTCGCGTACGCGTAGGCGACGCCGTCCCTCACCTGGATGTTGAACGCGTTGGTGTAGTCCTTGCCGTCGTCGCCCGTGATCTCGATCCTCGACGGGTCGATGCTCACGTACTCGTCATCGAAATCATCCGTCAGGCCCAATCGCCATACCTTGTAGGCCTGGTCCTTCTGCGTGGCGTCGAGGTCGATCGTATAGTGGCCGGTGTCGCCCAGCAGCATCGTCTTGCCGTCGATCGAGACGGTCGGGTCGCCCTGCTCCTTGGACTGGGTGTCCTTCTTCGAGGGGTTGAAGACGGGCGGCAGGTTGAACACCTCGTTCGACGGGGTCAGGCTGTTGTTCAGGGTCAGCACCCACTTGTTGCCGATCTTGTGGTCGGCGGGGGCATCCTCCCTGACGGTGCCCTCGAAGCGGATCTGGACGCGCGGGCTGGAGGAGGCGCGCCACTGGCCGATCAGCGACTGGTCCTTCACGGTCAGCTGGAACAGGTGCCTGCCTTCATCCCACCTGGTCGCGTACTTCGACTTCGGCACGACCTTGCCGGTGTTCAGGTCCATCATCTCGACGGTCTGCTTGTCCGGCACGAGGTTCTCGTCAAAGGAGTCCGTGAACGCCACGCTCGTGACCATGGTGGCCAGGTCGGCGGGCAGCTTCGGCTCGGTGGTCAGCTGGTACTCGACCTTCTGGCCCGGGTGGACGACCTTGCCGTCCACGCTCTCCTGGCCGCCGCCCTGCGAGGATTCCGCGATCACGTCCTTCTTCACCGGAGGCACGTAGCCGCAGATCTTCGGCTTGTTGGTCGGCTCGGTCTGCCCGTTCACGGTCTGGCTGCCCTTGTTGGTCAGCTCCTTGCCGTCCGGCGAGGTGCAGAACGTGACCTCGTCGCCCGGCTTCCTGCCGAAGTCCTCGCGCACCCGGGCCGCGCCCTTGCCGTCCGCGAAGTTCACGGTGAACGGGACGAGCAGGGTCAGCTGCAGGCCCTTCCTCATGCCCTTCAGGGTCGTCAGGTAACCGGCCTTCGCGGTCGCGGTCGCCACGGTGCCCTCGACCTTGATGTCGAACATGTCGGTCACGTCGGTGCCCTTGTTCGCGATGTCCGCGACGCTGGTCTGCGTGTAGTGCTTCACCGTGGCGCCGTCGACCGTGTCGGTGCGGTCGGGCTCGGCCTCGGCCGCGAATACGCGGATCTTCGACGCGTCCTGCGGATCGACCAGATAGTCGGCGGCCGCCCAGTCGTCGGTCAGCTCCAGCTTGGAGGGAGCCTCCTTCAGACCGGGGTCCACGGTGCCGTTCACCGCGGAGCCGACCGTGTCCCCGTCGAGGAACTTCATGTCGTCCGCGCCGGTCCTGTTCGTCTCGCCCGGATCGACCACGGCTTGCCACTTGCCGTCACGGTACAGGATCCAGCTCTTGTCCGGGTTCGGCCGCCAGGTCGGGAACCCGTGGCCGTCGGCCTTGCCCGTGCCCTTGTCGTTCCACGTGACGGACGGCGTGTCCGTGACCTTCGACGTGGAAGGCAGCGAGACCGTGATGGTCAGACGGTACTCGAATGTGTGCCTTTCCGGCAGGTCGCCGCCCTTCCACGTGGCCGTGGCCACATCGTTCGGGGCCGGCTGCCCGTCCGCCGTGTTGAACGTGAACTTCGCGGACACGTCCTGGCCGGTGGTCGTGTCCGTGACCTTCTGGCCCGTGACCTTGTACGCCATGCCGTTCGGATCGATCGCATCCTGGACGACCATCCTCTTGCCGCCCACGCCAGTGCCCGTCGAGATCACCGTCTCGTTCGACATGCCATCAGCGCTCGTGCCCTGCTCCACCTTCTTCGTCGGCGGGGCCGGAGGCGTCTCCGGCGGCTTCGGCTGGTACTTGTCCAGCACGATGATGATCAGGTTCGGCGTCGCGCCGGCCCGCGCGATGTTGTCATACGCGATCTTGTCCACGCTGGTCGACGGATCATCATCAAAGCCATCTGAGGTCCGGTAGCTTTGTGTACCGGCATAGTTATATGTATACGGTTTGATCTGCGAGTCCCAGGACGAGTACCACTCGGACGCCGAATAGCCGCCGGACCCGTTGTACACCCATCTGCCGCCCTGCTGGCCCGCGACCACGCCCACGCCCACGACGCGGCAGTCGCCGTCGCCCTCGCCCGGATGACGCTGACGGAACCCGGCCACGCACTTCGACAGCGCGCCCCGCAACGTATCGCGGATCGCCCCCGGCCCGTCATACACGCCGTCGTTCACCACACTCACGCCGGCACGCTTGTACGCGGCCTCCACCGACGCGATGCGCGGCGAGCCGTCCGCGTTCGCGGCCGGACCGAAGCTGCCGGACGCGTCGTCCTTGTACTGCCAGAACATGCCCGCGGGAAGGCCGCCGGTCGCGCCGCCCGGACGGTTGTCTCCCGCGCCGCCCGCATACGCGGTCGACGCCACCAGGCCGCCCGTGGCCAGCGTGGCCACGGCCACCAGGCCGGCAAGCACCGTGCGTGCCGGCCCCGCCCCATGCGCGCCACGCGCGAGCGGTTCATGACTCCGCCCGGCCGACGCCCTATCATGACGAAAACCCATAAGGGTCTCCTCCCTGTGTTGATCAACAGGACGGGCCTCTCCCGCCCCTCACGGAACCGGCCCCACAGGCCGGACTCCACGACCCCCACCCGCACACCCCGGGAAACCACACCGATATCACAGGAAAAACACAGGGAAAAGAGAACTTGGAAATAAAAAGGGTCTTGCCCGAAATTCGAGCAAGACCCTTATGGACTTTATTGATAGTCGTTAATGATGAATCAGACCGTCGCTTGATGGTGGAGGACAATCAGTAGTACATCCGTGTCCTCCGCTGATTGGTCCGCTGGGGGCGGAACCCCCACCGTTGCCGCCTCCGGTCGCGGGCGGCGTGTACGTGCCTCCGCCGGTGTAGCCTCCTCCCGTGTAGCCTCCTCCCGTGTAGCCTCCTCCCGTGTAGCCGCCGCCGGTGTAGCCGCCTCCGGTGTAGCCGGTGCCGCCGCCGTACGAGTAGCCGCCGCCATAGGACTGGGCCTGCTGCTGCGCCTGCGTTTGGGCCGCCGCCGCGTCGGCGGCCGCCTGGGCCTCCTGTTCGGCCTGGGCCTTCTCCTCGGCCTCCCTTCTGGCCTTCGCGTCGGCGTCGGCCTTCGCCTTGGCCTTGACCGACCCGTCCACCGCGTTCACGGCCTCGCCGATCGCGTCCGCGTCCCTGTCCTTGATGGCCTGCTCCAACATGCTACGGGTCTTCTCGTCGGCGACCCTGCCCTTCGAATCGGCGAGCAGCTTCTCCGCGTCCTCGACCGTCCTGTCGAGCCTCGAGGATTCCACCGCCTTGACGGCCTTCCCGAGCGATGCGGCATGGGTCTTGTACCAGGCGGCCTGCCTGTCGAGCTTCGACGTCGCCTCGTCCAAACCGGCCTTGGAACCGGCCAAGCACCCCTCATACTCGGGAGTCCGCGTCTTCAACGCCTTGGCCAGCGCGTCCACGGTCCTCGCGTCCTTCACCTGGTCGGCGGCGACCGCCGAGGCGTCGGCGGCCTGGCCGTTGACGACCGCATTGTAGTCGTTCGCCGCGCCACGCGCCCCGTCGGCCGCCACGGCGCAAGCCTCCTTCGCCTCGGCCAGTTCGCGCGCCGACCACACACGGCAGCCGGCCACACCGCCCACGGCGAGCAGCACCAGCACGCAACCCGCCGCCACGGGTGCCAGCCACTTCGGACGCCTGCGAACCGTTTCGGGCTCGGGTTCGGGCACCACGCCCGCGCCGTCCGGGGACGGCACCTTGTCCTCTTCGCTCATCCTCGTTCCTTTCCTATCATCGGACCAGCCGCCGGCACCCCCTTCCGGGAGAGAGGGACGGTCCGCATGAACACATCCTATGCCACGGCCGGCGATCCCGCCGGCCGGCATGCCATCCACCCGACAATCCGCCGATATCGGGGGAGCGGGAGGGGAAGCCGGACGGCTGGCGCTCCCCTTCCCGAAATGCCAGTACACGCAAGCCACGGCAACCAGGAGCCACAGAAGGGCGGCGTACGCTGGATCCCGTCCATGCCGGCGGCGTGAGGAATCATCGGGGCCGACGGATGGCCTTGCGATAACCTTTGGATTCCGGATCCCATTCCACGGTGAATCGTTCCCTCAACAGATCCAGCACGGCATAGACCTTGCGGCATGCATGAGGATTGACCGGACGGATCTTTCCATGAGGCGTGGCCTCGGAGGCCGCCTGATATAAGCGAATATCCTCTTCGGTCAGCAGCCCGCTGAGATCGATGTTCGCGTGCTCCGGAGCCTTTGGAATGGGGGCGGCTTCAACCTCCGCATCGATCTCTCGCATATCCGCGCACTGGGTGCGACCGAATCCGCAATAGCTGAACATGGAATCCGCATGCCTGCGAATCGTATCCTTGCCGGCCAGCTCCCTGAACGCGGATAGTCCGATTTCATCGGATCTGAATGGCAGGAAGAAATCCCGGGAGATTCTGAGTCGTAACGTACCGTCCGGCAATGGGATACGTTCGATGTGATGCCTGGTCAGAACGGCCCGAAGTAATTGCTCCGCATCGTCCACATGATCCGGATAATCCTCCGCGGACGTCATCTGACGGACCATCCACGGGACGGGGAATTCCAGGAACGGGTCAAAGGGCGTCCCTGGGCCAAAGCCTCCAGAAGCTGCCGTGGGATGGCATCATCCCGGTTCCAGACAAGGAACAGGTCATCACGGTCAAGGTTCGTGGACGAAGCCAGCTCGTCGTCGCCCACCTCGACGGATATGTCCCTGTCCTCATCCAGATAATAGGTGATGTTGATGGTTCCTCTCGGGGAAGGGGAAACGCATGGCACGATACGGCTGACAGCGGAGACCCGGGACAGGAAGGCGCGCGCGTTCCGAATGATCATCCGGGAGGGCGCGAACGTGCCGGGGCCGGCCCAGCCATCTTTCATGTCCAGGAAATCCACGATGGCCGACCCGCCGCCGTAGTCCGATTCCTGCGGGTATCTGTCGTCTGATGCCAGATCGAGTCGCGATTGGCGGGGAAGCGAGAGCGGCAGACGGTCCCTCACCTGTCTCCAGGACAGGGGCTGCCTCGTCCGAAGCGTCTCCAAGAGTTCGGCTGTTTTCATTGGTCCTCCCCAACGCCGAACGTGTCCCTTATCGGCTCGATGAGGGTGAAGAACATTCTATGCGCGATGTCATGTTCCTCCGACAGGGAATCCATCACGGAACGCAGGTCCGTGTCGATGGACGAGCGATTCGAGATCTGCATCATCAGGGCCACGCCTGCACGACTGGGATCCGCGGGGCGTCCGGCGATGCGTGTCATGTCCGCCACCTTGATGGTCGCGTCCAATCCGCAGCCGGCGAGATGCCGATTGACGTATGCCTGGACCGATTCATCATCTTTGGAAGGGAATCCTTCGTCAATCCGGTCGGGAAGGGCGATGGAAAAACCAAGAACGTCCCTGATGAAATGGGAGGAATCCCTTCCTGTGATTTCCGTCGGGAACCAGTCGTCATACCGGATGGAAACCGAATCGAAGCACGTGGCACCCACGGTCTTATTCAATGCCTGTAGAAGTATGTCTATGCCCGATTCGATGACGGGAGCGAAGGAATCCCAGTTGGAATAGTTATCCGGCTTTGTCATGTCGATGCGGAACCGGTCGACGTCCAGGTCGAAGCTGATGCCTTCCCGTTCGTTCTGCAGCTGGTAGCTGTATGGGTAATCGCCTGTGGACCAGCCGTCGTTCTTGACGATGCAGATAATCGAACTATCGGGCTGGGAATCCTTGAAACGAAGCTGATAATTCGAGAAGAAATCCTCCGGACCCTGTGAGGGCGGGTTTTCCGGTATGGACCAGGTCAGCGTGATGCTCAGCCCGTCGAGAGGAGCGTTCCTCAGTGTGTTCTCTCTCATGCCATCCTCCTATGACCCACCCTACATATATCGGGGTACCCGATTAAACATATCCCCATGCATTCCCAATGACAAGCCGTTTCCCGGCATGATACCCGTAATGGTTGCACCCGGAAACACGCATATCGGGGGTCACCAAGCCAGACTCATACGGTCTGGATATCGTCGGTTCGGCAAAGACGGAAACACGCCGCCTTCTCGGAGACATGGGTGAGCCAGTCGCCGACCAACGACAGGGCCAATTCCGTGTAGGCATTGTCGACACCGGGCATCGTACGCAGATTGAAGGTCTACCAGAATCGGCTGCGAGCATAAACATGGCCAGCGAACGCATACCACGGCACATGGAATACATCAGAAACTTGGTCGAGGCCATGCTCGACATCCTCGAAATCATCCTGAACCTGCCCGCCGCCCGGAACCACGATCTGGTGGCGCTGCTCGCCATCGGCTGCCTTGTGGCGCTGTCGCTCCTGCGCGTCATGGCGGCCGCAAGAAATCTTCTTGCCCGCGTCCGTGCGCGGGGACGCCACGCACGCCACAACGTCCGGGAGGGTGGAAAGGGCAGACAAAGCCGAATCGCGCGCCATGCCCGCCGCGGCCGTACGCGGCTCAAGATCCGCTTCGAGGTGGAACACGAACACGAACGGGAGGAATGACCGGCGGTACGCGTCACCGGTAGTCCGGACCGGGATTCCCGCCGCCGCGCAACAGGGCCCGTGCGAGGAACAGGTCCGCCAGTACCGCGCCCGCCAGGTCGAACGCCTGCCAGGGCGCGAACGGCGCGCCCCACGGCTCCCGGAACGCGAGCGAACCCAACCCCGCCTGCATCGCCTCCACCGCCAACGCCAGCATGAACAGGCGGGCGCGACGCGAACCCAGGCCCTCGCGCGAGCCCTCCTCGCGGGACAGGAGCGCGCAGCACATCAGTACACCCAGCACGTACAGGGCCTCCAAGGCCACGTCCATCGGGTTCATGTCCTCGCCTTCCCCGAAAGGAGCTGCCGGCATCGGCCGCACAACCCGTCCGGCGAGCCCTTCCGCCGCGGCGCGCCGCAACGAGAACAGGATGGCAACACACGGTGCGCCCGGCACCTGCCGTACATGTCCTCGCCCTCGAGGCGCCGGCACCTGCCGCATTTCGGGCACATCGGCCTGGCCTGTTCCCGGACCAGTTTCAGGCATCGGGCGCACAACCCGTCCACGGGACGGCTCGTCCGCCTCCCGCATTCCCGGCAGCGGGGCAGATCCTCCAAGTGACGGCACTGGGCGCACAACGTGTCGCCGGCACGGACCCGGCGCCTATGGCATTTCGGACAGATCACCCCCTGCTCGATCCGGCGGCGTTTCTCGGCGGCGAGCTTGAGCAGACGGATCCTCTGGGGCATGCCGGACCGGCACCACTCCACATACCCCGGATCGGCCGGGGACAGGACCCGCAACCCATGCGGACCCCCGGCCTTGCCGGCACGGACCCCGGCAGGATTGTCAGCCATACGAAACCTCCCTGAACGGAAAAGGCACATGATCGCCGACGCCGACACCCACGAAGGGCGCCTATATCGTCAACGGCGCCAGCGCGGCATGACCGGCGAGCCGTCACGCAGACGGAACCGCTGCTCCATCACCACACGTCCCCCTTCCAGCCATGGCAAGTGGCGTTTGACCGTGCCCACGCTGCACTTGCACCACGCGGCCAGCTTCCTGTGCGTCGGATGCGCGTTGCGCCCCTCGGCGGGAGTCTTGCAGACGTGCGCGCAGCATGGGCACGCGCGGCACGGGAACGTCGAGCATCATCGACAGGTAGAAGTCGTGGCTGCCGTCCGACGGGCAGGCCGCCAACAGGCCCGAAGCGGAACCACGGGCCGGGAAGCCGCCATGACGCCCGGCACGCTCAAGCGTTTCATGCGCTCTCATGGCTCTCCTCACCCACGGAACCGGCCGACTCCTCACGCCAACGGGCCTCAAGCATGTCGCGGCGCGTGGCCGCACGGCACAGGGCGAACGTCAGCAGACAGGACGCGGCGAGAATGATGACGACGGCGATCACGAGTATGAGGTGCATCATCGGCCCGCCCCCATTGATCGCGCGAGGATGGCGCGTTCGATGAGTCCGGAACGCTCTGACCGACACGGCATGACCGATTCCTTCCTGTTTCCTGATCCGTTTGCCCGTACACGCGTGCGCCGGGCCGATAACCGTATGGCGGCCCGTCATCGCGTGCCGGAGGCGAGCGAGGCGACCATGGAGTCGATGCCCTGGGAGAGCCGGTCCATGTCCGCCGGGGACGCGGACCCGTCGTCGAGCAGCCCCGCCGCCTGTTCCGTGAGCTGTCCGAGCCGACGGTACAGGTACGGCACCTTGTACTGGTCCGCCGTGCTCCCCGCCAGCAGGCCCCGCGCGTCGGCCACGGCATGTTCGAGCCGGCTCCTGGACCGTGACGATTCGGCGTCGCCGACCGTCTGGCCGGCTTTCGCCACGGCCTTTTCCAGCCGTTCCGACCGTTTCGCGAGCCTGTCGGCGGCCTTGGAGATGCGTTTCGCGTCCGCGTCGAGCGTTGCCGTGTCGCCTCCGGCCGTGCAGCCGGCCGGCGTGACGGGGTCGGCGGAAAGCCGTTCGAGGGTGTCCGCCATATCGGGGTCCGTGGCGCGCAGCGCGTCGAGGTCGACGGATCCCATGATCCGGTCGCGGTCCCGGCCCCATGCGGCCGATCCCGCGGACCATGTCCGGGCGGATCGTTCGCACGCCGCCGACGCGTCGGCCAGCCGTTCGCGCCGGTTCGCGGAGACCATGCCCGCAGTCAGCCCGGCCGTGACCATGAGACCCGTGACGATCACCGTCGCCACGCCCACACGCACCCCGATACGGGGCCTGGTGCGGGCCTCGGCCTCGTCCCCGTCGTCCTTCCCATGCCGGCCGGGCCATGGGAATCGCCGTTTCCCACCAGGCCGCCCGTCGTCCAACCCGGGCATGACCTCGTCGAACCAGTCCTCCTGGCCGTGCGCGCCCATGGTCACAACCCCAGCGGCAGGACCGCGGTCAACGCCTGCCGCTGCTGTCCGCGCAGGCCGGACAGGCGCAGATGGTACTTGCCGACGCGCACGCGCAGGTCGCGTTCGAACACGGCCAGCATGTCGCGGTCCGGGGCGAACAGGGCGATATACCCCTGATGGTCGGTGTCGGGCCAGTTCGCGTCCTGCTCCGCCTCCCGCTGCCGCTGCTCGCGGCGCTCACGGCGTTCGTCGCGCGACAGTTTCCGCTGGTTCTGCAACGTGTCGCGCTGCAGGATGCTGGACTCGCGGTCCCTCAGGTCCTTCTCGCTTTTCTCCATGCTCATGGGCCTCCAGATATGGGTCAGGGCGATCATCCTGCCGCCCTGCAGGATGTCGCGCGTCCAGCCCGCCGGCACGGGCCGGTCGGGCCACTGGGTCACCCACCAGGTGCGCGCCACGCACGATTCCAGGGTCACGCTCTCCCCGTCGAGGCTCTCCTCGCACCAGCCCAGCGTCGGCTCGTCGCGGGTGACCGGAGGACGGTCCGCGTTGCCGGCCGGATCCGAAACCGACCGGATCAGCGTGCGCAGGTCGTCCAGTCCGCACCAGCGCACCGAACCGGGGCGCGCCCCGCATTCGACCAGGGCCGGGGCGACGGTCATCTTCACCAGGTCGCCCAACGCGACCCCGACCCGTTCGCGTTCCGTGAGCCGGCCCCGGGCGTGGTCCACGCCCTTGAGCCGGTCCACGTCGCAGGTCACGGACACGTAGCTCACGTTCGCCAACGGGGTCATGACCTCCGGCAGGGCCCACAATTCCGCCATATCACGGCGCATCCACTCCGGCGACCCGCCATCGTCGGGCAGGTCCGGAGCGGGCGCGGCTCCCGGCAGCAGGAGCGCGGTCTCCTTGAGCTCGACCACTCCCGGCGTGTCCGCCAGACGGGCGGTCAGATCGTTCAAGGCGGCCGCACGCGACGATTTCGACGCATCCGTGCTCAACGTCCACTCCTCGACCTTCAACGCGAGCACCGCGGTCGCCCGCCGGCGTTCCGGGTCGAACAGGTAGCAGGCCCCATGGAACGGGGTGCCGACCACCTCCACGCCGGACCCCTCGACCACCTGGGCCCGGGACTCGACCTGGCCCCACACGCCCAGCACGCCCGCCGGCCGGCCCGAGGCGAGCGGACTCGCCGACCATCGGGTCGCGCACACGCCGCCGCCACGCCAGCCACACGTACGTCCACGCCATCAGGCTCAACCCCTCGTAACGGATCAGCCCGTACGCCATGACCACGCCGCCAGCGAGCATCAACGGCAGCACCATGCCCGCCGCCGCGCCGCCCACGACCATGACCAGGCCGGCCAGGCCCACGCCGATCTGCGGCCATGTCCACCCGAACAAGACGTTCGTGGCCGACAGGCGGCTGAACGCCGCCGTGGGCACCCTCGCCCCGCCGTCCCTGCCATCGGCATCCACCATCAGCAACCTCCGATCAAACAAGAAAAAAGGGCCGGGCGCGATCCCCGCCCATACGGGGACGCCACCCGGCAACGCATCGATAAGTCAGGCCAGGACCGGGCCCGACGGCGACTGTGGCGAGACCGGGGGCGCCGGCACCGCGTCCGGTCCGGGCATCCCGGGAAGCCCCGGATCGCCCGGAGACCCCGGAGCGCCGGACGATCCGGTCCGG
>OCHC01002222.1_pt1 | contig 12269 bp, 11 predicted proteins | sample 1538641 | NCBI WGS metagenome assembly OCHC01 (sample SAMN04571714, study PRJEB22368) | human gut metagenome | biome: human gut; material: stool | host: Homo sapiens | place: Luxembourg | collected 2012-08-17
CGAGCATCTGCAGGCAGAAGTAAAATCCCTGCACAGTGAGAACGAAGCTCTGAAGAGCAAGATGGCACAGGGAGCACTTGGAAATGTCATGGACAAGGTTACCGAAGTTAAAGGTGTGAAATTGCTGGCAGCTGCACTGGAAGGCGTTGACATGAACGGACTGCGTGACCTTGGAGACCAGCTCAAAGAAAAACTGGGCGAAGGTGTCGTAGTACTGGCATCTGCAAATGACGGAAAAGTATGCCTGATGGCAACTGCAACCGACGGAGCAATGAAACAGGGTGCCCATGCCGGAAATCTGGTCAAAGGCATCGCACAGATCGTCGGCGGTGGCGGCGGCGGAAGACCGAATATGGCACAGGCCGGCGGCAAAAATCCGGATAAGATCCCGGAAGCGATCGCAGCCGTAGCAGGAATTCTGGAAGATCAGATCAAATAAGCAAAATTTTCATCGAGAAAAAAGAAGAAAAATCTTGACGTTTCGAGAAAATATGCTATAATGTCAGAAGTGCAATAAAATACCCAGACAGTTGTATTATGCACAATCTACAACTGGAGGGAGGTTAGGTGTGAATTTATGTCAAATGTAATCGTAAAAGAAAACGAGACTTTGGACAGTGCTTTACGCCGTTTCAAAAGAAACTGCGCAAAGGCTGGTATTCAGCAGGAGATTCGTAAAAGAGAACATTACGAAAAACCAAGCGTAAGAAGAAAAAAGAAATCCGAAGCAGCGCGTAAGCGTAAATACAACTAATATGTGCAAATGAAGCCTCTGGCAGTGATGCCGGAGGTTTTCTTTATGTCCTGAAAATGAGAGGAATGTATGCTGTGCAAAAGTGTGCTGCCATCCCCAAAAACAGATGCGAAAAATGTATCGGACCTGTCATGCATGAGCAAATGCCTGCTTATACTGTTTATATAGGAAAAACAGGAGCGTTTTATATGAAAAAGTGGAAAACAAGGGGAATCAGCCTGCTGCTTGCACTGGTGCTCATCACAGGCGGAACGACAGCTGCATTTCCAGGACAGAGTTTTGCAGAAAACGTGGAAATCGAATCACCGGCAGCCTGCCTGATGGAGCTGACGACCGGGAAAATCCTGTATGAAAAAGAGGCGGATACAAGGCGAAGCCCGGCGAGTGTCACCAAGATCATGACCACACTGCTGATCATGGAAGCAATAAAGAGCGGGAAGATCACACTTCAGGATGAAGTGGTGACAAGTGCTCATGCCAAATCCATGGGCGGCTCGCAGGTATTTCTGGAAGAAGGGGAAAAACAGACGGTTGACACTTTGCTCAAATGTATTCTAGTGGCATCCGGGAACGATGCTTCCGTTGCCATGGCAGAATACATAGGCGGAAGCGAAGAAGCTTTTGTTCAGAAAATGAATGAGCGGGCGGCAGCACTTGGCATGGAGAACACACATTTTGTGGACTGCTGTGGCCTGACGGATTCGGATGAGCACTATACAACGCCGCGTGACATTGCAATCATGTCAAGAGAGCTTCTGCTGAACTTTCCGCAGGTTGAGCAGTACACGACAATCTGGATGGAGGACATCACGCATGTGACAGCAAAAGGCAGCAGTGCATTCGGACTTACCAACACCAACAAGCTTCTCAGAAGCTATGACGGCTGTATCGGACTGAAAACGGGCAGTACCGGCAAGGCAAAATTCTGCGTATCGGCGGCTGCAAAGCGTGGTGATATTACACTGATCAGCGTGATCATGGCAGGACCGGATTCAAAAATCCGGTTTGCCAATGCGGCGACGCTGCTCAACTACGGATTTGGAATCTGCCGGATCTACAAAGATGAAGAGCCGCCGGAAGCCGGAGAAATCAAAGTGACTGGCGGAAAAAAGAGAAATATTTTGTGCACATACCGGGAACCCTTTTCTTATCTGGATACCGAAGGCGTGGACTTTTCGCAGATTGAACGAAAGCAGATCAAAGAAGAAACACTTGCAGCTCCGGTGAAACAGGGGGAAAAAGCAGGAGAACTGCAGTATTTTCTGAACGGAAAACAGATCGGAAGTGTGGATATCCTGACGACAGAAGAAGTGCAGAGGGCAGGTTTTGTGGATTATTTCCAGGAAGGTGTGGAAGCGTTTTTACTTTAGGATCGAAAGGATGTTAAGCACCAAAAGATGCCATAAAACCACTTTTGTGCAAGCACATCGTGGTTTCAGGCTTTTGACCCTGGCATCAAATATATTTTGACCATAACGACATCCTATGTTATAGTTGTAGTTATGAGAAAGATATTTTATGAGATAGGGACAACAAAAAAACAGAAAGAAGATACCACAAAGCGAGAAATGGTCCTGTTTTGTTTAAGTGACCTGCACGGGACCTGTTACGAACCAGGAAACCGGCCGATCATCGAGTGTGCCTGGGATCAGAAACCGGATCTGATACTGGCTTCGGGCGATATGTTAAGTGGAGACAGGGAGGAGGGCGATGCCATAGCCGTGGCTCTGCTCTCCCGTCTTTCGGATCTTGCACCGGTCTGTTTTGTAAACGGAAACCATGAGATGTGTGTGGAGAGACATCAGCCGGAGCGATATCAGAAATTTATGGATGATCTGAAAAACGGCGGCGTGCAGATCCTGCACAACGAGACGGCATGCTTCTGGATCGACGGTGAGAAAGTTGCCGTGACCGGGTATGAGCTGCCATGGGAATATTACCGGCGGTTCAGCCGCAGACATCCGTCCGTTGTCGGCATGGAGCGAAGCATCGGAAAACGAAAACAGGATGCATACCAGATCCTTCTGACACACAATCCGGTCTTTTTTGAAGAATATACTGCCTGGGGTGCGGACTTTACTTTTGCCGGACATCTGCACGGCGGTTTTATCCGTCTGCCGTATTTTGGCGGAGTCATCAGCCCGCAGTTCCAGCTGTTCCCGAAGTACGACCGCGGTCTGTATCAGATGGATACAAGCAGCATGGTCGTCGGTGCCGGCATGGGTAATCATTCCGGTCTGTTTCGGATCAACAATCCGACCGAGATCGTTACCGTGCGGATCAAGAGGTGAAATTATGGGGATTGCAGTAAAATTACAGGCTTTTGAAGGACCGCTCGACTTGCTTCTGCACCTGATCGAAAAGAATAAAGTCAGCATTTATGATATACCGATCGCTGAGATCACCGACCAGTACATGGCGTATCTCCATGAAATGAAAAAGCAGGATCTTGGCGTGATGAGTGAGTTCCTTCTGATGGCGGCAACGCTTCTGGATATCAAATCACGGATGCTGCTCCCGAAAGAAGTGAACGAAGAGGGCGAAGAGGAAGATCCGCGTCAGGAACTGGTGCAGCAGCTGCTCGAATATAAGATGTATAAATATATTTCTTATGAACTTAAGGAACGCAGGCAGGATGCCGCTCAGGTTCTCTACCATAAGCAGGATCTGCCGGAAGAAGTGAAGGCATATAAGCAGCCGGTATCCACAGAAGAGCTGCTTGCGGGCGTGACACTTTCCAGGATGCACCGGATTTTTGTGGATATCATACGGCGGCAGAACAATCGCATCGATCCGATCCGCAGTACGTTCGGCACACTGCAGAAAGAAGAAGTAGACATGGATCAGATGCGGGAAAAAGTGGCAGAATATATTGAGCAGCACGAAGTCTGCAATTTTCGGGAACTGCTTCTTGGACAGGCAACGAAAATGCAGGTTATCATAGCATTTCTCATCATTCTGGAGATGATGAAGGAAGGCGTTATTACGATCGTTCAGGAGGAAAGTTTCGGTGAGATCCACATCGCAAAAAACAAGACAGATGAAAGCGGCAGTTGAGGCGATCCTGTTTGCCATGGGCGGATCGGTGGAAGTCGAAAAGATTGCAGCGGCACTTGAAATGAAGGTTGAAAGTACAGAAGAACTGCTCGCAGATATGATGGAGCAATATAAAAAAGAAGACAGAGGGATTCAGATCGTGGAGCTGGAACATGCCTATCAGCTCTGCACCAAAAAAGAGATGTATGAATATCTGATCCGGGTGGCGAAACAGCCCAAAAAAGCAACACTGTCTGATGTGGCACTGGAAACGTTGTCGATCATCGCCTACAAGCAGCCGGTCACAAAAGCGGAGATCGAGAAGATCCGTGGGGTAAAAAGTGACCATGCGATCAATAAACTGATTGAGTATGATCTGGTCAGAGAGCTTGGCAGGATCGATGCACCGGGCAAACCGATCGTTTTTGGGACAACGGAAGAATTTTTACGCAGTTTCGGAGTGCAGTCGCTGGATGAGCTTCCGGTGATCAGCACGGTCAAAATGGAAGACTTTAAAGCAGAGGCAGAAGAAGAAGTACAGCTGAAACTGGATATATAGGGATATTGAGGCAGAAAGATACCGGCCTTTGTATCCGGGAAAGGATTGGAGATGTTTTATGCCAACCACATATACACATGATGTTTTTGGAAAAATGGTTTATCAGAAGCTTCCGGAAAATTTAAAAGAAATCGTGGAAGAGCATATGAATGCTTACCGGATCGGCCAGCATGGACCGGATATTCTTTTTTATTATCATCTGTTCCATGAAAATCCGGTCAGTCAGAAGGGAATGGCGATGCATGAACAGATCGCAGCCTCGTTTTTTCGAAAATGCAAAGAATACTGTCAGGAAACCGGGGATGAAGAGGCACTGGCATATGTATTTGGATTTATCTGCCATTATATGCTGGACAGTACGTGTCATCCCTATATTGCCAAATACATGGAGAAGACAGGGGCGAGGCATGATGAAATCGAAACGGAGTTGGATCGTTATCTGATGGAAAGATCGGGGAAGAATCCGTTTCGTTTTAAGCCGGCAGCCCAGCTGAAAGCATCAAAAGAGAGCGTGCGTGCGGTCTCGGCCATTTTGGAACTGCCGGAAAAGACAGTGCGAAAAAGCATAAATTCTCTGAAATTTTATACGGGAATTACGGTGTGCCACAGATTTCCAAAGAGGATGCTTCTGCTGTGGGGGATGCGGCTTACCGGAGCCTATGACAGCATTCAGGGTCATATCATGCGAAAAAGACCGCTCAGACGCTGTGAACAGAGCACAGAGGAGCTGATGGCACTGCTTCGCCTGGCGATTCCGGAGACGGTGACCGTTCTGGAAGATTTTTATGATACGCTCGAAGATGTACAGAATCTGAACGGCCGTTTTGAGCGGAATTATGAGTAGAACGTATCTGATGTGCATAAAAAGAGAAAAAGAACACACACTGTAACATACCGGATGCCGTGTGCATGCGGAAAAACAGATGGGAAGTGTGTGCAGTGAAAAAAAGAATTACGGTGATCCGAAGCTTTATAATCTTTATGCTGTTGCTGCTTGCAGCACCGATATCAGCAAAAGCAGAGGATATGCAGCTGTACGCCCAGTCAGCCGTCCTGATGGATGGAGATTCCGGGCGTATTTTGTTTGGAAAAAATGAGCAGGAAGTGCGTGCCATGGCGAGCACGACAAAGATCATGACCTGCATTCTGGTACTGGAAAATACAGATCCATCCGATACGGCAGCAGCCTCCGAAAACGCAGCCATGCAGCCAAAAGTACACCTTGGCGTACAAAAGGGAGAAACTTTTTACGTAAAGGATCTGCTTTATTCTCTGATGCTGGAGAGCCACAACGATGCGGCTGTGATCCTGGCAGAAAAGACGGCAGGCAGTGTGGAAGGTTTTGCGGAAAAAATGAATCAGAAAGCAGAAGAAATCGGATGTAGCGACACGCATTTTGTGACACCGAACGGACTCGATGACGAAGATGCGGGCGGAGAACACGCAACGACGGCTGTGGATCTTGCAAGAATCCTGCGTTACTGCATCATGCAGTCACCGAAAAGGGATGAATTTCTTGAGATCACCCGCACAAAAACGTATGAATTTTCAGATGTAGAGCAGAAGAAACATTACAGCTGTTACAATCACAATGCATTCCTCGATATGATGGAAGGGGCACTGACCGGAAAGACTGGATTTACCGGAAAGGCAGGTTACTGTTATGTTGGGGCACTGGAAAGCGAAGGCAGAACCTTTGTGGTGGCACTGCTTGGCTGCGGCTGGCCGAACAACCGGAGCTATAAGTGGACAGATACGAAAAAGCTGATGGATTATGCAAAAGAACATTTTTACATCCGGGAATTTGAAATGAATGCACAGACACCGCAGGTGCTGGTGGAAGGCGGGATTCCGGCAAGTGGAAAGATCAAAGATCCATGTCTTGTAAAAACGGCGGTGCAGTCCCGGAGCGGGCAGACAAAAGATCATAAGATCCGCCTTCTTGTATCGGATGAAGATGAGGTGAAGCTGGTCTGCCATATGAAAACGAAAACAGCGGCTCCCCTTGAAGCAGATACGGTGATGGGAAACGTAACGCTGTTTTTAAATAATGAAAAAATCAAAGAAAACGAGATCGTGACTGCGGATGGGGCAGAACGCATCAGTCTGTCGTGGTGTGCCGGGCAGATCATAAAAAAGTTTTTCATATCCGGATGATGACGAAAAATAAAAGGTCAGAATATCATTCGGTCATTCTTACATGCAAAGTAAGAGGTTTGAGGCTATGTTCAAAATTCAACGAAAGAGTTTAAAATTCAACGAAAAATGAAATAAAATGAATGTGCATGACGGAACATGAATGAAATTCGGATTATTTCTGGTGTTGTGCTACAAAAAAAGTGAGAAGAACGAGAAAATACTTGCTAAATCTTCCAAAAACCATTACAATTACAATCGGCAGAAAATTTTTTTTCTTTTAATAAATTATTAATGGAGGGCTGAACAATGAGTAATACAGCACAAAACTTGGCAAGTACAAGAATCGCTTCTTTACTTGATGAGAACAGCTTTGTTGAAATCGGAGGTTGTGTGACTGCCAGAAACACAGATTTCAACCTGAAGCAGACAGCAACACCGTCAGACGGTGTAATCACAGGTTATGGTGTGATCGACGGCAATCTGGTCTATGTTTACAGCCAGGATGCATCTGTACTGGGCGGCACCATCGGTGAAATGCATGCAAAGAAAATCGCACGTCTGTACGATATGGCATTAAAGATGGGTGCACCGGTGATCGGACTGATCGACTGTGCAGGTATCCGTCTGCAGGAAGCAACCGATGCACTGAATGCACTGGGTGAGATTTATGCAAAACAGGTACTGGCATCCGGTGTGATCCCACAGATCACAGCTGTATTTGGTACCTGCGGCGGCGGTATGGCACTTATGCCGGCTCTGACAGATTTTACATTCATGGAGAGCAAAAACGCAAAATTATTTGTAAATTCTCCGAACGCACTGGAAGGAAACGAAGTTTCCAAATGCAATACCGCATCCGCAAAATTCCAGAGTGAGGACGCAGGACTGGTTGACTTTACTGGCAGCGAAGACGAAGTTCTCTCAGGTATCCGCAAACTGGTAACGCTGCTTCCGGCAAACAACGAAGAAGATGCAGTGGATGACTGCAGCGATGATCTGAACCGTGTATGTGCAGATCTTGCAAATGCAGCAGGCGATACGGCGATCCTTCTTTCCAACATCGCAGATGACCAGGATTTTGTTGAGACAAAAGCGGACTATGCAAAAGAGATGGTAACCGGTTTCCTGAAACTGAACGGAACAACCGTCGGAGCTGTAGCAAACCGTACGGAAGTTTACGGTGCAGACGGTGAAAAAGCAGAAGAGTTTGAAGCAGTCCTGACTGCAAGAGGAGCAAGAAAAGCGGCCAGATTCGTAAAATTCTGTGACGCATTCAATATCCCGGTACTGACTCTGACCAATGTAACCGGTTTCAAGGCAGACAAACATTCTGAGAGATGCATCGCAACCGCAGTTGCAGAGATGACACATGCATTTGCAGATGCTACCGTTCCGAAGGTAAATGTGATCATCGGAAAAGCTTACGGAAGTGCCTATGTTGCCATGAACAGCAAGGCAGTCGGAGCAGATATGACTTATGCATGGGAAGATGCGAGCATTGGCATGATGGATGCAAAACTGGCAGCCAAGATCATGTATGCGGATGCTGACGCAGCTACGATCAACGAAAAGGCAGCAGAATATGCAAGCCTGCAGGAGAGCGTACAGTCCGCAGCAGCAAGAGGATATGTTGATACCATCATTTCCGCAGAAGACACCAGAAAGTATGTAATCGGTGCATTTGAAATGTTATTCACAAAGAGAGAAGACCGCCCGGCGAAAAAACATGGCACGGTATAAGTGAGGTGAATAATATGAATCGAAAATTAAAAAGTTTATTGGCGATGGTCTGTGTACTGGCTCTGACACTTGCCATGTCCGTATGTGCATTTGCAGCAGATACCGTGACAGAGGATGAGGCTGCCAACTACAAGTCCGCAGCAGAGACACTGATCTCACAGATCGCAGGATTTTCTGATGAAGAAATCGAAAACTATCTTGCACAGGATGATGCATTTACCACGGCGACCATGGAGTCCTGGAAAAGTGTAAAAGATGAGCTTGGTGCTTATTCTTCCATCGTTTCCCAGGATGTGGAAAAAGACGGAGACGTTGTTACGATCTCAACCGTTGCTCAGTTTGAAAAAGCAAAAGCAGATGTTGTCCTGATGCTGGATTTAGGTCAGCAGATGTACACCAGCATGACCTACAGCGTACAGTATTCTCTGGCAGCAAATATGCAGCGTGCCGGAATGAACACACTGATGGGAATCGGCATCGTATTTCTGATGCTGCTATTCTTAAGCTTTGTGATCGGACTGTTCAAGTACATAGAGAAATTCCAGAATGTCGGCAAGAAGAAAGCCGCAGAGGAAGCACCGAAAGCAGAAGAGGCACCTGCACCGGCAATCGCCCAGAGCGAAGCGGCAGATGAAGATTTTGCAGATGACCTGGAACTGGTAGCGGTTATTTCCGCAGCGATCGCAGCTTACGAAAATACTTCAGGAGACAGTTTTGTTGTCCGTTCAATCAAGAAATCAAATAAATGGCACAGAGCCTGACAGGAGGATTTGAAATGAAAACATATACAATCACAGTAAATGGTACAGCTTATGATGTAACAGTAGAAGAAGGAACAGGAAGTGCAGCACCTACAGCACCAAAGGCAGCTCCGAAGGCAGCACCAAAAGCAGCTCCAAAAGCAGCTCCGAAGGCAGCAGAAGGTGCAGGTTCCGTTAAAGTAGAAGCTTCCGTACCGGGCAAAGTCCTGAAAATCGAAGCTTCTGTAGGACAGAGCGTAAAAGCAGGTGACAACATTATCATTCTGGAAGCTATGAAGATGGAGATCCCTGTAGTAGCACCTCAGGACGGAACCGTTGCAAGCATTGATGTTGCAGTTGGTGCAGCAGTTGAAAATGGTGATGTTCTGGCAACCATGAACTAAGATATTGGAGGTTGAATTATGTCATACGTAATTGATACGTTGTCCAACCTGCTCCATCAAACGGCGTTTTTTAACCTGACCTGGGGAAACTACCTGATGATCGCAGTTGCCTGTGTATTCCTTTTCCTGGCAATCGCAAAAGGTTTTGAACCGCTGCTTCTGGTTCCGATCGCATTCGGTATGCTTCTGGTTAATATTTACCCGGATATCATGGCATCAAACGGTGTAGGTGGACTTTTACATTATTTCTATTTACTGGATGAGTGGAGTATTCTGCCGTCCCTGATCTTTATGGGTGTCGGTGCGATGACAGACTTTGGTCCGCTGATTGCAAATCCGATCAGTTTCCTGCTTGGTGCAGCAGCACAGCTTGGTATCTATGCAGCTTACTTCCTGGCAATCCTGATGGGATTCAACGGAAAAGCAGCAGCAGCGATCTCCATCATCGGTGGTGCTGACGGCCCGACTTCGATCTTCCTTGCAGGAAAGCTGGGACAGTCCGCACTGATGGGACCGATCGCAGTGGCAGCATATTCTTATATGTCACTGGTGCCGATCATTCAGCCGCCTATCATGAAACTTCTGACCACAGAAAAAGAACGTAAGATCAAAATGCAGCAGCTCCGTCCGGTTTCTAAACTGGAGAAGATCCTGTTCCCGATCATCATCACGATCGTTGTGTGTATGATCCTGCCGACAACAGCTCCGCTGGTTGGTATGCTGATGCTCGGTAACCTGTTCCGCGAGAGCGGTGTTGTAAAACAGCTGACAGAAACTGCTTCAAACGCAATGATGTACATCGTAGTTATCCTGCTTGGTACTTCTGTAGGTGCATCTACAAGTGCAGAAGCATTCCTGAACCTGGATACTCTGAAAATCGTAGCACTTGGTCTGATCGCATTTGCATTCGGTACTGCGGGCGGTGTCTTGTTTGGTAAACTGATGTGCAAGCTCTCAGGCGGCAAGATCAACCCGCTGATCGGTTCCGCAGGTGTGTCTGCCGTACCAATGGCAGCCCGTGTATCTCAGAAAGTCGGTGCAGAGGCAGATCCGACCAACTTCCTGCTGATGCATGCAATGGGACCTAACGTAGCAGGTGTTATCGGTACAGCCGTTGCGGCCGGTACATTCATGGCTATTTTCGGTGTATAAAACGTTATTAACTTAGGAGGATATAGATCATGGCAGATATTGCAAAAAAGCAGAATAATGCAAAAAAACCAGTTGGTATTACAGAAACAATTCTGCGTGACGCACATCAGTCTCTGATTGCAACCCGTATGACAACAGAGCAGATGCTTCCGATCGTAGAAAAAATGGATCAGGTTGGATATCATTCCGTAGAATGCTGGGGAGGTGCAACGTTTGATGCTTCCTTACGTTTCCTGAAAGAAGATCCATGGGAAAGACTTCGTAAATTCCGTGCCGGATTCAAAAACACAAAACTGCAGATGCTGTTCCGTGGACAGAACATCCTGGGATACCGTCCATATGCAGATGATGTGGTAGAATATTTCGTACAGAAATCCATCGCAAACGGTATCGATATCATCCGTATCTTTGACTGTATGAATGACCTGCGTAACCTGCAGACCGCAGTTAAAGCAGCAAACAAAGAAAAAGGACATGCACAGGTAGCACTGTCTTACACCCTGGGTGATGCTTACACCCTGGATTACTGGACAAAGATGGCAAAAGACGTTGAGAACATGGGTGCAGACTCCATCTGTATCAAAGACATGGCAGGTCTTCTGCTTCCGTACAAAGCAACCGAACTGGTAACCGCTCTGAAAAAAGCAGTTAAGATCCCGGTTCAGCTGCATACACACTACACCTCCGGTGTTGCTTCCATGACTTACCTGAAAGCCGTAGAAGCCGGTATCGATGTCATCGATACTGCAATGTCACCGTTCGCACTGGGAACTTCTCAGCCGGCAACCGAAGTTATGGTAGAGACCTTCAAAGGCACACCGTACGACACCGGACTGGATCAGAAGCTTCTGGCAGAGATTGCTGATTACTTCAGACCGATCCGTGACGATGCACTGGAGAGCGGACTGCTCAATCCGAAGAACATGGGCGTAAACATCAAGACACTGCTGTACCAGGTACCGGGCGGAATGCTTTCCAACCTGACCTCTCAGCTGAAAGAACAGCACGCAGAAGACAAGTTCTACGATGTTCTGGAAGAAGTACCGCGTGTAAGAAAAGACCTCGGTGAGTGCCCTCTGGTTACACCGTCCTCACAGATCGTTGGTACACAGGCTGTATTTAACGTGATCATGGGTGAACGTTACAAGATGGTAACCAAAGAGACAAAAGATGTTCTCGCCGGTAAATACGGTGCAACCGCAAAACCGTTCAACAAAGAAGTTCAGAAGAAGTGCATCGGCGATGCGAAGATCATCACATGCCGTCCGGCAGACCTTCTGGAGCCGGAACTTGGCAAACTGGAGAAAGAAATGGCTCAGTGGAAACAGCAGGATGAAGATGTACTGACCTACGCACTGTTCCCACAGGTAGCTGTAGACTTCTTCAAATACAGAGAAGCACAGCAGACAAAGGTAGACCAGACTGTAGCAGATACTAAAAACGGAGCCTATCCGGTATAAGCTGAGGATCTGATCAAAACTCAGGCAGATGAAACTCTGTTTCTGGAAAAATGCAGAACTCCTCCACAGGAAACGCGAAAGCGTGGAATGTGGGGGAGTTTTTTAGCGTTCAAAAAAATACCAAAAGTCAGAAAAAAATACATATACTTTCAAATAAAAAGTTGTGGCGGAGGTTTTAGAATGTGCAAATGAACGCCATAGAAATGATTTTATAAAATATATAACGCCATGATGATTCGAAAACAATCTCCTGACACGCTGCGTTTCCTGTTCGGTTCGCTCGCC
>OCHC01002241.1_pt1 | contig 12158 bp, 10 predicted proteins | sample 1538641 | NCBI WGS metagenome assembly OCHC01 (sample SAMN04571714, study PRJEB22368) | human gut metagenome | biome: human gut; material: stool | host: Homo sapiens | place: Luxembourg | collected 2012-08-17
GAGCCGTTGACCTCCTTCATTATTTGAATCTTCGGCAAAGCCGAAGACCAGCGATACCGTCACCTCTTCACCTTCAGGAAAAGGAACAGTACCCTCCGGACGATCTTCACATCCACTCAACCCTCCAAGAAGCGTCATGCCTCCCAAGAGCATTAACCATTTATTCTTCCAAGTCTGTTTCATATCATTATTATTCTTGTACACATCGAAACGGATAAGGCTCACCGATCATTCCCCAAGCATTATTCGGAGTACTCAATTCTCCTGCTGCTATTTTTGTATAATATATCCGGTAATTATTGCCATTCTTTGCTATCGTATTCGTTCCTTCGTATCCGGCTGCACTTCCATTAAATATCAATTTTCCATCGCTAAAGGATCGGTATGCCGTAACCGGAAACCAGGCTGTATTATCTTCTGTACGAGGAGAGGGCACACCATTCCCACCGGATACATTATACAGACGTCCACCCCGATCGTGTGTACTACCATTTTCCACAAACGTTCCATTCACATTAAACCAATATGCCTGGCTCTTGCCCCAGCCATTATACACTGTTTGATGGGGAATCTTCCATCCTGCCGGACAAGGGTCATAAAGAGTTTTAGAGTTATTATACAAATACTGATAGTCCGCAGTAGTTTCATTCAAACTATACCAAGAGCATTTGCTTTGGTTCTGATCGCTGCTCGAACCTGTTATAATATGGTCAGGATGTTCAATGACATATTGCAGCGTATTACCATTTACTAATGTAATATTGGAGTAAGCGACCTTTCCCAGTTGTACCCCTCGTCCTTCTCCATCATAAATAACATTGAGTTCATTCGCCGTTCCGTCTGTCGACCCCAAGAACGGATCCTTGCGTCCCCAATAGTACAAATAGCCTATCCGCCTTGCAAATTCCAGCAATGAAGCATTCTCACCGGGAAATCCTCCGGCAGTCGCGCACAGGTTTCGGTCCATAATCACCTTCCCGACATGCGTTCCACCACTTTGGAAAGCCGCAGTGGCATATTGATGCACGCTTCCGTTCTGTGTCATCTGTTGTGCCTGGGCATAAGTGACAGAGGAAGTAATCCCCTGCGGTACATAATCGGTTATCCAGAGATGCCAGCTCCATACTATTTTACTACCGGAATAGGCGGCAATCAAGGCATTTCCTCCTTTGCTCACCGGCACTTTGACGTGGATACGGGCTTTTTGCAAATCACCTCCGTCAGTGATACGCGCCAGATTCGAATGGTCGTCTCCACTGATGGCATACCCCATCACCAAATCGCCCGATGTAGCATCGTCTTTCGTCTGCCAGACCAACTTAACATCCGTTATTTTTTTGTTATCGGCCAGCGTCGAACCATCCGTCAGATGTGTATTCCAACCACTCAGCGGAACATTGTAACCATTCATCTTCGCTTCATGCTTATACGGATTAAAACAGATATTCGTACCGGGTTTCATCATGAAGCAGTTGGATGTCTCCACCAGATTGGTGCTTTGCACCGGACTTTGGTCCAGCAGTTGAATGCGTTTATCCGTCTGGTAAGCCGTCGATTTGACGGAAAGTTTCCACGTGTAATCCTTGTTTTCATAGAGGTTGAAGTCCGTTGATTCCTGTCCGCCCAAGTAAGCACGATAATAGAGCCGTTCTTTCTTGACGGCATTGTCCACCACCAGTTCTACATACGATGCGGCGGTGGGGGCATTCTCTTTTGTACGGTAATAAGGTGAAGTGGCCTTCGCCGAAGTGCCGCGCACGTTGGCAGGTATCCACACGGTCTTCTTTCCCGCCGCCAACTCTGAGGCATTCGTCAGCCGATAGTAATCGATAAACTCAACTACTTCGGACGGATAGGTCATACCCCACTGCGTCTCCACCGGTGATGCAAGCAACCGGAAGGCTGCGGGGACCTGGCAAAGCTTCACCTCTTTCAGGGCATAACCCGCGTTTTTCAGCGCAGCATCTATTTCCCAGTTCACCGTCAGCCGTGTTGCCAGCCGCCTGAGCAGCAGACGGGCGTCATAGCTCCCGTCCGGACTTTGAAGTTTACCATCGCTCGTCACGTTCACGCACGGCAGATGGAGCATATAAGGCATCTTGTTGATATCATCCTGCGTAAAACCTTCGGCGGGAATCGTCTTTTTGAAAAGATCGGCGTCCATCACCTGTTGTTGCACATTGGCGAGGCTGCCGCCGATACTCGGGGTCGTATTTCCTTTCCCGCAGACAATCACCACCAACTGGCAGTTCGTGGCCGGTGTCAATGTCACCAGGGTAGAGAAATCCGTTCCCGCAGTGATCTGCTCTTTGGATTGCACACTGCCCATCAGCGTCCCTTCAGCCGTATATTGCATCAAATAGAACTGGTACAGCGCATCCGGATGACTCGGTTCCGTTGCACGGGTCCGCACGGCAGGCACCGGCCGGGCAGTGAACGCACCGTCCTGCCCGGAATCACTCCCCCGTGTGTCGGCAGAGGCAGAAAGGTTATACCCGTCCTCTTCATCGGCAAAGCCGAAACATAGGGATACCTCCACGGGCTTCGTGTCCGCATCGACCGGCACGACATCCGCCCGCTCTTCACAAGCCGCCATGCCCAATAGGCAGACAAGCACCGGTAGCTTCCACAGATTTTTAGAAGTATGTTTCATATTGGTATGTTTGTTTTAAGTTCACCACAGATTACACGGATTTTCACTGATTAATTATTTATATTCCGATTAATTATTTATATTTCACTGATAATCAAGTTTAATCGAATCAAAGATTCGGTGTTGATCTGTGAAGATCCAGTATTAATCTGTGAAAATCCGTGTAATCTGTGGTGAATCAAGTTCATTTCTGTCTTTTATTTGAAAACTACATTGTTCACCGGAAGCACCTCCACAGCATCGAACATCACTACGTTGCCATCCGTGATCGTCACACGCACATCGGCGCTGTTGGCGCCACTGATATTGACGGTGAGGTTATAAAGGTAATCTCTGCGGATGTTGTAGTCAGTCATCAGGTTGCCGCCCAAATGCAGGAGATAGTTCACGCCGATAGGCGCCGATGCTCCTGCATACTTATATTCACCCGACAGCTTGATGTACGTACAATAGTCCAATTTTCCGTCCGGCCCTTTAGCCGGAATGCTCTTTTCCATAAACGAGGCGGCTGTCCCCATTCCCCGTAAGTTTTCCGGCATATAGAATTTGCAAGGAGAAGACGGACTCAAATCAGTAGTGATCTGAGTTCCGGTTGTGGATGTGATAGCCGTAGAACCATCCTTATCCGCAGGATACTTATCTTTAATACTTCCGCCTCCCCGCGTATAGAGCGCCATGTGTGCGGGTACATTGTAGAGGGAGACGGACTTGACGACAAGGCTACTCGGATTATCTTTGGCTGCCAGATCTCCCTTTTTATTCCAAGACAAGGAAATCATGGCGTAAGCCCGCCGCAAGGGAACCACCAGCGGTATTACACCCGGTTTATTAAGATCAGGCGTATATTCCAGCGGCCCCGATGTCAACAGGGACGGCTGGTTGGTATAACCGGAAAAGGCCACCGTTTTCGCCTTCAGTTCCGCTTCGGTTCCGGTGAAGTCTTTCAAGAACGACTCTTCCGCATTGGCAATGACATAGAAGCGACTATTCGTTTGGGTGAAAGTAGTTTCGCCGGTTGTAATCTCAATCGTCGGAGGAGGATTCTTCCCAACCGGATCATCCGGAACCGTAAAAAAAGCTTTGTTCTTCAGCGTTGACTTTCCGCCCTCGGTGACGTATTGCAGCACCCAGATCCGGTTAACAGGGATCTGGTTAATCGTTCCGCGGGTATCCACCGTCAGCGCCGGAGGCAGTTTCAGAACTAATCGAAACTCCTCGGAAGTCTCTACGGATTCCTCGCTGCATCCCGCCAGCAAGCCGGAAACCGTCCATAGGCCGGAAACCGCCAGCAGGCAACCGAGTGCCCATTTGCCCGTCCATCGTCGTATGTATTGTCTTTTTGCCATTCTGTTTTGATCTGATTCTAAATATGATAATTGTATATGAATATGCCGGTTATTTTCCCATTTCATCCGAATCGAGCGTTACGGTCGATTCATATTCGCCTATCGCCAACGTCAAGTCAGCGGGGTCGAGTATGCCGTAGAAAGTCAGTGTAAAGGCGAACATATAGGTCATACCCGGCAGCAACACCTTCTGGATCTCCGCCGGATAAGTATTGGTCGTTTTTCTACTTACACCGTTATCATTATAGCCTACCGTCAGGTTCACTTTAAAAGAAATCATAGCCGAACCGTCTACCGGAAGCACCACAACCGGTGTACTTTCTCGTGAAGTCTTTATATCATGGGATGCTGTATTATTCGTGAATCCGGTGAAGGACTGAGTAGTGGCAAACGTTTCATTCGCCACCGCCCCCCAGGTAGTACCCCCCAACGTGTAAGGCAACGACGCCCGGAGTCCTCCCATCTCGAAGGAGTTCACCACCAGACTGGTAGGAGTAACCGGCTGAAAGTCACCTGCCGCCACACTCACTTTGATCTGTGCTCCCAAGCGTTTAAAGGGAGCCGGCAGCACTACGTCCATCATGTTTTCTCCCGTTTGGTTGGGTTGCACCACGATCCCTTTCAGGCTGGTGTACATAAAGTCTTTTCCGTTCGACACCTGAATCGTACCGTCCGTTTTCAGTTCGGGCACTTCCGTCGAAGAGTTGTACGATACCAGATAAAGGTCGTACGTTCCGCGATACAGATAGAGTTCGCCCGTAGCCACTCCACCCTTTACCGTATATACTTTATGATCCAGCGGTTCCGTCGTCGTGGTAGACGCACCTGCGGGGAAAGCATAGATACAGAAAGTCTTTCCATCCGTCATATCCGTTGCCGCGTCGGCACGGGTCGAAGCCTCGTCCGCCTCCGCCCGGTAAAGAGAGAAGCGGAGCGATACCGGATCTCCCTCCTCCGTGCCGGGTTCCCCGGGAGCCTGTTCCGAACATCCTGTCAGTCCCGGCGCTCCCAGCAAGCAAAGGCAACACCCTATCCAAAGTTTCAGTCTTTTATTCATCGTTTCTTGTTTTAGTTCACCACAGAGTACACAGAGTAACGCGAAGTGGATCGTTTTCCACTAAATCCCGATACTCGTGTTCTGGTTCGCATCGTTTTTCCAGTCCTCTATCTGTACCGAGCTCAGCTTACCTCCCATTTTGTCCACCGTAATCAGATAGACATAATGCTTTCCCGCCTCCCACTGCGCTGTCACCGATTGGGTTTCAAACGCATGCGCTTTCGCGGCAGCTTCTCCGTCCACACATACCTTGAGCCGGAACGAGAGCACCGTTTCTTCTTTCGCCATCGGCGCCACGAGGCAGGTCACGTTCGGACCTTTCTGGTTTTCTTTCAGCTTCAACTCCACGCCACTCGCCTGCGCCAGTGTCAGTGTCGAAATATCCGACAGACTGTTCAGCAATCCGCTTTTCAGGTTCATCGTCCCGATGCCTGTCCGCAGACGGTTGGTTCCGCTCAGCACATCCACCTGTATCAGCTTTAGCGCTTCGGTGGCCGAAGCCGACTTCACGATACGGAAACTGACTTTGGCCAACGCGTGCTTCATCTTGAAGCTGACGGTTCTCGAGGAAAGTGTTGCCGTGACGGGGGCTTTCCCCGTATCCGTACCCACACCGTAGAGATAATCGGCCTGCCCGGTAGCGAGAAAATCAGTCAATGACGACGGAAGGTTCACCGCCGTCGTATGTTCACCGTCACCGGACGCTTGGATGGCTGCGGGAGGATAATAGGCGTATAGCAAGGCATCACCCGAAGTGCTGTTCATGATCGTCTGCTTGTCCGGAGTCCAGACTCCTTCTTTCAAGGAGAATGTCATCAGTGGATTGTCTCCATACGCCGCATGTGGACTGGTAGCTGATGCGGTAGTGGTGGCATACACGTCCACCTCGGTGATAGCGGTTGCTTCCGCACGGGTGACGCTCTCCTCTCCCTCCACTTCGATCCGCTGCAATTCCAGTGCGCCTTCATCGGTGGCGAATCCGTCGTCCGAGGCGCATGAAGCCGTCAGGCATATCCCCGCTCCGAGGGCAAGCGCCATGTAGAGGCGATTCGCCGGCTTCTTCATTCGATTGTATTTTTGTAGGTTCATATCTGTTTTCGTATCTGTTTTTCATTAAGTGGCGTTTCCCGCGTCCTGCTCCGTTGTCTCTACGAATCGTTCTACGGTGATACCGTTCAGGATCAATTCATTGGTGGACGTAAAGTTATACTGGTAGTTGTATCCGGCTTTCAAGATATGGGCCGCCTTCTCGGTGTAGCTCTTCTCCGTTTCACCGGTGTCGCCGGCCTTCACCTTGATCACAAACGTTCGGGAGCCGGGCTTGACAATGGCCACATACGTATGCTGCTGAGCGGAAGTTCCCGCTGCCGAGGCGCTATAGGCGTTGATCGTCTGCGATTCAGAGGCACCGGTGGCAATCCCCGTACCCTCCAGGCTTGCCGTGCCGGGAAGCTTCTATCATTATTTCCATACTTCACCACCAGGGTCACCTTCGCCGCTTCTGGAGCGAACGAGAACGTAGCCTTATTGCCATCGAGTACTCCTGTAGCCGTCAGCCGGTTGCTTTTCCAGAAATTGGTGGCTGTGCGCTGATCGGTTAGAATCCGGGTAAACGCCGTAGGATACGAAGCCGTAAACGTTTCACTACCGGTAGTGGTGAGCGCTGTTTGTCCGCTTGCGGGTTGCCAGGTGCCGGTTGTGCCGGTGACCACCCGTTGGTAGTCGGCAGTTTTCGTGCCGTCCGTAATCCGGATGACATCACCCGCTACAAATTCACTTTTATCATAATCATCGGCATGCGAGTCTGCCGCCGCACGGGTAGCGGGACTCCCCACCTCCGCCGATACTTCCAACGGACGGGGCAAAGCATCCTCTTGCGAGCAGGCGGCCAGCAGAATCGGGAAGAACAGGCAGAGAGCCGCCCCGGATACCGATAGGATTCTATTCTTTTTCTTTTTCATGGGGTTACATCAAACTAATATTACATCAAACTAAGTTACATCAACTTAAGGTTCCTGTATGCGATTCCCCGCTTTGCCACTCTTTGATCTCCTGACCGGTGGGAACCAGCACATTATTTTTCAGGGTGAGCGTATAGGTGTAGTGGCTGTTCGCCGCCCTTGCGCAAGTGAGGGTGACGTCATAGACCACTCCGTTAGCATCCGTCACCGATACCTCTATCGACTGCTGGGAATCAAGCGGGGCGATAATGCCATGCCAGGTATATTTCGCATCGCCTGTACCGCCGGGGTGATACAGGTAGACGGTTTCATCCTTGCTTGCTCCTCCGGAGTAAAGCCCCTTCCCGGTTACGGTCATACTCGTAAAATCCTTGGACAGTGTGTTCTTTCCCGAAAACTTCAGGGTCAGCTTCACGCCTTTGTGCACAAAGGCGCTTTCGCCTGTAAAGGAGAGTGTTCCGTCACGGCCGATCGTCACCTTCTCAGGAGTCTCCAGCAGATTGCTCAGGCGGTAGTCCTCACCTCCCGCCTTTCGCTGGTCGGCACGGATACCCGAGTATTCGATAGGGTAACTCGCCTGGTAGGTGGCTCCGGACTCAACGAGCAGCTCCGTACCCGTCACCGAAGGTTTCCACTCGCCCGTACTGCTGCCGGAAGAAGCGGCGTTCAAGGTGTAGTCCACCGGAGTGGATGACGAGCCGTTCCGCGAGCGGATGATACGGATTTTGTCACCTGCGGCAAAGGTGCTGCGGTCGTAACCGTTGTCGGCTGCCACGGCACGGGTCCCGGCTGCCACGGCCGCCCGGGTCTCAGACTCCCGGCCTTCACCGGAAGCGCAGATCGCGGCGGACACCGTAAGCGGAGTCCCTTCGGGCAACGAAGGGGTCAGCGCATTGTCCGAACAGCCTGCGGTAAGCAGCAGGCAGCCTAAAACCGTTTGGTATAATCTATCTGTTTTCATACTGAATCATTCATTCTGAATCATTTGTCATTTGTCATTCTGAATCATTTGTCATTCTGAACCATTTATTGTTCTGAATCATTTGTCATTCTGAATCATTTGTTTCATTGCCAGCCGGGATCTACGTCACTGCTCCCCCCGGAAACTTCCGTCCACCCTTTTATATCGACAGGTTGCAGGCTGATTCCCCGTTCGCCGAGCGTCAAGGTATAGACGTAGCGATATCCTTTCTGCCATGCCGGGTTGAAGGCATTGGTCGAGAGGGTAAGATCCCGTTCGGTAGCGTCCGAGCTTTGTTCACCCAGTGTCAGCGTCAACGTCACCTGCGTGCCCGAAGCTGCCTCAGCCTTCGGAGCCACCAGCCCGTAGGCCACTGTAACGGGGCCCGAGGTGCCGACCTGTTGCGGATGGGCCGATGGGGTAAAAGAGATTTCACCCACCGCGGCCAGTCCGGACAAAGCGCCATCCGTCAGGGACATCGTGCCGGCCGATCCGGATCCGGAAGCAGTCGTACAGTAGAAAGGAGTAGCGCTGCCCGCTGCCGTAAGCTTAATCTTCTTTACATAATCGTATGTCGGATCCGGGGTGCGGTCGTTCGCGTTCTGAATGCGGAACACGACTTGCGACAAGGCGTGTTGCAGATAGAGGGTCGGCGAAGCAGACAGGCTGTTGGCGGTAACCACCGTAGCCGAACCTACGGTAGCGCTGCCGGAACCGTAAAGATAATCGGCGGTAGAACAGTCGTAGGTATTTCCTCCGTCGAAGGTTTGCCCGGCAGGCACGCTGACGGGGAGAGCAGGCAAGACAGTACTGCTACTGCCACCGCTGCCGCTACCACTGTTGCCTCCGCTACCACTGCCGCCATCGCTCTTCAAGGCTGTCGCAGCGGGTGCCCAGGCATAGACCGTTGCTTTTGCAAGGCTGACGTAGGTAGAAGGATTGCTCGTCCACTTCGTACCGGAATCCGCTTTCGTGAAGGTCGCTCCCCCGGCGTTGCTGCCCGGATAGAGACTGCCGTCCGCAGCGGCGAGGTAGATGCCAATGGTGCTGATCCGGTCTGCACCCGTACCAACATCGTTGATCATGCTACGGGTGGAGGCGAGCGTGGCACCGGCATGAACACCGGGCTGCAAGAGGACGGCATCGCCGTCGGTGAGAACGGAGTTCTCACCGGAACAGGCTATGCAAAACAGGGATGCGGTCCCAAGGAGCAAAAGAATGAATACGTTCTTCATCTATTATCTTGTTGAGTTTTTCTTCTATCACTTTATATCCAGGTCCGTGCTTGACGTAACCGTTGTCCATTGTGTCACGGTCACACTCGAAATAACGAGTTCGGAACCACTGAGCTTGACGGTGTACAGGTAATTCTTTCCGGCCTCCCATTTACTGTCGCTACCAGGCAGGGCGACTTTATAATCCTGAGCATCAATCGTCAGCGTAGCTTCCACGGTCGACTTATCGGCCGTGCTTTCAGGCAGGACGAGGATACTGGCTTTCTTGGCGTTATTTTTGGCGGTGGTTCTGGCCTGATCCGTGTCAGCCGCTGCTTTGGACAACGTATAGTTTGCTATATCACGTGTATAGGTCACTGCGACCGGAGAGCTACCTGCAGTGATCGTACCATCCTTAATTTTCATTGTAGGGTTGGTACCCCCATTATTTAGTACATTTTTAGTATCTCCACTTTTATTGGCTAATACCAGTTTGGAAAATGTACCGGTATTTTTATAGGTATGATCCGCATATACCCGGAAGCTGACCATCGCAAGGGCGTGCTTCATGGCGAGCGTCACCTTTCCGGTTTTACTATCACTACCGTTTTTATAGCTGGCTTTCACCGCAGTACTCTGATCGGCATACATATAGTCCACCTCTCCGGAGGCTGCGAGAATCTTATCTTTTGTACTGGTTTGACTGTCCGAATTGTCAGTGGATTGAAAGTCGATCTTGGCGTTAGGACTTCCAGTAGACCCCGGAAATACAGAGATATTGATCGTGGAATTATCAGTGTATTCACCACTTGAACCACTGGCCTTCAGCGCAGTACTGCCACTCTGAAATTCACCATTACTACCCGGTTGATACGCCGGATAATGCGCATAGATCGTAGCCTCTTCCGCCGAAAGATAGATTTTATCGGTCGTGCTGCTATTGCCCCATTTCGAAGAGCTGTAAGTGTACACCCCATAGTTATTCGTTGTCTTATTCGTCGTTTTGCTGTTGGCATACACCGCGATGCTTCCTAATGCATTCCCTACAGCCGATACATCCGAGCCGGCATCTATCGCGCCGCGTGTCAACACCACCTGTGGCGACACCTGCAATTCCGCCACCCCGGTATCCTGTCCTTCGGGCAAGATGCTTTCACTGCATCCGACAGCCAACAGCAATGCCGGAAGAGCCATAAGCCAATGATATTTCGTTTGGTTAATCATCATGTTCGTTTTATCTTTTTTTAAATTCATGTATCTAATCCGCATCCAGAGTGCCGTCAACAGTCACCGGAGCCCACGCCTGCACCGTTACCGAAGTGATTCCCAGTTCATGGTCGCCGATGTTCAGCGTCACTACATGTGACATGCCCGCCTGCAACGGATTTTTCCCGCTTGCGTTGGAATCACCGAACGTAAGCGACACATTATCGAATGTACCTATTGATGTTTCTACTTTCAGCGTATACGTGTTGCTTCCGCCTCCATTGCCGTTGTTTCCGCCGGCTTCCAACGGAGGGAGTAAAAGTTGCCCCGCAGATACCGGAGTCTGGCCGGTCACTTCCGTTCCTTCTCCGGCTCCGTTCTGCGTAAGATCCACCGTCAGTCCCTGGGGATGTTCGGTTGTGGTGGAGAACGTCACCTCTCCCGTAGCCAGCTTCAACGAGGCAAGCGGTTTCGCCTCCTTCACCGTGATACTCTTCACCCATACCGACACCCCGTTTTGAAGCGTCTTCTTCGCTTGAAAAGAGAGTTGCGTCAATTGATGATCGAACACCAGTGAAGGAAAGTGCCCGTCCGCCCAGCGGTTTCCCTGTATCTGAGAAGCGTAAAGCAGATCGGTCTGCCCTGTGAGTACAAAGGAAACCGTACCGGCATAAGTGCCCGTTCCACTGCCCGAAGCGGCTTTATCCGGCTCGGCGTAGGGGGCGTAGCTTACCAGATAGAGCCAAGCTCCCCAACGGGGATAAATGGGCGCTGCCTTACCGGCATTGCCCCAACTGACTTCACCGTTGATCCCGACAGTTCCTTTCCAGACACCCTCTTCGGCGGCAACCACCGGAGTGGTGTAGTCTCCCCCGGTTCGGGAAAATACCATGGCGGCCTCAAACTCCGCCTGAGGCTTGCTGCCTGCCGAGACCGCCGCCCTCGACGATACATCGCCCTCCAGAGCGGAAAGCTCCACCGGAACCTCCTCCTCACCCATCAGCGAGGAACGGTCCGCGTCGGAGCAACCTGCCAGGAAAACTCCCGGCAGGCAGAAAAAGACAAAAAGCGAAATATGGCGTTTCATGATCATGGCAGACATTTTATGTGAATCAGTTCAGATCGGCATGGCCGGCATCACCCGCTACCCAGTCGGTTACAGTGGCGGTTACGGTCATCTTCGTAGCATCCGCCGGAGTCAGAGGCTCGGTCACGTTCAGGGTGATCAGGTGTGACTTACCGGCCTCGGTAGACAGGTCTGTTGTATTATCCTGCTTTTTGATTGTCACATTACTGAAAGTGATATCAGTGCCTCCCACAGAGATCACCGCATCGATCACGACTTGGCCCGAAGCCTGGATCATCAACGGATTACCTACCCGCACAGCATCTGCACCCAGCGCCACACTGGAAATACCACCCACATTCATCACAGCGGCATCCGTCCACTTGCTCACACCGGCCTTACCCGAAGCCGGAGCTACGTTGACCTCTGCAGGCACCTGTGCGTCCTGCACGCTGATTTTCTTTAAGCTGACGGTTTTATCGGTCCATTCGCCACCACTTGCCTGAGTGGTGAGCTTCATCTCAAAGTTGAGCTGGGTGGTCAGGTGCTTGAACGTAAGTTCAGGGTTACTTGCAGAACTGCTGCTACCGGCCTCCGCCGCGTCGGCGAGCATCACGTCCTGCTCCCCGTCTGTTTGGGGAATCGTCACCGTTGTACCGCTAACCGTTCCCGCAGGAGCCACAGCCGCCAGCCA
>OCHC01002249.1_pt1 | contig 12109 bp, 17 predicted proteins | sample 1538641 | NCBI WGS metagenome assembly OCHC01 (sample SAMN04571714, study PRJEB22368) | human gut metagenome | biome: human gut; material: stool | host: Homo sapiens | place: Luxembourg | collected 2012-08-17
GGACGCTCCGGCGGCCAGCGCTATCGCTCGACCAAACGGTCCAAAAGAAAAAATTCAGGACCGAAACCATTCAATAAGGAGCATGTCATGACCATCACCCTCGAACAGGCCGCGGAACGATTCATTCCCCACGAGTTCACCATCGATGGACTGGACAAGTGGCTTACCAACCAGAACATCGATGTGGATGGCGACAGCCGTTTCTTCCACAGCTGGCACCACTACGAGAACGCGCTGGACGAAGCCAACGCGAACGTCTGTATACGTGAGCTGAAAGGGATGGACGCCGACTGTTGGACTAACCACGACAACGGCATCATCGTCCATATGCGCGACGAGAACGGCGAACCGACCATCGGCGCGGCGTTCATGTACGGAGTCGAGGAGTATCTGACCGACGCCTACCCCGTGTTGGACGATACGGAGTTCAGCGACGTCGAAGACCGTTGGCTGCGCGATTGGTTCGATCAGGAGAAAGGCGCGAAGGACTGGGAGCCGCCAGAAGGCATCGATGTGGAGGAAGTGTACCGTGCATGGCTCAGCGCGGACGAACCGACCACAGTCGGCAACGAGATGGGCAGTCCCGATTTCAACCGTCTGACCGCCCAGCTGGCCGCGTGAACGTTTTCCGTTCCGTCACGCCCGCCCGACAAACGCGCTCCGGCCGCGCCTCCCGCGAGGCTCAAGGGACACGGCGCCGTGTCCCTTGAGAATCCCCGCACGCCAAGGCGAAGCCTTGGAACCAAAACGCGTGCACGCCGCGGACCGGAGACCGCGGACGCGCACGTCCAACGGAGCTCGCTCAGTCGCTCGCACCCTTCGAATTTTCTTTCGGACCGTCCGGCTACGCCGGATTGATCATACCGGCGTCATGGAACCCGTCAACGCCATGCCGCGCCCATACGGTCGCGCCGCTTATGACGGAACCCATTTTGGCCGGTAACGCTATCGCTTGACCAAACGGTCCAAAAGAAAAAATCAAGGACCGACATCTACAGGAGGCAGACAACATGAACGGCACCATCAACATCTTGGCCATCAAGCCCGGAGAACAGCCCGAACGGTTCACCATCGACAACACCCTCGAAGCCAAGCAGAAGCTGGTGGGAGGATGCATCGAGGCGTTCGGTCTCATGGACGGCGCGTGCATCTACTGCAACGAGGAAGGCAAGATCAACGGAATGCCGCTCAACCGCGGCATCACCATGAACGACGCGACAGGGGAGGGCGGCGACGAACTCGTGGAAATCATGGCCGGAACGTTCATCATCTGCGGGTTCAACCCCGACAGCGGCGAAGACACGAGCCTCACCCCGCAACAGGCCGAGCATTGGATGCGCCGATTCCATGAGCCGGAAACGTTCGTCCAGACCATGGACGGAAGCATCCACGCCATCCACATCCACTAAACCACACACCACAATCCCGAAAAACCGGGGTTCGAACGCCGGAAACCGGCATCCGAACCCCGATAGAAAGAAAGGAACCATCATGACCAGCATCACCATCAACGAGACAAAGGACTGAGAAATGGACAGGAAAACCATGCTCACGCGATTGCGGGACGCCATCGGGGGAGCCGCCGACAAGCTCTCCCTCCGACTGCCGAACGGTTGGACGGTCACAGGATACCTATTCGACCGCGACTACGATCCCACCCGCATTCCGGAGGGCTGGACCGCGGACGGCATCCTCATCGACCACGACCGACCAGGGAACGAGACGCTCACTCTCGGCAACACGTTTGCGCTTTTTATGGTATGAAATTCGGACCGGTCAGACCCTGACGGACGGGGACGGTCCGGTACAGTTCGGTACAGTTCGGTACAAAATCGCCGGGTGAAAGGAGATGTGCAGGTGGAGTTTTCTGAATTCGCCGGTTTGCTGTATCCAATCATCGGTGGCGGTGATTCACGATCCATATGTCGAGAACGGTCTGGACGACGTGCGACCGGCCGCGAACCTTTGTCAGGAATGCGGCCGGGAACCAAGCCTCATGCCCTCCTGCGTCCACTGCGAGCAATGCAAGGACGGCCGGGCATTGTGCGAGGGCCGCTCATACCATTGCGACCTATGCGGCAACCCGACATGACGCACACGCCGTGGAACGATCAGACCAGCTGCAGCCGTCGTCCGTCCGGCAGATCCGCCATGACCTGCAACGTGCCTCCGATGCCTTCGAGATAGCGTTTCAACGTGCTCACTTCGACATGGTCCACATCGCCGGACTCCAAGGTGCTGACGCGTTTCTGGCTGACGCCCATATTCTTCGCGAGCTGTTTCTGGGTGAGGTTCCTCGATTTGCGTGCCTCCTTGAGCTCATACACGCGCATTTCCTCCAGCATCCGATCCTTGGCCTCATCGACCTCGGCGCGGGTGACGCCGCTGTCAGACATGAACTGTTCGATGGTGTAGCTCATTTCGTCTCCTTTCCGTACTGGTTCTCAAGCCATGCGACGTAACGTCTTTCCGCTTCGGGGATGGCCGTCTTGTACCACTTGTTCCATTTCGCCTGCTTATCGCCTCCGACAAGCAGGATCGCCTTGCGTTTGGGATCAAAGACGAACAGGATGCGTATCTCACTCTGTCCTGCAGAACCAGGGCGAAGCTCCTTCATCGACCTGACAAGACGCGATCCGTTGATCTTGCCCACAAGCGGCCGCTTGAGATTCGGACCTTGTTCCTTCAATATCTCCAACGCCGCGAGAACCTGTATTTTGGACTCGCGGTCGAGCGAGCTCAGCCAATCCTTGACAAGTTCGAGTTCAATGGTCCACATATCAATAAATATACCACAAGAGGTATATTTACATCGGTTTGTAAGCTGCGAAGACATTACAGCCCACCCACCGCACGCGCTTCCGGCGAGGCTCAAGGGGCACGACGTCGCGCCCCTTGAGAATCCCCGCGCGCCAAAGCAAAGCCTTGGAACCATCATGTGACGTGAATCCCTACAGGTCTTCACGCCACAAGAGAAGGAAACGGACGAGCCGGTGCGCCCCTGTCCGGGAGCCATGGCACCGCCTGTGTTCTCCCATTGCGCGCGCCGTCGGCGCGCTCCACGGGGTGTCGCCTCCGCCCACCCACGGTGGGCTTCGGCCGGGGAACGGAGCTCGCTCAGCCGCTCGCGCCCTTCGAATTTTCTTTTGGACCGTCCGGCTGACGCCGAATGATCATACCGGCCCTCCACGCCCGTCAACGCCGCCGCGCCCCCCTGCGGGTTCGTGCCCGTCTTATGACTGGCGTGGCTTAAAGCCGGTAACGCTTCCGCTTGACCAAACGGTCCAAAAGAAAAAATTTCCGGGAACAATCCCGACAAACCGTAAGGAGCACACCATGACCGCCATCAAGACCGCCAACATCGTCGAAGGCAATCTCGCGCAGGAGCCGAAGTACTTCCCCGAAAGCCAGTACGCCGCCCGCATCGTCTTCCGTATCATGCACACCGACCGCAGGCTCAACCCGCAGACGAACCAGTGGGAGGACGGCCGCACCACCGCAGTGGACGTGAACTTCTACGGCCCCGCCGCCGAACGGCACGCGCAGACCATCCAACAGCAGCCGGACGTGTTCGCCAAAGGCACGGCCGTGGTCGCGTGGGGAGAGCTTTCCGACCATCCCGACACGTGGACCGACCGCGACGGGAACCCACAGGCCACGCCCGTCATCAACGGCACGCGCATCATCCCCAACCAGCTCGTCAACCAGCGTCGCGCCAGCCGCCAGCAAGCCAATTCCACCAGTCTGCCGCAATACACCAATGCGGCACCGGAACAGGACCCGTGGGCGGGGCAACAGGCACAAGCGTGAAAAAACGAGGAAGAGACCATGAGATACACCGTCGATTACGTCGAACATTCAAGCGCGTGGCTTGAAGTGGACATACCGGACAACGCCGATCCGGAGCAATGGATGCGCGAGCATTGGGAACTGGTCCGCGAACAGCTTGAAAAAGACGGTTCGGAATTGGAAATCACTCCGGTCCGAACCATCACGGAACGAGAAGACAGTCCAGCAGTGACGGTGCCCCCCTATCGAAGGAAAGAAACCGAAAGACCAGTAACAACAAAGAAAGGAACTTGGAAATGGAACGCATCGAAACCATCGATCTGAAGGCCGAAACCGATGCCCTTGAAGCGGGACACGGCATCACCCTCTACACGTTCGACGAATACGACCGGCTCATGCACTACGCGCATATCGTCGCAAGCACGCCGAAGGAACGCGCGGACGGATACTCCGGCTACTTCCTGACCGTCTTCAAAGGCGGGGGCGATATGCGACGATTCGAGCCGGACGATGGCGACGATTATCCGGACCTCGAATCGTCCCTCGCCTCCGTCAAGACCATCTGGCCCGACACGCCCATCTGGTGGGAACACGACGGCAGCGTGCCCGGCGTGGACGATGGCATCACGTTCGACGAGCTCCGCGGCGCGGACATGCTCGCCGCCGCCCGACGCCGGCTCGAAAACGAAATGCGGCCACGTGGCATCGAACCGGACGGCGAACAGGCCGTCAAGGACGCGCAGACCAGCAGACAGGCCGGACTGGACGCCATCGCGCCATCGTTCTTCGAACTGTTCGAGGACTACATCGCCGAAGAGGACAGCCAGCTCGCCGCCGATGACGTGGAGCTCGAAGCGCGCACGGCGTGGATGCGCGAGATGTACCGGACCATGCTGCGCACGATGAAAAACTAGACGGCCCGCACGGCGGCCGGACCGTCGCCGATCGCCCGGTCCGGCCGCCGTGCAAGAAAACACAGCGAAAACCACCGCCCGCGGGCGGTTTATTACCACTGTAGTGGTAATATTAATTAGGTCAGCAAAAGAAAGGACAAACCAAAATGGCGCACTATGACATCACCTACGCCTGCGGACACGACGAGCGCATCGAACTCTTCGGCAAGACCAGCGAACGCGAACGCCGCATCGAATGGCTCCAGGAGCGCCCATGCACGGAATGCTGGAAGAAGGAACGCGCGGCCGAGGCCGAAGCCCGCAAGAACAAGGAAGCCGCCATGATCGTCGAGAAGCTCGGCGACGAAGCCGCAGACGCCGCCAACGCCCTCTCCAATGCCTCCTGCACCTTGGAAGGCAGCGCAAAGCAGGTCGCATGGGCCGAGGACATTCGCGCCAAGTGCATCGCCCGGGCACTCGACCGGTTACGCGACCTTGCGGCACGCCTCCCCGGCGAGGCCACCGCCCAGCAATCCGCAGCCCTCGCCGCCCGCTGCAATGCCCTCGCCTCTGTGATCGCCAGCAAAACGTCGGCGGCATGGTGGATCGAGAACCGTGATGACATTGACAAGGCGGTCATATGCGAGGCCATCAAGGCGCACGCATGACCCAAGCAAAATGTGATACAATAGCTTTTGTCGCACCGGAATGACGAGTGTCCGGTTGAAACACCTTCGGCTCAATCCGAAGCGCGTGGATTGAAATTATGTGCAACATGCGTGAATCGAAAAATGCATATCAGGCATGTTTTGATGTCGCGAGACGCCTCGGCTTCGGTCGGGGCGTTTTGTTTTATCGGACGAATGGATGGAAACAATAAGGAACACGAAAATGGCGACGATTACATTTACCACACACGCCACCAACATCCCCGGCTGCGAAGTCGGCAGCGGTACGCCGACACTGTTTCAACGTTAGGGGGGGGGTGATGTCCAAGCGTAGCAGACTTAGGCTTATCCCATCCCACTTGCCGCTCATCCGCGACAAGATCGTGGAAAAGCAGAGAAAACGGCTGAAACGCCAACACGACGCGACGCAGTACCGCGAGGCCCTGGCAACCGCGTGGGATGAGGCCGATCAGATGGCGACGGCGCAATTATGGTGGATCAGCCGCGACATGGCAAAACTCGCGGCCGACACCGCCGCCGTGGGCGACTATCCGAAAAACCGTCCCCCGGCTGCAAGCGGGGTGATGATCATCGATGGCGGACTGCCGGTGGACGCCTCGCCGGTCGGCTTCAAGGCGAACATCAACGGGTTCTTCTGGGTCGTTTCGGGAGGCGAAACGACCGTCTACCCCATGACCGACGATCCTGAGACACTGGAGAAGACCGGCGCGGCTGACGCCGGGCTGCCGGTGGACCTGATGATCGGTTCCGGAGCGTTGGCGGACGCCGCCGACGCGAACGCCGCACTGTTGCATGCATGGGTCGATTTCGCGCAGGCGGTCTGGGCGTTGAGCGAGGAGACGCGCATATGCCAGGCGAAGCCGGGTGAGCCGAGCGCCGTGCACCCGCTCCCGTCGAGGTTCGACCCGGAGATACGCAAGGTCAAGATGCTGGTGCTGAGGGAAAACCTCCACCGTCCCGGCGAAAGCGCCGATGATGACGGGCGCGTGCGACGTGAATACTCGCATCGTTTCATCGTGCGTGGTTTCTGGCGCGATCAGGCGTATGGGCCGAATCATTCGCTCCGCCGACGCCAGTGGATACCACCATTTGTCAAAGGCCCGGCCGACAAGCCTTTGATTTGCAAGGAGACGGTGCGCATATGGAGACGTTGACCGACATGATCGCCGGTTTTCTCGCCGGCCTGACGCCGAGTACAAGGGCGCGGTATCGGAGCGTCGTATCGCGATGGCTCCGCTGGTGTTCGGATAATGGCATCGACATGCTGCGGGCGAAGCGCACTCATATCGAGGTGTTCGCCGCCTATGACGGCGGCATGCGGCCAGCAGCGAAAAACACGATGTACAAGAATCTGAGCGTCGTTTGCGGCCTCTACCGCTACCTCTGCGAGGAGGGATATATCGACCGCAATCCGGGCGAGCATGTGCGCAGGCCGAAAATGTACGGTCATTCGGATGGCACGTATCTCACCCGCGAGCAGGCTAGGCTTTTTCTGGCCGAAGCGCGAGGAATGGACGCGAGGACGGACGCCCTGTGCAGTCTGCTGCTGTTGACTGGTGCGAGGGTCGGTGAGGCGCTCGGATTGGATGTCGAAGACTGTCATCTGAATGACGGGCGTCCGTGGGTGCGATTCGACCGCAAGGGCGACTGGTCCCAGCGTGTGGCCATTCCCTCCGAAGCGTCCGAGGCTCTCGCACGACTCATTGGCGGGCGTAGGCGCGGTGCGGTGTTCCGTGAGGATTCCGGCGCGCGTCTGCGGGAGCAGACCGCCGTTGGCATCGTGTCGTCCGTGGCATTGCGTGTGGGCGTGCCTGGAATCTCGCCGCATTCATTGCGGCGAACGTTCTGCACGCTCTCCCGTGACGCTGGCATTCCAGACAGGGACATCATGGCCGCAGGCGGGTGGAACAGTCCGCAGATGCTCAATTATTACGATATGGCGCGCCGTGGCTTGGGTGGCATGGCTGGCGATGGATTGCAGGATTATCTAGGCAAGGAGGATTGATATGGGTTTGAAGTCGATGCGCGAGAGTGTCGGACTGTCTCAGCAGGATCTGTGCCGGGCGATTGGGAGCAGTACCGTGGGGCGCGTGTGGGCGTGGGAGGCGTGGTCTGACAGTCCGCGTCCGAAGTCGGCGCGTGACCCGCATTTGATGGGGTTTTCCACGGCCAAGGTGCTGGCGGACGAATTGGGTATGACGTTGGATGATTTCTGGGCCGGGCTGGATGGATGATGCGACACGCCGACTTGAAATGATACTATTGGTATCATATACTTGTAACCACAAGACGGGAGGCGCTAGGCATCCCCACAGACTCAAGGAGACTGAAATGAACAACCTCAATGGCAGCGAGAAACAGATCGCATGGGCGACCGACATTCGCAAGGAATTCATCGAAAAGACCAAGGCCGACATGAAGTCGGCCGACAAAAACGACGTGCTCGACATGAAGGCCATGCTGAAGGTCGCCGACAACATCACCGAAGCGGCCGACTGGATCAACGCACGCCGCAACATCAAAATCATGTTCTTCGACCGAGCCGACTTCCGGGCGGCCAGAAGGGAGATCAAGGCCGCGGAGAAGCCGGCAAAAAAGGAGGATTCCAGCAGGAAGCCGAGCGTCCGTGACATGCTCAAGGCAAAAATCGCCGAAAAGGACGGTGACGGCGATTCCGCCCAGACGGACGAAGAGCCACGCATCGTCTACGACCTCTCAGACTGGGACTCCTTCTCCAAGCCTGCGGAAGACCGACCGGCCTATCTGCGGTTCACGGCCGATGACAAGGATTCCGGCAGCCATGCCGAAATCATCACCAACCGCCATGGAGAGGGACGTTGGGTACGGGACTCTACCACCGGCGACTACATCCAGATCTCCGGCACCAGCCAATACCGCCTGCCGCGCACGAAAAACGCGCTGAAGTGCCAGCTGGCCTTCCGCCTGAGGAGATAATAAAAAAGGCCGGTGAAAAAACACCGGCCAATCCCCACCAATGTGGGGAACACTACGAATCCCAAATCTTTTATGGGATCATCCCCACCAGCGTGGGGAGCATGTCTTAAAGACATTTTGAGTATAACACACTTTGGGACACTGAAGTACCACACAATCACAAGGAGACTGAAATGAACGGCACACCACTGCAGTTCACAGTTACGCGCGGCGGGTTGACTGCTGAAATGCGTGACAGGCTGAGGGTCCCAGCGGGTAATACCGTCGAGGATTACGAGGATTTTAACGTGTGGTGCAACAAACGTGGCGAAGTACGCGCGGTGCGACCGGGAGCATATTCCGAATCGAAGTCACGTCGTATCGACGAGCAGGACGCGAAACCAACCCTCATCGACGCGCTGAAAGCCACCCTCCGGCATGACGGCAAAGCTATCGAGAATATCAACCGCGCTGCCGACAAGGCAGGTATGAGCCACGCGGAAGCCAGGCGGCTGCTCGACCACGCGTTCACACCACAACAGTGAAGATTCACTAAAACAGGCAAGGAGAAGCAGATGTATTGGATTGAAAGCAAGAACGGCCGTCGTCAGCCGCGTGCGAACGCGCCAAGAGCAAGCATCGCAAACTTGCGTGAAGTGTTCACCTGTCTGGACAGGCAGGAGCAGGCCGTGGCACACGCGGAGTTCTCGACCGGCGAACACTTGGACATCAACGTGCCCTCCTCATATTGCTTGAACTCTCTCGGCAAGAAAACCACGATCAGTGGAAACGTTCTCTTCATGAAACGACTGGAGAATGATATTGAGCATCTCGCGCGGCTTCAATGGGGCGAAAACCACACGTGGGACGAGGGGACAATGGGCTCATGGTATGAGGCGGTCGGCATCACCGACATTGCAAACCCTGTCGATGAATCCACGGTCGAACATCTCGGCCCTGTGTTCCCGAACACCAGTCTGCATGACATCATCGCCCGCTACCATGCCCAGCATTACAGTCCCACCGTGTCCATCCGCTCCTTGATTTGCCTCGCCCTGCAAAAAAACCATCCACTCTCCAAACTACGCCCGTCGAAAAGCGGTATCGCCATCGAAGTCCAGGACAACGAATACGGCCGGATGGGCATCGCACGAGACAAGCGAACCGGACAGACCTGGATGTGGCCGCTCGAAGAGGAAATCGACTCCAACGAGGAATTCGGCATGGCTCCGGACGACCTCGGCGACGTGTTCGTGCCCTATCGCGATTTGGACGGGCGTAGGAAGACCGTCGAGGACATGGTTGAAGAAACCAGTGAGGCAAACCGGAAGCTCGGATATTGTCCAACTTGGGTGGGGCCGACCACTAGGAGACTGGAATACGGTCTCGACAGATACAAGGCGCATCGGCTTGAGAAGCTCGACCGGCGTGACATTAAACGCGCCCTCGACGAGGAATTGAGGCGCGGCGGGCTGCCGGACACTTTCCGCTACCCCTGCCACACGAGCGCGGGTACGGTCTGGTGTGATTGGGACAACACTAAGGGCCGCACCGGAATCATGCTCAGGCCAGTCGAAACCGGGAGTGTGAGCGAGCAGACTGGATGGTTGAACCGTCAGAAGGAGCGTGATGGGTTGCGCTGGTGGTGGTGGGAAACCATGGACGGCCGCACAGGCGAACGGTTCCCCTCCTACCAGCAGGCTCTCCTCGACTTCATCGACCATGTGGAATGAAAGAGAGGACGGATGGCGTAGGGCCATCCGTCCTCTGAAGTCAGCTTTGCGGAAATCTGTTGGAGATTAAACTTGTCCTCAACGAAGAACCTCTTTTGAAAGGCTGTGACCATGGTATCACGAACACACAAGACACGTGGAATGTGCGCGGTCCCCACCTGTCAAGAACCGGCTGAATGCGGGGAATATTGCTCTCGGCATTACAACCGGTCGCTGTACCGCAAGAAGGCCGACCTCCCGACGGGTGATTTGCCTGATGGCTGGCCGTGCCCGATCTGCGGCGAACGGCTCCGACAGTTGAGCAACCACATGAAGCGCCACCACGGTATCGCGTTGAGCGAATGGTATCGACAGCACGACGTGTCCTGCCGGTGGCCAGACTGCGACTGCATGGCCGTCAAACGCGGATTGTGCAACAGGCACTACAAACTGGAACTAAAGGAAAGACATGAGAATGTTTGAATCGAAGGCGGATTTCAGAGCCGCAAGGGAGCGCTGCGGTATCAGCCAGCAGATGCTCGCAAGCAAGGCCGGCGTCAAGGTTTTGAGCGTCAAGCGGTGGGAGAAGCCGGGCGAGGCCGAAGCGCCGGCCGACGTGATCGCCTGGCTTGGACACATGCTCGACTTGCACATCCAAGCGGTCGAAAGCGCGTTGGATGCGGTGGACGAAATGACGAAAACGCAAGGGCACGCGCCCGGCCATGTGGACCTGCTCTATTATCGTTCGCAGGAACACTACGACCGTTATGGCCGGGACAAAGGCGATTACGCCATCGTCAATGCCCGCAGCAGGGAGATAGCCGCGATCCTCGAAGCGCAGGGCATCGAAGCCAGATTCGAATATCCGGAGGATGACGAGACCGGATTCCAGCGACTTGCGAATACGCGATGAAACGCAGAAAAGCCCCTCCCCAGCATCAGCTGAGAGAGGGGCATGTGTAACATTTGACTGCAAAAACCGTCGAACGAGTCGTGAAACGTCGTTTTCGCAGGAAAACCGCAAGGAGCGCGAGGTCGAGTCTCACACCCGCAAATCACTCACGGTTAAGTTGCGCACGTTTCAGGCACAACACTTATTTTTTGTCGGAATCGTCCGGCCTGGCCGCCGTGATTACGGGCCGTCCCAACGCCCGACACGCACGCCCCCGGAGAAACGGACACCGGCCTGACGGCCGGCGCGGGAGGTCCGACCATGCGACGTTCCGCCCGCTTGCAACCGCCGCGGCATCACGGACCATCGCACGGCCGGACCTCCCGGCCCCTTCGGGGCCGATCCTCCCGGACGCGTTCACGCGCGTCCTCACATCCCGCGCGCGGAGACGCCCCACCAGCGGGCAGGCCTGCAAGTGGGTCATATCCACGCACGGCGGGAAACGGAGCGGCGCACCGATGCGCCGCCATTCCTGATTTTCTTTTGAACCGTTTGCCTGCGGCAAGGATCGTAACCGCCTGAACGCCCGCGCCACGCGATGCCGAACCCCAAGGGGTTCGGCGTGCTCGCGGACGCTCCGGCGGCCAGCGCTATCGCTCGACCAAACGGTCCAAAAGAAAAAATTTCAAGGACGACATTCAACCAAGGAGCGTGGGACATGGGCATCGGAACCGACACCATGAACGCCATCAACAAGGCAGCGCAGGAACTCAACGGCTACGGTCAGGAGAAGTTCGAACCATACGAAGGCGTCTACCGCATCAATGACGGCGATTACGTCAGTGAAAAGAACTGGAAGAAGGTGTGGAACCAATATCCGTCATGGTGGTCGGACGCGTGGATGCTCGCCGGCAACGGCACCTACAGCGAAACCGACGTGGCGGACATGAGCATCAGGGAAATCAACGAAGCCATGGAAGACGCCGATTTTGAAGTCGTGTTCTACACCGAAGCCGACGAAAACGGCGACTGCTAGCCATACGCAACCTCCAACACTGAACCAAAATATGCGCGGGACGCTCCCGCAAGGGAAGTGCCTCCGCGCGTCCGGTGCCGCCCCATCCGCCCCGGCACTCCGCCCAGGGAAACGGACGGAACCGGAGCGCCCGCGTCCGCGACCCATGCCGCGCGCCTTACGGC
>OCHC01002276.1_pt1 | contig 11959 bp, 4 predicted proteins | sample 1538641 | NCBI WGS metagenome assembly OCHC01 (sample SAMN04571714, study PRJEB22368) | human gut metagenome | biome: human gut; material: stool | host: Homo sapiens | place: Luxembourg | collected 2012-08-17
CCAGTTTCGAAATGGGTGCATCAATATATAAGTTAATTTATCCTGATAATTCTGCATTGTCACACCATCCAGTGAAAATAAACCAGCTATATAGTATGCAGCAATGAGTATTAAAACTAAGCCAATTAAAAACATCCCCCATGGCGGTTTTCTTTTTTGTGTCATAATCATTCCCCTTTCATAAAAAAGCAGGCAAAAGTACTATCTTCTGCCTGCTTTTCGTGCCGAAATTCGGCACATTATTTTGATTTGATTGGAGGGGTTGGCATCTTTACTTTCAAGTCACTTAAATCCTTGCTTTTTGCTTTATATTTCTGTAATGAAGTCACTTTATTTTCGGCTGTTTTATCTACTTCATCAAAGTATTGTTTTACAAATTCCTCTCCTGTCAGTTTTCTTATTTCATGGTCAACTTGTTTTGTTACCACATCAAATACAAACGGTGCTTCATCTTTTCTCAAAAAAGCAATATAAGAACCATTTGTTTTTCTGAATACCTGCTCATCAGGAATGACAAGCTGTTTTTCATTTTTACCATATGTACCCGGTATCCTGCAGGAAAACTGGTTATATCTCTCTAATCCATCTTTATTTATCACGTTTGAATTTTCAACCAATGTTCTTCTATCAATGCTAATCGGAATATATTCTGGATCACGGATATAGCGAAGATATGCGGTTGAAGATTCCTGTCTCATCGCATTACGCTCGACCGTTTCTATCTGATGCTCTATCTCTCCTTTTTCTTTCCCTTCATACTTTGCATTAGCAGCTTTTAATTCTGGCGCTGCTGTATCAATATATTCTGCTTCTGTCTGCTGTCCTGTCTGCATATAGTTGTCCATTGACATCTTTTTCATGTCGGGTATATCTGTTACTCCTTCATTTAATAAATCATTCCGATATAATTTATACCATGATTCAACTTTGGGTAAATCCGCATTCGCTACAACAATCTGTATTTCGCCATCTCCAACATGTAAATCAGGAAGCTGGGAATAGTTAATTCCCATTGAAGTAAAATCTTCTTGAATAGTTTCTTCCTCATCTTCTAAAGGAAAAGAGACTATTGTTGTTTTACCTGACGTAAGATTTTTTAATTCCTGTAATTCTTTTTCTCCACCTGTCATCCGGCTCATGATATGACGTTGATACCATGCTCCAAAATTATCTCTGTCTGGCTGATAAACAGCAACCTGAATCATCCCATCGTTCTTCTCAAGGTCAGGCATTATCATGTAGTGAATGCCTAACGTATCTAATTCTTCTGTTAACTGCCCTTCTGGAATCTCCGGGACATTCATAATGTCATATTTTCCGTCGGTTGCTTTAAGGAATTTCTGAAAATCTGTAAATTCTGTCACTTTGAGTTTTCGTTCTTTCACCATACGAGCGAAATATTGAAGTAACAATACTGTTCCCATTGCTGTCAATTTAAAAAACGGGTCCATATACCTCGCTGCATTGGATATTGCCATCACAACTTCATGGCTTTTATCTTCCATCTTATCCATCTCCTATCCTATCTGTACCGAAATTCGGCACACTTTATAATTTCGGTGCAGATTCTTCCGGCACTTTTTTCGGAAAAATCTGTTCTTCTTTTTCTACCTGTTCCGTCTTTTCTTTTTCCTGTTTTTCTTCTTTCATCTCTATATCGTATTCTTTTTGCAGTTTTTCGATATGTTCCGCAATCTCTTTATTATCTTTTTCTGTTCCTTGCAGATATTCTAAAGTCTCTTTCATAAGATTTATTAAATTTGATTGCGAATCACGATAATGGATCTCTCCGTTTTGCAGGCTGTCAGGATATACGTTTAAGGCATTACTTAAAAGAGTGAGCGTCATTTTGTCTGGCTGTTGTGTTCCATTTTCAATTTTTCTCAATTCTTCCAGTGATGACAATGTAAGTCCAGCCAATTCTTCAATACTATATCCCTTTTCTTCTCTTAATCTCTGAATACACTCTCCCATCTTCATTAATCTTACAGGCATTTTTTTAGTTCCTCCTTCTTTACCAATTTCGGTTCTGTTTTTGGTTCCATATCCAATTCAGCATTTATTTTTGTTAAACGGTTCTGTACATATTTCAATTTATCTTCCTTATCAAAAGGCTTTTGTACTTCTTCTTTTGCCTGGGCAAACTGTTGTCTGGCATCTTCTAACCGTTCCTCCGCAACAGCTTTTTGCCCTGGCATTTTTTTTAATGCTGTAAGGATACGTTCTATATTTTTTACAGGGTCTTTTTTTATCTCAACGGATACAGATGATTCCCTTGTCAGTTTTACATAAAAACTATTATCAAAAAGTGAATAGGAAGCCTTCATTTTAAAACCCTTAAAGGTTCCGATATTTGCTGCATCTGTATGTTCCTTTTTCATATTTGTACACGCCTGCACAAGTGCTTCTCCAGCAGCTTTTTCATCGTTATAGTTAATATCCTGTATTTCTATTGAAAATGGTCTGCTTAACACAGTATCTAAATGAGCTATATCTGCTTCATATGCCGCAGTCAGTTCCTCATATTTTGCAATCCGTTGAGGATATTCTACTGCAATCGCATCCTGAAGCCGGAACAGATTACTTTCATAATTTGCTTTCAACATCTTTAATTTTGTTACCTGCACATCCAGTTCCATCTTTTCTTTTATCTTTGGATTTCCCGTTGCAAGTGCCTTCGTTTCTGCATAAGATAATGCCACCGCATCTACATCCTGACAAGAACGTACTGGCGATTTGGAGGTCATGATCTGGCTGATGAATTTCTGTTTGTTTTCTAAAATCTGCCACATATATGCATCAAAAGTATTTTCCACAATATAACGGAATATTTTGACTTTTTTATTTTTATTACCCTGACGTAAGATACGACCTTCCTGCTGTTCGATGTCCGCAGGTCTCCACGGAACATCTAAATGGTGCAAAGCTATCAGTCTGTCCTGTACATTTGTACCAGCACCCATTTTTGATGTGGAGCCAAATAGAAAACGTATCTGTCCCGAACGGACTTTGGAGAACAGTACTGCCTTCTGCCTGTCTGTATTGGCATCATGGATAAATGCAATCTCCTCCTCCGGGACACCTTTTTCTATTAATTTTTGCTCTAATGCATCATACACATTAAAAGAACCATCTTTTTTGGGTGTAGAAGTATCGCAAAAGACAAGCTGTGCGGATTTCTGTTCTTTTGTTTCCTGCCAAACCTTAAAACATCTTTCTGCACATGCAGAAACTTTATTGTTTGCTGTATCTGGCAGCATATCATTAATGAGACGCTGATCTAGTGCAAGCTTACGTCCATCTGTTGTGATTTTAAGCATATTATCTTCTGACGGGTCTACTTCCCTGTTCCTTACCCTGTCTGCCCTTTCTGAGATAGACTGTAGTATTTCTTTTTGTTCTTCGCTGGCAGGTAGTACGACATTTTCATACTCTGCTTCTGGCACAGGTAACTGCAGCATATCCGATGTCTGTATATCAGCTACTTCTTGGAAAACAGACATTAATTCTGGTAAATTAAAAAAGTTTGCAAAACGGGTCTTCATACGGTATCCATTCCCTTCTGGAGATAATTCCATCGCTGTCACAGTTTCTCCAAAGATGGATGCCCAGCTATCAAACATTCCAAGATTCATTTCTTGCAGACGGTCATACTGCAGGTATCTCTGTATAGTGTATAATTCTGTCATACTATTGCTCACAGGGGTACCTGTTGCAAATGTGATACCTTTACCGCCAGTAATCTCATCCATATACCGGCACTTATTATACATATCCATTGCTTTTTGTGACTCACTTTGTGCCACTCCGGCAACATTTCTCATTTTTGTATACAAAAACAAGTTCTTAAAACCATGCGATTCGTCTACAAACAACCTGTCAACACCCAGTTCTTCAAAAGTAACTACATCATCTTTTTTCTTCTCGTTCAGTTTTTCCAGTCTTACCTCTAAATTCTTTCTGCTTTTCACCATCTGTTTAACAGTGTAGTTTTCTCCTTGTGCTTCTTTTGCAAGAGCGATTGCTTTTTCAATCTCATCAATCTGGCTTTCTAATACAGCACGTTGTCTTTCCGCAGAAAGAGGTATTTTTTCAAATTGAGAATGCCCAATAATGACGGCATCGTAATCACCAGTCGCAATCCTCGCACAGAATCGTTTTCGGTTTGCAGGCTGAAAATCTTTCTTTGTTGCGACAAGGATATTTGCAGCCGGATATAACGTGAGAAATTCTGCTCCCCATTGTTCTGTTAGATGGTTTGGTACCACAAACAGTGATTTATGAGCAAGTCCAATACGTTTTGCTTCCATTGCCGCAGCCGCCATCTCAAATGTTTTTCCTGCCCCAACGCAATGTGCAAGTAAAGTATTATTTCCGTATAATTGGTGTGCTACAGCATTCTTCTGATGAGATTTCAATGTGATTTCTGGATTCATGCCCGGAAATTCTAAATGACTGCCGTCAAATTGTCTTGGGCGAATCGAATTAAATTTTTCATTATACAGAGAAACCAACATTTCCCGTCGTTCTCTATCCTTGAAAACCCAGTCTTTGAATTTTTCTTTTATCATGTCTTGCTTCTGGCTGGCTAATATAGTTTCTTTTTTGTTTAATTCCCTATGTTCTTTTCCCTCCTCATCCGTGTATGTATCAAAAATTTGTATGTTTTTCAGATTTAAAGAACTTTCAAGTAAACGGTATGCCGTTGCCCGTTTTGTTCCATATGTGTTTGTTGAGAGGATACTGCCATCTACATTTTTCCCTTCGATGTTCCATTCCCCTGTATATTCAGAATATCGTAACTTAATTATATTTTTGATATACTGCGATGGCTGGAAAGTTTCCCTCATGAACTGATCATACACTTCCAATGGAATCCACATCGTTCCTAATCGTATCTCAATCTCTGAAGCATCTAATTTTTTAGGCTGTACGTTCTCTAATGCTTCTGCATTATTTTTATAAATATCTTCACTTTCTGCAGCTTTTTCTGCTATACGCAGTTTTTCACGTACATTGCCTGACAGATATTCATCTGCTGTTTCCCATTCCTGCGTATCTGGATTTTTAAAGATAACCCCAGTCAATTCTTCAGTGATCTTTTCAGCAGATTTTCCACACAGATTTGACATGAAAGTAATATCAACTTTTCCATATTCCTCCATTGATACGGCAAGTGCTTCATTTGCCGTATCTACATGGGTAATAACTTCTTTCCTGCGGATAGTCCGTTTCGTGAACATATCTGCTTTTCCAGCAAGATTTCCATCCTCGTCTAATCTTTCTAAAGAACATAGAAGTGGATAAGAAGAATCTTCCGAAAAAGCTCTCCTATTCGCAACACTATTTAACAGTCCCCATTTTGCAGTATAGGAATCATATAACCTGTCCAGCTTCACCTGTTCTGCAGAAATCTTTGCCTCTACATCTTCCGTTTCTTCCATCTGCAGACGGATTAATTCCCGGACACAATCCCGGATAGCAGTCATGCCGGTGATACGTGTTTTTGCTGTGTTGGATACCTCTTTTTGTTCCAGACCGGTTTCATTTTTATAGTAGATCTCCCCAGTATCAGATAGGACATAACTATATATCCTCTCTTTAGAAGCATCAAGAGTATCTGCCATCTGCTCTATTTCGTACCGAAATTCGGCACGTTCTTCTTGTGTTCTTTCAGGTATATATCCTGTAATATTTGATACAGCAGCCTGTAACTGTTCTTCTAAAGAACTTCCTTCTTTTTCTATGCAGGCTGTTTCTAATCCATATGGTCCTGTTACTTCCTGCATCGTACCTAATACCATTTCTGGATGTGCTGCAAAATAACTGTTTACACGGATGCCATCTTCATTATTCACGATAGAAATCCACTCTGGATTCTCTCTTTCTTTTTCCCTTTTCTGCAGGAATAGAATATCCGCAGTTACTTTTGTCCCTGCGTTTTTAAATGCAGTATTTGGCAGTCGGATTGCTCCCAGCAGGTCTGCCCTTTTAAAAAGATATTCTCTGACTTTACTGCTTTCTTTGTCCATTGTGCCTTTTGTTGTGATGAAAACAGCCACACCATCAGGACGGAGCTTATCCAGTGTCTTTGCAATAAAATAGTCATGGATCAAAAATCCATGACTGTTATAAGCAGGGTCATTTACCCGATAATCCCCAAATGGGACATTACCGATTGCAACATCAAAATATCCATCTGGATAATTTGTCCGTTCAAATCCTGTATTCTGAATATTTGCTTCTGGATAAAGATAACCTGCTATCTTTGAACTCATGGTGTCTAGTTCAACACCATATAAAGTAGAGTTACTCATACTTTGGGGAACAAGTCCAAAGAAATTTCCAACCCCACAGGAAGGCTCTAATATTCTTCCTTTGTTAAATCCCATATTCTCCAGCACTTGATACATAGATTTAATAATAACGGGCTGTGTAAAATGGGCATTTAACACGGATTCTTCTGCAGAACGGTATTCCTCTGGAGTAAGGGCAGTCTGTATCCGTTCCCGTTCTTCCTGCCACTGTGGTTTCTTCACATCAAAGACATCTGCGATCCCGCCCCATCCAACGTAATCTGATAGTATGTTCTGTTCCTCTTTTGTTGCCTGCCGTTGTTCCTTTTCTAACTGTTTTACCGTTTCGATCGCAAGGATATTCTTCCAGCATTTTTCACGGATTGTTCCTGTTCCCAGTTCTTCTTTTGAAATATGATAATTCTGCCCCATGTTTTCAGAGACAGGGGTAATCGCTATATTGTCCGTATCTAAGATTTCTTCTTGCAGTTCTGCCGCCGCAATGCTGTCTTTTCTTATCTCTGCTGCCCAGTCTATTATATCATCATATCGGATTTCTCTTATCTTATCTGCATGATTTTTGATATATGTCCTTGCTTCATTTTCACTATGAAAGAGTATCATTTCTGAAAGATATGTTTCCAATCCATTATTACCCTTGCGTAACAAACGGTAAACAGGCTGCCGGTTTCCGTCTGTATCAATCGCTGTGACAAAAGAAACCGTTAAATCTTCATAATCCTCACTGCTTTCTATAGCTACTTCAATGAGATTTGATTCTTTTTGTTGTTCTTCTATCCAATCATCAGCTTCTTTTCTAGTTTTACAGAACTTACTACGTCCTGAGAGAACAAAATCATCATTCTCTCTTGTCAATTCCTGTGCGTGGAATGGGAAATCTATTCTTCCAGTATCAGCAATCTCATATTTTTTATCCTGTAAAGCCTGCGGTTCCTCTTTCTGCATTAATCCATCAAGCTGTTTCTGTTCTGCAGGTGTTAAGTCTGTATGTTCTTCAAGATATGGCAAAAAGTTTTCACTATACTTTGTAATCTGTTCTATCTTTTCATCCAGCACTCCATCCTGTTCCCAGTATTGTCTATACATACAGTCGGAAGATAAACAGTAATCATAATATTCCCGGATATGTTCTAAAAGGGATTTCCCTTCTGAACCTATGTCATATCTGCCCTTGAAAGAATATTCTTCACTATCTATGACCGCATAGATAGAAAATGCTGTCTTATAATAAGAATATCCTTCTTCTTCATTCTCCTGCTTCTCCATCTCTTGTTTATCCAATACTGTAAATAGTTTATTTGCTACAGCAAAAGACATTTTCCGAACAGTAAAATCACCTTTTTCTCTATCATAAGGGCTTATAACATCATGCTCTGAAAAATCTATCTGGAATAATAATTCATCTGGCTTTGATTCTTGTGTACCGAAATTCGGCACATTTTCTCTCTCCCTTTCTTTATTTTTTGTCTGTTTATTCTCTGTTTCTATATTTTCCTGCTGCTGTGAATAAGGATATTCTTTATTTTCTATCAACGTGCGGATACGTTTTTCTGCCTCTTTCCATGTCAGGTTTTTCTGTATATTCCCTTTTTTCAAAAGAAATCCTCTTGCATCATGCCATTCATCTGAATGAAATGCTCCTGATATAGAAGCAGAGTGTCCGCCAGTACCATATTCTTCTTTTAAAAAAGCAATCGCTGTTTTTGCATCTGGTACAGGGTCTTGCTGATAAAAAGAAAGTATTCGGCTCTTTCCGCCTTGAACGATACCGCCTTCCTGCAACAATTTATCTATCTCATCTGCTGTGATAAATGCTATGTGTACTGGTTCTGTTCCATTTTGTGAAACAGGTATAAATGCCTGATTCAGTTTTTTAAGATGTTCTTTTGCTGTTTCAAAATTCCTTTTCTGCCAGCCAGTTTCAAAATCTACACGTTTTTCAAATGATAGAAGTTCTTCATATATGGTATTTACACCTATAGGATCTCTTAGCTCCCCAGTAATCTTCTCAACAGCTTCAATATAAACTGAACCCCACCGTGATTCCAGCCTGCTGTCTCTGTAAAAGAAAAAAACATATTCTGCTATTCTCGTCCGTATCGTATCAAATGCTTTTTCCTGCAATTCTTTTGTAGTAAATTGTCCATTTTGATAAAGCCTTTCAATCCGTTCTGCAGCTTCAACCCATGATATTGTCTTTTCGGGATTCTTTCTTGCACCATTTCCACGGTGGAAAGAAATACCATCCTCGCTATACCAGACACTTACTTTTACCCCATCTGACATTGCAAGCCCTTTACCGCCTACCCACATCTTTTTTAAATCTCCTGTGAGCAATTCGCTTGGATTTTCCTGTACTAAATCAAATAAGATATATTCTAAAGAATCTTGATTATTTCCACCTGTACGCAGGCATTCATCAATATAACTGTCTGGAAATTCAAAAACAGCAGCAGGTGTATCACCTGCTGCTGTTCCATAATCAGCCTGTTCTTGCGGACTTTCGGGGAAAAGACTTAGCTGAATATAATCTCCTCTTTGATCATCTCCTCTGCCTGCTGTTTGCAGTTGTTCACTATTCCGACCCACTTCATCTGGTCGGCTGCTTTCAGTTCTTCTGTCGCTCCTGCTGTTTTCATCAGCTCCGGAAGCAGTTCGTCCATTCTCTCCTCGGCTCTCCGCTGAATCTCTATCATATGTCCTTCGTAATCTCCCATTTTGAGAACCTGATATGTTGACTTCTTGTGTTCCTTCAGATACTTCTCTCTCATCAGGCTGTATTTCCCGATGTATCCTTCCGTCTGTTTTCTCAATCCTAAATCTGGATACATCAGTCCGTCCTCGCCTTTCGTGTATGTTAATTTCATTTCTGTTCACCCCATTCTTTTCTTTTATTATTTCGTTGACTCTATTATATTCCTCCTGTCTTCCTTGTACAATATCTTTTGCCCTGTTTTTTTGTAAATTTTTCCGCCAGAGAAAGGCTCCTACATCTTTTAAAATAGCAGAACAATTTTCACTTATAAGACTTCCTAATCTTGTAAGCACTTCTGCACTATTAAAATCCGTGATTGCTCGAAAATCTTCAATATACATATATTCACCGGGATTTATTCCACATCGTCTTAACAGTATATACCACGTAGTCGATATAAATAATTCTCGATATTCTACACGAATAGTATCATAATCTAATTCTTCTAAATAAGACCCCTCTTTATTTTGAAAAATTAAAGGCAGTTCATCACTGATACCATCCTCCGCAAGATCTTCCGCAAGTTTTTTCAATATTGTAACAAGGTCTGTGTCTTTTCCTTCAATACTATACTTTGCCTTTAAATAATCGGATAAACTTTGAGCATCCTCTTTCTCCATCTCCCATATATAAGGTTTTCTTATCTCAGTAACCGGGATATTTTGTACAGCCCCTGTATCTTTATAATCATAAACATATCTTAACTTTTTTCGTGAATCCACAGTCTGGATAAGAGCAATTCCTTCTGTACCCCGTTTTACATAGTGGTTCATTTCTTTCCACTTTTCAAAACTTGTACAACCTACCGCATTGGGACGCTGTGCATAAATCATAAGCTGGTCATCAAAATCATACTGATAGACACGGGATGCTGTATTTAAAAATTTTAACCATTCCTCTGGGGAAGAAGAAACCTTTTGTACTGTTTCCTCAAACATTTCCTCTGCAGTTGGTAACTTCATTGCCATACATTATTCCTCCTTTACAGTCTCGGAGCCTGTTCTGGTTTTTTAGGTTTCATCAACGATTTTTCTTTTTTATTAAAATGATTCTCTAAATAATTTACTGCTTTTTGAACTTCCTTGTTTTCTTTGTAAAAAGGTACTATATCAAGAAATTCCCTACAAATCTCTCCTCCTTCAAACAAGCTACATTTTCCCGGATATAAATTTTCTTGTGGAAAATGTAGGTCAATACCAATTCCTTTTCTGCCATGCATCCTTTCTTCTGGTATCTTTTCATATATTTTTATTGCTTCATCGAGTGTTAATCCCTCATGGTATTCACCTAATGATGGAAATTCCGAACATTCCGCAACATAAAAATCAACTTTTACTATATACTCTGCTTCTTCAATGTCCTGTTCTAGCTGCTCATAATCCGTCTCACGAATATTTTCAATAGTTATTCCTTCATCATTTAAAATATCTTCTGTCGCTTCTGCAATCGAAACCTCTGGATTATCATAAACCCCTCCATCCAATTCTTTAAACTCATGATTGTAAAATGTGTAATCATATCCTCCGTCTGTTTCATGAATCATAAAATAACCGTTATCTGGCAAGAGATATGCAGCTTCTTTCTTCTGATATAGAGATTTGCTTAATAAATATTCTCCAATTAATTTCATTGCTTCAGGACTAAAGCCATGCCATAAATCTTCTGCAATAACCTGTCCTTGTTCATTTACGATAATATCTGCAACCCGTTCTCCAAATTCATCATGCCGCATCTGAAAAAATTTCTCATTGTGAAATTCCTGCATCTGTATTGAATGCCATGTTCCAAAGTGTCCTTCAGCTGTAAAACCCTTTGTTGATTCTGTTATCTGTTCTACTACTCTTAATGACGGCTCTTTATAAAAATCAGGCAACGGAACAAACCCTATCATGTCCACGTAAGAGACATTTACTTTGCCATTTCTTTTTATCAAAATAATATCACTTACAGAGAGGGAATGTCCTGTAAAATCATCAGGATGTGCAATATTAAATTTTGTAAACAGGCTGTCTCTATTTTCATCTACTCCTAAAATATCACTGTAAACAAGCTGATACTCTGTTCGCTCTGGTACTTTTCCTTTTGAACGTAAAGAATCAAAAGAAAGGAAAGCATAATCTCTTCCTGCACCTTTCCTGTTAATCTGATAAATTCCATAGGCATCATCTTTTCCATGCAGGATTTCTTCCTCTGTCAGCCTGCCACCCGTTTGTTCTATCTTTACCATTATTGTCCCCTCCGTTTCTTTCTTACTTGTCTTAATCTCTGCATCATTGCAGGAGTAAGACTTGCAGAAGCATATGTTTTCATTTCCTCAACAGTGTCACCTTCTTCGAGACATTTAATCAGAAATTCTTTTTGTGCTTCATTAAATGTATCGCCTGCCAGATACGTTTCAATAAATCTATCCGGCTCCTTTGATTTCTTTTCTTCTTTATTGAAAAAATGCCAGCGCTTCTTTTTTTCGGTTACATCTCTTACTGAATTTTCTTTTTTAGACGGTACCTCTTTTTGCTCTTCCTTATCATCGTCAGATGATTTTTTTTCTTCTAACTGTAAAAGAAGTGTCTTCTTTTCTGTTTGCCATGTTTTTTTATTCTGCTCTATCTCATTCACTAGACTTTGTATCTTTTCATCTCTTTCTTTTATTAATTCCTCTTTTGCTGCCAAAGAGTTTTGATAGGATTCCCTTTGTTCCATAAGGGCATTTTTTTGTATATCTAACGTCTGTTGCAATGTAGCGTTCAATGTTATTCTTAATTCTTCCGTCTCCTGAAACACCTTACCAGCTTTATCATGTAACTCTGAAATCTGCTTTTGCATTTCTGAATTAGGTACGAACATGTTTTCCAGAAAATTCAGCCGTTCTTCTTTGATGTGTTTAATT
>OCHC01002283.1_pt1 | contig 11911 bp, 10 predicted proteins | sample 1538641 | NCBI WGS metagenome assembly OCHC01 (sample SAMN04571714, study PRJEB22368) | human gut metagenome | biome: human gut; material: stool | host: Homo sapiens | place: Luxembourg | collected 2012-08-17
GAGCGCCGCCCTGTCACGGCGGAGGTCGAGAGTTCGAGTCTCTTCTGGGTCGTTACAGCTTAGCTGTAATGAATTAAATATGGGATCTTAGCTCAGCTGGGAGAGCATCTGCCTTACAAGCAGAGGGTCATAGGTTCGAGCCCTATAGGTCCCATAGATTATGGATGGATTCCCGAGTGGCCAAAGGGGGCAGACTGTAAATCTGTTGGCACCGCCTTCGAAGGTTCGAATCCTTCTCCATCCACTTAAATGCCGATGTGGCTCAATTGGCAGAGCAGCTGATTTGTAATCAGCAGGTTATCGGTTCGAGTCCGATCATCGGCTTTTAACATTTAATAACGCGGGGTGGAGCAGTCTGGAAGCTCGTCGGGCTCATAACCCGAAGGTCATAGGTTCAAATCCTGTCCCCGCTACTTATGCCCAGATAGCTCAGTTGGTAGAGCAGAGGACTGAAAATCCTCGTGTCGCTGGTTCGATTCCGGCTCTGGGCATGTTTTAATGTAAAACATACGAACGGCTGGTTAGAAAAAGCCTGAGCATGTTTTAATGTAAAACATATGAACAGCTGGTTAGAAAAAGCTTGGGTATGTTTTAATGTAAATATGGGGTATTAGCTCAGTCGGTAGAGCACTTGACTTTTAATCAAGTTGTCCGGGGTTCGAATCCCCGATGCCTCACTTTTTAAGTGGATCAGATAAATTCCCATTTATTGCTCAAGGCAGTAGGTGGGAATTTTGTTTTATATCTGTGCGAGTATAGTATAAAGGAAGACGGTTACGTTGTGATTTAGCGTAACCGTCTTTTTTATATCATAGAAAATTACGTACTGACGAACGAATCAGCAGAGCCATCGAGTAGGATTTCAATGGTAGGAGTATGTCAATGCGATAAAAAAATATTATGGACATTTTCGACAAAATTAGAGCATAGCTGTACAGTATTAAGACTTTATCATAAGAATGAGCAGGAAATCTGTTATGATCAGGATTACTAGGAAGACAATAGAAATGGTCATAGAATAGATATTCTGGATCTGGTTTGGATTCTGCGGATCACATTTGATCTGAACATGCTTTCCGGGGGCTTTGTCAAGGCGTAAAAACTCGATTCGGTCAGCTGTGTAGTTTTGTTCCTTGTAGGTGTAAGAGTACTTCACATAGTTATGATAATTGGAACTATGAGGCTTGTTAGGATTATTTGAGCGGCTAACAGATGATATAACAGCATCTACAGGTACGTAATCATGATATTTTATGGCGGAACAGATAGTTATTGCCAGAAAAAAAACAGTTCCAATTACGCAGCAGCCCAGAATAACCGGTAAAATTTGTCGGGCTTTTGGATTTACGGTGACACTCATGATTTTTCTCCTTTCTTGGTTGATAGTCTGATAATTTATGGGGGATTAATTATGCAGGATAAAAATGTACTGTGATCGAACAGATCTCGCTGTTTGTGGCAGTACGCATATTCGGGCCCCATATGCCGGCACCGGAGGTAACGATGTTGTGCATAGTCCCCTTTTTCAGGTAACCGCAGGAATTTTCCCAAACCAGGCCGGTGATGATGTTCAGAGGGAACAGCTGGCCGTCATGAGTATGGCCGCAGAGATCAAGGTCTGCGCCTGCGGCTGCCACTTCATCCAGCTGACCGGGCTGATGATCCATAAAAATAATCGGGAGTGTTTTGTCAAGGGAGGCTGTAAGCTGGTCAGGATCTTTACGGGTGTCGGACATTTTTCGGCAGCGTGAAGGATCCTTACGGCCTGTCAGATAAAACCGTTTATCTATGAGGACGGTTTCGTCATCGAGAAGTCGGATGTTGGCAGATTCCAGAAAATTCCGCATTCTGGGATCATCATAATCTTTTTTTGCATTGCGGAAGGTAAAACCGGCCAGAATCGGTTCGCTGAGATCATGGTTGCCCCAACAGGCATAAACGCCGTATCTGGATTTCAGCGAACGGAGAATGGCCGCTGTTTTTTTCGGGTTTTTGATCCCTTCATATTCGTTATCAAAAATATCGCCGGCAATACAGATCAGATCCGGATCTTCGGCGTTGATCTTTTTTACAAGAAGCCCGGCATGTTTTTCTCCGATACTGTAACCGAAATGAATGTCTGCGAGCAGGACGATCTTCAGGGAGTCCATTCCCTTCACCTGCTTGCCTATTTTCACATCATAAGTTTTTGTCTTAATATTCCACTGATTAAAAATCCCATAGAGACTGACACCAATGATCAGAAGGGTGCAGACAGCGCCTGTGACTACGAAGGCTTTCCGGGAATACATCCAGGCCGGATGAAGCGTATGCTTCAGGATCAGTCTGCAGAGATCTGTAGTTACGATTACGATCAGGATGTAAAGAAATGTTCCCTGAAAATAATTTGCCGTATTTTTCAGGAAGCGGTGGAACGCAGGTGGCTTCCGGATGAGAAAACAGGTCAGAAGAGAAGTGGACAGAAAAATATAAACACCTGCAAAGCATGCCCGGAACGCAAAGGTCTGGAAAAAATGAGTGCAGGCACCCATCCACAAAATCATCCAGCGGACGATATAAATATTAATGAGAATATATAATGGTGCGAGAAAGATGGCAAGCATGGTGTGTGATACCTCCATTCGTGGCAAGCAATAAGCGGTGAGCAGGACTGATCGCTGCAGATACTTTTTGGATTGATACATAGCATTTCCATAAATTACTGCAGCATGTTCGGAATAACTTTTTTGATGCATTGATTCATAGAACTGCTATAGTATACAGCAAATAATAATTTTTGGCAAAAGAACATATATTAGGAAAAAGAACGCTTATGGTGTTTTTATGAAAAAATATGCGCTTCTTCGATATTGTCTGGTGTTTTTAGCAATTGTTCTTCCTTATTTTTCGGCGGCAACCATTAATGGACCGGAGAGGGTCCTGGCAGAGAGGGTGCCGGATATGGAAGAATATCTCCCGGTCATTGTTTTTTCGCAGATTTCCCCGGATATGAAAAAAGAAACCATAAAGGCGCAGACTGTGATCGCACGGTCGAATATTCAAAGGTGGCTGGGCGAGGGGAAAAATCTGGCAGAGATCCTGAGGGAAAATGGAAGTACAGAGGAAGTCTGGAGATATTTTTTTGCAGAAAAAAGGCAGATCTATGAGCAGGCAGCAAAAGAGACGGATGGACAGGTACTTACATATGAAGGAAAAGTGAGGCTGACTCCCTGGCATAAGAGAAGCGCAGGGAAAACCCGCAGCGGGGAAGAAGCTTTTCATGATGAGGCGTATACATATCTGAAATCGGCAGATAGCAGTGAGGACAAAAAATCTCCGGATCGTATAAAAATCGTGGAAATTCCTGCGGAGCAGCTTTCCGGGGAGCTGAAGATCAAAAAACGGGACAGTGCCGGTTATGTGACAGAGCTTACGATTGGGGAAACACTTCTGGAGGGAGAAAGCTTTGCAGCGGGAATGGGACTGGAATCCGCGAATTTCAGTTTGAAGAAAAAGGATGATATTTATTATCTGCGAGTGCGTGGCAGCGGTCATGGTGTGGGATTTTCCCAGTTTGGTGGAAATGAGATGGCAAAAAACGGAAGCAGTGCGGAGGAGATCCTGGAAAAATATTTTCCGGAGATGGAGCTGAAAGCTGAGGATTAAAGAAAGTCAGGCATCCGAAGCAACGTCTGATAAAAAAATATTCAAAAAATGAATAGACAGCCATATTCTGGACACTCTATAGATATAGAAATGGTGACCGAAACGGCAGCTTTACTGCTTTTTCTGTTACTGAAAATGAACATATCAGACAGAGGTGGAAAGAATATGAAAAGTAAAATCGTGAGAGGTATTATCAACGGAGGTGTTCTGGCAGCAGTGGCGGCACTTGGGATTACTGTTTATCAGCTTGGAACAAAGCCCATCGCAGAAAATCCCCAGGAGGAAAATTCTGTACAGGTAGAAGAGACCGGGCTGGAAGAGGAGCTTTCGGACGGGGAAAACGCAGAGGATGCGGCAGCTGCCGGAGATGGCTGGCAGGATGCAGCACAGGATGAGATCTCTGATGGAGAAACCGGAGATGAAGCAGGTCTGTCAGGAGCTTCAGAAGCCGGAGCAGATGGAGTGGCAGGAAGCATCCGTGAGACTGCAGGAAGTGGTACAGCCGAAAATGCAGCGGCAGATGCAGATAATGGAAGTGGTACGGAGGATAGAAGCGTGTCTGCGGCAGCAGGTGCAGACAGAAGCCGCACAGATGGCACTGGAAATACAGCAGATAATGCCGGAAATACATCGGCAGAGGGAGCGGTGAATAACGGAGCTGGAGCTTCCACAGATACCGCAGAGACCTCAGCTGTCGGAATTGCGGCACAGGCTTTGGATTTTACGGAGGATTCCATTATGGAATGGCCGGTCAGAGGAACGGTTCTTGTGGATTACAATATGGATGAAACCGTATATTATCCGACTTTGGATCAGTATCGTGTAAGCTCTGCCATTGCTTTGCAGGCAGTGGAGGATGCGCCGGTGTATGCGGCGGCAGATGGTCAGGTGCTTTCTGTTGTACAGGATGCCTGCACGGGAACGACTGTCACTATGGAGCTGGGAAATGGTTATCAGGCAGTATACGGGCAGCTGAAGGACCTTACTGTGGCAGAAGGTGACACAGTAAAGGAGGGCGAAGTGATCGGAAATATCAGCGCACCTACCAAATATTATTCTGTAGAAGGCCCGAATCTTTATTTTGCAATGAAAAAGGATGGCGTGCCGGTAGATCCGTTTGAATATCTGGAATGACAGGGAAAACCGAAAAATAGATATGCCGGGGAGATTTTTAGGAACAGAGTATGGAGGATACGGGATGGGAGGTATATGCATCCCGTATCCTCTGTGTTGTGAAGCGTATTAGTGAGAACGGAGTGAGCAGTAATAAAAATTTCCATTTACATAGGAAAAGAAGCTTTTTTACCGGAAAGAAACCGTGTATAATCTATATTATAAATATGCATACAAGGACAGATATAACAGGACAAAAGAAGAGGTACATAAGTTATGAACATTAATGAAATAGCCAGGCTTGCCGGAGTTTCCAGAGCTACGGTATCCAGATATTTGAATAATGGATATGTCAGCAGTGAAAAAAAGGAAGTCATCCGCAGGGTGATCCAGGAGACAGGATATCAGCCATCCTCCCAGGCACAGACACTGCGGACCAAAAAAACCAGTCTCATCGGTGTCATCCTTCCAAAGATCAATTCAGATACCATAAGCCGTGAGGTGACAGGGATCAGTGATATTCTTACACGGAGAGGATATCAGCTTATTCTGGCCAATACCAATAATGATGTGGAAGAAGAGCTGAAATACCTTTCTCTGTTTAAAGAACGTCAGGTGGACGGAGTGGTTTTTATTGCTACCATGTTTACCAGAAAGCATAAACAGATGCTGAAGGATTATAAGGTACCGATCGTGATCCTGGGACAGCATCTGGACGGATATCCATGTATTTATCAGGATGATCATAAAGCAGCTTTTCAGGTCACGGAGAAGCTGGCGGAGAAGGGGAAAAAGTTTGCCTATATCGGCGTTACAGATAAGGACGAGGCAGTTGGTGCCTGCAGGAAAAAGGGTTTTATGGATGCTATCCATAAAGCTAAGCTGGAGGTCGTGCCGGAGAGGATGAAGATCGGAAGCTTTACCATGGATTCCGGGTATGAGATGGCGAAGGAGCTTTTTGAGGAGGAGCCTTCCATAGATTCTCTTGTGTGTGCTACGGATACTATGGCGGTGGGAGCCATGACTTATTTGAAGGAGATCGGGCTTCGCATTCCCGAGGATGTTCAGATCGCAGGGATTGGGGATGGAGTTCCGGGTAAGATCGTGGAACCGAAGCTGACAACGGTACATTTTTATTATAAGACCAGCGGAATGGAGGCAGCAGCCATGCTGGCTGATCTTATTGAGAACGATACCGGGATCAGCAAGGAAATAAAAATGGGATGTGAGCTTGTGGAACGGGAATCTCACAGGTAACAGAGAATATCCTCGCAGACAGAGGAAGAAATTATAAGTTATTGTGGAACAGGAGCAGATCTTTTGGGAGAAAAAGACCTGCTTCTTTTTTGTGTGGTGCTGTGTTATGGCTGAGCAAACACAGAAAAATGCCAGATTTTTTCTGCGATACCTTGACTGGTTTGTCTGTTTTGCATCTGTTCTTATGGAATATGTACAATTTTGACCGAAGAAATTTGTGCGATGTTGCGGATTTACAAATAATAATGCAGTAGTTATAATACAAGTAAGATATGAGAACGATTCCACATAAGAACACAAGCAACGACATAAAACAAACCATTGAAAAGTGCTAAAATCATCAAAAAACTTAAAAAAATGGAAAGATTACCGTTCCTTGTATGAATAGATATATGAAATCAATCTCATAAATAAATGAAAAACAATGGATCAGAGATAATAAATCCCGGGAAGTTGAAGAAAGAACAGACAGATCTGATCCGAAGAAAGGGAAAGCAGAAAGAGATGACTGTCCGGGAACAGTAGCAGAAAAGGAGGAAGGACATGGATTACAGAAAGACAGCACAGGAAATCTATGATCATGTAGGAAAGAAAGAAAACATCATTTCCGCGGCGCACTGTGCAACAAGGCTTCGTCTGGTCATTGCGGATAATGACAAGGCGGATAAGGAATATGTAGAGAATATCGATGGTGTGAAGGGCGTGTTTTTCGCACAGGGACAGATGCAGATCATCCTGGGAACAGGAGTTGTAAACAAAGTTTATGATGAATTTATCCAGATCGCCGGAATATCAGAGAGTAGTAAGGATGAGCTTAAGAAGGTGGCAGCATCCAAGGCTAATCCGATACAGAGACTGATCAAGACACTGGGAGACATTTTTGTCCCGATCATCCCAGCTATCGTAGCCAGCGGATTTTTGATGGGAATCATGGAAGCCCTGAACTTCATGGTAAACAACGGCTTCCTGAATATTAACACCAATGGTTCCATTTATGTATTTGCACAGCTTTTCAGTAACACAGCGTATACATTCCTGCCGATTCTTATCGCTTACAGTGGTGCGAAGGTATTTGGTGCCAACCCTTATCTGGGTGCGGTTATCGGTATGATCATGATCCATCCAAATCTGCAGAATGCCTGGACTGTTGCAACAGAGGGTGTGCAGGCAACGCAGAAGGTATGGTTTGGACTTTACTCCATTGACATGGTGGGATATCAGGGACATGTGATCCCGGTTATCATTGCAGTATGGGTACTGGCACAGATCGAGAAAAGACTTCATAAGATCGTACCTGCAATGTTCGATCTTTTTGTAACACCACTTGTCAGTGTTTTTGTAACCGGTTATCTTACACTTTCCATTATCGGACCGATCTTCGTAGCTGTTGAGAACGGACTTCTGGATGGAATCCAGTGGCTGATCGCACTGCCATTTGGAATCGGAAGCTTTATCATGGGTGCCTTTTATGCACCGACTGTTGTTGCTGGTGTTCATCACATGTACACTATCATTGACCTTGGACAGCTGGCCAAATTCGGCGTTACCTACTGGCTGCCACTTGCATCTGCAGCTAACATTGCACAGGGTGGTGCAGCTCTTGCTGTAGGCCTGAAATCCAGAAATCAGAAGATCAAATCCATGGCTGTTCCTTCTGCCTTAAGCGCATGCATGGGAATCACAGAGCCGGCAATCTTCGGTGTAAACCTTCGCTTCGGAAAGCCGTTTATCATGGGCTGCCTGGGTGGTGCATGCGGAGCACTTTTTGCCTCCATTAGCAGTCTTGGTGCCACAGGAACAGGTGTTACCGGTATCTTCGGAATCCTGCTGTGCCTGAATAATCCAGTTGGTTATATCCTGATGTTTGCCATCGCATTTGGTGTGGCTTTTGTGCTTACCTGGATGTTTGGATATAAGGATGAGGTACAGGAAACAGCTGAAAAAAATATTGAAGCAGAGAAAAAATCAGATGCTCCGGCAGAAATTGCCCAGGAGAAAACTTCAGAGACAGGTGCACAGACCCTCTACAGCCCGCTTGAGGGAACTGCGATTCCGCTTTCAGAAGTAAAGGATGCAACCTTTGCATCTGAAGTCCTTGGAAGGGGCATGGCAGTGATTCCGTCCAAAGGTGAGGTAAAAGCACCTTGCGACGCAACAGTTTCTACAATTTTTGACACAAAGCATGCCATCGGGCTTGCGACAGAAAGTGGTCTGGAGCTGCTGATCCATATCGGCGTTGACACCGTTGAACTTGGCGGTAAATTCTACACCGCTCATGTAAAGGACGGTGACGTGGTCAAAAAAGGCCAGACACTGATCACCTTTGATATGGATGCTATTAAGGCAGCCGGCTATGATGTGACCACACCGCTGATCGTAACCAATACCGATGATTATGAAGAAGTAAAAATGCTTGCAGAAGGAACAGTAAATAATGGTTCTGAAGTACTGGAGGTAAAATAAAATGAGTTCTCTGACCAAGGTCCTTGCAGAGGAAGTGCGAAAAATCGAGGAAACGGCAGCAGTTGCCAGGACGATGCAGACAAACCGTCTGACCCATCATCTGATGCCGCCTGTGGGATGGCTCAATGACCCGAACGGATTATGCTGGTACAAGGGAAGATATCATGTGTTTTTCCAGTATTCTCCGTTTGAGGCCAACGGTGGACTGAAATTCTGGGGACATTACTCCAGTGAAGATATGATCAGCTGGAGATATGAAGGGGTTCCGCTTCTGCCTGACAGTGTTTATGACTGTCATGGTGTTTACTCAGGCTCTGCCATTGCGGAGAAAGATAAGCTTCATCTTTTCTACACAGGAAACATCAAGATGGATGGAGAGTATGATTATATCAATAACGGAAGGCAGTCCAGCACTCTTCATGTGGAGAGTACGGATGGCCTTCATTTCGGAACAAAGGAGGTTGCGGTTTCCTGTGAGGATTATCCGGAGAATTACACCTGCCACATCCGTGACCCGAAGGTCTGGAAGGAGGGGAAAGAGTACCGGATGATCCTTGGCGGCCGTCAGAAAAGCGACCAGGGTGCCGTACTTTTTTACAGATCCGAAGATCTGAAGAACTGGAAATTTGACGGTGAGCTTACTACGGAGAAGGCATTCGGATACATGTGGGAGTGCCCGGATTTTTTCACTCTTGAGGGACAGGAGGTGCTTTCTGTATCTCCCCAGGGACTGACCAGAGAAGAGTTCCGTTTTCAGAACATCTATCAGTCCGGATACTTTATCCTGAAGGATGGAAAGCCGGAGGAAAAAGCTTTCCGGGAATGGGACCATGGCTTTGATTTCTATGCACCCCAGACATTTCAGGATGGAAAGGGCAGACGGATCCTGATCGGCTGGATGGGAATGCCGGATGCAGATGAGGAGTATGTGAATCCTACAGCAGAGAGCGAAGGCTGGCAGCATTGCCTGACTGTTCCAAGGGAAGTTACGTATAAAAACGGAATGCTTTATCAGTATCCGGTGGAAGAACTGAACGGGCTGAGAAAGGCTGGCGTTTCTGTCAGCGGTTCCAGTGCGGAGATTCCGGTGAATGGACCGTTTGATCTGGATGTTCAGGTAAAAGGTGAGCAGGGTAAAGTAAGCCTTGGGGAAAATCTCTTCCTGGAATATCAGGACGGAGATGTGATCTTAACTCTCTCCGAGAAGGCCGGTGCCGGACGTAAAGTACGTAAGGCGCATGTTCCGTCCGGTGTGATCGAAAGCATCAGAGTTCTTGCGGATACTACAGCTGTGGAAATCTATGTGAATGGCGGAGAGGTTGTTTTTGCCACCAGATATTATCCGGAAACGCAGGAGCAGGCTGTGAAGGTGGAGGCTGTGGAGTGTGATGGGAAGATTTATGTGCTGAAGAATTATGTGATGGAGTAGGCAGAGCTTATTGATCGTGAAATACAGCAAGATCAGAATACGAATACCTATAGAGCAGCTATGCAGTGAATTCCATATTCACAGAAATAAGAAATGACCGTATAATAAAGCAGGTGGGAAAATCCGCAGCCGGAATCCCGACCTGCTTTATCTTTGTTATAAGTGAAATACATGAATTGTGCCGGCTGCTTGAGTATAGAAGGATGGCTGCTGAAGAAATGTTGGTGGCTGTCTTTACATAGAAGGAAGGATATCAGCTGTCGGGATATCGGTCTTACAGGACGACAACGATCTGTGTGGCTACTGTCGGAAATGGAAATGTACTGGCATTTGGCATTGTATTGCATAAATTTTTTACAGAAGAGGAGACTGCTATGAACTATACATACATCGTGCAGTGTGCAGACGGCACGCTCTACACCGGCTGGACAAACTGCCTTGCCAGACGGATGAAAGCCCATAATGAAGGCAAAGCAGGCGCCAAATATACCCGGGCCAAAAGGCCGGTGAAGCTGGTGTATTATGAAGGCTTTGCCACAAAGGAGGAGGCCATGAGCCGGGAGTACCGGATTAAGCAGCTGACCAGGGAGAAGAAGCTGGAGTTGATGAAATTCTGAATGTCGATAAGCATTTCGATATTTCAAGTGACTTCAAAGATGTGGAGCATTATGCAGCGTAATTGAAAGATAAGGATATGTGTTCGCTGAATCTTATTGGTACCTCAGCATAACAACTGAATCAAAGGTATCTCCGTTGTCAATCCACTGACAGCTGCCATCATTTTTTTTACAGATATCTTCAATTATGGACAGGCCGAATCCATGGTTGAGGATATCTTTTTTTGATGTTTTGTGGTTGAATGTTTTTTTCGGATCTTTGCTGTTTTGCATGTGGACAGTAAGAAAACCGGCGGACATTTTTGATGTTACAGAGATAAACGGCGATTCAGAACCGGAAGCGTTGCAGCTTTCTATTCCATTATCCAGCAGGTTGAAAAATATACTGCTCAGTTCCGAAGAGGGAATATTGGATTTCTCCGGAAGAAGAACCTCGTAGGTAACTTTGATATTTTTCTGCATGGCAAGAAATCTTTTGTCCGCAAGGATGGCGTTGATCAGGCTGTCCTGACAGATGGGATGGAAACGTTCTCTCTGAAAATCATCGGTTATGGCAGGCAGGTAGTCCTGGATCTTATTATATTCGTTCGTTTTCAGGTAATTCTGAAGTGTCTGCAGTTTCCGGATGGTAGCCTGTTGGAACGCCAGAGTCTCCTGCTTTCTGGAAACAAACAGCTGCTCCTGTTCTTTCTGTAACTGTTCCTGCTTCTGAAGAGTCTGAAATTTTGCCTCTTCCTGAGCATTTTTGAGCGATCGTCTGGCAAGAAGGTAGATCCTGCGGTAAGTGAGGGCCAGAAAAAAGAGAAGCATTATCTGGCAAAACAGAGCATATTCCTGTAGCAGAGCTCCCAGGAAAAGAGATGCCTGAACACAGAAAAGTTCTATAAAAAGAATAGTAAAGCCTCGTTTCATAAAGTCCTCTTTTCCGGCGGAAGTTCTGAAAGAATTGTTTCTAGATATACATCTGCCTCAAGATATTTTTGGGTGCGGATCAGATAATTCAGTGAAAAGAGATGGTTTTCCATATCGTGATTCCATTTTCGCACAGATTGATATTCTTGTTCCATTTCGGTTGTATATTCCAGCTGTTTCTGAAGAAAACTCATCTGCTGAACCAACAGTTCGTGTCTTTTTTCTCTGAGAGAAATGTTGTGAAAAGCCCTGGCTATGATCAGACAGCAGAGAAGATTGAGAAACCAGTACAATACGATCAGCCATTTTAACAAATGTAGCAAGAATTCTCCCACCTCTTCAGGTGGTGAGATGAATTGCACATCTGAGCATATCTGCTCAAAAAAATCTCTATAGTATAAAAGAAACACTTGTTCTCCCTTCCCTGATGTAGTATACTGAAAAAGAACAATTAGTTCATAAATACATATCCGTC
>OCHC01002292.1_pt1 | contig 11854 bp, 7 predicted proteins | sample 1538641 | NCBI WGS metagenome assembly OCHC01 (sample SAMN04571714, study PRJEB22368) | human gut metagenome | biome: human gut; material: stool | host: Homo sapiens | place: Luxembourg | collected 2012-08-17
GAAAACTTCGTCGGCCCAGCGGGTGTCGGTCGTGCTGGAAAACGTGTCGCTGGCCGAGGCGCTGAAGAAGGTGAGCGCGGCCTCCGGGTACGAATTCTTCTATAACTCCAACGTGGTGCTGAAAAGCGACAAGCGGATCACGGCCTCGTTCGACGGTACGGAGCTGAAAACCGTGCTGGATCACGTCTTTTCGGGAACGGAGTTCTCCTACCGGATCAAGGACCGCACGATCGTGGTCGTGCCGCGCCCCGCGCAGCCGGCTCCCGAGGAGCCGGCGTTCGTGGAGATCGCAGGACGGATCACCGACGGGTCGAACAAGGCCCCGATGGCGGGCGTGACGGTCGTCGTCGAGGGATCGACCATCGGAACTTCCTCGGACGCCGACGGACGCTACGTGCTGAAAATTCCCGCCGGCATTTACAACATCATGTTCTCGTTCATCGGCTATGAAATCCATGTGAAGCGTTACAACGGGCAGAACCTCGCGGATTTTCGGAAAATTTCGCTGACGCCGACCTCCGTGGAAGTGGCCGACGTGGTGGTGACGGGCGTCTACCAGCGCAAGAAGGAGAGTTTCACGGGCTCGGCGACCACGTTCAAGTCCAAGGAGCTCAAGGCTGTGGGTACGCAGAGCGTCTTGCAGAGCCTCCGCACGCTGGACCCCTCGTTCAAGATCTCCGAGAGCGTCCAGTTCGGTTCCGACCCCAACCGCATGCCCGATTTCGAAATCCGCGGCAAGAGCAGCGTGATCGGCCTGAAGGAGGAGTACGGCACCGATCCCAACCAGCCGCTGTTCATCCTCGACGGATTCGAAACGACGCTGGAGACGGTGATGAACCTGAATATGAACCGCGTGGCGTCGGTGACCCTGCTCAAGGATGCGGCTTCGACGGCCATCTACGGCTCGAAGGCCTCGAACGGCGTGGTCGTGATCGAGACCAAGGCGCCCGAGCAGGGCCGTCTGCAACTCTCCTACAAGGGCGATTTCAGCGTCACGATGGCCGACCTGACAGACTATAATCTGATGAATTCGAGCGAGAAACTCCAGTTCGAGACCCTCGCCGGAGTGTATCAGGACACCAATCATAGCATGGCCAACCAGCTGCGGCTGGACGACCTGCGCAACGAGCGGCTGAAAGGCATCGCCCGGGGCATCGACACCTACTGGCTGAACGAACCGCTGCGCACGGGATTCACCCACAGGCACAACATCTACGCCGAGGGCGGCGAGGAGAAGATCCGCTACGGCATCGGCCTGAGCTACGGCGAGGTGCAGGGCGTGATGAAGGGTTCCGACCGTCAGACCATCGGCGGCAACATCGACCTGATCTACCGGACCGGGAAATTCCAGTTCAGCAACAAACTCACGCTCGATTATCAGAAAACCAACGATCCCGCGGTCCCCTTCTCGGAGTATGCGCAGGCCAACCCCTATTTCAAGAAGTACAACGACGAGGGGCGGATCGACCGCTACCTCTATTATTACCAGGACCCCGAGCTGCTCGAAACCGAGGCCATCAGCAACCCGCTGTGGAACGCCCACCTGAACAACTACGACAAGGGCGACCAGTTCGGATTTACGAACAACTTCATCATCGAGTGGTTCGTGGCGAAGGACCTGCGGGTGCGCGGCAAGTTCGGAATCACGCACGCCACGGGAACGACCGACACGCGCCTGTCGCCCCTGCATACGGATTTCGACGATCTGGAGGAGACCGAAAAGGGCCTTTACACCCACTCGACGACCAAGCGCACCAACTACGAGGGCGACCTTACGGCGACCTACGGCCGCGTGCTGGCCGAGAAGCACATGCTCAACGCCGTGGCGGGATTCAACTTCAACGCCACGAAAAGGACGGCCAACGGATACAAGGCCAACGGCTTCACCGACGACCAGTTCGGCGCTCCGTCGTTCGCGAACGGCTATCCCGAGGGCGGCAAGTCGACCTACTCCGAGAGTCAGACGCGCGCCGCGAGCTTCTACCTGAACGGTGGCTACTCCTACGACAACCGCTACCTGCTGGACTTCAACTACCGCAGCGACGGCGCGTCGATGTTCGGCACGAACAACCGTTTCCGCAACACGTGGTCGGTGGGCGTGGGCTGGAACATTCAGAACGAGCGGTTCCTTCGCGACAGCAAGTTTTTCCAGCTGCTCAAGCTGCGCGCCTCGGTGGGTAATCCCGGCAACCAGAATTTCGCCGCCTACCAGGCCTTCTCGACCTACGCCTTCAACGGCTGGATGACCAACATCTTCGGCACGGGCGTGATCCTGAACCAGCTGGGAAATCCCGACCTCGCCTGGCAGGAGACGGTCAACTACAACGTGGGAACCGACGTGACCGTGTGGGGCAACCGGGTCAACGTCACGTTCGACTACTACGTCAAGATCACCGATCCCCTGCTGGCGATCATCACCACGCCCGGTTCGATGGGCATCACGTCGGTGACGATGAACGCCGGGCAGCAGAAGACCAACGGTGTCGAACTGACGCTCAAGGTGTCGCCGGTCTACCGGCCGCACGACCGCATCAACTGGAACATCAGCCTGAACGGCACGCACGCCAAGGCGAAGTACGCCAAGATCGGCAATGCGTTCAGTTCGCTCAACAACGAGGGCCGGGCCTCGCTCTCGGGGATGACCCGCTACTACGACGGCGGCAGTCCCACGGCGATCTGGGGCGTGCGCTCGGCGGGAATCGACCCCGCGACGGGCAAGGAGCTGTTCATCAAGAAAGACGGCACGTACTCGTTCAGCTACGACGTGAACGACGAAGTGGTGCTGGGTGACACGGAACCCAAGCTGGAAGGCGTGATCGGCACGACGTTCTACTACAAGGGCCTGTCGGTGGGGTGTTATTTCCGCTATTCGCTGGGCGCGCAGATTTTCAACTCCGCGCTGTTCCAGAAGGTCGAGAACATCGGCACGGCCGACGTGTTCAACAACCAGGACAAGCGGGCGCTCTACGACCGCTGGTCGCCGAACAACACCGAGGCCTATTTCAAAGGCATCTCGCTGACGCAGAAAACCGACAAGTCCTCGCGTTTCGTGATGGACGAGAACTACATCTCGGGCGAATCGTTCAGCATCGGGTATGAATTCACGCAGTCGTTCGTCCGCAAGCTGGGACTTTCGGCCCTGAGCGTGCAGGCCAACATGAACGATGCGTTCCGCATCTCCTCGGTCAAGAACGAGCGCGGCATCGACTACCCGTTCGCACGGACGATCTCGTTCTCCGTGGCGGCGACCTTCTGATCGTGACAACCTCAATACAAAGCGCATTATGAAAAACAAAATACTTACATTGATCCTGCTCGCCTCGGCGTTGTGCCCGGGGTGCAGCGGCTGGTTGGACGTGAAGCCCTACGACCAGATCTCGGAAGAAGAGCTGCTCGAATCGGAAGAGGGTTTCCAGAAACTGCTGAACGGCATCTATATCGAACTCAACAGCGACGAACTGTACGGCAGCACGCTCTCCGTCGAGATGATCGAGATTCTCGGCGGCGCCTACGAGATCGGCGACAACTCCTCGGTGTGGGGCGACTATCTGGACCTCAAGGACTACGACTACAACACCGATTACTGGCGCGGCCGCCTGAACGGGACGTGGAACAAGGCGTACGCACTGATTCTGAACTGCAACAAACTGCTGAAAAATATCCAGGGCAGGCAGGCGCTCTTCACGGGACACAATTACGACATCATCCGGGGCGAGGCGCTGGCCTTGCGCGCGATGCTGCATTTCGACATGCTGCGGCTTTTCGGACCGGTCTATTCGCTCAATCCCGACGGGACGTCCATTCCCTATTACGCGGACGAGACGCTGACGCCCGAAGCCCTGCTGCCGGCCAGCCAGGTCGTCTACAAGGTTCTCCAGGACCTCATGGCGGCGCGCGCGGCCCTGCTCAACGATCCCGTGATCACCGAAGGGACGCTGATGAGCAGCGCGGGCAACGGTTCCAATTTCCTGCGTTACCGCGCCCTGCGGCTCAACTATTACGCCGTTTCGGCCCTGCTGGCGCGGGTGAACCTCTATGCCGGGCAGAAACAGGACGCCCTGACGTATGCCGTGGAGGTGATCCGCGCCTCGAACAACGGAATCTTCCCGTTCGTGGACCGCAGCCTCGTGGTGGGCAATCCCGAGGACCCCGACCGGATTTTCTCGTCGGAGGTGGTCTTCGCGCTGTCGCACGCCAAGCGCAGCCAGCTGTTTCTGAATTATTTCAACCCCGCGCGGACGACTTTCACCTTCAGGATGGAGAGCGACCTGATCTCGAAGGCGATCTTCGGAGGAGGGGCCGAGACGGGCGGTTATCAGGACGACTACCGCAACCGCGTGAACTGGAGCACGTCCGGCGAGAACCGCTATTTCTACAAATATACCGACATGGCGCAGACCGGAAAGATCCAGAACACGATGATCCCGATGCTGCGGCTGGGCGAAATGTACCTGATCGCCGCCGAGAGCCAGTCGGACGTGCTGGCCAACGGAACCTCCTATGTGAACACCCTGCGCCGCAACCGCGGCATCAGCACCTCGCTCGAGGCCCTGACGCCCGAACTGCTCAAGTACGAGTATATCCGCGAACTGTACGGCGAAGGTCAGCTGTTCTACCTCTACAAACGCCTCTTCTCGAAGGTGATCTGGTCCTATACCGACTCCCGGAACCCCGAACCGAGCACGAACCTTTTCGTCGTGCCGCTGCCCGATTCGGAGACCGAAAACCGCGAATAACCCCCTGACGACATGAAAAAGAAGCATATCATCCATTCGGCAGCCCTCTTGCTGGGGCTTTGCCTGGCGGGCTGCAAAGAGAGCCTGCCGGATAATTTCGGCGCGATCGAAGGCATTTACTTCTACAACCAGCTGACGGACAGGACCGTCGTCGACAGCGCCGCATACACGTTCATCTACGAGGACGCCGACGTGCTGGAAGTGCCCGTCCGGCTGCAACTGGTGGGCCGCGCCGCGGCGCAGCCCCGGGCGGTCGATGTCCGGGTCACTTCGCAGGACGCCGAGGAGGGAACGGACTACACGCTCGGCGGCGAAGCCGTGCTTCCAGCAGGCAGCGTCTCGTTCGACTACGTGGTCACCCTCAAACGCACCGACATTCTGAAGGAGCAGACCAAAAACCTGCTGCTCGAACTGCGGGCGAACGAGAACTTCATCATTCCGTTCACCAGCCAGGTTCAGTCGGGCGGCGACACGGTGTCGGCGGTGACCTTCAAAATCAACTTCTCGGACCAGTTCACGGCGCCGCCCGCAGGTTGGCGCAGTCTGTTCGTGGGGCCTTTCTCGCAGCAGAAATTCGAACTTATCTGCGACGTGATGGAGATTCCGAGGGCCGATTTCAACGAGGTCGGGAAGATCACCGATGCCAAATGGCTCTACATCGAGAGCCGGATGATCAATTATGTCAGGGATCAGGAGAAGTTGAAAGCCGGGGGAGAGCCTTATGACGAACGGGCTTTCGACGAGAACGGCAACCCCCTGCAATTCTAATATGGAAGGAGTATGACGATGAAACGATTTTTCTGCATATCGGCCCTGTTTCTGTGTGCGGCGTGCGCCAACGATCTGGGCAACTACGACTACCGCGACCTCACGGAACCCGACATCACGGGCATCGAGGCGAATATCTCGGTACTGACCCATGCCCGGCTGCAACTGACGCCCGACCTGGGCGGCAACGATTTCCCGGACGACCGCTATTCGTTCGAGTGGCGGACGCTCGCCCGGAGCGCCGATGAGACGGTGACGGTGATCGGCACGTCGCGCAATCTGGATTACGAGGTGGCGCTTCCGGCGGGCGCCTATACGCTCTTCTTCAAGGTGACGGAGGATGCCAGCGGCGTCTACTGGCAGACGAGCAGCGAATTGCAGGTGAGCGAGGCCACCTCCGAGGGGTGGATGGTGTTGTGCGCCGACGGCGCCGACGACCGGGCGCGCCTCGATATGGTCTCCGCGGTGACGGGCGAGACCTACACCGACCTGCTCAAGGATAACGGCATGCCCGAAATGAAGGGGCCGCGGCGCATCCAGTGGTCGCGGTTCGCCGACGCCGATTCGCCCTACTACCTGCTGACCGACGACGGCGCCACGCGCCTGGGCCGCAACGGCTTCGAGTGGAAGGAAGAGTACCGGCTGATCTACGAGATGGGCAATTCGGACGATCCGCGCCCGTGGGTGATCAACGACGCCTCGGGGGCCAAGATGATGGTGAGCGATTCGAAAACCTATTATGCCGAATGTCTGGTGTCGGTCGGTCTGTTCGGGCCGATCGGCGACACGCCGCTGAACGCAGCGCCGGTGATCGGGTCCAACATCGTGACGCAGAACATCGTGGTTCCCGTCGTGATGATGTACGACCTCGACGCGAAGCGGTTCGTCGGCTATGCGCCCAACCTGCGGTCTCCCGACGTGGGCGGATACGCCCCTTTGCAGGAGATGAACGACCTGGTGAAACTGCTCGGAGAGATGGACAACGGCGGAAGGGTCACCGGAGACGCCTTCGCCGAATTCCCCCAAGGGCTGGATTTCGTCTGGATGGAGAATACGAAATACGACCCGAACAGCACGAATATGGGTGTCGTCTACACCGTATTGAAGGACGGGGACCGGTATTGCCTCTACGGGACGCAGCTGGGCGAATTATGGAGCGTCGTCACCGTCGGCGATTGCACGCAGGCCTTGAGCAGGGCCTATTACGGCGACCTCTCGGGGTGTACGAACATCGCGCGGGCGGAGCATTTCGCATTCAGCTCGCTGAAAAACTACATGTATTATGCCGTGGGCGGGACGGTTTACCGCGTGGACCTCTCGGAAAAGCCCCTGACGGCGACGACGCAGTTCACGCTCGTCGGGGAGACCGTCACCTGCCTGAAATTCAATATCTACCGGCAGAGCGCCAACCTCACCCGCACGTACGACCTGGTGGTGGGCAGCGTGAAGGACGACACGGGCACGCTGCGGATTTACGAGGGCTTCAATTCCGACGGAAATTTCCGGGGCGTGGCGCCCGAGGTCCACACCGGGCTGGGGCGGATCGTCGACGTGGCTTACCGTGAAATGCTGAAATAACCGAAACAACGATAAACCGAACTGATTATGAAAAACTGGATTTATGCCGCTCTGGCGGCGCTTTTCGCGACGGGGTGTGCTCCGCACGGAGGCTACACCCTTACCGGGGAGGTTCCCGAAGCCTGGGAGGGCAAGCCCGTGGTGTTGTTCACGACCGACGCCGGGCAGGCCGAGGCCATCGACAGCACGACGGTGGCGAACGGGAAATTCCGTTTGCAGGGCGTGCTGGATGCGCCCCGCAACTGCCGTGTGGCCGTTTATCTCGATCCCGAAAACCGGTTGGACAGGAACCTGACGGTGACCTTTCCGGTATTTCTGGACAGCACGGCCGTGAATGCCGTGTGCGACGCTTCGAAAAGCGATCCCGTCTTCACGCTCGCGGGCGGTGCCACCCAGACCGAGTGGCAGGCTTACCGCGCGGCCCTCGAACCGCTGGCGGAGGAGCGCAACCGTGCATTCCGCGACTATGTGGAGGCTTTCTACAACGGCGGGGACGAGGCCAAAGGGATCGAACTGGCCCGACGGGTCGATGAAAAGGCCGGCCTCATCCGGGATTTCAAGATCGCTTATGTGCGGGAGCATCCCGCTTCGGCGGTCAGCCTCGCCATCGTGCAGGAACTTTGCGACTGCCAGTCGCGGCTGGATCGGGCGCAGATGGAGTCGCTGATGGATGCGCTCGCCCCGCAGGCGAGGGAGTCGGCCGCCGGGCGCCGCGGCGTGCATCCGCGACAAGCGGATCGTGGAGGGACAGCCGCTGCCCGACCTCGAACTGCCGGATGCGGAGGGCGTCGTGCGCCGGGTGTCGGATTTCATCCGTCCGGGACATTACACGCTGGTCGAAATCTGGGCTTCGTGGTGCATGCCTTGCCGGGGTGAGATTCCGTTCGTCCGGAGGGCTTACGACAGGTACCACCGGAAAGGTTTCGACGTGCTTTACGTGTCGATAGACAGCGACGCCGGAAACTGGAAACAGGCGCTCGGCGAGGAAAAGATGCCGTGGCCCCAGCTGCTCGACACGGGCCGCACGAGTTTCACGACGTATGAAACCTCGGCCGTGCCGACATCTATCCTCGTCGACGGCGAAGGCCGCATCTGCCGGCTCAACGCCCGCGGCGGATGGCTGGACGGCGTGCTGGAGGAAATTTACGGAAAATGATTAACCGAAACAGGAATATGAAGAAAATCTTATTGTTCGTGCTGGGGGCGGCTCTCTGCGCCTGCACGTCGAAAAATCCCGACGACATCGTGGTGAATGTCGAGGTGGAAAACATGACCGTCTCCAACGTGGGGCTGCTGATCGACCGTTCGACATCCTTCACCATCCCGCTCGACAAGCACGGCAAGGGCCGGCTGGTGATTACCGGACTGGGAAACATCTATCCGCGCGTGATTTACGGGCAGACTGCGAAGATGGCGTTCATCGGCCGGGGCGAGGAGGTGACGCTGCGCTTCGACGGCCGCAAGTTCAAGGATGGCTTCCGGGTCGAAGGCCGCAACGTCGAGGCCAACGAGTACCTGCAAACCATGACTCTGTCCGAGTTCAACGCCTATGACCTGCCCTGGGAGGAGTTCTACGCCGAAATCAACCGGCTGGCGGACGATGCCGTGCATCTGATGAAGGCCCGTAAGCTGGAGCAGACGTGCCCCGATTTCGCGAAGGTCGAGGAGGCGCGCCTCCGCTATCTCTACGCGCAGACGATGGTGATGTATCCGATGGGGCACCAGCTGATGGGCGGCGATCCCGATTACCGTCCCGGCAGGGAGGTTTACGACGCCGTGGGGAAGATGGTCGTGGAGCGCGAGGACTTGGCCGACGTGGACGTCTACCGCGATTTCATCCATTTCGCGATCCCGCTGGTGCTCGAAGGGCAGGGCCGCGAATTCGGCGATCCCTACACCCGCACGGTGGCGACGATGCGTTACGTCGCCGACAATTTCACCGACGAGAAGGTGAAGCAGACCATGCTGCGGCTGCTGGCGATCGAATACATGCAGAACAACGGCGTGCGCAATACGGCCGAATTGCAGAACATAGCGAATGCCTACATCACCGACCCGCAGATGCTGCGCGAATACAAGGAGGAGTTCGAAAGCCACGACCTGACGGCGCCAGGGCGCCCTTCGCCCGATTTCACGGCGACGGACCTGGCGGGAAAGAGCTATACGCTCGCCGATTTCAGGGGCAAATACCTCTATATCGACATGTGGGCGACATGGTGTGCCCCCTGCAAGGCCGAACTGCCGCATTTCCGCGAACTGGTGAAGAAGTTCGAGGGCCGGAACATCGCTTTCCTGGGGCTTTCGGTCGATAAGGACAAGGCCGCCTGGGAGAAGATGGCCGCGTCGGGCCAGCTGGCGGGCGTGCAGTTGCTGCTGGGTTCCGGCAGCCGGTTTCAGAGCGACTACAACATCGAAGGCATTCCGCACTTCATCCTGCTCGACAAGGAGGGGAAGGTCGTGAACGCCGACATGCTCCGGCCCTCGTCCGAGGATACCGAACGGATACTGAACGAACTGGAAGGAATATAGATACCTGATTTTTAACTTTTTAAAACCAAAGCATTATGAGAAAATTATGGCTTATGTTGCTGATCGGATGCACGGCGGGTGCATTCACAGCCTGCTCGGACGGTGATGACGACCAGAAGCCGTCTTGTCCGATTACGGAATATACGGTTCCCTCCACGGCCGAGATCGGCGGTTTCTACACGGTGACGGGCAAGGGATTCGAGGCTTCGGCGCAGCTTTTCCTGCGCAACGCTTCGGGCACGGAGACCGCGGCGGCCGACCAGACCGTGACGGCCGCGGGGATCGAATGTACGGTTCCGTCGACCCTCACGGCCGGCGTGTACACCGTCGTCGTGAAGCAGAACGGCAGCTGGGACCTGGGTCCGGTGCGCCTGGAGGCTGCGCAGAACCCGGTGTCGAGCGTCGTGCTGCCCGCTGCGATCAAGCTGAACAAGACACTGGAGATCGCCGGTAACGGTTTCACCTCGGCTTCGCGCATCTTCCTGGAGACCGCCGATGCCGCCAAGACCCGTACGGAGCTGACGGCCGTGCCCTCCTCGACGGGCATCAGCTGCACGATCCCCGACGGCGTTGCGGCAGGCACGTACAACGTGATCCTCAAGCACAACAACATCGACTGGACGCTGGGCGAGAACATTCCCGCTGCGGTGTACAAGCGGCTGACGGGCATCAGCTATGCGATGTCGCAGACCTGCGATTTCTCCACCGTGGAGGGTGGCGTGGAGGCCGTGAAGGCCATACTGCTGGAGATGGTAGGAAACGATCAGGAGATGGCTGATATGTATTTCGAGATGCTGTTCAGCGAGGGAACGAACGTCGTGTCGCAGTTGTCGCTCAAATATGGCAGCGACAACCGGGTGACCGCCGTTCAGCAGGGCGAGGGCGCAGACGCTGCCGACTGGTACACGTTCTCCTTCGACGGAGACAAGGTTTCGGCCCTGAACAAGATGTACGAAGACGGCGAACCCGGTATCCGGGCATTCTCCTGGGTGCTCAACGACGGAAAAGTAGAGAGCAGCAACGTCGACTTCATGCGAACCGTCAGCGGCGAAGTCGTTTCGAGACCCGCTGATTTCACCTGGACCTATGATGCTGTTAACGGACAGTGCACCGGCGTCGTTTATCAGAGCAACGGCTCCAATTACGTCTCGTTCGATTTTGAGAACGGGAACTATACGGCGGACGGAATGTTCGAATACGGCGATGCCGGCAAGAAGAACAACATCTTCGGCGTCGATGTGGCGAAAGCCATTGCTGGTGTTACCACCTCGCTGGACGACGATCATGCCCTGGCTTGTTTCCTGGGCTATGACGGAAAGGCTTCGCTCAACCTGCCCACTGCGACGATGTTCGACGCCATGTCGGAAGATGATCCCGCCAAGGCGGTAACCTGCACCCAGGACGGCGAGGGCTACGTGACCGCTGCCAAGTGGGGCGGAGTAGGTATGGATATGATGGGTATCGGAGTCAAGGTCACCTCTGAAACGATATTCGAATTTACCTACGCGGAATAGGCGAAAAGCGCCGATTTCGTTTTACGAGCCGCCCGGATCGCCCGGGCGGCTCTTTTCGTCGCCGTGCGGAGTTTGCGCGTTCTGCAATTTATTTTGCCCGAAGACTTCGTTTGTTGCGCGCAAATAGTTACTTTTGCAGGTATAATCCCAAAAATCCCGTAACGAAATGGAGAATACCATACAACTTCACGACAAGAAGTTCAGAATCATGATCCCCGCCGAGCAGATCGACAAGGCCGTGGATGCCGTGGCGCAGCGAATCAATGCCGACTATGCCGGCAAGGAGACCCCGCTGTTCCTGGGCATTCTCAACGGTTCGTTCATGTTCATGTCGGACCTGATCAAGAAAATCGAATTCCAGAACGAACTTTCGTTCGTCAAGCTGGCGTCGTACGACGGGACCTGCTCCACGGGCTGCGTGAAAAGTCTGATCGGCCTGAACAATCCGATCGAGGGCCGTCACGTGATCATCGTCGAGGACATCGTGGACACGGGCGAGTCGATCGAACACATGATCAAGGAGCTGGAGGCCCGCAACCCGGCGTCGGTCGAGGTCTGTACGCTCTTTTTCAAACCCGGGTCGTACCGCAAGACGCTGCCGATCAAGTACCGCGCCATGGAGATCGGCAACGAGTTCATCGTGGGTTACGGGCTGGACTACGACCAGCTGGGCCGCAGTCTCAAGGATATTTACGTAGTGACGGAGTGATGGCTGCCGCGACCGATCCC
>OCHC01002304.1_pt1 | contig 11800 bp, 10 predicted proteins | sample 1538641 | NCBI WGS metagenome assembly OCHC01 (sample SAMN04571714, study PRJEB22368) | human gut metagenome | biome: human gut; material: stool | host: Homo sapiens | place: Luxembourg | collected 2012-08-17
TTGTACTGCATCATCAGATCGCAGGCTTTCTGTAAATAATCATGGCGTTTTTTACTGGAGGGGTTATAGAGACAGATTACAAAATCCGCCTGAGATGCACCAAGAAGTCTTGCTTCAATCTTTTCCCATGGAGTCAGAAGGTCACTTAAGCTGATCAGGCAGAAATCATGGATCAGCGGTGCACCAAGGACTGCCGCTCCGCCAAGTGCGGCTGTTACTCCCGGAACGATCTCCAGTTCTACTTCCGGATATTTTTCTCCTACTTCATACATCAGTCCGGCCATACCATAGACTCCGGCATCACCGCTACAGATCATGGAAACCCTTTTGCCTTTCATAGCCTCTTCAAAAGCCAGCACACATCTGTCCACTTCTTTTTTCATTGGTGTGGTCAGATATTCTTTATCTGGAAATGTATCTTTGACAAGATCCACATATACCGTATATCCAATGATCGTATCACTGTCTTTCAAAGCATTCATTGCAATACCGGTCATCTGATCACAGCCTCCCGGTCCGATTCCAACTACATATATTTTATTCAAAATGAACCTCCCAGTTCCGGAGTGCAAGCGCGGTTGTCACGCCATTTCTCCCTGTCTTATTTTTGATCAGGCGGCCCTGCTCCGCACCCAGGACTGCACTTCGTTCACAGACATTATTCACGCCTGTGATCTTTTTTACAAATTCGGAAGGGGTAAATTCCCCCTCTGCATGACTCAGCTCTTCTTCCTCAAATGTGATAAACGGGATTCTCCAGTCTTCTGCAAGTTTTTGAAGCCCCACTTCGTCTTTTTTGATGGAAATGCTTGTCAGCTTCTCTACTGCCTGGCTGTATATATCCGCGTCCGCCAGACAGACACTAGCTTCTTTTTCAATTACATCTGCTTCTTTATTCCTGCGGCAGCCCATTCCCAGTGTCACCACCCTGGGAATGATCTGCACCGTGGATGTAAACGGCTTACAGGTTGGATGAATGGTTACTGCAATTCCAATCTCCGGTTTATCCTGCGTGTCTTCCGAAGGCTCTTCCAAGCCTTCCGGCAACTTTCCTGTCCATGGAAATTCACTGTAAAATCCGACAGGTTCTCCCGCAAGCAAGGCTGCTGAAACCGCCTTTGCCGCTTTCATATTCTGAATTCCACAGCAATTCTTTTTTGCAAAGACATCTACTGCAAAGCGATGATGAAGATCTGTCGCTGTCGTTACGACTGGAACTGCACCCAGAAGCTCCGCAACTTCCAGAGTCAGTTCATTCGCACCGCCAAGATGTCCTGATAACAGAGATATCACAAACTTTCCACATTCATCGATCACCAGTACCGCCGGATCAGACTTCTTACTTGCTACGTAAGGTGCAATGCTGCGCACCGCGATTCCACAGGCTCCGACAAAAATAATCGCATCATCTGTCTCAAAATGGCGGCCTGCCCAGATTCCTGTACTTTCCGCAATCGAATCATCGAGATATTTACTTTTCTTATAAATTTCTGCCGTATAACCTTTGCCCTGAAGGTCTTTTTGCAGGTCTTCCGCAGTCATATATCCTGTAAGACTGAAACAAATGATTGAAATACGCATTATTTAATTCTCCATTTAGATCGGATTATTTACTGCGCGTTCTCACTCTGTTGCTTCACGGAATTCGGTAGTGAATCCCGGATCATACAGTTTTGAGCGATCATAGTGAGCTGCTTTTACAGAATCCCCGATGATCATCAGTGCAGTCTTTGTGATATTGTTTTCTGCAGCAGTCTGTGCAAGCGTGCCTACTGTGCAGACAAATTTCTTCTCATCCGGCCAGGTTGCCTTGTATACAATTGCCGCCGGCGTATCAGCTGTATATCCGCCTTCGATCAGTCTGCGGCTGAGTTCTTCCAGCATACCGGTGCTTAAGAAAACGACCATCGTTGCCTGATGAGCTGCAAATGACTGAATGCTTTCTTTGGATGGAACCGGTGTACGGCCTTCCATTCTTGTGATGATCACACTCTGTGAGATATCCGGCAGAGTATATTCCAGATTCAGGGCACTTGCCGCACCGCAGAACGCACTGACACCAGGACAATAGTCATACATAATGCCCTTCTCATCCAGAATATCCATCTGCTCACGGATTGCACCGTAAATACAAGGATCACCTGTATGAAGACGCACAGTCATCTTCCCTTCTGCTTCTGCTCTCTCCATAACGGAGATGACTTCTTCCAGTGTCATCTTCGCACTGTTATGAATCGTACAAACATCCTTGCTGTATTCCAGCAGCTGCGGATTTACCAGCGAACCTGCATAGATGATCACATCTGCCTCCTCCAGATACTGTTTACCTCTGACTGTGATAAGATCCGGTGATCCCGGTCCTGCTCCAACAAAATGAACCATGTTTTTATTCTCCTTTTTTTATATATAATTGTTTAATTTGTCATTTACTCTCAGCTGAATTTATTTTACGGATCAGTTCTTCTGCATGCTCTGTCTGGCCAAGATATCCAAATTCATTGGAAAAGATCACTGCACCCAGAAGGATCTGCTGATAAGAACGATGATCCAGATAAAACTGGATATGTCGGGTCACATCCTCCATCGCTTTCTGTAAAATATGATAACGATCAAGCACATGCAGGGCCTCATCCGTCGTGTTGCATGCCAGAATCTCTCTGGCACATTCCAGATCTGCTCCGGAGCGTATTGCTGCCGCACACAGAACCTCCATACGTCCGTCTGCGCTGTGTGAATGTGTATTCATGATTCCGGCAGCAACTTTGACAAATTTGCCAATATGCGAAATAAAAAGAATCCCCTTTACTCCCATGTTCACTGCCATATCAATGGTTTCACCTACATAATTACTGCACTTGATGTTTTTTTCAAAAGGAAGATCCATATGCTCCCTGAGGTAATCTGCCCCATAATTTCCCGGAGTCACGATCAGATACTGTTCCCCCTGTGAAAAATGCTGTTTCATTTCTACCTGAATACTCTGAATCAAGGCTTTCTCACTCATAGGTTCTACGATACCGGACGTTCCAAGAATAGAGATGCCACCCTGGATTCCCAGACGGGGATTAAAAGTCTTTTTCGCGATCTGTTCACCTTCTGGAACAGAAATCGTTACTTTCAGGCCACCCTCATAGTGGTATCGATCTGCTGCATCCTCCACTGCTTTCAGGATCATGGCCTTTGGCACAGGATTGATTGCTGCTTCTCCCACTTTCTGTGAAAGTCCCGGACGCGTCACTCTTCCGACACCTTTCCCTCCATCGACCGTAATCTCAGAGGATTTCGGACATTTTTCCACTCTGGCATAGACCAGAATTCCATTCGTCGTATCCGGATCATCCCCCGCATCTTTACGTACTGCGCAGATCACTGTATCTTTTTCCATACAGACGTCATGCAATTCCAGATGGAGAAGAATTCCCTTTGGTGTCATAAGATCTGTCTCGTTCTGTTTCTGACCTCCGAGAAGCATTTCCGTGGCACCTTTTGCAGCTCCCGCCGCACAGGATCCGGTCGTATAGCCGAAATGAAGTTTCTTTTGATTTTTAATTACATAATAATCTTCCAGTCCTGTTTTATGTGCCATAACTTCCTCCTTCACATATGCCATTTTATTATATTATTTTGCCAAAAAAATGTCAATGAAACACCTTTTAATTAATCTTACATTCCTCATTTATCCGGAATACCTTTTAAAATATTTCTGCACAAAAAAACCAGCCCACTTTCGGACTGGTCTTTTGCATTTTATGTATCTTTTGCATTTTATGTATCTTTTTAATAAATAATGATCGGATATCCACCGTCAATCGTATTATAGATCAGTGCTGCCTGATCTGTCGGAAGGTTGATACAGCCATGACTTCCGGCGCCACTTTTATATCGGTTTCCTCCGAAAGAAGACTGCCAGGATGCATCATGAAGCCCCTGCCCATATACAAATGGCATCCAGTAATTTACTTTTACGTTGTATCCATATTCCTGACTGCTCAGGTTATATGGACTTGCCTTGTAGGCAATCGGCCATGCTCCTCTGTATGTCTCCCTGCCGGCTTTTGGTGCTCCATATCTGTTTCTGTCACAAGTGCTCCATCTTTGTACAGCCACAGATGCTGGTTATCCAGACTTACTTCTATATAGCTTCCGTTCAGATCATCTGCACCGTTACGCTGCATGCCACTGATGCTGTATACCGGATCTCGTGTAACTGCAGTACCACTCGCAAGATCTGTCAGCAACTGCTGCACTTCTCCATCCTGATCGATCTGAAATCCATATTCATTATCGGATACCGTGACATCATTTCCATAGGATGTGTGGAATGTACGTGGAACATAGATGGTATTATACTTCGCTGCAAGATTCTGTACATAAGACTTCACTGCTTCCTGATCAATATTCAGGCTGTCATCTGTAATCTGCAGCCATGTCTCGATTGTTCCTGCATCAATTACTTCCGTCGTACTTCCCAATGTATATGTAACTGTAGTACTGCGATATTTATTCAACTGATCATTCAGTCCTGTAACTTTATTCTGCATTTCATCAGAAACCGTTACAGAAGGCTGCTGATAAACATTTGTATCCAATGTGATCTGAATATCCCCACCAAGAAGCTTCAGCCGAAAATTATCATCCAGCATCTGATCTACATAGCTTTGAAGTCTGGTCTCATCAATTTCATTTCCCTGCACATCATTGACCAGAACAAACTGCTTCTGCTGTTCGTCATACTGAACCGCTGCATCCACGGATGCCGTACGCTCTTTACCTCCAAAATTAGAAGACGCAAGAGCTTTCTTTTCCTGTTCTTCATTCTTCTGGATCTGATATGCGATCTTGTAATCTTCCTGCGTGGCAAAGATCTTTCTGTTTGCTTCCCGCGTTGTCTGCAATTCTGTAAGCTCACTTTTAAGTGCTGACTCATCCAGATCATATCCAAGTTCACTCACCGTTGTCTGATAGACATCCGAGCCACCTTCTTTGAACTGTACCTTACGGCTGCGAAAAGCATCCAGAAGCTTCTGTTCTGCCTTATCTGCCGTCAGCGTGGAAACATCCATCCCGTAAATAGATATTTTTCTTCCAAGTGTATTGGTATCTGCAATATGTATGTAAGTAAAAAGCCCCGCCGTAAGAACAACCACACCTCCGATACATGCGCCCAATATGATTTTCTTTGCTTTTCTGCTGAGCTTAAATTTGTCTGCCATAATCTCTTTCCTCTTATCTGCTGTATTGTCAATTTATGCACATATTCTGATTCTTATTATATTACAAAGAAAAATGGACTTCTGTAATCTGAGGTTTCTGTTTATCTCTGGCAATAAATTATTTTACCTTTTAATAACCAGAACTCTTCTCATAAGGTGTTGTATAGATTTTCAGGAATTTATCATATTCTTTGTTGCTGTAAAAATATCTTCTGTTATGACGGCTGATATCAAGGCAGTCAAAACCCTTTCTTTTGAGCAGTCTGTATGTCTTTTCATATGCACTCCCTGTCATTGTATTTAACTGCCACAGCGAAAAATTAAGCGCCCAATTAACAAATGCCCTTTCTAAGGTATCATATAAACCTCTGTCTTTTAGCTCCTTTTGCATAGCCAAAAGCGCAATATAGAAACAATCCCATGATTTCTCTCTTGTACGCGACAGAGATGTTCTGACATTGACTCTCTGATGGATCAAGACCTCATCTACTGTAGAAATTCTGGAAGCACAGGCAAGCGCAATAAAAACAAAGAGCATATCATTTGTTGTTCGAAGATTCTGATACTTGATTCCCAATCTCCTGACATACTCCCTCTGGTATAATTTATCCCATGGCCAGCCATTAAACATTCTAAAAATATTATTTCTTACATTTTCATCAGTTGCTGCAAACGGCTCTTTTTCCGGAAAATACTGCTTCCGAAATGCCCATGTGCATTTTTTGTATACTTTCTCTGTATGATCATAGAGGTCTGCATTAAACACACATACTTCTGCCTCTGTTTCTTCCGCTCTGTCATATGCGGCTTTCAGCATATTTTTCTCAAAGAAATCATCTGCATCCAGAAAAGCCAGGTATTTTCCTCTTGCAACATCCATTCCATTATTTCTGGCTGCTCCTGCTCCCTGATTTTCCTGATGAATGACTCTGATCCTGGCATCTGCTTTTTCGAATTCTTTCAGAATTACCAGTGATCCATCTGTTGACCCATCATCCACACAGATAATTTCAATCTCTCTCAGAGTCTGCTTCAGCAGGCTGTTTAATCCGTCTTTTAAGAATTCTGCCGCATTGTATACCGGAATTATCACCGAAACCGCAGGTATATCATTACTCATATCTATTCCCCTTTGATTAATGCAACATTTTTTTCAGCTTTCGCGGAACAAAGGTAATTGCTCTTCCAATTTTTAAAGATGAAGAATTTTCCATGTCATCTATTTTTTTCTGAAGCTTTGTCACCTTGTTTTCGCTTTTTTTCAATGCCTTCGCCAGTTCTGCTTCGCTTCCAAACCTGAGCAGTTCTTTTCGAAATGTTTCATCAAAAAAAGCATCCATATCATCTACTAATCGATTGATATCTGTCCATTCTTTTTCCGTAAAATATTTTTTGTCAAAAAGTCCCCTGTTCTTCGCCTCTGAAAGTTCTTTATGCATTCTCTCCAAAAAAGCATATTTGAATTCCATTGTAAGTCTGAACAGATTCCACCGATAAGATATATATTTCAAAGATATAACCGGTTTCTCCAGTTCTTCTTTTAGCTCCGGTCGTTTTTCAAGAAATTCTTCAATAGATTTAAATTCATCACAGATACAATATATTTTGGCAGCTGCTTTTACCGATGAATTTGCATTATCTGTGCGATAATGAAGGTAGGCATCCCGAAGCAGCAATGCCCTTTCCGCACTTGCCCATACTTTAAACGCAAACCCTGTATCCTGATAGGAAGCACCCGGTGTTTCCGCAAAAGATACATGATTTTCCAACAGCCATTCTCTCCGATAAATCCCACTCCAGATACATGGTCTCACCCGAAAGATTTCCGGATGTTCCACTGGCCTGAACACCTGATCATACAGATCATATTCTTTTAGCACTTCATAATATGTGCTCTGAGGTTCCGGCTGCGATACATAAGAATAATAGTTTGATTTCACAACATCTGCATGATTTTCTTTTGCTGCTTTATATAATTCATCAAACATATTAAGATCTGCAAAATCATCCGTTTCAATAATGCCTATATATTCTCCTGTCGCATTTTGAAGTCCAACATTCATGCTATGTCCGTACCCCGAATTCGCTTTATGGATCACTTTGATACGATTGTCTTTCTGTGCATATTCATCCAGAATATTCCCTGTTGAATCTCTGGATCCATCATCTATACAAATAATCTCTATGTCCTTTAAAGTCTGATTTACTACACTGTCCATGCATTCTTTTAAAAATTTTTCAACATTGCATGCCGGCATTAGTATGGATACTTTTGCCATCTTCCATTCCTCCTGATCTGTCATTATCTTGCACGAAGCTTTCGAATGATTGCTATGCCTGTACATTTTATTCCGTTTTTTCTCATATACCTGAATATCTTTTTCACCAAATACCCCGGTGTCGTTAATACCTGCAGCATTTTGCCCACACCGGATGGTTCTGTTATTCTCTTATAAAGATAAATATCATTTACGCAAAAAACTCTTTCAGCCTTCAACAGAATACGTTTTACAAAGCATCTATCTGTATCTATTCTATTATGAAAGTCCGTTTTTTCCCCGATAAGTAAATCTTTTTTCAAAATCTGCATGGATACGGGCGGTAATATATCCTTATTCTTTTTCAGCTGATTTCGCATTTCTTTCCCTGTTATTACCTGCGCGTAAGAGCCGCATCTGTAAAATTCATCTGAAAGATTTTTATATCGTTTCGCGAGTTTTGTATTTTCATAAAAAACTGCCCCGGAAAACAGCAGAATATCCAGATGTTTCGTCTCACATATATTCCACAACTCTTCCAAAGCAAATGAAGTGAGCAAATCCCCACTATTCATAAAATACAGATATTTCCCCTCTGCTTTATTTAATACTTCATCCCCGCGTGTTATCTGGCCGGGCTTTGTCTGATCGATTATCTCGATATCATTTACGATTGACTGCGCTGAAAGTGAATCCAGCGTTTCTTCCATATATTTATCTGTATCACCTGCAGAAATAATTACCGTAATTTTTTTCATAATCCTAATCTCATACACCATTTCGTTTTTTCAATATTTATAGCATACTTTGTTTACTATTTAATTGCAATCATTTTCCATGATATTTTTTCAATCCTCTGTCGAATAGCTGCCCCAAATATTAATTTTCTGTCACAAACCCATAATTTTTACACCGGACAGCAATTTTGTGATAGGATAATTTTATCATGAAATGAAGGAGAAGATTGTGTTGAAACCAACAAATACCGATTACCTTTTTAAATTTTCCATTGTAACAGCCGTTTATAATGTAGAGCCCTACCTTTCCGAGGCAATTGACAGTATCCTTTCACAGGATATAGGTTTTATCGAATCCGTAGAGCTTATTCTTGTCGATGACGGATCCACCGATGCTTCCGGAGCTATCTGTGATGAATATCAGCATAAATATCCGGAAAACATCGTCGTAATACACAACCCCAACGGTGGCGTTGCCAGCGCACGAAATGCAGGTATCGCTGTGGCCCGTGGAAGATACGTTAATTTCATGGATTCTGACGATAAACTGACTCCTGATACACTTTCTTCCGTCTATGACTTTTTTATTGAGCATGATAAAGAGGTGGATCTTGTTTCTGTTCCTATTTTTTACTTCGAACAAAAAAACGAACCACATCGCCTGAATTACAAATATGCTTCCGACAAAGCGCAGGTCATTGATCTGACCACGCATTATTCTTATGTACAGATGTCATCAGCATCTGCTTTTTTCAAAAGAGAAGCTCTGAACGATCATACATTCGATACCTCTCTTCGTTATGCAGAAGATTCCAAGGCGATCATGGAACTACTTTTAGAGAATCCCCAATATGGCATTGTCCCACAGGGGCGCTACCTGTATCGTGCCCGTACATCCATGAATTCTGCCCTGAACGGTTCCAAATCGCACAGAGAATGGTACATTGACTGCCTCAAGAACTACATATTCTGGGCATTGGATGAGGCGAAATCCCGTTTCGGAGCCATTCCGGATTATGTACAGTACAATGTCATGTACGATCTGCAGGGACGCTTCAAAGTTGATGAAATTCCAGAAACCGTATTGACGCCTCATGAAAAAACCATTTTTTTGAAAATGCTGTTCGATGCTGTTTTTCAGATTGACGACCACATCATTCTTGAGCAGAAAAATCTATCCATGGAACTGAAGGACTATATCATGAGCATAAAAAAAGCACCGGATTCCGGAACTTTGCAGTTTGACGACAAGAGCGAAGATGCCTGGTTTCAATATCCCGATCTGAGTACCGGTCACGCTTCATCTTATCAGCTTCGTCTGACTTCCATGGAACTTATGAAACATGATATCCTGCTGGAGGGTGCAGCTAAGATCTATCTGCGTTTTCCATATCCAGCCAATCTGTTTCTTCGAATCACAACCGGTCATACTACACATATGGTAAAATGCTGTTTCCGCGAAGATCCGGAACACGTTTTTCGTTTTAATGGACAGAAACTTGCTGTATTCCTGAAATTTACAGCAGTCATTCCATACGAAATGTTTTCTGGTATTACACATATCGAATTTTGCTGGGATTGCGATGGGCATACGATCTGTTATCACAGTTTACACCGTATGTCGGAATTTCCTCTTGCATATGGACAGCAAAAGCTTCTTCTGAACAAAAAATCCTATTATGCTACACTTTCTTCGCAGATGCTTACATTTGAAGAAGCCACTCCTGTATCAAAACTGAAAAATCATACACTTTCTGTGCTTCGAAGGGTTCGGAAGATTTGTTATTTAAAATAACATTCAAAATATTTTTCTTATTTTCCTGTTTTCTTTGTATTGCAATCTTTTTGCCAATATGGTAGCATTCAATTAAACAGAATTAATTTATATGCTATATGTTGTTATTTAAAATAACATTTTATGAAAGGTAAAAAGATTCTCAATGAAAAAATTATCTATGACACGACTTGCCGAACTTGTTTCCGGCAAGCGAAAAGAAAAATCCATGACTCAACAGGAGCTGGCTGATGCTACCGGCATCAATCGTTCTCTGTTATCCCGTCTGGAGAAAAAAGATTTTATTCCATCAATTCCACAACTGGAAAGTCTTGGAGAATGCCTTGGATTTGATCCGGATGAAGCATTTACTGAACAGTCCGCTTCCCGGTTGCCATCTCCTTCTCCTTTGAACATTGCTGTCGCAGGCACAGGTTATGTCGGTCTTTCCATTGCAACATTACTTGCACAGCACAATCATGTTACTGCTGTTGATATCATTCCTGAGAAAGTTGATCTGATCAACAAACGCAAATCTCCGATTCAGGACGAATATATCGAAAAATATCTTGCAGAAAAAGAGCTTGACCTGACAGCTACACTGGATGGCGAAGCTGCTTACACAAATGCTGACTATATAGTCATTGCGGCACCGACAAACTACGACAGTCAGAAAAACTATTTTGATACATCTGCCGTTGAAGCTGTGATCGAACTTGTCCTCAAAGTAAATCCACATGCGATCATGGTCATCAAATCCACGATTCCGGTCGGCTATACAGAATCTGTCAGAAAGAAATACAATACAGCAAATATCATTTTCAGTCCGGAATTTCTTCGTGAATCCAAAGCACTGTACGATAACCTGTATCCAAGCCGCATTATCGTTGCTACAGATCCGGATGATCCGAAACTGGTACAGGCGTCCCACAATTTTGCAGCTCTTCTCCAGGAAGGTGCTCTGAAAGAAAACATTGATACATTATTTATGGGATTTACTGAAGCAGAGGCTGTAAAACTGTTTGCAAACACCTACCTTGCACTTCGTGTTTCCTACTTTAACGAGCTGGATACTTACGCTAAAATGAAAGGTCTGAATACGCAGAACATTATTCAGGGTGTCTGCCTGGATCCTCGTATTGGAACACATTACAACAATCCTTCCTTCGGTTACGGTGGATACTGTCTTCCAAAAGATACCAAGCAGCTTCTCGCCAACTATAACGATGTTCCACAGAATATGATGAGTGCGATCGTTGAAAGTAATCGTACGCGTAAAGATTTCATTGCAGACCGTGTATTACAGTTATGATGAAGAAAATACTTACAATTCTTCCATGGAAAAATCAGTCACTGTAGGTGTTTATCGTCTGACTATGAAATCCAACTCTGACAACTTCCGTCAGTCTTCTATTCAGGGAGTCATGAAGCGAATCAAAGCCAAGGGTGCTTCCGTGATCATCTATGAACCAACCCTGAAGGACGGATCTACCTTCTTTGGAAGCAAAGTTGTCAATGATCTTGATAAATTTAAAAATCTGAGCGACTGTATCATCGCAAACCGTTACAGTCAGATCCTGGATGATGTAAAAGATAAAGTATATACCCGAGATCTTTTCCAGAGAGATTAGAGAGATAAAAAAATCCCTTCCACTTACGTGGAGGGGATTTTTTGCTATAAACGTTTAATATTCTATACAAATATTAGAACTTTCCTGCGTCTGCAGCTTCCTGTACGGCTACTGCTACAGCAACTGTCATACCAACCATCGGGTTGTTTCCTGCGCCGATCAGACCCATCATTTCTACGTGAGCCGG
>OCHC01002321.1_pt1 | contig 11719 bp, 10 predicted proteins | sample 1538641 | NCBI WGS metagenome assembly OCHC01 (sample SAMN04571714, study PRJEB22368) | human gut metagenome | biome: human gut; material: stool | host: Homo sapiens | place: Luxembourg | collected 2012-08-17
TTTTCCGGGGCTTAGCTTTTCTTAAGTCCCGAAACCGAGCCGAAGAGAATGATTTGAGCTTGCGTCCCTCTTACCTGATCTTCCCGAGCTTAGTTTTTCTTAAGACCCGAAGTCAAGCCGAAGAGAATGATTTGAGCTTGCGTCCCTTTCATCTGGAATAAAACCCACTCTCAACCTCCACCGGAATCACCCTCTCCTCAATCCCCTCAATCTCAATAAACCTCTGTCTCCCCAACATCTCCACCATCTGCGCAAGCAGCTCCCTGCTCCCCTGCGCCTCCATCTCCACGCGGTCATCCCAGTTATTTCTCACCCAACCGGTAACCCCCAAAGAACTGGCAATATAACAGGCCCGATAGCGAAATCCAACTCCCTGCACTCTCCCCGAAAACCAATAATGCTTCCTTATCAGATTCTCTCTCATCTCCGAACCCTTCCCATCCTGAACATCATGCTTTTTCCAGACTCCCCGGCCTTTCTCATACTCCTCAGCAATCTCCTCACCTGTCTCAGAATCCTGCAGAAACGTTCTGTACTTCTTTCTCTTAAAATCAAATATACTCAACAGCAACCCTCTCTCACAGCTACTGTGCCGGCAACTTGATTTCCCGAACATTCTCACATCTTTCCTTCCAGCCTGTTTCAGGAATCACTCTGCCGCCACACTACAATCACACCCTGATCACAAATCCGTCTTTTCTCGCTTTCGCTTTCGGATATTCCCCGGAGCGATAACCAAGCACACAATGACCAATTCCAACATAAGACTCCGGCACACCCCACTCTGCCTTCAATGCCTTTCCTTCTTCAGAAGCAAACACCTCTCTTGCACGATGAATCCAGCAGGAATCAACCCCAAGGGCATGAGCAGCATTCATCAGATTTCCCATAACCAGACTTCCATTTTCCACACATGTAGGCATATTACTGTCTGCAAAGACCACAACAACTGTCGGTGCCCCATAGAACGGATCACTCTCAGTCCCCATCACATCCGCATTCATTTTAGAAAGCTTCGCAACAAGTTCCGGATTCTGTGTTACTACCATAAGTGTACCCTGTTGTCCCATTCCGCTTGGTGCGTATTCCCCTGCTTCAAGAATTTCATTCAACACTTCTTCCGGCACCAGATCTTCTTTATAACCACGTACACTTCTTCGCTCCAAAAGATTTTTTATTGTCTCATTCATGTCTCATATCCTCCTGTATTTATTTTCATCACTGTCAAAGCAACATTACTGTCCACCACGTTCTCAGCAACACAGTCAGGCAACAATATCTTCCTATATTATAGCACTACATCTACCAAAACTCACCTGTATTTCCCATAATTTTCAGGCAAATTTCCTTGCCCCTGCATCACAACTGGTCTATAATAAAGAACAGACTAACATGAGGTATAAAACTATATGAACAAAAAAGAAATTTCTGAAATCAAGAAACAGTTCACTCCCGAGAACTGTTCTCTCACCCGCATCTGCGGATGTTACGTTGACGGAGAAAAGAATAAAAAAACCGAACTGAAAGAAGCATTTCTCTCTTTATCAGAAGAAGAAATGTTCAAATACTTTGAAATTTTCCGCAAATCCCTTTCCGGAACAATAGGAAAAAATCTGATGAACATGGAATTTCCTCTCGAGCAGGAAACTGAGGGCGGAACTCAACATTTTCTTATGAAACTGAGAGAAAGCAAACTGACCGATGATGCACTGGTAGAAAGTTTCTACGATAAGATCATTGAAAACTATGATTATCCCGAAAACTACTACATCATCTTGATCCATGGAGTATATGATATCCCCGGAAAGTCTTCCGACGGTGCAGAAATGTTTGATGCATCTGATGAGATTTATGAGCACATCATGTGCTGTATCTGTCCTGTAAAACTCTCTAAGGCAGGTCTTTGCTACAATGCCGAAACCAACAGCATCCAGGACCGTATCCGCGACTGGATCGTGGAACTTCCGGATGTTGCTTTCCTTTTCCCGCAGTTTAACGACCGCAGCACTGACATCCATGGTGTCCTTTATTATAGTAAAAATGCAAACGAACTTCGGGATATTTTTATCGATGAACTGCTTGGATGTACAGCACCTCTTTCTGCAGGAGGACAGCGTGATTCCTTTAACGCACTGGTTGAAGATACTCTGGGCGACGACTGCAGATATGACACTGTATTAAGCATTCACGAGAAATTAAACGACCTGATCGAATCACAGAAGGATGAGCCGGAACCTGTAGTTCTGACCAAATCTGAGGTAAAACGCCTCTTTGAAGAATGCGGCGTAGAAGATGAAAAACTACAGTCATTTGATGAACAATACGAGATCACAGCCGGGGAAAAATCCTCTCTGGTTGCTTCCAACATCACCAATACAAAAAGATTCGAGATCAAAACCCCGGATGTTGTAGTCCACGTAGATCCTGAACGTGCCGATCTTGTGGAAACACGCGTAATTGACGGACGCAAGTGCCTTGTGATTCCAATGGAAGGCGAAGTTGAACTGAACGGAATCCGCGTACATACAGGAAATGAAAATCCTTCTGATGACGAATTTTATGACAATACAGATACTGAGACAGAGGAGACATCTGATGGAGAATAATCGTAAACTCTTATTTTTTGACATTGACAAAACCCTGTTAACCCCTTACCCATGGACAGTTCCGGACAGTGCGAAACAGGCTTTAAAAGAAGCCCGCTATAATGGTCATCTCCTTTTCATCAATTCCGGACGTACCTATACAATGATTCCGGAAATCATTAAAGAAATGGGATTCGACGGCTATGTATGCGGATGCGGCAGCCAGATTTATATGAATGAAGAGCTTTTGTTTTCCAGTTCTATTCCAAATCCGCTTTGCCGTAAAACAACAGAATTACTGCGGGAATGCAGAATTCCTGCGTTTTTTGAACGCCCGGATAAGATTTTATATGACAGCAGTTCATGTGCTGTTCCTGAAACTGTTCAGAAGCTGAAAGCAGAAGTTATAGTGGAAGATCTGGCTCTCTACCCGCCCGAAACATACAACCATTTTACATTTGACAAGTTTCTGGCTTTTCCGTCTGCTGATTCTGATATGGAAACTTTCCGCAAATTTGCAGATGAACATTTTCTGTGTTTCATACATGAAGACAAGGCCTGGGAACTGACTCAGAAAAATCTCAGCAAAGCAACCGGAATCCGGTTTCTGGCAGACCGCCTTGGGGTTCCGGTCAAAGACACCTATGCATTCGGCGACAGCACGAACGATCTTCTTATGCTGCAGTTCGCCGGAAACAGCATCGCAATGGGCGACTCGGATCCCCTGATCCTGCCTCACTGCACTTACCAGACAACCGATATAGAGGACAACGGAATTGCCAATGCTTTGAAGCATTTCCATCTCATTTAGCAGAACATACAAAATAACGTATTATCATATCTCTATTTATATGTGTTATTTTTGCATATTTAGGAGAATGATTTCGGATTTATTTAAACTTAAAAACAGCTATGTGAAAACACTCAGGTTTTCATCATAGCTGTTTTAATTTACAATACTCAATTCCTATCAGCAGGCTACTGACAGTTCGGATTTTCTTATTTAGCTGCTTCTGTCGGTGTTGCTTCCGGTGTTTCAGTAGTTTCTGCTGCTTCTTCCTCTGCCGCTGGAGTCTCTGTTGTCTCTGTATCCTCTGCTGCAGGTGTTTCTGTAACTTCCTCTGTTTCCGGTGTTGGAGTTGCCTCTTCTGTCACTTCAGGTGTCGGTGTTTCCGGAACCGGGGTAGGAGTCGGTGCCATGAAGGTATGTTTGTCAGTAATCTTAAGTGTCTTAATGACTTTCTTAACCGCCTTTACATCTGCCTCATCCAGCCATTTAGCAGTTGTATCTGTAAAATAGGTACTTTCTTTGGAATTCTGAAGAGATTCTCGCTTGGAAGCTGTGGCATCTTCATCATTGATCTTGTCAAGTCTTACTACATAGTATCCTGTGTCAGTCTCAATAATATTGTCTGCAACTTCTCCGTCCTTCAGTCCTCGCAGAACCTTCAGAACCTCATCCGGATATGCCTCGCTGCCGGAATCTTCATCCTCATCTTTGCTCTCTTTGGTTGTAAAGTTACCCTGTACTGCAGAATAACTGTCATCTACACCCTTGGCAATCTCACTCATATCTGCTGTAGGATCCTCTTTCATCTTATCCAGAATCTCCTGAGCCTGTTCTTTCTTAGTCTTTTTCTCCTCATCAGTTATATCATCACCGCTTGTAGAGATACTTACATAAGTGAAGGTTGTCTGATTCGCTTCATCATCAGAAACTGTGATCTTTCCTTCTGCTACAACCGGATCATACATCTTCTTCTGAATTGTCTGAAGCTCCAGAAGTGTTTTTACCTGATCTTCCGTTACCGCAAGTTCCTTAATTGTCTCTTCACTGTTTGCAGCCATAAACTGTGATGCTGCATCTGCGATCGCTGCTTCATCATCATCTGTAAGCTCTACGTTATAATCCGCAGCCTTCTCTTTGAGAATATACATCTTCTCAACAGACTCCAGACTGCTTGTCACTGCCTGATCACCATAAGTCTCATCTGAATCATCACCTGCTGTCTGATCCCAGATATTATCTGCACTTCCCATATAATTTAAATACATGGTTGTTGTCTGCTGTTGTTGTTCGCGGGCATAAAGACTTACAACTCCAAGCGGAATATCTGTTCCGTCAACAGTAGCCACTGTCTTTGTTCCATCTAATGTTTTACTTCCACAGCCGGAAAGCATACCAACTGACATCACACCTGCCAGTGTCACAACGGCTGTTCTCTTTACCATTTTTTTCATTTCTTCCTCCATATTATCAATCTGGTCTTTCTTCCATACCACTTTCCCAGAATGTACTGTTATTAGAGTATAAACTTTTTTCCTGCGAAGGGCAAGGCAAATCGAAAAATATGTAGTATATTTCACATATTTTCCGCCATGCTCTTAAGTTCCTCTGCAAATTCCGTCAATGCCAGGATCAGATTCCCCTGTGGTTCCAGGATAAATTTCGGTTCCTGCTCATTCTTAAACTGCAGACCTCTTCTGTATTTCTGCATAAGAGCCGGAAAGCCTTCTGTATTCAGCCTTGCTTTCTCATAAAGGGTAAACCGGACTGTTTTTCCAGTCTGCTTTATTTCCGTTACGTACCCCTGATGAGCAATCGCCTTTAACTTCGCAATCGCCAGAAGATTCAGCACTGCCTTTCCGGGTTCTCCGAAACGGTCCAGAAGTTCTTCCAGCATATCATCATAATCCTGTTGTGTCTCAATCCCCGCAATTCTTTTATAAATATCCAGCTTCTGAAATTCACTACTGATGTAGGAATCAGGAATATACGCATCAACATTCAGATCAACCGATGTCTCGAAATCCTCCATTGTATGAATACCCTTCGCCTCTTTCACTGCTTCATTGAGCATCTTACAATAAAGATCATATCCAACCGCATTCATATGTCCATGTTGCTGCGCACCCAGCAGATTTCCGGCACCTCGAAGTTCCAGATCTCTCATTGCAATCTTAAATCCGCTTCCCAGATCCGTATACTCGCGGATCGCAGCCAGACGCTTCTCAGCCGTCTCCTTCAGCATCACATTCTTTCTGTACATCAGAAACGCATAGGCAGTTCTGTTGGAACGCCCGATCCTTCCCCGAAGCTGATAAAGCTGAGAAAGCCCGTATCTATCTGAATCATGGATAATCATAGTATTTACATTGGAAATATCCAGCCCTGTCTCAATGATCGTGGTGGAAACCAGCACATCAATATCCCCGTTTACAAAGGAATACATCACATTCTCCAGTTCCCTCTCACTCATCTGGCCATGAGCAAAATCCACCCTTGCATCCGGCACCAGCTTCGCAATACGCAGGGCAACATCTGCAATATCCGTCACTCGATTATAAACATAATAAACCTGTCCGCCTCTGCGCAATTCCCTGTTGATAGCCTCTCGGACCGTCTCTTCATCATATTCCATAACATATGTCTGGATCGGCATTCTGTCCATAGGAGGCTCCTCCAGGACACTCATATCCCGGATTCCGATCAGGCTCATATGAAGAGTACGGGGAATGGGCGTTGCAGTCAGTGTAAGGACATCCACATCCTTCTTTAACTGCTTGATTTTTTCCTTATGCGTAACTCCAAACCGCTGTTCCTCATCAACGATCAACAGGCCAAGATTTTTGAACTGTACGTCTTTGGAAAGGATTCTGTGCGTTCCAATGATCACATCCACCTGACCTTTTTTCAGATCTTCGATTGCCTTCTTCTGTTGTGCCGGGGTCCGGAATCTGCACAACAGTTCCACACGTACCGGAAATTCCTTCATCCGCTGCACAAAGGTATTATAAATCTGCTGCGCAAGGATCGTTGTAGGTGCAAGATAAGCTACCTGTCTGCTCTCCTGTACTTCCTTAAATGCGGCACGCAGCGCCACTTCTGTTTTGCCGTATCCCACATCCCCGCAGATAAGCCGGTCCATAATCCTGGTACTCTCCATATCACGTTTGGCATCCTCAATAGCACTGAGCTGATCCTCTGTCTCTTCATATGGAAACATTTCTTCAAATTCTCTCTGCCATACAGTATCAGGACCACAGACATATCCTTCCTTTTCCTGACGCACTGCATAAAGCTCTACCAGTTCTTTTGCAATATTTTTAACTGCCCCACGAACCTTGCTCTTTGTTTTATTCCACTCCTGAGTACCAAGTTTGTTCAGCTTCGGAGCCTTTGAAGCATCTGCCCCTGAATATTTCTGCAAACAGTCAAGCTGAGTAGCAGGAATATAGAGATTGCTTCCGCCTCTGTATTCAATTTTAATATAATCTTTAACGATCCTGTCTACTTCAACTTTTTCAATTCCTCGGTAAATACCAAGACCATGCTTTTCATGGACAACAAAATCGCCGATAGAAAGCTCCGCAAAATCCTGAATACGGCTTCCACTGTAATTTTTTTTCTTCTTTTTTTTCTGTTCCTGTCCAAAAATGTCAGATTCTGTCATTACCGCAAACTTGATCAACGGGTATTCAAAGCCCTTCTTTGCATGGCCATAAACCACCATGATCTCGCCCGGACAGATCTCCCTGTCATAATCTTGTCCATAAAAGGCTGCCAGTCCCTCTTCCTGAAGATCCTTTGCCAACCTCTCGGCCCTTGTGCGGGAACCGGAAAGCAATGCGATCCTGTATCCCTGTTTCTTATACTGATGAAGATCTTTTACCAGAAGTTCAAAACTGTTGTTATAAGCGCTGATTGATTTTACCTCCAGGTAAAATTTCTCCCGCACTTTCCAGCCTGCCTGTTTCGGTTCCAGCGCACATACAGAAATACAGTTGCGTTTATTCAGTTCTTTTTGAAGCTGTTCAAAAGAACAAAGCCAGTTTTCCGGCAGATTCCGGCTGCCTTTTTCCTCTCTGTGCATACGGCTCTGTCTGTACTCTTCTTCTACAGCCCCGCCTTTCTCAGTCAGTCGGTTTGGTTCATCCAGAAAGATTATGGTTCTTTCCTCCGGAAAATAATCCAGGAAGGAAACCATATCCTTGTCCCCTATATGCTCCACCGCCGGATAGATCGTAAGTTCTTCCAGATTTTCCAGAGAACGCTGACTCTCCGGATCAAAACTCCGGATAGAATCAATCTCATCTCCCCAAAGCTCGATTCTCCATGGATTTTCCTCAGTGAGACAGTAAATATCCACAATACCGCCACGCACAGAGAACTGCCCCGGCATTTCCACCTGTCCTACCCGCTCGTAACCTAAAGCCACCAGCTGGTTCTTCAGCTGTTCTATGTCTACGGTGCTGTCACTTTCGTAATGAATCAGCTGTTCTTTTATCTTTTCCAGAGATTCCAAAAAATCCATACATCCGTCAATACTTGTAACAACTGTCAGTTCTTTCTCTTCCAGTAACGCCTTAATGACCTTCATCCTCTGACGTATCAGCAGATTTCCATGGATATCTGCCTGAAAGAACAGAAGATCTTTCGCAGGATAAGAATACACTTTTCTGTCATAAAATCTGTAATCTTCATAAATTTCTCTGGCGCGGCGTTCGTCCTCCGCCAGGATCAGACGATAAGGTGCAATCCCGGAAAGTCCGTACATCAGATGAGATTTCTGCGATTCCATACACCCCGAAACCTGCAGGATTCCCTTATTCGTTTTGCTTTTTTCTTTAATCTGTTCAAACTCTGCAAGCCCCTGCAGAGGTGTTAAAAATGCTTTCATCTTCACCCCTCATGATCCTTCGACGTAATAAAAGCGGCTTCTGTTTCCAGTTACCGCTTTCTATACCTTTTGCTGAACAATCATCTGTTTCCTGTCTGCTTATTTCTGTACAAGTACTTTTCTGTTATATTCGTTCATGGCTGCATCTGTACCCTGTGAGATTATGATATCCACAGCCTTTGCCGCCTTTGCTATTGCTTCATCCACAAGTTTCCTGTCTTCTGTGGAAAATCTGCCAAGTACATGATCTGCCAGATCCCATCCCTTCGGCTTTGCACCAACTCCTACTTTGATACGGAGAAATTTCTCTGTGCCAAGCTGGCGGATAATATCTTTGATCCCGTTATGTCCACCCGCACTTCCCTGCTTGCGGATGCGAAGCTGCCCGGGTTCCAGATCAATATCATCATAAATAACAATAAGCTCTGATTCCGGATCAATTTTAAAATAATTCGCCATCTCACGAACAGGACCGCCACTCAGGTTCATAAAAGAAAGCGGCTTCATAAGAATCACTTTCTCTCCGCCGATCATGGTTTTACCGTACATGGCATTAAATTTCACACCACCCTGAGGGACATTGTAATCCTCTACCAGACGGTCAACGGTATCAAATCCCATATTGTGGCGTGTTGCTTCATACTGTTTCCCAGGATTTCCCAGGCCAACTACTAAATACATATATGTGTCTCCTGCTTAATTTAACACCATTTTCCGGAATTACCATACCTGTCCTGATGTCAAATTTATTTTTTACATCCTCTAAAGTGTGTTCAAAAACCAATCCTGCAAATTGTAACGCACGTCTTGCGGAAAGCATTTTTCAAACACACGCTAAGATAATTAATTAAAATATACCATCTCTTCCTTAAGCGGCTCACATTCTTTCACATCACTTGCATAAAGAACAATGCCCTCACCCTGATATTCTGTACGGTTCTCAAATGCGACCTTCGCTGTTACTTCTACCCAGCTGCCCTCTTTGATATGCGGTGCATAATCGCTTCTGCACACGTATCCAAGGAAAGTGGTATCATCTGCGCAGCAGGTCATTGCCACACGTCCCGGAACAAAGAATTTACTTCCCATTCCACGTGGTTTCATGACACGTCCTTTAAAGCGGACAATTTTGTCTACATATTTATCCGGATTATCCATGGCATCCACAAACCAAATACCATAATCTTCCGGTGGAATCTCAATGATCGGTGCATTGATATCAAACGGCATCTCATCCTGGAAAATGTCATCCATCTCGCCCTCTTCATTTTCAAAGATAACCTCTGCACTCTGATTTGCGACCTTGATCCCTCGTCTGTATGCAGGAAGCGGATCTCCCTCTTTACAGCGGTTAAATACAACCATATCTGTATTTCTGATCATATCCATGAACAGAGATTTCATGTTTGCCATATAAACCTGATAAGTAGTTGCATCCACACAGGTAATCTCCTGCTCAATGCCCCAGCCTTCCGGAAGCTCCATCTGCTCAAACTTACTTACAAGCCACATTCCGTTGTACTCGATCACAACACGCTCCGGCTGATGGATGATATCCATGGCAGCCAGACGCTGTGGTGTCAGATCTTCTTCATCCTCGATCACTTCCACAACTGTGTTTGTAAGTTTCAGTTTATCCATATCATATTCTTCTTCGCCTTCTTCGCAAAGAATCAACAGAGTTTTGCCGTCAATGGCAAAATACTCCTGCTGCAATGTAAAATCCAGGAAAGTAGTCTTTCCGCTTTCCAGGAATCCCGTAACCAAATAAATGGGAACTCTGATATCATCCATCATATAATTTATTCCTTTATCTTTATTCTGATTCTGTTATTATCTGCCGAAATCGTTCAGTCTCGCATCTATGACACAGGATTTCATGCTCCGATGAGCTGAATCCAAATGCAGTATTTTAGAGGATTGCCATAAATCGCTGCTTCCTCATGATCATTATGCAAGCCCAAATAATTCTGCAAGTTTATCTTCTTTCAGTTTAGAGCCGATCACGCAGAGACGGCCTGTGTATTCCGGTGCACCTTCACGGATCTCTGTTTCCTCCGGAACCATGTCAAAATAAATCCATGTTCCGTCTTCTGCAGGAAGCATTCCCTTTGCACGAAGAATAATACCGTAATCTTCAGAAGCGGAAAGAGCCTCAAGCATCTTCTCAAGACCTTCTCTTGTGTATTTCTTAATCGTCTCACGTCCCCAGCTTGTAAATACCTCATCTGCGTGATGATGGTGATGATCATGATGATCATGTCCGCAACCGCATTCATGGTCGTGATCGTGGTGATGATGCTCATGTTCCTCATGATCATGTCCACAGCCGCATTCATGGTCGTGGTCATGGTGATGATGTTCATGTTCTTCGTGATCATGTCCACAGCCACATTCATGATCATGGTCGTGATCGTGATGATGATGCTCTCCATGTTCATGTACATGTCCGCACTCCGGGCATACCTCTTCCTCAGACATCAGTTCTTCCTCAAGAGATACCGGTTTCTCCATAACCTCAAGGATTTTCCTTCCGTCCAGTTTCTCAATCGGAGTGGTGATAATAGCAGCTTTCGCATTAATTCCACGAAGAAGTTCCATCGCCTGCTGTGCTTTCTTCTCATCAATGATATCTGTACGGCTCATGATGATCGCACCTGCATATTCAACCTGATTATCAAAGAACTCACCAAAGTTTCTCATATACATTTTGCACTTCTTTGCATCAACTACAGTTGTATAGCTGTTCAGAACGATATCCACATCTCCCTGAACACCCTGTACTGCCTTGATAACATCTGAAAGTTTACCAACACCTGATGGCTCGATCAGGATTCTGTCCGGATGATATTTGTCCACAACCTCTTTCAGAGAAGTGCCGAAATCTCCCACTAATGAACAGCAGATACATCCGGAATTCATTTCCCGGATCTGGATTCCCGCTTCCTTCAGGAAACCACCGTCAATGCCAATCTCACCAAATTCATTCTCGATCAGTACAACCTGCTCATCTGCATAAGCCTCTTTCAGAAGTTTCTTAATCAATGTAGTTTTACCGGCTCCAAGGAAACCGGAAATAATATCAATCTTAGTTGCCATTGTCTTATTTCTCCTCTTCGTTAAGATTTATATTTCTGAATAACTGCCATATAGCCGTCATTTGTTATATTCTGCCATTTTTATGAACAAACAGAATAACTTTTGGAACTGCCATCATTATCTGTCTGTTTATATATTTACCTGCAACGTACTCATTATACATAAGATGTCCAATGTATTCAAGTCTGCCATCAACGCATTTTGACCAGGAAACACCTGTGCCCCCTGGTTTACAAATATCCTGCAGCTGTTCAATACCTTCAGAACAATCTGCCTGTTCACATCAAAGAAAGGGGCATGATCCACCATCATGCCCCCGCCTGTATACACTAATGATCAACCGTTGATCATAAA
>OCHC01002331.1_pt1 | contig 11686 bp, 14 predicted proteins | sample 1538641 | NCBI WGS metagenome assembly OCHC01 (sample SAMN04571714, study PRJEB22368) | human gut metagenome | biome: human gut; material: stool | host: Homo sapiens | place: Luxembourg | collected 2012-08-17
CGACGGCTGGGCTTATGACATCGGTTACGGCGGCCTGGATCACGTCCTGGCTTCCGGCCACGACGTCAATGTTATGGTCTTCGACACCGAGATGTACTCCAACACCGGCGGACAGGCTTCCAAGGCCTCCAACATCGGTGAGGTCTGCCAGTTCGCTGCTGCCGGTAAGGAGATCAGCAAGAAGTCTCTGGCTGAGATCTGCATGACCTACGGCTACATCTATGTTGCTCAGATCGCTCTGGGCGCCAACATGGCTCAGGCTGTCAAGGTCATCGCCGAGGCTGAGGCTTATCCCGGCCCGTCTCTGATCATCGGCTACGCTCCCTGCGAGCTGCACGGTGTCAAGGGCGGCATGACCAACTGCCAGAACGAGATGAAGAAGGCTGTTGCTGCCGGTTACTGGAACCTGTTCAGCTTCAACCCCGCTGCCAAGGCCGAGGGCAAGAACCCGTTCACCCTGACCTCCAAGGCCGGCGACATGAGCAAGTATCAGGACTTCCTGGCCAACGAGACTCGTTACAGCCGTCTGGCTCGCGCCTTCCCGGATCGCGCCAAGGCTCTGTTCGAGAAGAACCAGGCTGCCGCCGATGCCCGTTACGAGCACCTGACCAAGCTGGTCGACCTGTACAAGTAATTTGTGCAAGGGCTGCTTAACGGCTAACGCTACATAAAAAGTGCCCCACGCAGAAATGCGTGGGGCACTTTTTTTGTAGAGCTGTAGGGGCCGGGCATGCCCGGCCCGCAACTTCGCCGCTGTATCGCTTTAATCTTCAATTTGTAGGGGAGGGATTCATCCCTCCCGTGCACCTGCCGGTGCAGCCTCTTACATGGTTTATTCTGTAGGGGTCGGCGTCCTCGACGACCCGGCAGCTTTCCGCCGACGAAAACCTCCGCGGCGGCCTGTGGGCAGGCCGCCCTACAATCCCCTTTCCCGATTGTGCGTAGGGCGGGGTGCCCTCACCCCGCCGCAGGTTCATGTGGCCGTTCGTTTTCCTTTTTCACACCGGCCTCAACACCAGCTCCAACCCGTTCTTCCCCCAGCCGAAATCCGCGGCGGCGTACCCGCGCTCGAGCACCCGCGGCAGGGCCGGGTCAGCCAGATGGCACCGGCGCAGCGGGTCGCGCCATTGCACAAGACCGTGCGCTGAAAAAATCAGCATCTGGTCGGCCCCGGCCATGGGCCGCATCCCGCGCAGCGTCAGTCCTGCCGAGAGATACTGCGCACACAGATCATCACACGCCTCCGGATGTTCCAAGTCCAGCGGCAGCACGGCCCAGACATGGTAGCTGGCGTACCGCTCGGTGGCCCAGCGCAGCGCCAACCGCAGAAAATGCCGCAGCTGCGTGTAATCCTCGCGCAGTACGGGCGGCGTCAGCACCGCACCCTGTCCGTCGGCCCCGTAGCCTGCGGCGCGCAGACTTGTGGGCAGCGGTTCCTCGGCGTAGAGCGGCAGCAGCGCGGCGGCGGCCTGTAATTCGTCCTGCCCGGCGTAGTCGCCGACGATCTGGCCTTCCTCCAAGGCCGGGTGCAGGCAGGGCAGCAGCGGCAGCCCGCCCGGCCCGGCCAGCGCGCGCAGGGCATCGGCATGGGCGGCGGTAAGTACGCGGGCGTCAAAGATGTTGGTACGTTCGAGAGTTTGCAGCATAGTCGGGAATCCCTCCGTTACAAAAATTGTTGCATAGTTTATTGTAGCGAATGGGAAATATAAAAAATGTCGCATCCCGGGTGGGATGCGACAGAAAAAAGGCTTCCCCATCTGGGGGAAGCTGTCCGCGAAGCGGACTGATGAGGGCAAAGCTTACGTGGCTGTTATAAAAACGGGCAATAAGGCGAACTTCCCCCTCATCCGGCGCTGCGGCGCCACCTTCAGTCTCCGCGCTAAGAGCCGCCTACGGCGGTTGCACTCCGACACGCGCCTGCGGGCGCAGCCCCTTGGGGGAAGGCTTGGAAGTTACAGCTTTCGCTTCCTCGCCAGCTCCTCAAAGCTGCGATTCTCCGTGAAAAAACGCTTGTAGGGGTTGTCCGGCAGGGGCGGCGTTTTGGGCCGGGGCTGCACCTTTTTGCGCAGATGCCCCTTCAGGGGCGGCAGCGCCCGACTCATTCGGCAGCGGTGGAGACAGCCCCTGCGGTCAGGGTGTCCCACAGCTCGGCGCAGCCCTCGTAGGTCGGGACCTGCTTTTCGTCCCAGACGCCGCGGCGTCCCACGTAGAGGTGCGCCAGCACGCTCTGGTTCGTGCCGGTGACGTCGTCCATCAGGGTGAGGCCATCATAGCTGCCCAGATCCAGCCCGGTCAGCACGGGGCAGTCGGTCCAGCGGTAGACCATCTCGCGCCAGTCGGCGTCGGTGGTCTCGGGGTCGTCGGGGACCGTGCCGTCCAGATATTGCAGTGCGCCGGTCTGGGCCTCAAAGCCCTCGGGGTCCTCCAACAGGAAGATGTAGGTCTTGCCGCCGGACGACAGCTCGGCGCTCAGCCGGGTGACGCCGGCCATCTGGTAGTAGGCGTCGGTGTTTTCGTTCGCGGCGTCAAAGTCAACGGTGTAGCTGTCCACCTGCACAACGACCTTGCCGTCGCCGTTCAGGTCGGAGCAGAACGGCGTCAGCGCGTCCTGCAGCGCGGTGACGGTGTCGGTGGGCAGGTCGCTGGTGCCGACATAAGCGACCTGCACGTCGGGGCGCGTCTGAAAAACGGTGTCCTTGATGATCCACACGCCGAACACGACGACCAGCACGGCCACGACCACGGCCATCCAGTGATAGTGCCACCAGTTGGCGGCTTTTTCTTTTTTTGTATATTCGCGCGGGGGTTCCGGCGTCTGATTGTAAGTTTCGGTACTGTCCTTTGTGACCCAAGCCATAGTGCGGGTACGCTCCTTTTATCATACTTTTTCTATTATAACACAAATCGACAGGAAAAATTGTAAACTTATTTTGACCACGCCTTGCAACGGCGGGGGAAAGAGGGTATGATAGAGTTGTGATAGTATAGGCGGAAGCGGGCCGGAAGCGAGTGGAAACGCAAACGCCCCGGGAGGGATGAATCCCTCCCCTACGGATGACCCAGTCACGATAGTTGGTCGGAAAGCAGCGGAGGGGTCAAGACCCCTCCCTACGGACTGACGTGAACGGGTTGCGGACGAGAGGGGCAAGGGAGGGCGGCAGCCCGCCCCTTCGTAGTGTGCGGTGGCTGCCCGTTGACGGGTTGCCACGGTAGGCTGCGGGCGGCTGCCGCTCCCGGTTCAGCCACAAACAAAAAAGGAGCAACCCTCATGTCAAACGAAACAAACGAAACTCCCGTCCAGGGCCGTAAGGTCGGCATTGCGCGCTTTTTTGAACTGCTGGGCCGCGACCTGTGGCCGCTGTATAAATCCGGCTTCCTCTGCGTGCTGGGCTTTCTGCCCGGCACGGCGCTGGCCGTCTTTGGCATGATGGCCGGGTCCGCGCTGCTGACTGTCGTCGGCGGTGTGGTCGGCGGCCTGGTCGGCGGGCCGTTCCTGTCCGGTATGATCGATACAGTGCTGCGCGCCCTGCGCGATGAGCCCGGCTACTGGTGGAACACCTATAAACGCGCCTGGAAGCAGAACTGGAGGCAGAGCCTTGTGCCCGGCGCACTGCTGGGCCTGTTTGTGGGCAGCTGGGCCTGGATGCTCCGCGCCCAGGCCGAGAGCGGCAACACCAGCACCGCCCTGTGGGTCGCCTCCATCGCGGGCATCTTCGTCTGCACGGGCTTCTTCACTTGGCTGCTGGCGCAGGTGCCGCTCGTGGATCTGCCGCTTGCCCAAATCGCCAAAAACGCCGGGCTGATGTTCTTCGGCTTCTTCCCGCGCACCGCGGCGGCGGCGCTGGTGCTGGCCCTGTACTGGGGCGCAACGCTACTCTACCTGCCCGCCACGATCCTGACGATTTTGGCGTTCGGCTTCTGGCTGCCCGTCACGATTGCCCTGATGATCGTCTACCCGGGCCTCGAAAAGGTCTTTAAGCTCGAGGAAACGATCAACACCCGCCGCGCCGCCGAGATCGAGGAGCGCATGGCGCAGAACCAGCCTAAATTCGACCAGTAAGGGGGACCCGGTATGGAAAGAAATACCGTCCTTTTGCAGAACACCGAAGCCTTCATGCACGGTGAGCTGGACAACGTGACCGTCCAGCAGAACTGCGTCGTGCTGGATCTGGTGCAGGGCGGCTATGTGCCCTACGGCTGCTACACCAGCGCACCGATCCCGATGCCGCTGTTTGATGCGCTGCGGGTCAGCTGGAACGCGGCCTCGCCCGAGGACACGGCGGTGGAGGCCCAGGTCCGCGTCATGGTGGACGGCAACTGGACGCCGTGGAACAGCTTTGGCAAGTGGAGCCCCAGTCTGCACCGGGAAGGCCCGCCCTACCAGGCGCGCGGCCCCGTGCAGCGCTGGCCTGACCGCCTGCAGCTTGACAGCAAATACGCCACGGCGGTGCAGCTGCGCATCTACCTTTACTCCAAAAATGAGAAGGTAAGCCCCGCCGTTATGCTGCTGGGGGCCAGCGTGCGGATGGTGGACGTCATCCCCGCGCGCGGGCGGCTCGTCAACGCACGGCTGCACCTGATGCCCTACACGGCGGCCCGCCGCGCCCCGGCGCTGCAGCCCTGGATGGACGCGGCGATCTCGCTGGCCAGCCTGACGAACCGCTGGGGCGCCGATCTGCTGCCCGAGGAGTTCGCCCAGGTGCTGCGCGACTGGCGCGCACCCGATGACTGCGGCCCCCGAAACCTGAGCTTTGCCGCCGCCGCGGCGGCGCAGTGGGGCTTCCCCGCGTGGGTGGCCTACGCGGACTTGGCGCTGCTGCGCGCCGAGGCCCGCGCCGGGTGCGGCGCTGTCGTTACATTGCAATCGACCCCTGCACAGGTCGCCGCCGGAGCGCCGGAGCGGCACTGCGCAGCGCTGCGCGGGTTTGCATCGTCGCTGGACGGCGAACCCAAGGTGCTGCTCTGTGACCCGTATGCCGCGGCAGAGGATTTCGGCTGCGAGATCGAGATGCCGCTGGACGACTTTATGGTCGCGTGGGACAATGTGGCCCTGCTGATGCGCCAGCGCAAGTCCAGCACGCCGCCGCAGGGCCGTACCCGGTGCAGCGCGTGGATACGCCCCGTGGGCACCGACGCGCCCGGCGTCTACCGCCTCTACCTGAACGGCGAGGAGCACCCCCTGCCCGACGACTTCTGTGCGCAGGGCGGCGTTCTGGCCTACAGCCTGCCCGATGAGCACCCCCACGCCACCACGGCCCACCGGCAATTCAGCTATGTGGAGCCGACGCAGGGCGGTATCCTGCTTGAGCACGGCGACACCCCGCGCAAGTACACAGTCTACGCCATCGGCACCGACGGGCGGATGATCGTCGGCGATGTGACGGTATAAAAGGAGAACGCTATGAAGCTGCTGATCGCATCGGATATTCACGGCGCGGCGGGCTATTGCCGAGACCTGCTGGCCGCCTGGGACCGCGAGGGCGCAGACCGCCTGCTGCTGTTGGGCGACCTGCTCTACCACGGCCCGCGCAACGACCTGCCGCCCGACTATGCGCCCAAGGAGGTCATCGCCCTGCTGAACGCGCGGAAAAATCAAATTTTCTGCGTGCGCGGCAACTGCGACACCGAGGTGGACCAGATGGTGCTGGAATTTCCGGTGCTGGCCGACTACGCGGTCCTCACGGCGGGCAGCCGCCTGCTCTACGCGACCCACGGCCATGTGTACAACACGGCCCACCTGCCGCCGCTGCAGCCCGGGGACATCCTGCTGCACGGCCACACGCATATCCCCGCCTGGGAGGTGTTCGGGACGGATAATCTGTATCTCAACCCCGGCTCGGTCTCCATCCCCAAGGCAGGCACCCCCCACAGCTATATGACGCTGGAAAACGGCGTGTTTACCTGGAAGGAGCTGGGCGGGGAGGCGTACCACACGGAATCCCTTTAAAACATAGCTTGTAGGGAGCGGTCTTGACCGCTCCGCGGAACCGTGCGGCTGCCGCAAGGCGCGCGGAGGGGTCAAGACCCCTCCCTACGATGCAAACATGCCCGGCCCCTACCCCGATGCAAAGCATAACACGACACCCCGTAGGGCGGCCGGTCCCCGGCCACCGCGGCACACCATAGATTTACGCGAGGAGTATACTATGAAAATCCCTGCAAAAGGTTTTACCCACGGCGGAAAATTCCATGCGGACGATGTTTTTTCCACCGCCCTTTTACAAATCCTGCGCCCTGACATTCAGGTGACGCGGGGCTTCGTTGTGCCGGATGACTTCGACGGCATCGTCTACGACGTCGGCGGCGGCATGTTCGACCACCACTCCGAGCCGCGGGAGTGCCGCCCCAACGGCGTGCCCTACGCCGCGTTCGGCCTGCTGTGGCGGCTGCTCGGCGCACAGCTCGTGGGCGAGCATCAGGCCCGCCTGCTGGACGAAAACTTCATCCAGCCGTTGGATCTGAACGACAACACCGGCGAGCAGAACTCGCTGGCCGACGCCATCGGCAGTTTCAACCCGCTGTGGGACTCGAAGGATGACCCCGATGCGTGCTTCTGGCGCGCCGTGCCCGTGGCAAAGCAGATCCTTGAGAACGAGATCGCCGCCGCCAACGCCGTGAACCGCGCCGACGACACGGTCCGCCGCGCTTACGCCAGCATGAAGGATGGCATCGTCGTGCTGCCTGCCTATATGCCGTGGAAAAACGGCCTGTACAAGACCGACGCGATCTTTGTCGTCTACCCCAGCCAGCGCGGCGGCTACAGTGCGCAGTGCGTCAACGACCACCGCACCAAGCGCAGCAAGCAGCCGTTCCCGGTGGCCTGGGCCGGCAAGCCCGAGGACAAGCTGCGCGAGGTCAGCGGCCTGGGCCTGCGGTTCTGCCACCCCAGCCGGTTCCTGATCACCGCCGATGACAAGGCGACGGCCATCGAGGCATGCCGCCGCACGCTGCGCGCCGCGGGGAAGAAGGTCAGCGAGGAATGAGCGAAGCCGAACCGATTCGCTTTGGTCCGTCCCCCAGCCCCGCCGAGGCGCAGGAGCCGACCCCCGCGCCCGCCTGGGCCTACCTGCTGCGCTGCCCGGACGGCAGCCTGTACGGCGGCTGGACGAACGATCTGGCCCGCCGCTTAAAAGCCCACCGCAGCGGCAAGGGCGGGGCCAGGTACACAAAAAGCCATGGCAGGGACGCCGTGCGCCTGGCCTACGCAGAGAAATGCGCCGATAGAAGTGCGGCATTAAAACGCGAAGCAGCGCTGAAAAAGCTGCCGAAGGCCGACAAAGAGGCCCTGACCGCCCGGTGGGCCGCCGACAACAAAATTACCCTGCGGATGGCCACGCCGGACGATGCCGCCGCGGTCTGTGGGCTGTACAACTGGTACGTGCGCCACGGCACGCAGACCTTCCAGTACGCGCCGTCCACCGTGGAGGAATACCGCGCGAACATTGCCCATGTGCGGGAGAACGCGCCGTTTATCCTGGCCGAGAGCGCCGACGGGCGGCTGCAGGGCTTTGCCTGTGCGCACCTGTGGCATGAGCGCGAGGCGTACTCGTGGGATGTCGAGACGACGGTCTACTGTGCGCCCGACTGCGTCGGTCAGGGTGTCGGCGGGCGGCTGTACCGCGCGCTGCTGGCGCTTTTGAAGGCGCAGGGCTATTACAACGCCTTTGCCCTTGTGGCCGGGAATAACCGCCAGAGCAACGATTTCCACCGCGCGATGGGCTTCAAAAAGATGGCGACGGAGAAGCGCACCGGGTACAAGTTCGGCCAATGGCTGGATCTGGATTACTGGGTGATGGTTCTGCACGAAGGCGGCGGGAAGCCGCAGCCGGTCCGCAAGACCCTGACGGACGCGGAAATTGCGGAGGCGATGGGGTAAGCATGCCGCCCTGCGGCTGTAATACAGGTAACATCTGCCCCAAAGCCGCGCGGTAGGGGCCGGGCATGCCCGGCCCGGTGGCTGCCCATAAACGCGCGTTTGCCGTACACGGGCACGGAGCGGTCAAGACCGCTCCCTACAAAGCACCCGTGAACGCGCGTTTGCCGGACACCCGCGGGGCGTCGGGGACGCCGCCCCCTACAAAGCACCCGTGAACGTTAGTCCGTAGGGAGGGGTCTTGACCCCTCCACCGAGCTTGCGCGGCAACCCGTTGAACAGGCGGCCACGCGGACCTTCGGCGGCATGGGGGCATGCCGCCCTACGGCTGTAATACGGGAACATCTACCCCAAAGCCGTGCGGTAGGGGCCGGGCATGCCCGGCCCGGTGGCTGCCCGTAAACGCGCGGTTACCGCACAAGGGCACGGAGCGGTCAAGACCGCTCCCTACAAAGCACCCGTGAACGCCCGTTTGCCCGACGCCCCGCGGATGTTTCCGCTGCCGCAAGCATCCCGGGAGGGATAAATCCCTCCACTACACACCACCCCATAAACATCTGCCCACGCGATCCCCCGGGCCGGGCATGCCCGGCCCCTACAACTCCATAAACAAAAAGGTGCTGCTGTCACTTTTCCCGACAGCAGCACCTTTTATTTACCCTATCAAATCGCCCCGTTCTCCCGCAGCCACGCCTCCAGCTCGGCGGCGGGCTTGTAGCCGACGGACCGGCTGACCTCCTGACCGTTCCTGAAAAGCAGCAGCGCCGGGATGGCGTCGATCTTGCGGGCCATGGCAAGCTTCAGGTTCTCGTCGGTGTTCAGCTTGCCGACCTTGACGGTGGGATGCGCCGCGGCGAGCTCCTCCAGCACGGGGCCCATCATCTTGCAGGGGCCGCACCAGTCGGCCCAGAAATCCACCACGACGGGCATGGCGCTCTGCAAAACCTCGGTGTCAAAATTCTGTTCGGTGATCTTGATAGACATAGTTGCATCTCCTTTATAATAAGCTCAAATTTTTGCGTCCGCATACTGTAAGGCCAGCACCGCGCGGATGTCCCGGCTCGAATGCCCGATGCGTATTTCGTACCGGCCCGGCGCGGCGCACCAGGCGTGCAGCTCGGGGCTGTAACGGCTTATATCCTGCGGCGTCAGCGTAAAGACGATCTCCTGCTCTTCGCCGGGCTGCAGGTCGATCTTCGCAAACCTGCGCAGCGCCTGGGGCACCCGCCCGCCCGGCACCGGCGCACCCGTGGCATCGGCCACATAGAGCTGCACGACCTCGGCTCCGCGCATCGCGCCGCTGTTTTTCACCGTCACCCGCGCGGTCACGGTGCCGCCCGGCGTCAGCGTGTCGGCGTCCAGCGCCGCGCCGCGGTAGACGTAGCCCGTGTAGCTCAGCCCGTGGCCGAACGGCCAGCGCACCGGCATCTTGCGGGCATCATACCAGCGGTAGCCCACGTAGACGCCCTCGCGGTAGTCGGCGGTCACGCCGTCACCCGGGAAATCCAGATAGCAGGGCGTGTCCTCCAGCCGCAGGGGCCAAGTCTCGGGCAGACGCCCGCAGGGGTCGGCGTTGCCCCACAGCAGGGCGTCCGTGGCCTCGCCCAGACCCTCGCCCGCCAGATACATGCACAAAACAGACGATACATCGTCCGCCCAGGGGCACTCCACCGGGCCGGAGGTGTGCAGCACCACGACGGTGTTCTTCTGCACGGCGGCCACGCGGACGATCAGGTTGTTTTGGCATTCGGGCAGGCGCATGTGCCGCCGATCCGCGGCGGCCAGCTCGGCGCATTCGGGCAGACCGGCAAAGATGACCGCGGCGTCCGCAGCTTCGGCGGCGACCACGGCACGCAGGAACTCCGCCTCGTCGCGCTGGTCGCGGTCCGCGGGGAAGCCCTCGATATAATGGATCTTGCGGCCATGCAGGACCGCAGCGTCGATGGCACTTGTGACATGCGGCGCGCGGGGATGACCGGCGGAATAGCGCGGGTGGGCGGCGAAAGCGCCGATGTAGGCTACCTTCTGCCCCTTGTGCAGCGGCAGTGCGCCCAGATTGCGCAGGAGCACACCGCTCTGCTTGGCCAGCTCGACAGCCAGACTGCGGTCTGCGGTGCGGTCACGGTCCGCGGGGGACGGCTGGGTCGATACGGCCAAAAGAGTGCGTATAATGTTCGATGCAGCGCGGTTTAAAACGGACTCGTCCAGTGCGCCGGACTGCACGGCATCCACAAGCCACCCCGCGTCCGCAGGGGCAAAATCCACGCCCGCGGCCAGCGTCCGGGCCGGGTCCTGCACCGCGCCCGGCTCTGCCAGCACCGCACCGGCAAAGCCCCACGCGCCGCGCAGCGTGTCGGTCAGCAGAGCCGTGTCCTCGCAGATGCGGGTGCCGTTCAGCTGCCCCGCGCTGCACACAACGGCCCGGGGCTGCCCGTCCCGCACGGCAGTCTCAAACGCGGGCAGGTAAAGCTCCTGCAGCGTGCGCTCGTCAACACGGCGGTTCAGCGTCCGGCGGTCTGTCTCCTGGTTGATCACGGCCAGCCGCCCCGCGCAGCCACCCACACCCGCGCTCTGCACGCCTTGAAGGAACGCCGCGGCCAGCGCCCCCGTCAGGCAGGGGTCCTCGGCCCAGGTGTCGGCGCTGCGTCCGCTCAACGGGCCGCGCTTCAGGTTCACGTCCGGCACGTCCAGCAGCTGTGCGCCGCCGCTGCGCGCCTCCCGCCCGAGCGCCGCGCCCATGCGGCGGGCCGCCTCCGGGTCAAACGACGCTGCCGCCGCGCACGCCGACGGAAAGCAGACGCCCCCGGCAGATTCCTGACTGTGCAGGCCGCTGACCCGCAGCGCCGGAAGGCCCAGCCGCGGGACCGCCGCGCCGGTGCAAAGACCGGCCTTTTCTTCCGGCGTCAGCGCGTCCACAAGCTCTTGAACGGTAGCGTACATGGGAAAATTCTCCTTTGACAAAGCAGTTTTCAACATTATACCACGACGCGGGTGGAAAATAAAATAAAAAAGTGTAAAATTATAGCTGTGAGGACACAACCTTGTAACAACACGGGGTTACAATACCCCCAAACAGGGAGGAAACGCGGATGAACAACATACTGATCGTGGAGGATGAGCACCTGATCGCGCGGCTGATCGAGATGACGCTGACCCGCGCCGGATACCGCTGCACGCTGGCCGAGGATGGCCGGACGGCGGCGGATCTCATCGAAACCACCAATTTTGATATGGCACTTTTGGATATTATGCTGCCCGGCCTGGACGGTTATGCACTGTTGGAATGTCTGCGGCCCCAGGGCGTGCCGGTCATCTTTATCACGGCCAAAAGTGCGGTGAAGGACCGCGTGCAGGGGCTGCGCCTGGGCGCGGACGATTACATAACCAAGCCGTTCGCGGCGGAGGAGCTTGTTGCCCGGATGGAGACGGTTTTGCGCCGTACCGGGCGCGGCGGGCGGGAACTGTGCGCCTACGACGTGGTGCTGGACACGGTCAACCACACCGCCCGCCGGAACGGTGAGCCTGTGGAGCTGCGCCGCCTGGAATACGATCTGTTGGAGCTTTTGATGCGCAACCGCGGCGCGGCGCTCTACCGCGACGTGATGTATGAGCGCGTCTGGGGCGGCATCCCCGACACCGAAAGCCTGCGCACCGTTGACACCCACATTGCCCGTCTGCGCAAAAAGCTCGGCTGGATGGACAAGATCGAGACGGTGTACAAGATTGGGTATCGGTTGAAGAAGGAAGATTGAACCGGGAACGGCAGTCTCCCGGGAACTCCTACTTTCTTTTGTGACCAAAAGAAAGTAGCAA
>OCHC01002360.1_pt1 | contig 11551 bp, 10 predicted proteins | sample 1538641 | NCBI WGS metagenome assembly OCHC01 (sample SAMN04571714, study PRJEB22368) | human gut metagenome | biome: human gut; material: stool | host: Homo sapiens | place: Luxembourg | collected 2012-08-17
AGCCGGTGTACACGCCGATCTGGCCCACCAGACCGCAGGTGCCCATGCCGGAGGACACGGCGGCACCGTTCATCTCAAAGTGGAACACGCAGGTAGCCAGCGGGCCGGTGATGGCACTGGCCAGCGTGGGTGCGATCCAGATGCGGGGGTTCTTGACGATGTTGCCCATCTGCAGCATGCTGGTGCCAAGGCCCTGACTCACCAGACCGCCCACACCGTTTTCCTTGTAGCTCATCACGGCAAAGCCGATCATCTGGGCACAGCAGCCTGCCACGGCAGCACCGCCGGCAAGGCCGGTCAGGCCCAGCGCGGCGCAGATGGCGGCAGAGGAAATGGGCAGAGTCAGCGCAACGCCCACGATGACGGACACCAGAATGCCCATGACCAGCGGGGCCTGCTCGGTGGCCCACATGATCAGGGTGCCCACCTGACTTGCGGCGGCACCGATGGGGGCGGCGATCAGCATGGAAAGGCCCACGCCGGAAAAAATGGTCACCAGCGGGGTTACGAGGATGTCCACGCGGGTCTCCTTGCTTACGGCCTTGCCCAGCTCAGAGGCGACGATGGCGATGATGAGCACGGCCAGCGGGCCGCCTGCGCCGCCCAGAGCGTTGGCAGAGTAGCCCACGGTGATCAGGCTGAACAGCACCAGCGGCGGGCAGTGCAGTGCCCAGCCGATGGCACAGGCCATGGCGGGGCCGCTCATGGCGGTGGCGTAGCCGCCCAGATCCACCAGCACGTCCAGACCGGTCTGCTGGCCCAGCGTCTTGATGATGGTGCCGATCAGCAGGCTGGCAAACAGGCCCTGTGCCATGGCACCCAGCGCCTCAATGAGATAGCGCTGCGGGGTGATGACGATATCCTTGCGTTTTAAGAAATCTTTCACATTTGACATGAGAAACTGCCTTTCTGTTTCAAGATGGTTGATTCGATGCAAAAACTGCATGTCAAGTATAATACCATACACATGTCAAGACAGCAAGATGAAACGCTGATTTTACTGGAAATATCTGCAATTTTTGGCTTTGTGCAATGTTTTTGCCGGTGCAGACGTATCTGTTTTGGAGCATTTTCTGGTACGGGGTCTTGGGCAGCGCAGAGGGCGCACGGCACAGGAGCGGCAATTGACGGGAGCTTGTCTGCGGGTGTATACTGGAACCGTATCCGAAATATGAAATGCTGCCCTCTGCGAGGGCGGCATCCCGATAAATTCAGAAAGTTTGGAGCACAGCATGAAAAAAATGTTCTGGAACAAGTTCAAGGTCCGCAGTGCAGCGGCGGTTCTGGCGGCGGCACTTGCCTTTTCGATGAGCGCACCGCTGGCACTGGCTGCACAGCCGGAGGAAGCGGCAGCGTCTGCCGGGACGGTGCAGGAGGCGGATATGCCCACCCTGCAGCCGGAGACACCGGAGCTGGCCGCCGAGGACCCGGAGGCACCGCCCGTACAGGCCACAGAAGCTGAAGAAAACAGCACGAACCAGCACACCCCGGAAAACAGCGTCGTGCTGACCCCGGAGGAGATCCGTGCCGCACTGGATGCCGGTGCCATGGATGCCGCCGAAGCTCAGTGCATCGACCTGAGCGATGAGAACGGTTTTTTCAGCTGGCTGTTCAATTTCCTGTTTGGCTGGCTGGGCAAAAAAGACGAGTCCCAGCCGGAGCCGGCCTACTCCGGCTGGCGTACCTCCGGCGGCAAGACCTACTACTACAGCCAGAGCACCAACAAGCCGGTGGTGGGCATCCAGTGCATCGACAATAAACTCTATTATTTCAATGCGGACGGCGTGCTGGAAAAGGGCAAGACCTTCGGCGTGGATGTTTCCAAGTATCAGAAAAATGTGGACTGGGCGAAGATCAAAAAGGCGGGCGTCAGCTTTGTCATCGTCCGCATCGGCTACCGCGGCTATGGTGCGGCCGGTACGCTGGTGCTGGACCCCATGTTCGAGGAGCATTTCACCAATGTGAAGAACGCAGGCCTGAAGGTGGGCGTGTACTTCTTCAGTCAGGCCACCACCGAAGCGGAAGCCAAGGAGGAAGCCTTTGCCTGCGCCTATGTGCTGAACGGACGCAAGCTGGACTACCCCATCTTCTTTGACACCGAGGCATCCGGCGCTTCCAACGGCTCCGGCCGCGCAGACGGTCTGGGTATGGAGGACCGCACCAAGTGCGCCATCGCCTTCTGCGAGGAGGTCAAGGCACAGGGCTACAAGCCCGGCGTGTACGCCTCTACCCTGTGGTACCGCAAGCGTATCGATCTGAACAGACTGAAAAAGTATACCATCTGGAACGCACATTATGGTGTTGCCAGCAGCCCCATCGACTGCGCACTGTGGCAGGGCACCTGCACGGCACGTCTGCCCGGCTATAAGGGCGATATGGATGTGAACATCAGCTACATTGGATAAGGGATAAGGGAGGGACCTATGGACCACATTCGCCTGATCGCGTCGGACATGGATGCGACCCTTCTGAACGAACGCAGCCAGCTCCCGCCGGATTTTGCGGAAACGATCCGCGCATTGGCCGGGCAGGGCATCCTGTTTGCCGCCGCCAGCGGCAGACCGCTTTACACGTTGGAGACCATGTTCCCGGAATTGCTGGAGGAGATCATCCTCATTGGCGATAACGGCGGTGCGGCCCGCTGGAAAGGCAAGGATCTGTTTGTGTCCGAAATGCCTGCCGAAGGCTGGCGGCAGCTGGCCCGGAGCACGAAGCAGGCCGGAGATGTGGGCCTTTTGTGCGGACTGCAGGCGGCCTACGCGGAAAAGCGGGATGAACGATACGATGCCGTGTTCAAGAATTTCTACACCCGGGTGGAGTACGTGGATAACCTGACTGCTGTGGAAGCGGCGGCGGATAAGTTTACCATCTATCTGCCCAACGACGACTCGCAGAAAGCCTTCGACCGGACCTACGGCGCATTCCACACCGGAAATGGCGGTGCATTCTCGGTGGCGGTGGCAGGCAGAAACTGGGTGGACGTGATGAACCCCGGTGTGCACAAGGGCGCAGCACTGGCAAAGGTGGGCGCACTGCTGGGCATTCCGGCTGACAGCATGATGGCCTTTGGCGACACCTACAACGATGCCGAGATGCTTACCACTGCAAAGTACGGCTTCCTGATGGAGAACGGCAGCGAACCGCTGCGGGCGCAGGTGCCGTTTCTGGCACCGTCCCATCGGGAATACGGCGTGATGCAGGTGCTGAAACGGGTGCTCCGCCAGAACGGCGAAGTCTCGCCGGAGGATTTTGTGAAGGCGCATTGAAGCGGGGAAGACAATTTGGAATGCTCTCCGCTTCGCTCTGAGCATAAATAGCGGAAATAGTATTTTTATTTGCAACTCCGAAACGGCTGCGGCCGTTTCGGAGTTGCTTTTTCACAGGGAGGGTCGTAACGGCAAACGGCATTTGCTGATGCTGGCTCCCTGCGGGAGCATTCGCGTCAGCATGAAAATATGCTGTTGCCCTTACGTTTCGTCGCGCAAGCGACTTCAAATCGGCGCAACACAAAAAATCCTTTAGCGAAGCGACTTGGATTTTTTGTATGGAGCCCAACTGCTTTGGGATTATTAAGGGCGAGCAGCCCTTAGTTTGCAACGGCGACGACCGCGGCCAGCGGCCGAAACAGGGAGGAGCTGTTGGGGCAGCGGCCTGCAGGATGCGAGTGCCACGCAAGGCACGAAGCAGACGCAGGGAGCCGCAACCCGCCGTCTCCCGCGCCTCGAAAGTAGCGGAGACCTTGCCGCGCTGAACACGCGGCATTTGCTTTGCAAACCGGTCTGCGGCTTAAAAGCCCCACTGGGGCTTTCATGCCCTGCGGGCACCGCCGTCCTTTCTGGTTCTCTTTTGGCATGCAAAAGAGAACGTACCCGGCGGAGAAAAATTTTGTAAAAGCCATATGGCCTGCCCCACACGGCCGCGCCCTGCACGGGAAGAATCATACGGCGGGCGTTTTAAATCGTCATAACCTGCCCGGACTCTGAATAAATTGTTCTCAGAGCAATAAACAGGCTGGGGAGGCATGGGGATATGTTTGTAGTTACACTGAGCAAAACGAGCCTGAAAAAACTGGGTCTTGGCGCCATGTGCTGCGCACTGGTGGTGTGCAGCGCTCTTCTGGGCCGGTTCATCAGCCAGCGCACGGTCACGGTCTCGGCGGCGGTGAACCGGATCGAGAGCGCGCAGGATATCCAGACCTGGTTCACCGGCTATGGTCTGGATGTGGACGGCGCGTCCATCACGGCAGATAAGGTAAAGATCCCCCGCAAATGGGATGACAGCTTTTCGGCCTTCAACGGGGTGGTGCAGCAGAGCGGCATGGATCTTGCCCGCTATAAGGGCAAGACGGTGGAGAAATGGACGGCCCTGATCCCGGCAGCCAGCAGCGGCGAGACCAGCCGCTACGGCGTGCTGCTGGTGTATAAGAAAAAGGCTGTGGGGGCCTATCTGCTGGAACGGCCTTCCGGCGTGGTGGTGGGCCTGAAAGACATGCAGGCCGCCATGGCAGAGGCAGAAGCACAGCAGACATCCGGCGAGGATTACAGCGGTGACTGGGGCGAGCGCCACGACGAGGAACTGACCGACGAAGCACAGCAGACCTCCGGCGAGGACTACAGCGGCGACTGGGGCGAACGCCATGACGAAGAGCTGGATGCGCAGCAGACCTCCGGTGAGCCAGACGCGGCCCCGCAGGCGGTGCCGTATACAGAACTGCCGCTGGATGCGGAAGGCTACCCGGTGGAATGAGCACCGGAATGGCCCGCAAAAACCGGGAACAGCCGGAAATGCCTTTGGCTCCTGCTGCAAAGCCAAAGGACAAAATGCCTAAAATTTACGCACAAGCGGAAGAAAAAGTGAAATCTGTGCATTTTTGTCGCATTTGTATGTTCAATTGTACCAAAATTTTGCATAAAAAATTAGCAATATGAAATGGTGAAAAATTCCCTGCAAGGGTTTATAATAGAAGTATCAACCGTGCCGCAGCTGGGCTGCGTCCGGCGCAAGTGCAGAAGCGCCGCACGGGATCTAAGTAAGGAGAAAATGATTATGAAGGAATTCCAGTATACCGTTAAGGATGCATGCGGCATCCACGCTCGTCCCGCCGGCCTGCTCGTCAAGACCGTCAAGGGCTTTGCCAGCAGCGTCACCCTTGAAAAGGACGGCAAGAGCTGCGATATGCGCAAGCTGATGGCTCTGATGGGCATGGGCGTCAAGCAGGGCGAGACCGTTACCATCAAGGTCGAGGGCGACGATGAGGAAGCTGCAGCTGCAGCTGTCCAGAAGTTCCTGACCGAGAACGTCTGATTCCGCAGTTAACATGAGGAAGGCCCTCGCGGGTGAGCTGCGGGGGCTTTTTTTGGACTGTCGGAGCAGTGCGGCTCCGGCACAGATGAAGAAGGAGTAGTGTGCAATGCAGGTAGGCACCGGCAAAAGCGTACTCAATGGCATCGCCATTGGCAAGCTGAAGATCTATAAGAAAAAAGATACCGCTATTTCCACCGCCCCTGTGGCAGATACTGCCGCAGAACTGGAGCGTTTTGAAGCTGCCCGCCAGAAGGCCATTGAGCAGCAGACCGCCCTGTACGAAAAGGCACTGGCAGAAGCCGGCGAGGACATCGCCGAGGTGTTCAACATCCACGCCATGATGCTGGATGACGACGACTTTGTGGACGCCATCAAGGAGATCATCAACGGGCAGAAGATGTGCGCCGAGTACGCCGTCAAGACCGCCGGCAACAATCAGGCTGCGGTGTTTGCCGCCATGGACGACCCGTATCTGCAGGCCCGCAGCGCCGATGTGCTGGACATTGCGCAGGCCATGCTGGACATCCTGCAGGGGGTGGACAATGCCAGCCTGCAGGGTACCGAGCCCAGCATTCTGGTCGCGGAGGATCTGGCTCCCTCCGAGACCGTGCGCATGGATAAAAGCCTGCTGCTGGGCTTTATCACCCGCGAGGGCAGCTCCAACAGCCACACCGCCATTCTGGCCCGCAGCATGAACATCCCTGCCCTGATCCAGTGCAAGGATATTCAGGACGACTGGGACGGCAAGATGGCGGTCATCGATGGCTACAATGCCTGCGTTTACGTTGACCCCACCCCCGACCTGCTCAAGAGCCTGAAAAAGCGCCAGCAGGAAGATCAGAAAAAGCAGGCCCTGCTGCAGGAGCTGAAGGGCAAGCCCAACACCACGCTGGACGGCAAGACCATCAACGTGTTTGCCAACATCGGCGGCATGAGCGATGTGGGCGCTGTGCAGCAGAACGACGCCGGCGGTGTTGGCCTGTTCCGCACCGAGTTCGTCTATCTGAACTGCAAGGACTTCCCCACCGAGGACTACCAGTTCGAGGCCTACAAGCAGGTGGTGGAGAGTCTGGCTCCCCGCAAGGTCGTCGTGCGCACCTGTGATATCGGCGCAGACAAGACCGTGGATTACATGAAGCTGGATCACGAGGATAACCCCGCGCTGGGCTACCGCGCCATCCGCATCTGCCTGACCCGCAAGGACTTCTTCAAGACCCAGCTGCGCGCTCTGCTGCGTGCTTCCGCCTACGGTAACATGAGCATCATGTTCCCCATGATCACCAGCCTGCGGGAGCTGCAGGACGCCAAGGCTGTTCTGGAAGAGTGCCGTGCGGAGCTGACCGCTGAGGGTGTCAAGATGGGCAAGAACATCGAGGTCGGCACCATGATCGAGACCCCCGCCGCTGTACTGATCGCGGACGAGCTGGCTGCTGAGTGCGACTTCTTCTCCATCGGCACCAACGACCTGACCCAGTACACCTGCGCGCTGGACCGCCAGAACGCAAAGCTGGAGCCGTTCTTCAACCCGCACCATCCCGCTGTGCTGCGCGCCATCAAGATGACCATTGAGGCGGGCCACCGCCACGGCATCTGGGTGGGCATCTGCGGTGAGCTGGGCGCAGACACCGCCCTCACCGAGACCTTCCTGCGCATGGGCGTGGACGAGCTGTCCATGAACGCCAAGAGCATCCTGCCGGTGCGCAAGATCATCCGCAGCGTGGATCTGAGCAAGCCTTCTGAGAAGTAATTCATCCGAGAATCCCGGTTTACCGTTCCCATAAAGCTCCCCGGCAGGGCATCCCGCTCTGCCGGGGTCTTTCTATACCGGGCAAAAGTTTACGGAAAATACTTTAAAACGATAAAGCGAAATGCTATACTATAAGCGATAACAGGGTATGCAGGTGTCCAGCGCTGCCCATGGAGGACCGTTATGACTCAGTTTTTGATCCGTCTTTTCATTCGCCAGCCCGACCATGCGCAGGACCCTAAGGTGCGCGCCGCCTATGGCAACCTTGCCTGCTGGGTGGGTATGGCGTGCAACCTGCTGCTGTGTCTGGGCAAGCTGACCGTGGGCACCCTGTTCGGCTCCATTGCCATCATGGCAGATGCCCTGAACAACCTGTCGGACGCCTCGTCCAACGTGGTCAGTCTGGTGGGCTTCAAGCTGGCCGCCAAGGCCCCGGACGCAGAGCACCCCTTTGGCCATGCCCGGTATGAATATCTGGCGGGGCTGGCAGTCAGCGTGACCATTCTCGGCATCGGCTTTTCGCTGCTGAAGGAATCGGTGGTCAAGGTGCTGCACCCCACCCCGGTGATGTTCAGCTGGCTCACGGTGGCAGTGCTGGCGGCGTCCATCCTCGTCAAGCTGTGGATGAGCGGCTTCAACCGCACCATCGGGCGCATCATCGGCTCCGAGACCCTCATTGCCACTGCTGCCGACAGCCGCAACGATGTGCTGAGCACCGGCGCGGTGCTCATTGCGGCGGTGCTGTGCCGCGTGACCGGCTGGAATGTGCTGGACGGCCTGATGGGCGTAGGCGTGGCAGCGTTCATCCTGATCTCCGGCTGGGGCCTAGTGATGGATACGCTCAGCCCGCTGCTGGGCGAAAGCCCCAGCGAGGATCTGGTGGATCACATTGAGCAGAAGGTGCTCTCCTATCCCGGCGTGCTGGGGATGCATGATTTGATGGTGCACGACTACGGCCCGGGACACCAGTTCGCCTCCCTGCATGTGGAGCTGCCCGCCGAGCAGGACCCGCTGGAGGCACACGACCTGATCGACAACATCGAGCGGGACTTCTTTAAAAACGACAACCTCATGGTGACCATCCACTACGATCCCATCGTCACCTCGGACGCTGCAGTGGGGGTGCTGCGTGCCCGTCTGACCGAAAAGCTGCGTCAGATGGACCCGGAGCTTTCGCTGCACGACCTGCGCATCGTGCCGGGCAGGACCCACACCAACGTGCTGTTCGATCTGGTGCTGCCGGCAGGCTATGCAGGGGATAAGGTGGAGCTGCTGACTCAGCTGGAACAGTTCATCAAGGAACAGGATGCAGCCTACAGCTGCATCATCAAGGTGGAGCAGAGCTATACGGCTGCCCACAAATAAACTCTCAGGGGGAAGTATTATGCTGAATGAGACCTACCGCGCGATGCTCGGCAATAAGAGCGTCATCCGCGAGACCTTCATGTACGGCAAACAGCGTGCCGCAGAGATCGGATATGAGAATGTGTTCGATTACTCGCTGGGCAACCCCAGCGTGCCCTGCCCGCAGGAGTTCACTGCCGCCATGCAGGACCTGTTGGCCAACGAGGAACCGGTAAACCTGCACGGCTACTGCCCCAGTCAGGGTGACCCGGGCTTCCGCACCGATGTGGCAGCGCACCTGACAAAGACCTTTGGCCTGTCCTATGAGCAGAAGCACATCTTCCCCACCACCGGTGCGGCGGGTGCCATTGCCCATGCCATCCGCGCAGTGACCCGGCCCGGCGATGAGGTGCTGACCTTTGCACCCTACTTCCCGGAGTACGGCCCCTATGTGGCGGGCACCGGGGCAGTCCTCAAGGTGGTGCCGCCGCAGGCACCGACCTTCCAGCCCAATCTGGATGCCTTTGAACAGATGCTCACCGAAAAGGTGACGGCGGTGCTCATCAATACCCCCAACAACCCCACCGGTGTGGTCTACTCTGCAGGGACGCTCACCCGCATGGCAGAGATCCTGACCGAAAAGAGCCGGGCGTTCGGCCACAACATCTTCCTTGTCAGCGACGAGCCCTACCGGGATATTGCATTCGACGGCAAAAAGGTGCCTTACCCGGCGGCCTTCTACCCCCACACTCTCACCTGCTTCTCCTATTCCAAGAGCCTGAGCCTGCCCGGCGAGCGCCTTGGTTATGTGGCGGTGCGTCCGGGCTGTGAAGGCGAGGACATCCTTGTGGACATGATGGCCCAGATCTCCCGCTTCACCGGCCACAACTGCCCGCCCAGCATCATCCAGCGGGCCGTAAGCCGCTGTCAGGATGTGACCAGCGATCTGAGCGTGTATGAGACCAACATGAACCTGCTGTACGATAAGCTCACCGCGCTGGGCTTTGAGGTGGAGCGTCCCGGCGGCACCTTCTACATTTTCCCGAAGGCGCTGGAAGAGGACGCCAACGCCTTCTGCAGAAAGGCCCGGGAGTTTGACCTGCTGCTGGTGCCCAGTGACAGCTTTGGCGTCAAGGGCTACGTGCGCCTTGCCTACTGCATCGACACCGAGAAGGTACAGCGCAGTCTGCCGGCCCTTGAAAAGCTGGCGGCGGCCTACCGCAAATAAACAAGCCGAACCGCTCCGGCGCGGCGATCGGCTGCGCGGGGCTGAAAACAAACCGCAAGAGAGGAAAGGGAACCCTGCTATGGAAAAGATCAAAATGACCACGCCCCTCGTCGAGATGGACGGCGACGAAATGACCCGCATTCTGTGGAAGATGATCAAGGATGAGCTGATCCTTCCGTTTGTGGACCTCAAGACCGAATACTATGATCTGGGCCTGCCCAACCGCGACGCTACCGCAGATAAGGTGACCATGGATGCCGCCCTTGCCAACAAGAAGTACGGCGTTTCGGTCAAGTGTGCCACCATCACCCCCAACGCCCAGCGCATGGACGAGTACAAGCTGCACGAAATGTGGAAGAGCCCCAACGGCACCATCCGCGCTGTGCTGGACGGCACCGTGTTCCGTGCACCCATTATGATCGACAGCATCAAGCCGGTGGTCAAAAACTGGAAAAAGCCCATCACCATTGCCCGCCACGCCTACGGCGATGTGTACAAGTGCACCGAGTTCCGCATCCCGGGTGCCGGCAAGGCTGAACTGGTGTTCACCGGTGCCGATGGCTCTGAGCAGCGTGCCACCGTCTTTGATTTTGAGGGCGCAGGCGTTCTGCAGGGCCAGTACAACAAGGACGATTCCATCCGCAGCTTTGCCCGCAGCTGCTTCAACTACGCACTGGATGTGAAGCAGGACCTGTGGTTCGGCGCAAAGGATACCATCTCCAAGAAGTACGACCACACCTTCAAGGATATCTTCCAGGAGGTGTACGACGCCGAGTATAAGGCAAAGTTCGAGGCCGCAGGCATCACCTACTTCTACAGCCTCATCGACGATATCGTTGCCCGCGTCATTCGCAGCGAGGGCGGCTTTGTCTGGGCCTGCAAGAACTACGACGGCGACGTGATGAGCGATATGGTGTCCACCGCCTTTGGCTCTCTGGCAATGATGACCAGCGTGCTGGTCAGCCCGGACGGCAAGTACGAGTTCGAGGCCGCCCACGGCACCGTTACCCGCCATTACTATAAGTATCTGAAGGGCGAAAAGACCTCCACCAACCCCATGGCGACCATCTTTGCGTGGTCTGGCGCGTTCAAGAAGCGCGGTGAACTGGACGGCCTGCCGGAGCTGGTGAAGTTTGGCGAGGCACTGGAAGCCGCCAGCCTGCAGACCCTGAACGACGGCATCATGACGAAAGACCTGTGCGGTCTGGCTGAGGGCATCACCCCCACCGCCGTGGACAGCGAGGGCTTTATCAAGGCCATCCGTACCCGTCTGGAAGCCAAGCTGGCATAAAACGATTTTCAATATAACATAAAAACCGGAACGATCCACCCGAAAAAGGGAAGATCGTTCCGGTTTGTGTTTTAGGCAGGATGTGCGACAAACTGGAACTTGTCGGGGCGAAGCCCCTCCATCTTGCTGCCGCAAGACCGTTCTGTCACTTAAAAGCCCCACTGGGGCTTTCATTGTTCCGCTTCGCTCCACAAACGCGAACTTGTCGGGGCAGCATAAACCCTCTCAGTCAAAGCCTGACGGCTTTGCCAGCTCTCCCGAAGGGCGAGCTCTTTGCAGCTGACGGAAAGCACCTATAAAGCTCCCCCTGAGAGGAAAGACTTCCCCCGGCCGGGGGAAGATGTCACCGCAGGTGACAAAAGGAGGAATCTGGACGCGAAGCGGCCTGAGAGGGTTTCTGTACTTGCAAACGCGAACTTGTCGGAGCGAGGCCCCTCCATCTTGCTGACGCAAGACCGTTCGGTCGCTTAAAAGCCCCACTGGGGCTTTTATTGTTCCACTTTGCTCCACAAACGCGAACTTTCAAATTAGTCTTTGCAAATAACCTTTGAACCTTCACCATCAATTACAATTCCCTGACGATTGTTAATTGGGCATAGATTCAAATCCGAAAACTCAGTCATTATTTTCTCGGTAA
>OCHC01002361.1_pt1 | contig 11549 bp, 9 predicted proteins | sample 1538641 | NCBI WGS metagenome assembly OCHC01 (sample SAMN04571714, study PRJEB22368) | human gut metagenome | biome: human gut; material: stool | host: Homo sapiens | place: Luxembourg | collected 2012-08-17
GGCCCTGCCGCAGCTCGATGGCCGTATGGGGGATGCCGTAGACCTCGCAGATCTCGCAGAAGCGGTGGCCGAAGCTGCCGCCGGCCACCACCAGCAGCCGGTCGTCCTTGGTGAACACGTTCTGGGTGACGGCATCCATGGAGGCCGTGCCGGAGCCGGTGAGGAATACCGCTCTGGCATCCTCCGGGGCATCCATGAACTCCTTGAGCAGTGCCTCGTTCTCCTTCATCAGGGCGGAGAAGTCCGGCGTGCGGAAGTAGGGCACGGGGTCTGCACCGATCCGGGAGATCTCCTCCGAGATCTGAACCGGACCCACCGCAAAGTTGATATGATCCTTTTTGATGTCCATAAAACTATATTCTCCTTTCACCGGTACCTGTCACAGAGTACGCTCTGCCGCAGGCACCTTATCTTCCGTTTCCAGCATCAGCGCACCCAGCGCCAGCCAGAAAATAAAGGACACATCATTGATCTTCAGGAATACGCTGTTCATGAACAGCGCCTCCACCAGTCCGAAGGCCACCACCGCCAGTGTCGTGATCGTCCACAGGGACAGCTGCGGATGCCGCAGGATATAGCGAATCACCCGCACCAGCACCAGCACCAGGAAGCACAGGAACAGCCCTGCTCCCACAAAGCCTGTGCTGATAAACACAAACAGATAGTTGTTATGGGACTCGTAGACCAGATCCGTTTTCACCGTATCCTTGAACTGATCGGTAAAGTAGCGCACGATGTACATCTCCGGATGCTGGTCGCCGATATAGTCGTTGTAGTTGGACAGGGACAGTCCCGCAGGGCCGATCTCACCGGCAAGGGATATATAGTCCCTCCAGATCTCGAAGCGGTTGTTGGAGACATCGCCCTCCTGTGACCGCTCGATGGCATCCGGCTCCTCGATGACGGTACCCACGGCCATATGCTGCATACCAGCCCAGATACCCTCCGTACAGCCCCAGCACACCACCACGGCACACACACCGGCCAACACGCTGACACCCAGCCGTTTCAGCTGCTTCATACTGCCGCAGCGGTTACGCACCAGCAGCACCGTGAAGCAGAAGGCATACAGAATCAGGGCGATCAGGGCGCTGCGGGACACGCTGAGGATCACGTGCGTGACCAGCACCAGCGCCGCCACGGCCAGTGCCGCACGGCCCGCCCAGTGTTTTCCACGGGTCACGACCCCCTGCATACAGCCGGCAAACAGGAACATGCTGGTATATGCCGCATAGTCCAGACCCATGAACAGGCCGAACAGGCGGCTCTGATAATAGCCCTGCCGTGTCAGCTCCGGGCTGGTGGTATTGGGATTGGCGACATATGTATAGCCGATGCGGAACAGATATTGATACAGGCCCACGCAGCAGGCAATGCCCCAGATGACCAGCACCACATAGAACAGGTTCCGCAGGAACCGGCGCATCCGTTCCTTGCCCACCCGCTGGGCCAGACTGTACACCAGCGCAAACTGGATCACCACCCAGCACAGGTCAAAAAGGTTATCCTTCACGCCGTAGCGCATGGTACGCAGGGAGGCGATGACATCCATAAAGGCCACGCCATACAGCAGCCAGCACCAGATACCTCGCCAGAGGCCCCGGTTGGTGAACAGATCCAGTGCCATCAGCACAGCGCCTATCAGTCCCAAATAGGTGGAAATGTGGTACAGCGGGGTTTTGGCCATCCACGTCAGCACCGGGGCGATCTGCAGCAGCACAAAGCTCACCACCGTCACGCCTACATACACCAGCACCGCCGTGTTCAGCCACGGAAGCCGTCCGATACAGCTCTCATTCCCGAATACCGCACGCCGCAGTTCTCTCTTTTGCATATGGTATAACTCCTACTTTGTATAGATTATGCGGCCTTTTTCCCCTTGGGCAAAAAGCGCAGCAGAATGCCCCACAGCTGCTTCCACTCCGCCGTGCGTCCGGTGACGCCCAGCCAGATGCCGGGGTAGATAACGCCCACGATGACGCACCTCAGCAGCAGTGACAGGATGGTATTGTCCGGCGACAGCCACCGGCACGCACCGTAGCAGGCGGCGCAGGCGGCAAAGGCCAGCAGCACATAGCCCAGCAGCTTTCCCATGTATTCGTTCCAGCTGCGGTAGAACTGGTATTTCACCACCACCCACGCTTCCCACGGGGTATAGATGAAGAAGAACACCAGAATGGTGGGAACCAGCACGCCGGCAATGCTGCCGGTGGCCTTCACCATCCAGATGCTGCCCACCAGATTCACGGCCATGCCCACATAGGGCTTGAGCCAATCCTCCGTCCACAGGCCCGCCGCATCCCGGTAGGTCAGCTGCATGATGCGGAACATCCACGAGAAGAAGTACAGCACGATGAGCATCATCAGCCGCTCATCCAGCAGATACTCCGGGCCAAGCCACACGGCGGCGATGAAGGGCTGGTAAAAGCACAGCATACACGCCGCTGCGCCGCCCACCAGCGCCACCCAGCCATAGGTCATGGTTTTGAAGAACCGGTAGTTGTCCTCACGGGAGTCCGTCAGCAGTTTATTGCCGATGCCGGAGAGGCTGCCGTTGGTGACGATCTCCACCAGACCATTGACGGCGGTGAGGATATAGTAATAGTTGCTATACAGCGACAGCGCCGTCAGTCCCAGAAAGGAGGAGATGATGATGCTGTCGATGCTCACCAGAAAGGTGTTGCCCAGCTTATGGCCGAACAGCGTCCCCACCCGCTTATAGATGTCCTTTTTGGTCACCGGGTCCAACTCACCCTGACACACGATGTCCGGGTAGTGCTTCCGGGCCGCCAGATACACCGCCACGTTGTTGGGGATCACCATCAGCGGCAGCAGGATGATATAGGCATAGTAATTGGAGAAGATCAGCAGCACCGCCGCCTGCAGGGTATACTGCACCACATAGCGCACGGTGGAGATCTTCAGCGTCACGTCGTTGCGCTGAAAGGCAGTAAACGTGGCGTTGTTATAGGCGAACATCAGGTAATCCAGCACGCTCTCCGACAGATAGATGGCGAAGAGGACGTACAGGTTCACATCCGGCGGACAGTCGTTTTTCACCAGCCATGGCAAAAACGGCATCACCGCCAGACCCATGCCCAGAATCACCAGGCCCACAATGCGGTAGACCTTCCGGTAGAATTTCAGCATGGCGCACAGGGCCGGCTTGTCATCCTCGGCAATGGCCTTGTACATGGTGAACACCAAGGAGCTGTTAAAGCCCAGATTGGCCAGATTCAGCACCGTCAGCACAGAGGTGAACAGGGTGGACAGGCCGTTATACTCCTGTCCCAGCTCCTTGATGATGATGGTCTTGATGGCAAACGGCCCGATGAGGGTGGCCACCCGGTAGATGGCGCCCCAAAGGGTATTCCGCATGGTATTTTTGGCTCGTGAGAGCTTTTTCATAGCATCCGTCCGTTCTCTCAGTTTCGGGAGCGGCTCATGACCGCTCAAAGGCGGAAGTCTGCGGGAAGGTCCGCTGGAAGATATCCACCAGCTGCTGCCGCTCCGTATCGAAATCGAAGTCCATGGGGTCGTCGTTGACGCAGACCACCCGGTACTTCCCGCCCCGCAGCAGCCGCTCCACCTCCGACTCGCTCTGCTTGCCGATGGTGAGATAGGTGCTGTCTGGCTTTTTGGGGGCAAACCGGCCGCTGGCCAGCTGCCAGTACCGGAACAGGTACTGGTTCACGTCCGCCCGGTCCCGGAACTTGTGGCGGCAAGTGGCGTCCAGCACCTCCGGGAACCTGTCCCACACCTCCTCCAGCGTGCTCTTGCAGAAGGAAACGCAGGAGTGGTAATTGCGGAAGCCTGTGAAGTCCCCCCACGGGAGGAGGTACAGGTTATACAGCAGGCCCTTCCCGTAGCCGGGATAGAACCACTTGCCAAAATTCTGCCGGATGACGCTGCGCTTATCGAAGCTCATGTTCACCAGCGCCATCATATTCAGCATGATATAGGGCATGAAGTTGGCGGTGTCGTTGTTTTTGATGACGCCCATCACCGCCGTGTCACAGGGCAGGTCGTCCCGGAAGAAATCCTCCGGCTGGGAGGGCTTCATCAGGTACACGTCGTCGTTGAAGTAGAGGAAGTGCTCCGCCAGATCCGGGATGCGGTGCATATTCAGCTCGATGGTATGGGAGCTGAAGGTGGGCAGATACTCCTCCGGGATGAAGTCCCGGTGGTTGACGATATGCAGCTTGGGATGGTCAGGCTCCAGCCATGCAGGCAGGTGTCCGTAGGTCAGCAGGTGTACCTTTCGCACCCACGGGGCGTTCTGCTCGATGCCCCGGAACCAATAGCGGAACAGCCCCCACTCCCGGTAGCGGGCGGGGTGATTGTCGGCGCTTTTAGAGGCCCGGTATTTGGCGTGATCCGCCTGCCAGACCGGGTCAGACCCGTCCACCCATGGGATCACGATGTCAATGGGATGCGTGCTCATTGGTCCTGTGCTCCGTCCTTTTTCTGTTCCTCGGCGGCGCAGTCCAGACAGAAGCCCACGGAATAGTGCTTCTCCCGGTCGGCCTCCGGCGGGATGACCCAGTAATCACCGTACTGATTTTTCAGATAGGTGTCCGGATCATGGGGCAGGTTGATGGAAAAGTCCTCAAAAGGTCCCTTGATGGGGGGATAATATACCTCTTTGGGCATAATATGTCCGAAATAGTGGCCGATATCCGTGGGGACGGCCCACAATCCCGTGTCCTTCTTGCACCGCACGAAGCGGTCAAACAGGTCGCCCCACTTCTTATAGGGGCGGAAGGAGAACAGGAAGCCCACTGTGCACCGCAGGCCATAGTTGAACTTTCCGGCGGAGGACTGGCTGAAGAACTTCTTCTTCTCCGGGCTGCGGTAGTGGTAGAACAGGGTGGATACCGCAATGTATTGCAGGCCCATGGCCGTTACGCCCTTGATGCCCCGGACAATGGGGTTTCTGGGGACGGACTCAATGGCGAAGATATCGATGTGGACGCCCTTGGGAAACGGCGTGTTATAGTCCAGAAACGCCGCTTTCAGGGTGTTTTTCTTATATACGGCGGAGATCATGCTCTCCAGCTGATACTTGTCGGAATTGGGGGTGGTGAGCTCGTACTTGTCCCCCATGCACTCCTCGAACAGCTCCACAAAGCGGTTCAGATCCTCACGGGGCATGAGGATATCCACGTCGTCGTCCCAGGGGATAAAGCCCTTGTGGCGCACGGAACCCAGGGCCGTACCGCCGGCGGCCATATAGCACAGGCCGTGCTCCTGACACACCCGATCGATGTCCTTGATGATCTCCAGAAAGCACGCCTGCAGCGCCTTCAGCTCCTCCGGCGTCAGCTCGTGCATCATCTCCGTCTCCGGTGCGATCTGCATACACTTCCGGGTGGAGAACATATTTCTCAGCTTCGACATGACTCTCACGCTTTCTTTTCATCCACACAGTAGTGGATGCCCTTATACTGCTTGTAGCTGTGCTCCAGATCGATGAATACCGCATCGTGGCGGTAGACCCGCTCCTCCGGAGGCGGCAGCTGCATATAGTCGCCGTAGGAGATGGTCAGCCACTTGTCATAGTCCTCCGGCACCGGCATCTGATGGCCCTCGAACTCCAGATACGCCGGATGGCGGAACCACCGGATGGGAAACCGCTGGCGCATGATGGTGGCGCCCTCACCGAAGGAGGAGACGTACTCCGCATCCGCCAGTGAGTAGCGGCTCAGCCGCTTTTCGGCACCCTTCCACATCTTGTACCGGGCCTTGAAGGACGGCACCAGCGTCAGCGCCAGCTTCTCGGCGTAGTAGGTGATCTTGCCCTTGTGGGCGGGCAGGCGCTGGAAGTTGAAGCAGCAGTACATCATGGAGTCCACCATCTGCCACAGCTGCTTCCACTTGGACTTGGGTACGGCGTCCAGCGGGATCACGTCGATCATCAGCCCCTGATGGATGTCCAGATCTACGCTGTGGCGGTTGATGAAGGTGGTGTTGTTGTCCTTGATCTCCGTGGCGGAGTGGCGGATGTTGAATTGATCGTTGGAGCGGACGCAGGAGTAGTGCTCTGTGTCCGCCTTTTCGTCCCAGATACGGCAGAGCTTTTCATAGTCGTCCCGCAGCATGAACACGTCCACGTCGTCGTCCCAGGGGATGAATCCCTTGTGGCGCACGGCGCCCAAGCAGGTACCGCCGGCCAGCACGAAGCCCAGTCCGTTCTCCTGACAGAACTTCTGAAAATACAGCAGGATCTCCAGGAGCTTGCTCTGGATCTCCTGTATGGTGACCTCTTTCTTTTCTTCCATAGTTGACCTCTCACCGCCACCCGGCCCGCAGGGGCAGGCGGCGTCCTCTTTGTTTTTTCTTCCTCGGTTATCACCGCAACGGAGTATTATACTCCCTGCGGTCCGGAATTGCAACCTCTGTGTCCGCCCTCTTACAGCACGGCCTTGACCGTCCGCAGCATGGTCAGCAGCTCCTGCCCCAAGCCAAAGCGCCGGATGCTCGCCAGATTATATGCCATTTTCCCCGGCAGCACCTGCTGCACATACGTCTCGTCCACGTCCTCCGCCTTGTCCAGCAGCTCCGCCTCGTCCTTGTAGCGGATGCTGGCCTCGGAGGTCACTCCTGCCGGCAGCAGGAGGGTGGCCATCATCTCCGGGGTGTAGCGGGCCACGTACTTGGGCACCTCCGGCCGTGTCCCCACAAAGGACATGGAGCCGCCCAGCACGTTCAGCAGCTGGCCGATCTCGTCCAGACGGCAGCTGCGGATGACCTTGCCCACCCGTGTGATGCGGCTGTCGCCGCTGACCGTCACCTGACTGCCGATGCGGTCAGCGTTCTGCACCATGGTGCGGAACTTGAAAATGCGGAATTCACGCCCGTACTGGGTCACCCGCACCTGCCGGTAAAACACCGGGCCGTGGGAGTCCAGCTTGATGGCAATGGCCAGCACCAGAAACACCGGGCTCAGCAGCACCAGCAGCACCAGTGACGCCAGAATATCGAACAGCCGCTTGCAAAGCAGGCTCCCCTGCTTCCTTCGCAGCAGGTCATAGTACGGGCGGACTTCCTCCGTCCGCATCTCCTGCGGCAGATCCTCCCACTTCCGCAGCATCACCGGAGATACTCCTTCACGATGTCCGCAAACTGCTCCGTCACATAGGCCGCATCCTCATCGGAGAGGCGGGTGTGCAGAGGCAGTGTGATGAGGTTTTCATAGTGGTGGTAGGCATTGGGATAGTCAGCGATATCGAAGCCCATGGCCTTGTAGGCCGTCATCATGGGCAGGGGCTTATAGTGGACGTTGCAGGCCACGCCCCGCTCCGCCATCCGCAGGATGATCTCATTGCGCTCCTTCTCCCCGATGCCGGGGGTCCACGTCAGGTACAGGTGGCCGGAGCTGGTATAGTCCGGGGTAAAGTGGGTCCGGATGCCCAGCGGGTGCAGGGCTTCATCATAGCGCTGGATCAGCTGATGCCGCCGCTCCAGCAGGCCGGGATAGCGCTCCAGCTGCTTCAGGCCTATGGCAGCCATGATGTCCGTCATGTTGCACTTATACCACGGCCCCACGATGTCGTACTCCCACGCCCCCAGCTTGGTCTTGGCCAGAGCGTCCTTGGACTGGCCGTGGAGGCTCAGCAGCTGATAGCGGTGGTACAGCTCCTCGTCGTCAAGACCCGGCAGCGTGCGCCACGCCGATGCACCGCCCTCGGCGGTGGTGAAGTTCTTCACGGCGTGGAAGGAGAAGGAGGTGAAGTCTGCCAGAGCGCCGGTAGGCACCCCGTGACGGGAGGCGCCCAGCCCATGGGCGCAGTCGGCCACCACGGCCACCCGGCCCAGTGCCTCCTGCACATCGCCCTTGGGACAGAACAGTGCCTTTTTCCCCTCCACCGCCTGATAGATGCGGTCATAGTCGCAGGGGATGCCTCCCAGATCCACCGGGATCACCGCCTTGGTCTTTTCGGTGATGGCCCGCTCCATCTGGTCATAGTCCATCTCCAGCGAGTCCTTCTGGCTGTCGATGAACTTCACCGTGGCCCCCACATGGATGGCCGCCGCCGCCGTGGCGGTATAGGTGTACGCCGGCACCAGCACCTCGTCGCCTTCACCGATGCCCAGCACCCGCAGGTTCATCTCCTCCGCCGCCGTAGCGGAGTTCAGGCACACCAGCTTCGCCACATGGCAGTACTCTGCCAGCTCCTTTTCCAGCTGCTTGGTGCGGGGGCCGGTGGTGATCCAGCCGGACCGCAGGGCCTCGCACACCTCTTGGATCTCCAGCTCCGTGATATCCGGAGGGCTGAAGGGTATATTTCGCATATCGATACGCACTCCTTAGTCGGTTTGATCCGTTTCGTTGTTTTTCAGTCTGCGCCCGGTCGGGCGGACTTACATATTGTGAAATTATACTACAACCCTCGGCAAAATGCAACCGGCGGCGGCAGGTCATTTCACACTTCCCGGCGGTTTTTATGAATAGAAGGTAAATTTTCCTTTAATCCTGCACTTTTCCCCCGGCTTGGTGGGGCTTATGAGGGCATCTATATCGTGCCCTTATACCACCGCAGGATAAACCGTGCGCCGCCGGTGAGGACATTTTCCGCCTGCACCGTGCCGTTCTGCTGGGCCAGCACCTGACGGGAGAGGCTCAGGCCGATGCCGAAGTTGTTCTCCCCGGCGTTTTTGCCCCGGTAAAACCGCTGAAAAAGCCGGGGCAGCTCCTCCGGGTCGAAGCCCGGCCCATCATCCTGCACCGTGATCTCTGTGAAAATGGCTGTCTCCCGTGCCGTTACCTGCACCCATGAGGCGGCGTGCTCCATGCAGTTTTTCAGAATATTTCCCAGTGCCTCCGTGCTCCACGGCACGTCGCAGGTAAGCCGCTCCTCCCCCGCCTGAGCGGTGAAGCGGATGCTCCGCACCTCCATGGGGACCTCCAACGGCTCCGCCGCACGGCGCACCAGCTCCGCCGCCGTGGTGTCCTGCGGGTGGAACACCACCGTCCCGGCGTCCAGCTGGGCCATTTTCAGCAGGGCCTCCACCAGCCACTCCATACGGCCCGTCAGCTTCTTCAGCTCCCGCATCAGTGCCAGACGCCGCTGGGGTGTCAGCTCCTCCTGCTCCAGCAGGGACAGGGTCAGGCGCATGGCCGTCAGGGGCGTCCGCAGTTGGTGGGAGATATCCGCCATGGCATCCGCCAGCCGGACACGTTCCTCCTGCTGACGCTGGGCGTTCTCCCGCAGCCGCACCGTCATCTTCCCGATCTCGCTGCGGAGGATGGCCAGTTCTCCCTCCTCCTGCTGGGGCAGCATCTGCTGCTCCTGCCCGTGGAGAATGCGGTCAATGTCCCGACTCATGCCCTCCAGTTCCCGGTAGCGCCGCCGGGTGGAGCCGTACCAGATGGTCCCGCAGACCGCCCCCAGCCCCAGCGTCAGCAGGCCGCAGATGGGATACAGCAGGGCCGCCGCCACGGAGCACACCGCCGTGGCCAGCAGCAGCCACAGGGCCGTCCGCCGCACCTCCGTGTTCTTCCAGATGCTCATGCGTCCACCATGTAGCCGATGCCACGCACCGTCCGGATGATCTGTGGGTCTGCGGGGTCGGTCTCGATCTTCTCCCGCAGGCGCTTGATATACACCGTCAGGGTGTTGTCATTGACGAAATCCCCGGCGGCATCCCAGATCTCCTCCAGCAGCTGCGACCGGGAGAGGACCTTCCCCCGGTGGCTCAGAAACACCAGCAGCAGCCGGTATTCCAGCGCCGAGAGATACACATCCCGGCCGTCCCGTGTGACCCGGCCCTTCTCCGTATCCACCATCACACCGCCCAGCGGCACCAGCGTCTTCTCCTTGCCGTACCGCCGCAGCACGCTGCGGATGCGGGAGACCAGCTCTCTGGGCCGGAAGGGCTTGGCGATGTAGTCGTCGGCCCCCATGTCCAGCCCCAGCACCACGCTGCTCTCGTCGCCGGAGGCGGTGAGGAAAATCACCGGCAGACCCCGGCTCCGGGCGTAGGCGCACACGCCGAAGCCGCTGCCCTCCGCCAACTGCACATCCACCAGCAGCAGCCCCGGAGCCGTCTGCTCCACCAGCTGCCTGGCCTGAGTTTCCCCGGTAGCCGTCTCCACGGAAAAGCCCTCACTCTGCAAAAACGCCGACAGTGACGCCGTGATCTGGGCATCGTCCTCCACCAGCAGGATCCGCTCCATACGCTCCTCCTTCCCCGGCGTTATCCCACGGGATAGCGCCAGCCGTCCTCGATCTCGCCCTTTCTGGCCCGGCCCATGAGCTCACGGGCCACCTCCTGCACCGGCCGCTGCCGGTACAATATCTCATAGACGCACCGGCAGATGGGCATCTCCACGCCGGTCTTTTCCGCCAGCTGGTGCATACTGGCGGCGGCATAGTAGCCCTCCACCACGCCGCCGGTCTCCGCCAGCGTCTGCCCGACGGACTTGCCCTGTCCCAGCAGGATGCCCGCCCGGCGGTTCCGGGAGTGCATGGAGGTGCAGGTGACGATCAGGTCTCCCATACCCGCCAGCCCTCCGAAGGTCTGGCGGTCGCCCCCCAGCCGCTCCCCCAGATGGCACAGCTCCACCATGGCCCGTGTCATCAGCAGGGCTTTGGTGTTGTCCTGATAGCCCATACCGTCGCAGATGCCGCAGGCCAGCGCCACCACGTTCTTCAGGGCGCCGGACAGCTCCACTCCCACGATATCGGGGCTGGTATACACCCGGAAGCGGTCGTTCATAAAGGCGTCCTGCACCGTGAGGGCAGCCGCCTGAGACACACTGGCCGCCACACAGCCGGTGGGGAGCCCACGGCCCACCTCCTCGGCGTGGGAGGGGCCGGACAGGGCGGCGATGGGAAAGGCTCCCCCCGTCTCCTGCTCCAATATCTGGCTCATCCGCAGGTGAGTATCCCGCTCGATCCCCTTGGCCGCCGTCACCAGCAGCGTATCGGGGCGCAGCAGCGGAGCGGCGGCATGGGCCGTCTCCCGCACGGCGTAAGACGGTACCGCCACCACCACCAGCTCCGCTTCCGTCAGGCAGGCCATATCCGCCGTCAGGCGCAGCTCCGGCGGCAGAGGAACGCCCTCCAGCCGGGGGTTCTCTCTGGCCCGCTCCATATACGCCGCCTTCTCCGGCACGTGGGACCACAGGGTCACCGGATGTCCGTTCCGGTGCAGCACCAACGACAGTGCCGTTCCCCAGCCGCCGCTGCCCAATACCACCGTTTTCATGTCACGCCTCCCGCTCTCCTCTCCGCCGGGGATGACCTTCCCGGCGGCAGGAATCTATATTCCGTGATATTTTACCACAAACGGCGGACAGTGCCAAGTGGTTTCCTTCGCTTTTCCCGGTGACAATGCCGTCACCTTGACGGCGGCTGAACGCAAAAAAGCGCCGCACACCCAAATGGCTGAATACCGTTGCCACGCTCTTCAGCAGCGATGAGAGATAGGAGGACTCCAGAAACTCCTCCATCTGGCCGAAGTAGTTGTCATAGATGCGGTTCACCGCATGGTTCAGGGAAATGCTGATGATGGCGATGGCCCGTGCGATATCCAGATAGTAG